>Ga0206941_10058_pt1 | contig 32447 bp, 30 predicted proteins | sample Alteio_BWOrgHeat_9_FD_153251 | JGI IMG/M metagenome (GOLD analysis project Ga0206941, IMG submission 153251) | Enriched cells from forest soil in Barre Woods Harvard Forest LTER site, Petersham, Massachusetts, United States -... | ecosystem: Environmental > Terrestrial > Soil > Temperate forest >...
ATTCCAAATTGCGCTTAAAGCATGGACCGATCTTGTTTCTGCAGTGGATTTGTATGTTAACGATATGAAACCTTGGGCTCTTGCAAAAGACTCCGCACAAACGGAACGTTTGCAAACCGTTCTGGGTGTTTGCTTATTCATGATTGAAGCGCTTGCTGTGTTGATTGCACCGGTTCTTCCTCATGCTTCTATGGAAATTTTAAAAGCTTTGGGAATAGAGTCTGGAAAATATCCGGATTTGAAGAGAATGACGGAGAATCACTTCGAGTTTCATTTGAAAAATGAAGTGCCTAAACTTTTCATGCGTATTCAAGCACCCGAAGTGGAAGCTTAGAGAGAAGAGCGACGGACTTCGTCAATAACCCAGTGAAGTGCGTCTATAGAAGTGTGGGGAAGCAATCCGTGTCCGACATTGAAAATATGTCCCGGAATTTTGGAATCTTTAACTTCGTCCAAAATACCTCGAACGCGTTCTCGAACAAAACTTTCATCTCCCATTAGAAGAAGAGGATCGAGATTGCCTTGAAGACAAACTTTCAAACCCAAATCCCCTGCTAATACCTTATGTGCATGTGTGAGTGTGGTTCGCCAGTCCACTGCAACGACGGAAACTTTGGTATTGGCTAAATCATGCAAGCGATCACTTCCCTGACCGGGATAATAAATCACAGGAACTCGCTCTGAAATTTTTGCAATGATTCTTTCCGTAGCTTCACGTGCAAGTTCATTAAAATCTTTACGAGTGAATTGCTGAGCCCATGTGTCGAACAACATAATCACTTCAGCACCTGCGTCGATCTGCATTTGCAAATAGGAAATACTCACTTCCGCAAGATGCATAAGAAACGTTTTAAACAAATCTCTTTGGCAAAATGCTAGACGTTTGGTTTCAACAAAATTTGTTCCGCCTTGTCCTTCAATCATATAGCTCGCAAGTGTAAAAGGTGCACCTGCGAAGCCAATCATAGTCTGGTGAGGAGCCAGTTGATTTTTTACAAGCGAAATAGCTTCTCCAACAAAATTCCAATTCGAAGCACAGTTTTTAAAATTTAAATTTGCAAGAGAAGCAGCATCACGAACAGGGTTTGACAAAAGAGGACCGTGATCTTTTGCAAAAGTTAGAGTTTGTCCAAGAGCCACTGCAGGAATGAGAATGTCTGAGAAAATAATTGCGCCATCGAGGTCAAAACGTTTCAAAGGTTGTAGGGTCACTTCCGCAGCAAGTTTAGGGTTTTTGCAAAGGTCGAGGAACTCATATTTCGCACGCAATTCTCGGTATTCGGGAAGGTAGCGACCCGCTTGACGCAAGAACCAGATGGGATGACGAGAGCTGGGTAGACATTGCGCAGCTTGAAGCAAAGATTTTTCCATCATAAAAAAGTCTCACGAAATCAAGGTGTTAATAAAATCCCGTCCGAATAGTTCTTGCTGCGATCTCTCGCTCCACTCGCAATAACGGTTTAATGAAGGGGGATTAACCGCTTTAACTTCACTGTGTAAAACAAAATTTGTGCTTTCATGCTCGGCATGGTACTAATTGTTTTGATCTCGCCTTCTTTAGAGAGGTAGGCATAGTGCCCTCTGCCTCCAAAGTGGCGCCCCTGGCCTTTAGGAGGTAGCATGGGTAAGAAATTGTACGTAGGCAATCTGCCATTTTCCGCAACCGACCAAATTCTTTTGGATACTTTTTCACAAGTAGGAACAGTTGTTTCAGCTAAAGTTATCACCGACCGAGATACAGGTCGTTGCAAAGGTTTCGGTTTTGTTGAAATGGCAACCGATGCTGAAGCTCAAGAAGCGATCACAAAGTTTAACGGAGCAGACTATGAAGGCCGTGCTATCAACGTAAATGAAGCACGCCCAATGGAACCACGCAACAATCGCGGCGGAAGCGGCGGTGGTGGCGGTGGATTCGGCAATCGTGAGCGCAACGGAAACCGCAGTGGTGGTTTCGGTGGCGGAAGCGGTGGTAACGGTGGTGGAAACCGCGGTCGTCGTTTCTAAGAACGAATTGAATCGTTAGAGAAGTTGCGGAGTTTATCTTCGCAATTTTTTTTGTCTAAATTTTCTCAAGTCTTAACTTCTCTTCAATACTCACCTAAGATCGCATTTTGCAAAACCAAATAGGAGCTTGCTCATGAATCCCATTTCACATCTGAGTGAAGATGAAAAAATGTTCCGCGAGGAGATTAAAAAATTTGCGCGTGAATCCATTGCGCCAAAAGTGATGCAGATGGATGAGAGCGAATGTTTAGATCCCGAATTGATGTCACAGTGTTTTGATTTGGGTCTGATGGGAATTGAAGTTCCCGAAAATTATGGTGGTGCGGGTGGAAGTTTTTTCATGGCATGTCTTGCTATTGAAGAACTTTCGAAAATAGATCCGTCTTTAGGTGTGTTTGTCGATGTTCAAAATACATTGATCAATAATATTTTCAAACGATGGGGAAATGATGTTCAGAAGAAAACGTATTTTCCTCGTCTATGCACGAAAGAAGTAGGCGCTTTTTGCCTAACGGAAGCAGGTTCGGGTTCCGATGCTTTTGCACTCAAAACACGTGCGGTTAAAACTTCCTCCGGTTGGAATTTAGAAGGGAAGAAAATTTTCATAACAAACGCGAAAGAAGCAAATATTTTTATCGTGTTTGCAAACGTAGATCCTTCGCAAGGTTACAAAGGGATCACTGCTTTTATTGTGGAACGAGGAAGTCCTGGTTTTTCTATAGGAAAAAAAGAAGTCAAATTAGGAATACGAGCATCTTCAACGTGTGAGGTGATTCTCGAAGGTGTTGCTGTTACAGAAAAAAATATTATCGGAGAACTTGGTAAAGGATACAAAATTGCGATTGAAACACTGAATGAAGGGCGCATCGGTATTGCAGCTCAGATGCTTGGACTTGCACAAGGTGCGTTTGAAGGTGCGTTTCGTTATGCGCATGAACGTTCGCAGTTCGGGAAAACGCTGGATCACTTTCAAGGTATACAGTTCCAACTTGCACGTGCAGCAGCGAAAATAGAGAGTGCACGTTTGCTAGTCTATAATGCTGCAAGAATGAAAGATGCAAATATTTCCTTCACCAAAGAAGCAGCAATGGCAAAATACTTGTGCTCTGAAATTGCTGAGGAAGTTGCCTCCTCTTGTCTTGAAGTCTATGGGGGATATGGGTTCATAAAGGAGTTTCCTGCTGAAAAGTTCTACCGTGATGTGAAAATTGGTAAACTATATGAAGGCACATCGAACCTTCAACTGCAGACAATTTTCAAATTGTTGGAAAAAGAAAAATCCAACTAAAGGAAGGAATGCAGGAAGCCAAGCGTCAATTTTTTGACAGTCTTCCCCGTCACCCCCGAAGCACAAGCTGGGGAAGCCCTCTTCTGATGTTTGTTCTTTTTCTTTCACACTCACATCCTTTGTATGCAGATTTGGAAAGTTCCGACATTTTAGATCGTAGAGATGTGCAGAGCATACTCTTTGATAATGGAAGTTCCTCAAACGTATTCAACCACGACTCGATATTCCGTGGTGAATTGGTTACGGGGCAAAAATCTCTAGGTGTGAATGCATACTATTTAAAAGCTCTTAACAATTTTGTGAAATCGCAATGGGGTGCAACTTACGAGGACATGCATAATGACCAGCATCTCGTAGGACTAAAAGGAGCTGTATTTCTTGGTTGGGAGAAGTATTTTATACAACCTTTTGTAGGAGCGGATGCAGGATTTGGTTTGTTTCCCAATAAGGAGCGTAATTTATTTTCCCATGCCATATTAGGTATGGATTTTCAAATTGCACATAATTTTGGCATCTCGGCCAGAGAAAGTTGGGGCTTTTCAAGCTATTCATTCCATTTGATGCAACCTTTCTATTTTAGATTTGAAAACGCAATGTTCGAAATTGCTCTTTTTTGGCAGATCTAATCCCTTTTCGTAAAGTTCAGGAGACAGCTTGCAAAAAAAATGATCTTCTATTCGTAGAGTATTTTGTGACGGAATTCAGTGGAACGAAGGATGATCCATGGACATTTTAAAAAAACTCAAAGAGATCCGATCTGAACATAAATTTATCGAAACAAACGGACTCGAAGACAAGTATATTGAACAATTCATCGAAAAAGATCCTCGCCTCGGTCAACTCATCGAACAGGCTGCTTCAATTTATCAAGAATGCAAGAAGCACTATGGAGACATTCTCCGTCATGATGAAGCAGATCAAATAGAAGAGATACAAAGAGACTATTTGAATTTCTACGAACATTACAATGTGAATCCCTACGTTGCACTTGTCGCAAAGGGACCATGGATTATTACAACATGTGGTGCCGTTGTTTACGATACGGGTGGGTATGGAATGTTAGGTTTCGGACACAATCCCGATTTCGTTTTGGATGCACTCGCGCAACCACAAGTTATGGCAAACATCATGACACCGAATTTAGCGCAGTGGAAATTTGCAAAAGCTATGCGTGAAGAAGTCGGACATCACAGAACGGATGGACAACGTTATTATAAATATCTGTGCATCAATTCCGGATCGGAAGCGATGACTGTTGCAGGCCGTATTGCAGATAGAAACGCGAAATTTCTAACGGATGCAGGAGGAACTCAAGCGGGTAAAAAACTCATGTATCTGAGCGTCAAAGGGAGCTTTCACGGAAGAACTGATCCACCCGCACAGGTCTCCAGTTCGAGCATTGACGTTTACAAAGAAACTCTCGCATCGTTTAGAGACCGTCGCAATCTGGTTACTATTGAACCGAACAATATGATGGAACTTGCAAATGTCTTTTTATGGGCAGAGAAAGAGGGGATCTATTTTCAAGCAATGTTCCTCGAACCTGTGATGGGCGAAGGCAATCCTGGCAGAGCGGTCACTCCAGAGTTTTACAAACTTGCACGAGAGCTCACTCGTAAACACGAATGTCTTTTGATTGTGGATTCCATACAATCTGGTTTACGAGCAAATGCATGTCTCAGTATTATGGATTATCCCGGTTTCGAAAGCCTTGTGTTCCCCGATATGGAAGCCTTCTCGAAAGCAATAAACGGCGGACAGTTCCCCTTATCCGTTCTTGCCGTCAATGAAAAATCTGCGCGTCTTTACAAACATGGTATCTATGGCAATACGATGACTGCGAACCCTCGCGCTCTAGAGGTTGCGTGCCAAATACTCAAAAACATGACGCATGAAGTTCGTCAAAACATACATACGCAAGGGCATTACTTTTTGAAGGAATTGAATAGTCTTGCTGAGGAATTTCCAGATGAAGTGACAGGGGTTCAGGGAACCGGTTTGCTTTTCTCCGTTGGGTTTGACGAGACACGCTGCAAAATTGTGGGAGAAAAGGGACTAGAAAGGTATTTGCGTCGCAGAGGTCTCGGTGTAATACATGGAGGTAAAAATGCGCTTCGTTTTACTCCCGTTTTCAACATTACGAAAGCGGAAGCAGATTTTGTAATTATGGTTTTGAAAAAGGCTTTGCATGAGTTCCTCGCTAAATAATCTTCTTTGCATGAGGTCTTAAATGGACCTCTCCTGGATTTCTCTATTTCTTTTCGTTGTTGGCTTTCTACTGGGTTCTTTGGTGACTTTTGGGATTTTGAGCCTCTTCAGCAGGAAAAATTCACAAACCTTGCAACAAGCCCTCAAGGATAGCGAAGCACAGCATAGATCTTTGCTGGATAGTTTTTCCAAGCAAGTGACTCTTAAATTGCATGAAGCTTCTCTCGATACCTTGTCGAAGTCGACAGATTCCATGTTGAAACTTACAAGCCATCAATTGAATAGTGATCGTGAGTTGCTTACGCACAGTTTGAAAAACAACAAAGAGGATTTGCAACGTCAATTCGAAAGTGTGAATGCGCAGCTTCTGAAAGTTGCAGATCTGCTCAATATTTCAGAGCGCGAAAAGGGAATACAGATGACGAAGATCTCTTCCCTTATTTCGACCACGAATACTCAAACGGCAGAACTGATCGAAACAACTTCCAGTTTGAAAGCTATACTTGCGAATTCCCAAGCAAGAGGTCAGTTGGGTGAACGCATAGCCGATGATATACTACGCATTGCTGGTTTTATTGAGAATATCAATTACATTAAACAGAAAGCCCTATCGAACGGGAGCAGACCTGATTTTACGTTTATGTTACCGAAAGGATTGATTTTGAATATGGATGTTAAATTTCCTATTCAGAATTACACACGTTTGTTGGAGGCCAATGATAAGATAGAGAAAGAGCGATTTTGCAAAGCTTTTTTATATGACGTGCGTGCCTGTTACAAAGAGCTGGGAGACCGCGCTTATTATGAACTGCCGGAATCTGTGGACTGTGTGATTTTACTGATTCCACACGAGCAGGTTTTTTCTTTTATAATGCAGGAAGATCCCGCTTTGGTTGACGGTGCATTAAAGAATAAAATTATTACGTGTTCACCGATGACTTTGTTTGCAGTTCTTGCGGTTGTGAGAAAAGCAATAGATCATTTTAGTGTTGAAAAAACATCACAGGAAATTCTGGAGCAGATTTCTGGTTTTCGAAAGCAATGGGAGATGTACTGTCAGAAGTTCCAGGTTATGGGGAAGAAAATCACAGACTTGCAGAATGAATATGATGCTTTGACCAACACGCGAACACGTTTACTTGATAAACAATTAGAAAAACTAGAGCGTATCCAACAGGATGCCGCTGTTCACTAAGGAATATTATGATACACAAACTTTTACTGGCATTCATCGTTTTTAAATTAGCGAAAGACATCTTTGAAACTTATTTAAGTGCACGCAATAGAGCCTATTATAGAGACAAAGTTAAACAAGATCATGCGAAGAAAACGCTAGGTATTTCGAATGAAGAGTTTGAAAAGATACTCGCTTACACCGAAGACAAGTATGTTTTTGCAAAAGTAACGGGCTGGTTGAATGTGTTTGTTCTCTTTGCTTTTCTTCTTCTCGGTGGATTTACCTATATAGAAAAATTAGCAAAAGAACTTTCTAACAACAGTACAGGGATTTGGACAGGTCTTGCGTTCTTTGCAATATTGGGTGTGCTCAATGCGATTTATGCGATTCCTTTTGATCTCTACCAAACATTCAAAATAGAAGAGAAGCACGGATTCAACAGACAGACAGTCAAAGGATTTTTTGCAGATAAAGTTAAAGGTGTGGTTGTTAGCATTATTCTAGGTGGTGGATTTCTTTCTCTGATTCTTTGGACTATGGATTCCGGGCCCTACTGGTGGGTGTATGCATGGATTGCTACAGCTCTTTTTGGAATGCTGGTTTCCTGGTTGTATCCAACTTTGCTTGCGCCTCTGTTTAACAAGTTTTCCCCTCTGCCCGAAGGTGAACTGAGAGAAGAGATTTATAAATTAGCAAAGAAAATAGAATTCCGAACGAGTGGGATTTTCGTCATGGATGCTTCCAAACGTTCCTCACACGGTAACGCATATTTTACGGGAATTTTCGGGGAAAAACGTATTGTACTTTTCGACACTCTACTTGAATCTTTATCTCCAAAGGAAATTGTTGCTGTTCTGGCTCATGAACTAGGTCATTTCAAATTGCATCATGTTCGCATCAGTCTCGTACGTTCTATATTGATTATGGGTCTTTTGTTTTTTGCAATGAGTTTGGCTAAGCCACTTGAAGTCTTTTACGAAGCATTTGGTTTTGAAGGTGTGTCTAATTACGGTGCCATCGTAGTATTTAGTCTTTGGTACGGAATCATTGGGTTCGTGTTCACTCCACTTCAATCTTGGTTATCTCAGAGAAACGAATTTGCAGCAGATGCTTTTGCAAAGAGGAACATTGATTCCTATGAAAACCTTTCCAATGCGCTGGTGAAATTAGGTAAACGTAATCAAAGTATGCCTCTGACAGATCCTAAATTTTCCTTCTTTTATTATAGCCATCCTCCCCTGCTAGAAAGGCTTTCCGCATTGAAAAAATCGGAGGTTCTATGAAAGAAAGTTACTCGAAAACCCTTACCGAAGCACTTAAAACTCTTTTAGTGGAAAGACAAACGGGTACTCAGGAAGAGATTTGCGAGGCATTGGAGAAACAAGGTTTCAAAATAAATCAGTCCACGGTTTCTCGTTTGTTACGCAAAGTAAAAGCGATTAAAGTTGAAAACGAAAAGGGAGAAAGTGTCTATTCGCTTCCTCGTGAACCAGCTCCTCCGACTATTACACCTGCTCTAAGAAGCTTAGTTCTGGATATTCTTGTCAATGAAACGACGGTTGTTATTTTCACGAGCCCAGGTTCTGCTTCTTTGATCGGACGTATTTTGGATTACAAACAACCGAGTTCTGAAGTTCTCGGTACTATTGCAGGTGATGACACTATTTTTGTAGTTCCGAAATCCATACAGAATATACGCAAACTTTACAAAGAAATTAAAACCCTCCTAGCAATGGTTTAAATATAAAGGATATAACTTTGAATACAGCAAATGGTCAAAATCTTGATCCTATATGCGGGATGACCGTTTCTTCCGATTCCAAAATCAAATCGGAGTTTGAAGGAAGAGACTATTTTTTTTGCTCAGCTCACTGTAAGGAAAAATTCGACAAAGATCCTGGTTTCTATACGCAAAGACAAGCAGAGCATAAGGAGCAAACCTCTATAGAAGTGTACTTTCCATTGATGCTTATTTCCGCTTATTTGATGGGATTTGTATTGCTTTTGGAAATTCAGAACAGAAGTTTCGACGGCATGCGTATGATGACTCATTTCATGAGTGGATTTTTCTTTATTTTTTCTTTTTTCAAATTCTTAGATTTAAAAGGTTTCGCAAGCGCATATCAGTCATATGATATAGTAGCTCGGAAATTCCCTGTTTATGGGTTTATGTATCCTTTTATAGAATTGGGTTTAGGGATTGGGTATTTGCTGGGTGGTAGAACCTTGCTTGTGAATGTGATCACGGTTCTGGTTATGGCTGTGAGTACTTACGGTGTGATGCAAAGTCTTGCAAAGAAAAAGACTATTGAATGTGCATGTTTGGGGACAGTGTTTAAATTTCCTATGACGAAGGTGACACTATTCGAAGACCTTCTCATGCTTGTTATGGCCCTTGTCGGGCTATTTGTGCATTAAAAGAAGCTAAAGGATTTGATGCCCTCTGAATTCCGCAAGAGGAGTCTGTTCTTCAGTTTTGTAAAAATGCCTAAACGCTCCCACTACACCTGCAGCTATCCAAATTACCCCTGCAAAAGACACTAGAAAAATCGTCTGTCCGTTCCAGAAACCTTCGCAGTTTTTGTTAAAAACTCCCGAACTACAGTTTTGAGTACAGTTCGTTTGATTCAAACAGGGCTTGCTCACGTTTTGTAAACCTTCACCCGAAACAAACGGGCCCCAAACCAACGCTAAACAAACAGTCATAGCTTTCAGCATTCTCATTGCGAATATACTCCAGAAAATTTCATGGGTAAAAACATCCGCTTATACTACTTTTGTGAGTAAAAAGTTTAGAATTAATAAACGGCTAGATTGAAACACCACGGACTATAGGCTGGTTCAAACATACGAAAGATTCTGTTGCTTGAATTTCCTTAATAGTCTGCAACTTCTTAACAAGGAATTTATGAAACGCATCGATGTCCTCATTCACAACTTTAATAATCAGTGCATACGTTCCTGTCGTGTAATTTACTTCAACCACTTCGTGCCATCCTCGTAGCTGATCTATAACTTTGCTAACGTCTTGAGCGCTCCTCAGATGTAACCCGATCAGAGTTGTAACCGTCAAACCCATAGCCCTGTTATCCAGACGAACGGTAGTTCCGAGCAATATACCCGCTTCTTCTAAACGCTGAACCCTCAGATGTACGGTTCCACTGGCAATTCCAAGCTTTTTTGCAATCTCGGTATAAGCCATACGCGCATCTTTCTGAAGAAACTTAAGTATACCCCTGTCAATTTGATCAATTTGATAGTCCATAAAGCGTTTTTCACCTCTAGAATGATGATTCGTCAGAGTATCACACGAAAAAATGATTATATAGTATAATATAAGTAAATCTATTGATGAAAACACTAGTCCACAGTCATATAGGACAATCCATGAGGAAGCCAATAAAGGAGAAGACAATATGTGTGGATTTTTAGTATACGCCGGCAAACCAGACGGTTTGGAAGTAAAACTTCAAGACAGTTTTAAGAAGATTGCCCATCGTGGTCCCGATAGATCCTGTGAGTGGAGAAATGCAGGAAGTTGGTGGGGTTTTCACCGTCTTGCTATCATGGACACAAGCACCAAAGGGGATCAACCTTTTCTCGACTTAAAAACAAAAAGTGCGGTTGTATGCAATGGAGAGATTTACAACTTCGAGGAACTTAGCAAACACGTAGATCATGAATTTGTTTCAGGGTCGGATTGCGAAGTTCTTCTTCCGGTTTTTAAAAAATACGGCATACAGAAACTATGTACTATGCTCGATGGAGAGTTCGCTTTCGTACTCTTCGATGGTGTTTCGAAATCTTTCTATGCAGTGCGTGACCCTTTAGGTATACGGCCTTTGTTTTGGGGAAAGACTGAAGACAGTACTCTCGTATTTGCGTCAGAAATGAAAGCTCTTCACACACTCTGCAAAGACATTCAAGCAGTGCCCCCCGGACATTGGTTCGATGGGAAAGAGTTTCACTCGTATTTGGATTTAACGGAAGTCAAAGCAATCACTTCCGGAGATCGCAAAAAGGTAGCTGTAGGCATTCAAAGTTATCTCATCAAGGCTGTTGAAAAACGTCTTCATGCAGATGTCCCTCTGGGGTTTCTACTCAGTGGTGGTTTGGATTCAAGTCTAGTGGTTGCTATTGCTGCGAAGAAATTAAAGAAAAAACTCAAAACTTTTTCCATTGGAATGGCTGGTGATGCCATTGATTTAAAATACGCTCGTATCGTTGCAGACTACTTAAATACGGAACATTATGAAGTCATCATGAAGGCAGACGATGTCATAAAAATTCTGCCCGAAGTCATTAAAAAACTGGAAACTTGGGATATCACAACCATTCGTGCTTCGATTGGAATGTATCTTGTTTGTAAATATGTTCGAGAGAACACCGAAGTTAGAGTATTGCTTACAGGTGAAGTGAGTGATGAGTTGTTTGGCTACAAATACACGGACTTTGCTCCTGATGCACAATCTTTCCAGGAAGAGGCAGCAAAGAGAATTCGAGAACTCTACTTCTATGATGTTTTGCGCGCCGACAGATGCATTGCAGCTCATGGTTTGGAAGCGCGAGTACCGTTCAGTGATACCGATTTTGTGCAGTATGTGATGAGCATAGATCCGCAGTTGAAAATGAACACAAACGGAGTGGGGAAATTTCTGCTTCGTTTTGCGTTTCAAGATACCAATATTTTACCGGATTCCATTCTTATGCGTGAGAAAGCAGCTTTCTCCGATGCGGTTGGACACAGTATGGTGGATATTCTACGAGAGTATGCGGATAGAAAATATTCCGAAGAAGAATTCAAAAGCAAAACAGCAAAGATGAAACATGTAGTACCGATTAGTAAAGAGGGTTTGCTTTATAGAGAGATTTTCTCTTCTTTCTATCCCGGAAGAGAAGGTTTGATACCTGCTTACTGGATGCCAAACCCGAAGTGGGTAGGAAACAAGGTTGTGGACCCCAGTGCTCGCTACTTGTCTAACTATGGGAAGAGTGGGACGTGATCTAGCGAGAGTAAAGAAGATTGTCTATGCTTCGGATTTTTTCTTTATGAAAAGAAACCCACTCTTCGTTTTTAGCGATAAAATTGGCTGCTAGAGTTGTTTGCTTTTGCACCTGTTCAAACGAAGTTCCACCAGCACTCTGCTTTGAAGCAACAACATTTTTAAGTTCTATTGCTTCGAAAACATCTTGGGAAAAATGCGTAGAAAACTTGTGAAATTGCTCAAGTGTCAATGCGTTTAACGTTAGCTTATTATCAATACAAAAACGTACCACTTCTCCTGCGAGTCCATGTGCTTCACGGAAGGGGATATTCTTTGCAACAAGATAATCCGCAAGATCGGTAGCATTCATAAAACCACCTTCTGCAGCACTTAACATTCTCTCTGAATTTATTTTAATGCTTTCCACTAAAGGAGCTAGGACACCCAAAACGCCTTTCACAGTACGAACGGTGTCAAAAATAGGCTCCTTGTCTTCCTGTAAATCCCTGTTATAGGCAAGAGGAAGCCCTTTCATGATAGTCATGAGTGAAAACAGAGATCCGAAAACTCTTCCGCTTTTTCCACGTATGAGTTCCGGAACATCAGGATTTTTCTTCTGAGGCATAAGACTGCTTCCCGAACAGAAAGCATCTGCAATGTCTACAAAAGCAAATTCCTGAGAAGACCAAAGAATCAGTTCCTCACTAAAACGGGACAGATGAATCATGATTTGCGAACAATAGAAAACAAATTCTGTTGCAAAATCACGATCACTCACCGCATCCATACTGTTTTCATAGATCGAGTCGAAACCCAATAATTCCTTCGTGTAGTTACGATCAATGGCATGTTTGGTTCCTGCAATAGCACCCGATCCAAGTGGCAGTTGATTAACACGAGACCAGCATTGACAAAGACGATCGAAATCTCTTTGAAGCATAAACATATACGCAAGCATATGCTGTCCATAGAGAATCGGTTGTGCTCTTTGCAAGTGTGTATACCCTGGCATAATTGCAGAACCGTTTTCCTGTATTTGAACAAGAAGTGCTTTCTGTAAACTGCAAACACTCTCTGCAATTTCCACTAAGTTTTTTCTGAGATACAAATGCAGATCCGTCGCAACCTGATCATTACGACTGCGTCCGGTATGAAGTTTACCGGCAACAGATCCAATTTCGGAAGATAGAAGACGTTCCACATTCATGTGAATGTCTTCATCGGCTTCGGAGAATTTAAGCTCTCCATTTTCTATTTTTGCAAGAACCTGACGCAAGCCTTTGCAAAGCAGGTCACTTTCTTCGGAAGAGACAATTCCACAGCGTCCCAACATTTTTGCATGGCCTAGGCTTCCTAAGATATCTTCTTTATACAGTTCCTTGTCAAAAGCAATGGAACTGGAAAAAGCCTCCATCAAAGGATGGTTCCCTGATTGGAATCGACCTTTCCAAAGCTTGCTCATAACAGTGCTCCCACTTTAGAATCACTGATCAAACGCAACGCATTCAGACGTATAAATCCTTTTGCATCCGTTTGGTCATAGCCACCATGAACATCCATACTTGCAAGAGTGGAATCATAGAGTGAGTAAGCAGACTCGCGTCCGTTCACGATCACATTTCCTTTGTACAAAGTGAGATAGACTTTGCCACTCACACGTTTCTGACTTTGATTAATGGCAGCCATGAGGAATTCCATCTCAGGACTGAACCAGAACCCGTTGTAAATCAACTGTGCTATTTTCGGTGCCATGCTTTCTTTAAGAAGCATAACTTCTCTGTCGAGTGTGATCCCTTCTAGATCCAAATGAGCCTGACGCAGTATAGTTCCACCTGGGGTTTCATAAACACCTCTGGATTTCAAACCTACGAAACGGCTTTCCACCATATCGATACGTCCGATTCCGTGTTTGCCACCCAACTTGTTTAGGAAGTTGAAAAGCGCAAGAGACCCGCTAACTTTTTCACCACTCTTTATGTCTGCTACGCTAACGGGAATGCCTTCTTGGAATTCAACCAAGATTGTGTCTTCACTGTCAGGAGCATCCTGCGGAGCTACGGTTTTTTTATACATGTCTTTAGAAGGAGTATAGGAAGCATCTTCCAGTTTTCCACCTTCGAAACTTGTATGCATTAGATTCTCATCAATGCTGTACGGTTTTTCCAAAGTTGAAGTGATGGGAATTCCGTGTTTCTGCGAATAAGCAATCATGGTGGGACGTCCTGAGAATTCCTTTAAAAATTCAGGATCTTTCCAAGGACTGATAATTGTAGCCTGTGGCATAAGTTTGAGAATGGTAAGTTCAAAACGAACCTGATCATTCCCTTTACCTGTAGCTCCATGCGCAAAAGTGTTAATACCTTCTTGTTTTGCAATGTTCACAAGTTTGTCCGCAATGAGAGGACGCGCAAGTGAGGTTCCCAGAAGGTATTTGCCTTCATACAAAGCATGTGTAGCTATGGAAGGAAATATGTAGTTATCTACGAATTCTGCTTTCGCATCAATAATGTGAACACTGCTTGCACCAATGAGTACCGCTTTATTGCGTGCATAGGCGAAGTCTTCTTCTTGCCCTACATCGATCAGTGCACAAACAACATCGTAATTGCGTGCAATAAGCCAGTGAAGGATAACAGAAGTATCGAGTCCACCACTATAAGCGAGAAGAACTTTAGTTTTCATACGGAATTCCTTTTAATAAATGTATTAAGATTGCTTTTTGTATATGCAAACGGTTTTCACTCTGTTTGAAAATAGCAGAACACTTGTCATCCGGTAGTGTTGTGCTAACTTCTTTACCTCTAAGCATAGGCATGCAGTGCATAAAAAGAGCGTTTTTATCTGCCTTTTTCATCAGTTGCTCGTTCACTTGAAAACCATCGAACACAGATTCATCGACTTGCGATTCGAACCCCATACTCGTCCAAACATCCGTATACACAGTGTGAGTTCCAAGAACTGCGTTTTCTGGTTTACTATGAGCGAATATAAGATTGCGTTTGCTGCGATTGAGTATATCCAAACTGGGGCCACGCGTTGCAGGTGTTGCATAATGAATTTCTACCCCGAACCGAGGAGCAAGCAAAAGAAAGCTATTTAATATGTTATTTGCATCTCCTATGTAGGAAAGTTTCAATCCATCTAAGTTGCCAAAATGCTCTTCCATAGTCATCAAATCTGCAAGTATCTGACACGGATGATGATCTGCGGATAAACCATTGATAATAGGAATCGAAGAACATTCCGACATTCTATAAAGATTCTTGTCGTCATGAGTTCTTAGCATGATTCCTTTACAATAACCGGAAAGCACACGTGCAGTATCTTCGGGTTCTTCGAATTTACTGGTTTGCGACTGGCTTTCCACAACCTCACCACCGAGTTCACGCATTGCAATAGTGAAACTGAAACGTGTGCGCAAAGACGGTTTTTCGAAAATCAAAGCAAGATGCTGTCCACAAAGAGTATTACGATGCAGACTTCTATCTTTTTTTAAATCATGAGCAAGTTTCATAATTTGAAACAACTCTTGATCCGAAAATTCCTCTCCGGTGAATAAATGCTTAGGCATTGTAAACCTCCTGTAAAGAATATACTGACGTAGCAAAAGGTTTACTGTGTCCCGCAGCGATTTGTGCTTTGCTATACGCTTCGGAAAAAGTCTTTCCAATGCCCATCACTTCACCTGTTGACTTCATTTCAGGGCCCAGTAAGCCAGTAGGAAGTTTGTTCGACGAAAATACTGCTTCTTTTACAAAACAGAATTTGGAATTCAGGTTTTTGGGGTAATCTAATTTGTCTAAAGACTCACCCATCATGCACTGCACAGAAAGGTCTATCAAATCTATGCCTGTTGCTTTGGAAAGAAAGGGCACAGACCTCGAAGCTCTCGGATTCAATTCCAAAACATAAACCGTATCATTCTGTACTGCGAATTGTATGTTCACCATACCTTTAAGGCCGAGACGTTTTGCAAGTTTCTGTGTCTGTTCTTCAAGCAAAGCTACTAGTTTCTTGCTGATTCGCAAACTTGGTAAATACGAAGCAGAGTCACCCGAATGTATACCTGCAGATTCCACCTGTTCCATAATGTGAGGGATGAATACATTCGTTCCATCGGAAACCGCATCTACGTCTATTTCTATAGCGTTTTTTAAGAAGGTTTCGACAAGAACAGGCTCAGTAGTGCTGGACGTGATATGGTAGAAACTCTCCAGATATTTTTTCAGTTCCACTTCGCTATCGAGAATTTCCATACCCCTTCCTCCAATAACGAAAGAGGGTCTTACAATCACAGGATACTGCAATTCGGGAAGAACATTCGAAGTGATACTTACGTTATCGGGTTGCTTCAAACCTAATTCCATAAGAACTTTTCTAAACTGCGCTCTGTCTTCGCACAATTCTACAACTGTGGTATCCAATCCGAGTAGTTTCACCCCGTTCTTCTCAAGTTCTCGTGCGAGATTCAGAGGAGTTTGACCTCCGAACTGACAGCAGACGCCAACAGGTTTTTCTTTGTGAACTATAGCAAGCACATCTTCCAAAGTCAGAGGACCGAAATAAAGACGATCTGCGCAATCGTAATCTGTAGACACAGTTTCGGGATTGCAGTTGATCATAATGGTTTCGTAGCCAAGCTTTTTAAAAGACTTCACTGCATGAACACACGAATAGTCGAACTCAATCCCTTGTCCAATACGATTGACACCACTTCCTAAAATGACAACTTTAGGACGGATGGAAACTTTGACTTCGCAATGCGGTTCGTAAGTTGCATAGGCATACGAAGTTGGTGTTGAAAATTCCGCAGCACACGTATCAATGCGTTTGAATGAAGGTCGTATGTTCCATTCTAAACGTTTTTTACGGAAATCTGTCTCGCTTAGGTTGAAAAGATTCGCAAGTTTCTCATCTGAAAAACCAGTGCGTTTGAGTTCCAAAACTGTTTCCGCATCGAGTTTTGCAGACTTTTCAACTTCTACTATATTTTTTATCTCTTCTAGGAACCAAGGATCTATATAAGTGAGAGCATGTGCTTCTTCAACACTCATACCTTGGTGAAACGCCGTAAAAAGTTGGTGTATGCGTTGACTTGAAGGAATTTTAAGTGCTTCTTTGTTAAAAGTTCCGGCTATGTGACTCTCCATACTTCTCATCGCTTTAAGAAGGGCTTCGGAAAAAGTACGACCTATTGCCATCGCTTCTCCTACGGACATCATTTGCGGACCGAGTTGGTCTTTGATCTCCGGGAATTTTTCAAACTGATGACGGGGAATTTTAACAACGATGTAATCTAATACAGGTTCAAAAGATGCAGGGATCTGATTGCCTGTAATGTCACAGGATAATTCATCCAAAGTGTAACCTACTGCAAGTTTCGCAGCTATTTTAGCAATAGGAAACCCCGTTGCTTTGGATGCAAGTGCAGAAGAACGCGAAACCCTTGGATTCATTTCAATGACAACAAGTCGTCCGTCTTTGGGATTCACTGCGAATTGAACATTGGAACCACCGGTTTCTACACCGATTGCATTCAAAACTGTGAAGGAAGCTGTGCGCATCTTCTGATATTCTTTATCTGTCAATGTCAAAGCAGGAGCAACAGTAATAGAATCTCCGGTGTGCACTCCCAGTGGGTCAAAATTTTCGATGGAACATACGACTATGCAGTTGTTCTTTTTATCTCGAACAAGTTCCATTTCGAATTCCTTCCAACCAATCAGCGCTTCATCTAAAGTCAGTTCCTGAAGAGGACTTGCATCGAATGCTTTCTTGCAAAGAGATTCAAATTCATTGGAGTTATGCGCTATACCACAACCACTTCCACCAAGAGTGAATGAAGGACGGATGATAAGCGGAAACCCTATTTTTTTCGATGCAGCAAGAGCTTCCTTAAATGTATGTGCAGTATAAGAACGAGGCAGATCAAGTCCCACTGCTGTCATTGTTTTGCGAAACAGTGTTCGGTCTTCCGCTTTCTGAATCGCTTCTATGCTTGCACCAATGAGTTGTACGTTGTAACGCGCAAGTATTCCCTTTTTGTGCAAGTCGACAGCTAGATTCAAAGCAGTCTGTCCACCCATAGTGGGAAGCAGTGCGCAGGGTCGTTCTTTTGCAATAATAGCTTCTAAAGAACTTGTTGTGAGAGGTTCTATATACGTTTTATCGGAATACTCGGGATCGGTCATGATCGTTGCAGGATTCGAATTCACGAGAATAACTTTGTAGCCTTCTTGACGCAGTGCCAAACAGGCTTGAGTTCCTGCATAGTCGAATTCGCAAGCTTGACCGATTACAATAGGCCCCGCTCCGATGACAAGTATAGTATGAAGATCAGTACGTTTTGACATGTTTCTTTTCCATTAAACCAGCAAAGTTCTCGAACATAAAATGCAAGTCGAAAGGCCCAGGACTTGCTTCGGGATGGCCTTGAAAACTAAATGCAGGTCTGTCTGTTCTACGTATTCCTGCAATGGATTTGTCAAACAAAGAACGGTGTGTCACTTCGATGCATTCTGGAATTTTTTCCGAAACAACAAATCCGTGGTTCTGACTACTGATACAAACCTTTTTTGTTGCAAGATCAATAACGGGATGATTGGCACCATGATGTCCGAAAAGCATTTTTTCAGTCTTTGCTCCGCTCGCTAGTGCAAGAATCTGGTGACCTAGACAGATTCCGAAAATAGGTATTTCGAGGTTGAGCAATTCGCGTACAACGGAAATTTCGTCCGTGCATGCTGCGGGATCTCCAGGTCCATTTGATAGAAACACTCCGTCTGGAGAGAAGGAAAGTATGTGTTCGAGTGAACTGGAACCGGGAACTACGACTAAATCGCATGAAATATTATGCAAGTGGTTGAGAATGGATTGTTTCACTCCGAAATCCATCACAACGATACGATGACTTTGTTTACTAGGATGTGGAATGCTATATGTTTTTTTCGTGCTTACTAATTTGCTCAGATTCAAACCATTCAATCCACTGAACATTTGAGCTTTTTCAACTGCAAATTTAGGGTCGACTTCTCCTGCCATTATGTAAGCGTTTTGAGAACCCTTTTCTCTTAGAATATGAGTGAGTGCACGTGTGTCTATTCCCGATACACCGATTTTTCCATTTCGAATGAGATAGTCCGAAAGACTTCCTTCCGAACGCCAGTTGCTTGTATGTAGGGAAGCAGATCGTGTGATCATTCCTGAAGCCCAAATTTTTTGAGACTCTGCGTCTTCCTTATTCACTCCCACAATGCCTATATGCGGTGATGTAAACACGATAAGCTGACCTGCATAAGAGGGATCACTTAGAATTTCCTGGTAACCTGTCTGTGCCGTATTGAACACAAGTTCCCCAGCAAATCCTCCTTCTGCACCAAATGAGTTACCCCAAAACAGGCTACCGTCTGCTAAAGCAATAAACGCATTTTTTTTCATCTCTTGATCCCTAAATAGGTGCTAATCGGTTTACATTCGAGATAATAATTATTATAAGTGAGTGGATAATTATGCAATATGAAAATAAGTCTTTCATGTAAGACCATAAAATATTAGATAAAAACATGTAAACACTGCAAATAAAATGGGGATAGTGGGATGAATATGCACAAAGTGGCGGTGGTGGGTGCGTCAGGGTATGCGGGTGTGGAATTGATCCGTATTTTGCTGAAGCATCCTGAAATTCAAATTGCATGTTTAGGTGCAAACACACAAGCAGGTCAGTGGATCACGAATGCTTATCCTCATTTGAATAAAATTCTAGATAAGAAATTCGCATCAAGTTCCGATTCGGAAGAATGGAAAGATTGTTCTATCGTCTTCACTGCACTTCCTCATGGTGAATCGGAAAAGCTTGTTCCTACATTTTTAAAAGCAGGAAAAAAAGTTATCGATTTGAGTGCAGACTACCGTTTGAATGAAGAAGCTGTGTATGGTCTTCCTGAAATCGGTATGCGTTCTCGAATAGTAGAAAGCGATCTTATTGCAAATCCAGGTTGCTATCCGACTGCATGTTTGCTTGCAACACGTCCCTTGCTTGACAGCGAATTTATTTTCAAGGAGCGGATTATTTTCGATTGCAAATCAGGAGTCTCAGGAGCGGGACGTTCTGCTTCTCAGGGTTCCCTGTTTTGCGAAGCGACGGAAAGTGTGCATGCTTATGGTCTTCTAGGAGTGCACCGTCATCAGAAGGAGATTGAGAAAATTATTCAAGCACCCGTGCAATTCTCACCTCATTTGGTGCCTATGAAGCGTGGAATACTTGCAAGTTGTTACATTCCATTGAGGAAGACGATGACGAGCGAAGGTGTTTGGAATCTTTATAAAGAATTTTACGAGAACGAAGCTTTCGTCCGTATATTACCTTTGGGTCAGTGGCCTAAGACTGCTTATGTGAGTGGTTCGAATTACTGTGATATTGGAATTGGTGTGGACAGTAGGACAAACAATCTTCTTGTCATGAGTGCGATTGATAATCTGGTTAAAGGTGCAGCGGGTCAAGCAGTTCAGAACATGAATATCATTATGAAGTTTCCTGAAACGATGTCTTTGCAGGAACTACACCCCATTTTTCCTTAAGGGAGAAGTTATGAAAGAAATAGTAGGAGGCATTTGCGCAGCGAAAGGTTTCTTGGCATCGGGAGTCCAAGCGCATATTAAAAGCCGCAAGACGGACAAGCTCGATGTTGCTGTCGTTTACAGTACGAGTCCTGCTACTGCAGCGGGTGTGTTTACAACGAATAAAGTGAAAGCTGCTTGTGTTCGCCTTTCGAGCGAGGTGATAGCACGAGGGCCTATTCAAGCTATTGTAATGAATAGTGGAAATGCAAACTGCTGCACTGGTGATCAGGGTCTTCATGATACGTTTACTATGCAAGCTGCAGCAGCAAGGGGTTTGAATATAAACGCACAAAGCGTTGCAGTTGCAAGTACGGGGGTGATTGGAGAACGTTTACCAATGGATCGCATGTTACCTGGAATTGCAGAAGCATGTGTTTCGATCAAACCCGAAGGTGGTGTAGATGCAGCATCTGCAATTATGACGACGGATACCTTTCGCAAGGAATGTGCAGTTAGTGTTCTCATCGGTGGTAAGGAAGTTATTCTCGGAGGCATGGCAAAAGGTTCGGGAATGATTCATCCGAATATGGCTACGACTTTAGGGTTCGTAACAAGCGACGCTAAAATTTCCTACGATGCACTTCAATCTGCGTTGAAAGAAGCAAACGATCGTTCTTTCAATATGATCAGTGTGGATGGAGACACTTCAACGAACGATATGATTATAGTCCTTGCAAACGGACAAGCAGATCACGAAGAAATTACACTGGATTCCGAAAATTATAAAATATTCACATCTGCTCTTGAAAAAGTTCTCGTATCACTCGCCAAACAGGTCATTAAAGATGGTGAAGGTGCAACGAAAATGTTCGAAGTGAATGTGATTGGTGCCGCTTCGGAACAAGATGCGCGAAAAGCTGCAAGAGCTGTAAGTTCTTCTTCTCTCGTAAAATCTGCAATCTTTGGAAATGATGCAAATTGGGGTCGTATACTCTGTGCTTTGGGTTATTCCGGTGCAGATTTTGACCCTTCTCTTGTTGACCTTAGCATTGGTTCTGTTCCTGTGATGCGACATGGAGCGAATCTTCCTTTCGATGAAGAAGAGGCAAGCAAAGTTCTTTCTCAGAATGAAATGGTGATTACAGCATGTCTTCACGCAGGGTTTGCAAATGCAAAGGCTTGGGGATGTGATTTGACTTACGACTATGTGAAGATCAACGGATCTTATAGGACTTAATATGAAAAAAAAGATCGTCATCAAATACGGTGGGGTTGCACTTAAAGATAGCGACTTTGCAGAAATTGAGCAGGTTTTGAAAGAAGGATTCCAACCCATTATTATTCATGGAGGAGGAAAGGAAGTTACGGAGTTATCTCTGCAACTTGGTATTCGACCTCTTTTTAAAAATGGTTTGCGTGTTACGGATTCTCAAACCATGGATCTTGTGCAAATGGTTCTGATCGGTCGCGTAAACACAAGACTTGTTGCTTCTTTGCAAAGTAAAGGTTTGAAGGCAATAGGCGTATCAGGTTTTGCAAGAGGTGTATCTGCAGGAGCTGATCTCGGACATGTTGGGAATGTTGAATCCTGTGATGCGCAGGCTCTCGAAGCTCTTTGTCAGAAAGGTTACATACCAATTGTTGCTCCGATTGCAATGGGTTCCGATGCTACGATTTATAATGTGAACGGAGATACTTTTGCAGCAGCAGTAGCCATTGCATTAAATGCAGACCGTTTGTTTCTAATGACAGATGTTGATGGAGTTTATTTAGATAAGAACAACAGTGAGAGTAAGTTCACACATTTATGTGCAGATGTTGCGAAATCTCTTGTTGTTCAGGATGGAATGATTCCTAAATTGAAAGCCGCAGTTCTTGCTATTGACAAAGGAGTGCCTTCGGTTCTTATAGGTAAATCTTTGGAATCCAACACGGTGGTGACTGCATGAATTATAATGATACTGTTCAACTTGATAAAGAAACACTGTTCAATACCTACGCGCGATATCCTATAGCTTTGGAAAGAGGAAAAGGTACAAAACTTTGGGATTGCGAAGGTAAAGAGTATTTAGATCTGCTGGGTGGAATAGCGGTCTTACCACTGGGTCACTGTCACCCTGCAGTCGTTGAAGCTATCCATGCGCAAGCACAAAAACTAATGCACACATCGAATCTATTCTACACCACACCTACATTGGAACTTGCTCAGTGTCTTATTGAGATGGGGGATTTTGATAAGATATTTTTTGCAAATTCCGGAACCGAAGCGAATGAAGGTGCTATCAAACTTGCACGCAAATACCAGTGGCGCAAGGGACACAAGAACAAGTTCAAGATTGTGAGTGCTAGTCATTCCTTCCACGGACGAACTTTTGCGGCACTAACTGCTACGGACAAAGCGGAATTGAAAGAAGGTTTCGCTCCCTTTCCTGAAGGTTTTGCAACGGTCGAATGGAATAACGTTGCATCTTTGGAAGCAGGTATAGATGAAAACACTGCTGCTTTTTTAGTGGAACCTGTTCAAGGGGAAGGTGGCATTTATGCTGCTTCCGAAGAGTTTCTAGCAGCAGCACGACGCAAATGTGATGAGCACGGTGCATTGCTTATTTTTGACGAGATTCAGTGCGGTTTGGGTCGTTTGGGAACCTTCTTTGCGTATCAGAGTTTCAACGTAAAACCCGATGTCGTGACTCTAGCAAAAGGTCTGGCAAATGGTTTACCTATTGGTGTGATCTGTGCAACGAACGAAGCAGCAAGTGGTTTCCAACCGGGAGATCACGGAACAACGTTTGGTGGCAATTTGGTTTGTGCTGCTGCTGCCTCTGCAACTCTGAAAGTTATTTTGGAAAATGATTACTGTTCGAAGGTGAAGGAGTTGGGTGCTTACTTTATGTCTGAACTTCGGAAACTTCAGAGCAAGTATCCTGATCTTATCAAAGACGTTCGAGGAAAGGGATTGATGATCGGAATTGAGGTCAATGGACTTGCACAGAAACTTGCTTCTTTGGCATTTAGCAAAGGTTTGATACTGAATGTGACTGCTAAGAATGTGATTCGACTTTTACCTTCCTATCTCATCACTCATGACGAAATGGATCATGCAGTTCGAATATTCGATACTTGCTTTGCAGAAGTTCAAAATTGAGTATTCGGGTTCCGGTATACGGTCAGAAATACAGAAATACCCCATCTATGCTAATCTATATATAAGTGACCATTAATTTTTGATGAAAAATTGAGATGTGATTTTCCAAATAGTTTTTGGAAAATCAAAAAGAAATATTGGGGTTAATATGAAAACACGTTTATCTTTCTTTTTAAGTAAAAGTACACTGCTACTGTGTCTTGCTGCAGTACCACAAATGGTCTACGGAGTTCACAAAAGGCTTTATTTCAGTCCGACGCAATGCCCTGCCGAACTAGATGGGATTCAGCACGATGACGGACTTGATATCAGTGAGGTTCCGACACCAAAGGATAGCAAAAATTACTCCGGTCCTCTGTCCATTCCAATTAATAAAATGAACCTGAGTGGAGAGAGCCTCATGGCTGAATCGAATTTCTCGAAATTACTTCAAACCGACTTAGAATTGATGAAAACTATTTATACCGAGATGCCGTCCTCTTTGAATGGTAAGGTTCTTGATATTGATCTCGCAAGAAAACTGTTTCCACCATTTGGTGATGGAAATGAAGGTGCAAGTCTTTATACTTTAGCTACCCATGTCCCCTCGTCGCAGTTTATTAATTACTTATTCAATGCTGATATTTCAGATCTTGCAAAGAAATATAGAAATCCAAGAGTGCTATTTTTAGCGGGTGGTGGAGGTTCTGGAAAAGGAACTGTTGCGGGTTTGTATCCTGATATTTATGAAAATCAAAATCTTGTTCTAGATGGAACACTGTCTAGCTATGAAAAAGCACAAGCTCGAATTGACAATGCGATTAAACATGGGTTTTCTGTAACTGTCGTTTACGTATTTACTCCTGTTGATCTAGCAGTTCCACAAATCGTTTCGCGTGGGATGAGGGCAGGTCGTGGTGTTCCCATTGTTGTAGCTGCGGGGGATCATTTTGGTGCGCAGAAAACTGTTCTTCGACTCAGTGAACTCTTTGGTAAAGCTATAACTATTCGGATTTTTACCAATGCGGGAACAAAAAAGGACATTAAAGAAGAGATGCATCCAGAAGAGTTTCTCCACAGAGACGGTGTTGCATATACGTCTGAAAAAGAAACGGTTGCACGAGCTGTTAAATCTTATTTGGCTTATATAAAAACGGTTAAAGTGAGCCCAGAATTAAGAAAGGTTTTTGAAAAGGACATGAATATGAATGAGCACTAGAAAGTGCCCTTCTTTTCAAAATAATCCCCACTTTGTATAATTCACTTCACCGACATTGTTCAAAATTATAACTTTGCCAAATGACATGGTGCATTGAACTTACAATTTTTTTTGCTTTTCTTATGAGTTTTGTTTTTTTCTATAAGAACAAAGTTCATTCCGACATAAGTTTATTTCCTCTACTTGACTCTATCTCCGAATTTCGTATGCAGTTAATTTTGAGAAATTCTTGGTTTCCTGTAGAAAAATTCACTGAATACAGATTTCTATTTACACTGCTAAAAGAAGCCGTTTTTCAGGGAAAATCCATAGGAACTTCGTGTGAAGTTCTGGCGAAACAGATCCTCAAAACAGAGGAACACCGCAGCGCAAAGCATCGATTTTTGTCCATGATTGCTTTTCGTATCGCTGCAGTTTTAGCGATGAGCGTTCTAGCACGTGTTTATCTGAGCATTTCCTTTGAAATGCAATTGAGAGATTTTTTAAATTTTATGTGTTTGATTTGTTCTTTTGCAGTTTCTTTTCTGTTCTTTTTAGGAATTTATATATTTTACCCACAGTCTTGGTTTGTAAAAAACCCGGAACCATGGTTGAATGCTTTGTTTTTACATGAATTGAACGAGATATCTCCTATTTTCGAATCCTGGAAAAAAATGGACGATCAGGAAAAAACTTTCGGGATCTCTCTCGCTTCTACAAAACATGCGTTGATAGAAACGTGGCGTTTTAAAAATGAACTGGAGTACGAAGATAAACTTCGTTTGTTCGAAGACTGTGTTCCTGCAGCAGAGTTTGTGTGCTTAGGGCTTGCTTCTTTGCTTATTCTGGGAGGGCCAATTTGGCAAATTATTAAGTTTTAGCCACCCAAATAAGCTTGTCGTACCGAGTCGAGAGAAAGCAGTTCTTTTGCGCTTCCTTGAACTGCAACTTTTCCTGTCTCCAACACAATTCCTCTGTGTGCGATTTCCAAAGCTTGAAGAGCATTCTGTTCTACAAGAAGAACGGTCATGCCTTGTTCGTTGATGGTTTGAATGATCTCGAAGATTTTTTCGATAATCTGTGGAGCAAGACCCAAACTAGGTTCATCCAGCAGAAGAATCTCGGGATGTCCCATCAGTGCTCTCCCTATAGCAAGCATCTGCTGCTCACCACCGGAAAGAGTTCCTGCGTTTTGTTTTGCACGTTCTTTCAAACGAGGAAAAAGTTGGTAGACGTTAGCCAAATCGTCTTGATAACTTGCTTTCGATTTGCAAACCCAGGCACCTAAGTCGATGTTTTCTTCCACTGTAAGATTAAGAAATATACCTCGTCCTTCGGGAACCTGACAGATATGCCTACGCACGATTTCATGAGAGCGCAAACCACGAATGGATTTTCCCTCGTGAAATATATCTCCCGAACTGGGACGAACCAGTCCAGAAATAGCACGGAGAACTGTAGATTTTCCTGCTCCGTTTGCTCCGATAAGGCTTAGAATTTCCCCCTTTGCAATTTGGAAGCTCACATTCGAAATCGCTTGCACAGACCCGTAATAAACCTCAACGTTTTGAAGTTCCAGAAATGTATTAGGCTGCTGCATGTTCTTTAGCCTTCCTGCCCAAGTAAGCTTCTATCACGCGTGGATCATTTTGTATTTCTGTAGGACTTCCTTCCGCTATCTTCACTCCATAGTCGAGAACAGCAATGCGATCACAAATCTCCATTACAACCCTCATGTCGTGTTCAATGAGAAGTATAGTCAGATTAAATCGCTTGCGAATCATACGAATGGTTTCTCGAAGGTCCTGACTCTCTTGAATGTTCAACCCTGCTGCAGGTTCATCAAGTAATAACAATTTTGCATCTGTTGCCATCGCTCGTGCTATTTCCAGTCGACGCTGATCACCGTAGGGAAGGTTCCTAGCATGGTTATGTGCTCGATGATCCAGTTTGAAAATTTTGAGCAAGTCCATGCACTTTTCTTCTTTATTCCGTTCGTTGTAGAGATAGTTCTGCGTGTGGAATACAGAAGAAAATAAACCGCTCTTTTGAATGGAAGGATTATGATCCATCGCTATTTTTAAATTTTCAAGAACAGTGAGATCTTTAAACAAACGTATGTTCTGAAAAGTGCGTGCTATTCCGAGCGATGTAATGCGAAAGGGTTTTAAATTTTCTATATGTTTTTTAAAGGTGGATATTTTACCAGATGTAGGTTTGTAGACACCTGTGATCATGTTAAAAACAGTGGTTTTTCCAGCTCCATTGGGACCAATAAGACCGAATATGCTTCCCGGAGCTATGCTGAGATTCAAGTCGGAAACTGCTTTTAAACCACCGAATTGAATGGTCAAATGATCAAGTTCTAAAGCAAAATTCACGGACATATTTATTTCCCCTCATTGCTTTTGTTTCTTTTGAAATTCTTAAAGGGAAAAAACTCCCAAATTTCCTTGGAACCAAACATTCCATTGGGTCGCAGAATCATCGTGAGTATAAGAATGAGAGAATAGATAATCATGCGGAAATCGACGTGAGTAATTTCCTGCAAAGATCTTAGAAGTTCTTTTAAAACAGTGAGAAAACCAGCAGCAATTATGGAACCACTGATGCTTCCCATCCCACCGAGTACAACCATAATGATGATGTCGAAACTTTTATTGAAATCGAAAGTTCCGGGATTCAAATAGGTTAGAAAATGGGCAAACAAACCACCACCAATGCCTGCAAAGAAAGCTCCAATGACGAACGCTCGCACTTTTGCCTGCGTGGTATTCACACCCATTGCTTCACTTGCGATTTCGTCTTCTCGAACACTGAGAAATTCTCTTCCCATGGGTGAATGAACGAGACGTTTGATTACATAAATGGTGATAAGTGCAAAGGTGTATACCCAACCAAAGGAGGAAAGATTTGGTATACCGGGCATACCCCTCGCACCACCAATGGTGTCTATATTGAGGATGAAAACACGGATAATTTCACCGAAGCCTAAAGTTACAATCGCAAGATAGTCTCCTTTCAACCGAAGCGAAGGAAGACCTACTAAGTAACCTGCAAAACTTGCAACAAGCGCGCCTGCAATTAAGGCTGCTATAAATATAGCGTGTGAACTGAAAACGTTTTCGAAAAGAGCAGGATACATCGTTTTCAAAGTTGTTGTTAGAAAAGCAGATGTGTAACCTCCAATTGCCATGAAGCCAGCATGACCCATGGAGAATTGGCCGGTGAATCCGTTCACTAAATTCAAACTGACAGCAAGCACAACGTTGATGCCTACATAAATTACGATTCCGAAATAGTACGCATTAATCAGTGGTGTCAAATAGGTGCTGAGCAGCCAAATGATCACGACAGCAATGAGCCAAGGGATATTACGGACTATTTCGGGTCGACTTGTTTTGAATGTTTCCAAAGCACTTGGTCCATATAAAATTTCGGCATTTTTTTCCATACGTCACCTACACCTTTTCGGTTGTCTGTACTGGAAACAGCCCCATTGGTTTGAACAAGAGAACTAAGATGAGCAAAGCAAAAGCCAATGCATCTCTGTAAGTTGATAACCAATATCCAACGAGAAATTCCTCGGATAGTCCTAAAAACAAAGCTCCGATAACAGCTCCGGTCACATTTCCTATGCCACCAAGAACAGCAGCAACAAAACATTTGAGACCAGGCATTACACCCATAAGAGGTTCTATTTTCGGATACACGAGCCCGACGAGAACTCCTGCAGCACCGGCAAGTGCAGATCCAAGCATGAATGTAAGTGAAATCACTTTATCCACCGGAATTCCCATCAGTCCTGCAAGATCGTGGTTGAAACTTACAGCTCGCATGGCACGTCCCCAACGTGTTCGGAAAATGATGTATTGAAGAACGAGCATAAGAGTTAGAGAGATAAACAGAACGATGATTTGCAGAGGATTTATTTTTAAAGCACCAATGGACCAGTCCACGGTAGGTTTGTAAATTTGTGGAAAGAACTTCGGATCGGAACCGAAAAACAACTGTCCAGAAAATTCGAGAAACATCGAAACACCGACAGCAGTGATCAGCGCATTGATGCGTCTTGATTTTCGAAGCGGACGGTATGCAACACGTTCAATGGTGAAGCCAATGATGGAACATACGACCATAGAAATGAACATCACACTTCCCAGAGCGAGAAGAGAGGACGTTCCTTCAGGATACAAATAGCGAGATGAAAAATATCCTACAAACGCCCCAAGCATATAGATGTCACCGTGAGCGAAATTGATTAGCTGCAGAATGCCGAAGACCATCGTGTAACCTAAGGCAATAAGAGCATAGATGCTTCCGAGAGACAATCCGTTGATGAGATGTTGTAAAAATTCAATCATAATTTTATCGACTGTGGTGTTACGGTTGAATGATATTTGAACTCACCTTTTTCAACATGCAAAATAACGGCAGATTTAACTGCGTTTCTATCCTGATCTATCGTGATTTTATCGGTTACACCTTGAAGATCTTTGGTTTGTGCAATCGCATCACGAATATCGGTTGGATTGAATGTTTTTGCTCTGTTTAAAGCATCTGCAAGAACCATAATGGAATCATAACCCATAGCAGCGAGACCATCTGGAACTTCATGATAGACTTCTTTGAATTTACCGGTGAATTTTACAATATTGGGAGCTTTGTTTTCGGGTGAATAGTGATTGGAGAAGTAGGAGCCGTCAATTGCTGTTCCTCCAATTTCTTTAAGTTTCTGAGAATCCCAACCATCTCCTCCTAAGAGAACCTCGTTAATTCCCAACTCACGAGCTTGGCGTGCAATCAAACCCACTTCGGTGTAATAACCGGGAATAAAAATCACACTCGTTTGACCTTTGGATTTTTCCGCAATTTCTGCCCGAATCTTAGTGAGCTGTGATTTGAAGTCGATATCACCTCCACTGTAACTTACATCAGCGATGATTTCTCCACCTTGGCCTTTGAAAACCTTTTCGAAGAAATCTGCAAGACCCATGCTGTAATCACTTTTTACGTCTCGAAGTATTGCAGCTTTTCTAACTTTAAGTGCGTCGAAAGCGAATTGTGCCATCACTGCACCCTGGAACGGATCAATAAAGCAAACACGGAAGATGTATTCGCCTTGTTGAGTGACTTTGGGGTTTGTGGAAGAAGGACTGATCATCGGTATTTTATGGTTCTGAGCGATGGGAGCCATTGCAAGACTTCGTGAGCTGGCAACTTCACCGATCACTGCGGAGACTTTGTTTTGTGTTATGAGTTTTGTAATAGCATTTGCAGCTTCATCCGGTTTTCCCTGATCGTCCATTGTTGTGAGGGTGAGTTTTTTCCCTTTAATGCCACCTGAAGCATTGATTTCGTTGATTGCAAACTCAATGCCTTTGTGTGTAGAGACACCAAAACTGGCTTCCGATCCCGTCATCGAAGAGACTTCACCAATATGAATTACGTTTTCTTCGTTTGAAGTTTGGCTAAGAGTCTCTGGAGATTTTTGAGTTTGTTTAGTACAGCTATCACATCCCGATAGAGTAAATGCCGTGAGTAAATAAGACGTATTGAGAAATAAACGTTTCCAAGAGTTAGTTCGACGCATCAGGAAGGACCCCCATTTGTCTTCAAAAAGGCTCAGTTATTTTCTATGATATACAGAGACGTTCTCACGGAGATATTTCTTTGTCAATTAAAACATGATGTTATGGACTTTTTGACATCTCAAAATAAGGATGGAAGCAATGAAAAAAATTATTTTACTTCGACATGGAAAAGCTGCTGATTACTGGAGTGATTTCGAACGACCACTTTCTACAAAGGGAAGAGAAGAAGTTCGAAATGTGAGCTCTCAACTTCTCGATTTTTCATCTGCGCTCCCTCAATGTGTGATATGCAGTGAAGCCACACGTACCAAACAAACTTTGGAAATCTTTTCTGAAGTGTGTGGAAAGGGTGTTTTCGAAACGGTATATGTTCCGACACTTTATCATGGAACCCTTAATGATGTTCTCTCTAGCATTGCAAAGACAAAAGATGGGGTTGATAACCTAATGATTGTCGGACACAATCCCATTCTTTCGGAACTTACATCGCGACTTTCGCAACAGCACGCTGCGCTGGGAACAGCAAATGCTGCTATTTTGACGCAGTTAGATTCTGTGCAAAATTGGAATGACATCGTTTCCAAAGAATGGAAGTTAGAGACGATTTGCCAGCCGGTTTAAAAAGTTCGGAAGGAAAGACACATAGCGAGAGCTTCGAGATTGGAACGTTCCTCTGAGGGGAGGAAGTTGTTTCGAAGTGTTGTAAGAGATTTATGTGTCAAGTCACGAGCACGGTCTAAAGTTTTTTCTGCTGTTTTATATTTTTCAACAAGCTGACAGATCTGTGTGATTTCAGAATGAGAAAACAAACCTTGCTTATAAAGCTTGTCTAAAGATTGCTGCTCTTCTTTGCTAATGTGTTCTCTGAGTAAAATAAGAGGTAAGGTTATTTTTCCTTCTTGCAGATCTCCGAAATTTTTCTTTCCAAGTAATCTATCTTCACCCAAAAAATCGAGAGCATCATCTACAAGTTGGAATGCTATACCTATGTTCAAACCAAACTCTTCCAAACTCTGCAATTGTTCTGGAGTAGAATTCGCTAGCAGGCCTGCTGATTTGCATGTGGTTCCAATGAGTACAGCAGTTTTTCCAAAAAGTATTTTCATGTAAACGTCTTCAGGAAGATAGAAGTCGAAAACACTTTCCAGTTGCAACAATTCACTTTCACTCATCAATCGAATAGAACGTGCAAAAGAAGAAACAATTTCCAAATTCGTTGTTTGAGCCATCAGCTCACTGGCACGAGCGTAGATCAGGTCACCGAAGAGAACTGCGGATTCGTCTCCCCAAATAGAATTCATCGTAGGTTTGTTACGTCGTAAGGTACTGCAATCGATCACATCATCGTGAAGCAAACTTGCAGTATGAACAAATTCGCTGACTGCTGCCATTGTATGTTTGTGAGGACCGTCATACCCAACCAACTTGCATGTTAGGTAGTAAAGAGCAGGACGTATCATTTTCCCAGGATTGGAAAACAACTGTTCCATCATGCGTTTAGCGACTTTTGTCTCACAGGGGATAAGTAGGGGGATTTTCTGAAGCAAAGTCTCGATCTCTTCCGAGACAGGACTCAAAGCTTGTTTTGCAAGTAATAAACCATCGAAATTTATGCTGTTTTCTGTAGGATTCAATGTGTTCTGCCGACCAATTCTATTTCCGATGAAGCGCAAAATCCTTGACAAGGTAGCATCAAACCGCCTAAAACTAAAACGTTTTCTAAATAAAAACCGCCAGAAGATGAAGACCCATCATCCCGAATATGGTGAGGACCTCTCACCAAGGATTTTTGTATTATGGAAAGCCGATTATCGGCAGAGTCGCTTCCTGCTATATACCATAGCGGGTGCAGCGGCCTAGCCTTCGACCGTAGCGCCTTCGATTCCCAGATTTTTTGGGAGCGGGTAGACTTTGACCAAGTCCTCGCAAGTTCGAATCCTGAACGTGCTATTTCTGAACTCAGTACACCACAACTTTATTATTCTTTGATCGAACGAGGTCCTGCGGACTGTATCGAAGTTCTTGCTCATATCAGTCAAGACCAGTTTTTACGCATTTTAGATTACGATGTTTGGCGTCGTGACGAATTTGTTCCTCAGAGAGTTCTCTACTGGATGGATCTTCTGCGTCAGGTGGGCAGTGAAAAAGCTTGTGAGAAGTTTCGTGACCTCGAAGAAGAGTATCAGTTGAGCACGCTCAGTCCCTATATTCGCATTTATGACCACGAAGCCTATGAGAAAATGACAGATGTTGACCAGGATCGTCTGCAAAGACTTCCAGGAGATGCTCTGTTTTATTCTATAGAGACGG
>Ga0206941_10059_pt1 | contig 32388 bp, 33 predicted proteins | sample Alteio_BWOrgHeat_9_FD_153251 | JGI IMG/M metagenome (GOLD analysis project Ga0206941, IMG submission 153251) | Enriched cells from forest soil in Barre Woods Harvard Forest LTER site, Petersham, Massachusetts, United States -... | ecosystem: Environmental > Terrestrial > Soil > Temperate forest >...
GCCAACAATTTATTAAGCAAGTTGAGCCTTTTCAAAAAATAGAACCTGAATTATTAAAAGAAATGGCAGCCCAATTAGAAAAATTACAAGTGCCAGCGGGTGAAGTCATCATTAAACAAGATACCATAGCAGATCATTGCTATGTGTTGCGCTCTGGAACCATTGAAATTGTTTTAACGAAAGCGGATGGTAAAACAATTATTTTAAATACCTTAGACAACCCAGGTACTCTCTTCGGTGAAACTGCTTTACTGACCAATAACACACGTAACGCCTCAGTGATTGCAGTAGCAGAATGTAAGTTATACACCATCTCGCGCGAACAATTTCAAAAACTCACCCAATCGTTAGATATTTCCGCCTCGCTCACTGAGTTGATGATGGACAGACACCGCCCCATTCCTGTTCAGGGTGTTACCGTTCACAAACGTCAAACTGCAGAACAAGAAACGATAGTAATTTTAAAAGAAGCCAAACATGGTATTTATTTTAAGACATCAGAGGAAGGCTTATTTATTTGGAATTTGCTAAATGGCGATCTAACTATTATAGATATTGCAGCACAATATTATTATAAATATAAAGTCTTGGCAGTAGATTCAATTGCTAGTTTTATTATGCAATTGATGCGCGCAGGTTTAGTGGAAATGCCCACGCTCGCCACTTATGTGCAAAAAGAAAAACATCCCTTTTGGATACGCCTAGTGCATAAAGCTGAGGCAATATTAACTTGGTCTTATTCGATCCGTGAGGTCGATGAAAAATTAACAAATTTGTATAACCGTATTGGTTATCTATTTTATACTAAACTTGCGCATATCATTATGCTATGCGTTACTTTAATGGGTTTTATTGCATTCATTCTGTTACTGCCTCAGTTAGAACACATTTTAAATAAAACACCCAATGCATGGTTATATTTGTTGTGGGCAATACCAGTTAACATGTCCCTTATTCCGATCCATGAATTAGCCCACGCGCTGACCACTAAAGCTTACGGACATCATGTTAACCGTATGGGGATAGGATGGTTTTGGTTAGGACCGATGGCATTCACCGATACATCCGATATGTGGTTAAGCACTAAGTGGCCACGTATTGCGGTTGCATTCGCTGGCGTTTATGCAAACGCGATTTTATCTAGTATATTAATTGGAATTGCCTGGTTATGCTTACCTTACTTTCCGCATGTCGCTTTATTTATTTGGTTAGTCGCTTTTTCTAGCTACATGATGGCATTTTACAATCTTGACCCCACCTTCGAATTAGATGGCTATTATATCTTAATGAATTACTTTGATACGCCTAATCTACGCGGCAAAGCCACCTTTTGGTTGGTTGAGAAGTCTAAACACACTCTTTTGCATCCCCACTTAGCGCGTCAATATATACCGGAAATCACTTATTGGTTAAGTACTATTTTTTGCATTTTTCTATTTGCTGCTACTGGATATCTAACTTATATCTATATTTTTCACAATGTATTACCACATAAAGTGGGTGGCATAGACACCACGATACTGAGATGGCTTATCCCAGCGGCAGCCATAGTAATTTCATTTACCGGGATTTATTTCAGGATTAAACGGGAAAGAAATGCAAGATGGTACCATGAGAAGTAATACGTTTTGGTTTAGTCATAATCGCATACCTCTCTGATATATACTAAGTTAAGAATTTTTCATATCAACGTCGGCTAAATCGCCTTTTATCAAGCGAACCGACCCATGTATTCTAAATATCTTTTGGTTCTCAAAACGAAAATAGGCAATCACCTCTGCTTCAATAGGAAGATTATTTGCATTTTTTCCTCTAGGATAATAGATAGCAAAAAGCTCATTTCCTTTTTCCAGAATATGCTTGTAATCAATAGTATCAATCGTCATATTTTTCTTTTGCTCAAGCACGTGGTGAATGTATTCATCGCGGTTGATGCACACGCCATTAATACATTGCTCATAATCAGGATGAAAAAATTGTTCGATTGCTTGAGCGACCTCTATTTGCGGATCATAGAGCGAGTTCCAAGCATTTTTTAAAAGTTCTGTGTACATCATTTTTGATCCACACGTTTAATTTTGCGTTGAGTAGCCATGAATCAAAACCCCTTAAAGTGAAATAACCTCTACTCTCAATCTTTTACCTAAACAATGCAGTGCGAGCTCAATTTTTGGGAATTTAGAATGATAATGAAGATCAAGTAAACGTCGGATTTCTTTTTCATCGCAGTTCATTTTCTTCGCTAACTGAACATTTGTCCATTTTCGTTCTTTTATTATGTCATATAATGCCCATTTAGCAGCAAATATTGCAGACACAGTTATTGTATATTGTTTAGGCTTAACCTTGCTCGGTTTAGGAATAGTTAATTTCATAGCTACTCGATTTGCTATGGCTTCTTCTAAACAATCAATCGCTTCTTCCAACGTTGCTTCAACTGTATCACCCTGCGTAACTGCCTCGGAGAAATCAGGAAATTTCGCCATAAAACCGCCATCGCGCTGCTTTGTTAAGCTAACTGGATAACTGAACTTATCATTCATATTTCACCTCAATTCATCTTCTTTAATGCCAAGCTGTTTTAATATTGCCTTATATGTTCCGATCTTAAGCTCATTCATCAAATGTGGAATAATCGCAAAGTTATTCCCGTAAATAAGCGTACCGTGACTACCTTTACCTCGACGATGTATTAATTCAACTTTGACATTCTTTTCCTTGCCAAGTTTTCTTATTTTTCTGAGCAATTCATTACCTTTCATACCTCTCCTTTATTATCGGACAAAATTGTCCGATTTACAAGCATATTTATTTAGGGGGTTTATTTTGAGGGATTCTGGAGAGTTTTGGCGTCCCGGGGCGGATTCGAACCGCCGACCTTCCCCTTAGGAGGGGGATGCGCTATCCAGCTGTGCCACCGAGACGAATTCTGAGCGGTAAGTTTACTACAGATTTTTAGTGATCACGACTCTGCCGTTTTGAAACGCCCCAGGGGTGTGCTAAAAAGTGCTCAACATCAATTTCGATTTTTTCGTAAATTTTAAAACCGGCACGCTGCATCATATCGAGCAACATTTCTGCACTAAATAAATCAATGCGGTTGTGCGCCAAATTGCTAATCCGCGCCTGAGTAACACCTAAACGTTTTGCGGCTTCAACTTGGGTTAACCCACTAGCCTTGATATACTTCATCAACGAAACCATTAAATAGGATTTAAATTGTAACTTTTTGGCTTCCTGCTTTTCAAAGCCCACATCTTCAAACAGATTTCCGCAGCTGTCAAAAAACTCAATCTTTTCTGTCATAGTCTTTCTCCACACGATAACCAATCATCGCCTTATATCTTTTCGCGCCTAACTCAATATCAGTTTTAACAGTTTGTTCAGTCTTTTTTACAAATGCATGTAACACATATATAGCTTCTTTAAACTTTGTCACATATAGCACTCTATATTGGTTTTCCAATGTAACACGAAGCTCATAACAACCCACGCCAACCGCAGGCATGTATTTAAAATCTTTTGGTGACAGGTCAACATCCATACTAACCATGGTTAGTGCAGTCATTGTCCGCTGACGCGCCTTTTCTGGAAAAGAAAATATGTCCTTTTGCACGCTTCCAACATAAGTTATTTTTTTCATAATTCTCTACCCATTAGTATACAACTACAAATATAATCTTGCCAATACTTATATATTAAAACCTTAACGTTTGGAGTAACCATTTGATAAAAAAGGGGAAATAACTTTAGATATGCCGAGGGCCGGAATCGAACCGGCATGAGGTTGCCCTCACCGGTTTTTGAGACCGGCGCGTCTACCAATTCCGCCACCCCGGCTAATAGTAGAGGCGAAAGTATAACAGGGTAATGGAAAGGGTCAATACCAGTTTAACGACAAATAGCTTATCATTACTGTGGGAATCATTTACTTATAAGGGCATGAATAGTATGTATCCATTTTTGGGTTTTATTGCGTTTGCTGTTGTTATCTTATTATTCAACTGCTTTTATGTGCTTCGCGAATATGAACGCGCGGTGGTTTTTACTTTAGGTCGATTTACCGCTGTTAAAGGGCCAGGATTAATTCTCGTTATCCCGCTAATTCAACAAATTGTGCGCGTAGATTTGCGCGTGGTCGTCATGAATATTCCACCTCAAGATGTCATCTCGCGTGATAACGTTTCTGTGCGCGTGAATGCTGTCGTGTATTTTCTTGTAACAAATGCGGAACGCGCGATTATTCGCGTGGAAGATTATCAAGGTGCTGTTAGTCAATTAGCGCAAACCACCTTACGCTCGGTGTTAGGTCAACATGAATTAGATGAAATGCTTGCGAAACGCTCTGAACTAAATGCAGATATTCAAAAAACATTAGATCAACATGCGGATGAATGGGGCATTAAAGTTAGCATGGTGGAATTAAAAGATATCGATTTAAACGAAAACATGGTGCGCGCAATTGCTAAACAAGCAGAAGCCGAACGTGAACGTCGTGCGAAAGTGATTCATGCAGATGGTGAATTGCAAGCATCCTACAAATTAGCCGAAGCTGCTAAAGTGTTAGCGCAAGAACCACAAGCATTACAATTACGATACTTACAAACTCTTTCTAATATCGCGGAAGAAAAAAATTCGACAATTGTATTTCCAGTGCCGGTAGATATGCTGAAAGCGTTTGTTAAGAGCTAATTATTCGCGGCGCCGTGAACAAAGAGTTTCTTTGTTCACTACACCGTCTCCATCGGATCCACGTCTAATATCCACTTAACCGGCTGGTTCTTAGGTAGTGCTTCTAACTTAGTGAGAATAGTTTGCAAAAATTGCTGTAGCGCAGAACGACGATCAGCCTTGATTAGCAAATGCTGTGCATGCATTCCTTTTTTCTTTGCCAGCAATGGCGGTACAGGGCCAAACACGTTTACATTAGAAGAAATATTACCACACCACTCTTTCAACATGCGTAAAAATTCTGTCGCTTTATCGTTGCTGTGCGCTTCTGCACGGAAAATTGCAAAATAAGAATAAGGTGGCAATACAGATTGCTGGCGCTCCGATAACAATGACTGGGCGAACGCATGATATCCTTGATTAAGCAACATTGTTAATAGGGGATTTTCTGGATGTTGTGTTTGAATAAGCACAGAGCCACGTTTTTCTTCTCGCCCCGCTCGACCTGACACTTGTAACAACAATTGCCCCATTTGCTCTGCTGCACGAAAATCAGCACTAAATAATCCCGCATCCGCATCTACAATTCCAACTAATGTCACATTTGGGAAATGGTGCCCTTTCGCTAGCATTTGTGTGCCTAATAATATCGCGCGCGGTTGTTGATGAATTTGATCTAGCAATTCTTGCATCGCGCCTTTGCGTTTTGTACTGTCGCGATCAACGCGAATGATAGGCACATCAGGAAAATATTTTTCTAGCGCTTGCTCTAAGCGTTGCGTTCCCACACCAATAGGCGCTAACGTTTCATTATTACATTTGGCGCAACGCGTAGGGATGGCTAATCGTGCATCACAGTGGTGACATTGCAAACGTTTAAAAGTTTGATGATACACCATACGCGCGTCGCAACGTTTACATTCAGCAATCCAAGCACATTGCGTGCAATATAATACTGGCGCAAAACCTCGGCGATTTAAAAATAACATAACTTGATTGCCATCGTTTAAATGTTGGCGCATCGTTTCCATTAAACGTGGCGATAAACTTTCATCTACATTAACTTGTCGCGTATCAATGATTTCATAATTTGGCATGACTGCATTACCAGCGCGATCAGGTAAAATTAAATGCTCATAACGCTTTTTTAATGCATTACTGAGTGATTCTAATGAAGGTGTTGCAGAGCCTAATACAATAGGTATTTGCAAATAATGCGCGCGCATGATGGCGACATCACGTGCGTGATAACGAAAACGATCTTGTTGTTTGAATGATTGATCATGTTCTTCGTCGACAATAATTAATCCTAACGCAGCAAATGGCGTAAATATCGCAGAACGTGTACCGATAATAATTTTTGCTTCACCGGATTTGGCAGCGCACCAACCGGTGTAACGTTGCTTTTCGGTTAAGCCGGAATGTAGCGCGACTATGGGTGCATTAAAACGATCACGAAAACGAGCTATCGTTTGAGGCGTTAAACTAATTTCGGGCACTAATACTAAAACTTGTTTTTGTTGTTCGAGAATTTTTTCTATTGAACGTAGATAGACTTCGGTCTTGCCGCTGCCGGTAACGCCGTCGAGGAGATACGTTTGGAATTGGTTGAGTGAGTCGGTAATTTTATCCAACGCATTTTGTTGATGGCTGTTAAGCGCGAGGACCGCCCCCGCATTTTTAAGAAAAGCTAGCGCCTCCTTACCTATTTCGGGGACGCACATCCCTGTACTCGCGCTCTTTACCTTCCGTGGTTCGCGACGCCCCTCAATAGGTAAGGAGGCGCTAGCTTTTCTTAAAAATGCGGGCAGCGCGGCATGCAATACTTCTCCAAGAGCGTAGTGATAATATTCTGCCGCCCAGTGACAAATTTTATACAGATCATCAGGTAAGATAGGCGCTTCATCGAGAATGGATTCGGCTCTCTTAAGTTTTCCATAAGGTACCGAGGAATTTTTTTCGACCCCGATTAACACCCCTACCAGCATGCGGGATTGAAAGGGTACTAACACCCGTATTCCGGGCTTTAAAGCCGATATTTCAATACCTTGAGGCGGTAAATAATCGAATAAACGTCGCAGTGGCGTCGGTAGTGCTATGCGTAAAATTTGCTCACCTGTCATATTACTCAATAGCCCCATGCGTCGTTAGTTTCTTTTCCCGTTATAATAATGTTTAATGTAGGTTCATCAAAGAGGAATATCCAATGGCTATTCAAAATAAGGCTTTATGCCAAGCAGGGCTTACTGAAATTTTTGACGTTTTGGTAGATGAGTTAACTAATAATAAATTAATACCAGAACTGAATCCTAGCCAACGCAATGAATTAATTGCCAGTACCGTCATGGGCGTCACAAAAGCCTGCGGTGATGAAGGTATTGATGATCCTCGCAAAGCCTTGAACCTTGAAGTTGATATGCAAGATGATAAAGAAAGCGTTTGCAATTTAATGAATGCGTTCAAAAGTGTGTTAATTGCAGAATGCGCATTGAACCCTGAAGTTAATAAAGACTTTAATAAAGATTTAAAAAATGTTTTCGATGAAATGCAAAAAAATCCTGAATTAAGCTTGCTGTTTAAAGATGGCAAATTACTTGATAATCCTGCTTTTAAATTATTATTTGAACATAAGCCAGAAAATGAAAAGGGCGAAAAAGACGAAAATAAAACCAAAGATAAATTAAAAAATGATTTAAAAGTTGAATTAAAATTATTGCTTGCCGCGATGAATCCTAAACTTGATCCCAAAGTATTAGACAAACAAGCCGACGATCTAGCTAATAAAATTATTGCTAAATGTGGACCAAAGCCAGGCAATGGTCAAAGTGAAAAAGAAGATATGCTGGCTAAAAATCGTGAAGCCGTTGAAATGCATACCCAACTTGGCATGACACTGGCGAGTGAATTTGGTGTGAATCCGCTTTTACCACCCGGTAGCAACCAGCCTGTTATTCAAGAAGTACTCACTACGCTGTCTTCACAGGGCATTCCTGATGTGACTCAAGGCGGCGGCTTAAATGAAGCTTCACAACAAAATACTGAAAATTTTGGCGCCGATCCAAACCAAACTAAAGCAGCAACATTGATGAACGCGGTTAGTTCTGGTATTCCTGTCGATACGTCTGCTGAGGTTGATAGTGCGATTACGGGCGCGCTGCGGTTAACAATTCCGACACCGAAAAATACGCGATAATAAATGCACGCTGATATTATAACCCCGGATGAAAAGAGCATTCATCCGGGCTACGCGATACGCCACAATAGACAGAGATGTAACCCGATACGCCACAATAGAATGTAGCCCGGAGTAAACGCGCCTTTGCGTTTACTCCGGGGTTATATATCAGCGTGCAACAACCAACAAGAAACGACTAACCAATCAAATCATTCGCCTGCAAATCCAACTTCAATTGCTGATACAACGCTGAAAACGTCTTACTAAACTCAAAACTCGGTGCTTTGGTTTTATCAAATTTTTCCAGTGAAATAGCCGCGGGAATATAAGACTGCTTTGAATGCAAGCGCACAAACACAGGGCAAATAGCATCAGCAGCTTTGGCAATTTTCGCTTCGATAGAAGATTTATTTTCAAATTCATGCCACAACGCATGTAATTGCTCGCCGAATATAGGATTCAATTGCATTAATTTTTCTAATGCGTCTAACTCAACAGCATGTTTATCTTTACGCGCTTGCGCATCAAATGCAATCACATCACCTGCATATATTTCAACAATGTCATGAATCAATGCGAGCTTAACTGCTTTAAGCTCATCAATTGCAGTAAACTCTTTTTTTAATTCACTCATTAGCACCACGATAATCATCGCAGCAGACCAGGAATGTTCTGCCGTGCTTTCACTTCGCTCTTTATTCGTGAGCGTGTTTCTAAATACCAACTTGAGCTTGTTAAGCTCTAAAATGAACTGATAAGCGTTTTGTGTGTTTTCCATAATAACCTCATAATAAAGGGGTCAAATCTCGACATCCCCCATCACATTTGGGGTCAAATCTCGACATCCCCCATCACATTTCCGGATGGGGGATGTCGAGATTTGACCCCTAGTAATGTAACAAATAATAAGATTATGCGCAATAAATTGGCAGTGACATATCCCCAAAAACCCATTATCATACGACCCACTAAAAGGGATAATTAAAAGGAAGTTTTATGTATCATGTCCTGGTAATTGGCGCGGGGAAGATTGGATCTCTCATTACTTTTCTACTAGCAAACTCCAACGATTATTTTGTTTATCTAGCTGATATCCACGACAGCAATCCGCACGAAACGCGTTTAGGCACATTAAAAAACCTAGAATATGTAAAACTCGATGCCAACGATGAAAAAGCAATCTCAGCTTTTGTCAAAGGCAACAAAGTACAAGCAGTCATCTCATCGCTTCCGTACTATTGCAATGTACCGATCGCCAAAGTTGCTGCGGCAAATCAAATAAATTATTTCGATTTAACAGAAGATGTTAAAACGACTGCCATCGTAAATGAAATTGCAAAAACTGCGAATGCGGCTTTTGTACCGCAATGTGGATTGGCGCCAGGTTTTATTAGCATTGTTGCTAATCATTTAATGAAAAATTTCCCTCAGCTTGATACGGTAAAAATGCGTGTAGGCGCGCTGCCAATTAATATCAGTAATGCGCTGCAATATTCGTTAACTTGGTCTACAGACGGCTTAATTAATGAATACGGCAATTTTTGTGAAGCGGTAGAAAATGGCAAAGAAGTCATTCTTCAGCCATTAGAAGGTTTAGAAAAAATTAAAATTGATGGTTTAACTTATGAAGCATTTAATACTTCCGGTGGTATTGGCAGTCTTGCACACACGTATCAACATAAAGTTAAACACTTAAGTTATAAAACTATTCGTTATCCAGGTCATTGTGAAAAAATTAAATTTTTAATGAACGATCTTAAATTAAATGATGACCGAGATACTTTAAAACGCATATTTGAGCATGCAATTCCTAAAACGTATCAGGATGTGGTATTAGTCTATGTATCAGTAACAGGCATGCAGGATGATCATTACATCGAAGAAAATTATGTGAAAAAATTCTATCCGAAGATTATAAATGGTCACCGCTGGTCTGCTATTCAGTTGACGACTGCATGTGGAATTTGTAGCGTGGTTGATTTAGTGCTTTCTGGTAACGGTAAATATAAAGGTTTTGTGAGGCAGGAACAGTTTTCGCTCGATGATCTAACTGCGTCTAGATTTGGTGAGTACTATAAATAGTATTTTTAAATGAATTCTGATTATATAACCCCGAATGAAACAAAAGCGTTTCATCCGGACTACATTGATGGAGCGTACTAAATGAATCTACTAAAATCTCTTAATCTAGATGCGAAAAATAGTGGTGCAAGTACAAGCAGTCAATGGTGGTCTAGCAATCAAAAAGACGGTGAGATTATTTCTTACAATCCCACGAATGGCGAAGCAATTGGGGCGGTTTATCGCGCTAGCATGGGTGATTACGAGCAAATCATTAAAGAATCTCAACAAGCATTTTTAAAATGGCGCGAAGTACCTGCGCCAAAACGCGGCGAAATTGTTCGCGCAATTGGCGATGAGTTACGCAAAAATAAAGACGCGCTGGGTAGTCTTGTTTCACTAGAAATGGGTAAATCTAAACAAGAAGGCGATGGTGAAGTACAAGAGATGATAGACATGGCAGATTTTGCTGTCGGCCAATCACGCATGTTGTATGGTAATACCATGCATTCCGAGCGCCCAGAACATCGCATGTATGAACAGTGGCAACCGCTTGGTATCGTCGGTGTGATTAGCGCGTTTAATTTTCCTGTTGCTGTCTGGTCGTGGAATGCGTTTATTGCAGCGATTTGCGGCAACGTTAGCGTTTGGAAACCCTCACCTAAAACACCATTGTGTGGTGTCGCGGTGCAACACATTTGCAATAAAGTGTTGGATCAATTTGGTCATCGGGGAATTTTTTCGCTTATTGTTACGGATAATAATGAAATAGTAAAAACAATGGCAAATGATGAACGTGTTCCACTGGTTTCCTTCACTGGTTCAACTGCCGTTGGAAAAGAAGTTAATAGCACAGTAGGCAAACGTTTAGGCAGAGCACTATTAGAATTAAGCGGTAACAATGCCATTATTGTTGATGAAACTGCAAATCTACAACAAGCAGCTCCTGCGATTGTGTTTGGTGCAGTTGGCACAGCTGGACAGCGCTGTACCACTACTCGCAGATTGTTTGTGCATGAAAGCATTTACGACAAAATGGTAAATGTATTAGTTAACGCTTACAAAAAAGTTACGATAGGCGATCCACTCGATCAAAAAAATCTAATGGGCCCATTGATCGATCAACATGCGGTTGATCTATATTTAAAAGCGATCGCGGATGCTAAACAAACAGGCGGGAAGGTTTTATTTGGTGGTAATGCAATTAAAGGTACAGGATTTTTTGTTGAACCCGCTATTATTGAAGCCCAAAATGACTGGGAAGTCGTACAGCGGGAAACTTTTGGGCCTATTTTATATGTCATGAAATACGCTACCTTAGCAGAAGCGATTGCTATGCAAAATCACTCTCGCTTTGGTTTATCTTCTGCTTTGTTTACTCAACAAATGCAACGTGCGGAAATTTTCTTATCTGCACGTGGCAGTGATTGCGGAATTGCTAATATTAACATTGGTACGTCTGGCGCAGAGATTGGCGGCGCATTTGGTGGTGAAAAAGATACGGGTGGTGGCAGAGAAGCAGGCTCGGATGCTTGGAAAGCTTATATGCGCAGACAAACTAATACGATTAATTGGGGTAGCGCATTGACTCTGGCGCAAGGGATCAAATTTGATATTTAAACTACGTCATTGCGAGCCTGCGAAGCGTTTAGGCGAAGGCTGAATGGGCTCAGAATCACGGACTGATTATGCACACATTCTTTAAGCTAATAAGAACGCTGAAAGAACTTAAGCTAAACAAAGACGAATGGGCGTTGTTAGCCAATATTTATAGCGCTTTACCCAACAAGAATTGGGATGCCTTTGAAAACAGCCTGATAGAAAATCTATTACAAAATAAGATTAAATTTGAAAATGAAACGGTCGAAAGCATTCTTGATTTTGTTAGAGCTTGGTTCTTATTAATTAACGACCTAATACATCTCAGCTCTTTAATCCACATTGCGATAAAAGATAAAATCCAACAAAATATTATTTTAAGCAATGATGATTGGGCTGGCATTGTTATTCCACTTTTACCACCACCCTCTGAACTCATTCAAATCACTATACAAAAAATTGAATGGTTATCTAAACTGTGCTTATCAGATATTGAAATTAGCGCGCTCCTTCGTCGTTTCATGTATACCATTACACAGCATTTTCATCATGGTCAAACGCTTTATATTCCAACTCTACAGCTAACGATTAATGAAGAACAGCGAGAAACAATAACTCAAGAAGTTTACAACTGCTTATTAATAAAAAAATTGAATCAATACTGCAGTATATACTGTAATTATCTTGCAAATTATTTTGGGAGTTATATAAAAGATAATGACGAACAGGCCTATCTTTATTATACGGAGTTTATACATAAAAATAATTTTCATAGCTGGATTAAAGATGAATTATTTTACATCCATCTAACAGATGAAACACATGTTGCCAATCCCAACGATACAATCACCACATTGTTAACCAAATATAAAAAAATAACTAAACTTATCGAAGTGTTAACAGACAAAGCCAGTACGACAGAAAATAAATTAATGAGTTTTTGTGATTACTTTAATGAAAAATTTAGTAAATTAAACAAAAAAACACCTGAGCCAGGTTTTTCATTATTTAAGACCTATCATTACATCCGAAACGAGCTAGAAATTGAATTTATTCAAGCGTGCTCTGCCATCGTTAGCTCGTATTCAAACACAAATACTTCAGCTCAAGATAATCATCAAGCCCGTATTTAGATCCCTCACGACCGATGCCAGATTCTTTAATGCCGCCAAACGGTGCGACTTCGGTCGAAATAATACCCGCATTAATTCCTACCATTCCATATTCTAAATTTTCCGCAACACGCCAAACACAATTGATATCATTACTATAAAAATAAGAAGCTAATCCATAAGGCGTATCGTTGGATGCTTGAATCACTTCTTCTTCCGAATGAAAACGAATAAGTGGCGCGACAGGTCCAAACGTTTCTTCTGTTAACATTTGCATACCGGGTTTAACATCCGTTAACACGGTTGGTTCAAAAAATAAGCCTTTCAAATCTGGCTGTTTACCGCCACAACGTATTTTTGCACCTTGAGTAACTGCATCTGCAATATGATGCTGAACTTTGTCTAATGCTTTTTTATTAATAAGTGGTCCCTGTTGAATACCTTGCTCAAAACCATCGCCCACTTTTAATTTTTCTACTGCTGCAATTAATTTTTTAGCAAATTCATCGTACACTTTATCTTGAACATAAATACGATTAGCACAAACACAGGTTTGCCCAGTGTTGCGAAATTTAGATAACATGGCACCTTCTACTGCCGCATCGATATTCGCATCATCAAATACAATAAACGGTGCGTTGCCGCCTAGTTCGAGCGATATTTTCTTAATAGTGCTGGCACATTGCGACATTAGCAACTTGCCTACCGTTGTTGAACCGGTGAAAGATAATTTTCGTACCAGTGGATTAGTCGCTAATTCTGTACCGATGGATTCTGGTTTGCCGGTTATCACATTAAATACACCCGCAGGAATGCCAGCTTGTGTCGCTAATTCTGCTAATGCTAAAGCGGAAAAAGGCGTATCTTCTGCGGGTTTAACGACCGCGGTACAGCCTACTGCAAGTGCGGGTGCGATTTTACGTGTAATCATTGCTGTCGGGAAATTCCAGGGGGTAACAACTGCAACGACACCTATGGGTTGCTTTAATACTAAAAGTTTTTGATGTGGTTTGTTAGAGGGGATAATGTCGCCGTATACTCGGCGCCCTTCTTCAGCAAACCATTTGATGAATGAGTTAGCGTAATCTATTTCGCCTAATGCTTCGGTTAATGGCTTACCTTGCTCAAGTGTCATGATTCGGGCTAAATCATATTTATTTTCGTCAATTAAACGCGCCCATTTCCATAGCAAGTCAGAGCGTTCTTTTGCGGTTAATGCTCGCCACTTGAACCAGGCATCATGCGCGGCGGTAATGGCAGCTTTTGTTTCTTGCTCGCCACAGAGTGGTACGTGGCCGATGACTTTGCCGGTGGAGGGGTTGGTGACATCGAAGGTGGTTTTGTTGTCGGCATTGCGCCAGTGGCCGTTGATGTAGTTTTGTTGGCGGAATAGGGTCGGGTTTTTGAGTTGCTGCATAGTTAAGTCCTTTTATTTTATTGGTGGATTACGCCAAAAGCGGCTAATCCACCCTACCCATGGTAAATTTATTCCTTAAAGAAGGCGCACCATCAAAATTCCTTAAAAACCGCTGCCATTCTTTTTTCGATGTACGCTGCAAAATAGTGACCGAACGATGCTCGCAAGCGCCATCTAAATCAATCAACACGGGCTCGCTTTCTTGGCTCACTAATAAATTCGTCATCTTTAAATCGCCATGCGTGATAGCCATTTTCTTGAGGCTAGATAGCAATGAACATACTTTAGTAACCATGCTATTTTGCTTAAGATTATCCGCCTGGTTTTGCTGCAAATAATCATTAACGTTTGAGCCTGTCACATATTCTGTCACGAAATATGATTTACCGCGCACACCCGCTATATTATTCTCAATATAGGCGACCGGTCTTGCCGTATGAATACCAAATAAACGCAATTTTTGCGCGATGCGCCAACATTTTTTAGCGCGTGTTGTTCTTAAACAGCGCCGCATCCAATGCCACCAATTTTTAATGTTATAACGCTTAATAACATAATCATGACCATCCATACTGACGCGTATAACCGTAGAAGAACGACCTTTTTTTAACACTTGAACATCTGTGCGACTAAAAACATATTCAGGATTATTAATAAAACCCATTAATTCATTCTTGTAAAACTCACGATCACAAACGCTTTCGCTAGCCCAATTAGCTTTGCTTATAAAATGCGTACTATTGCGGAATATTTTTCTCTCATAATTTTTCCAACGCTCTTTACCCCACAAATCCGTCATGAAATATAATTCGCGTAAATCTTCTTGTTTCCATGCCCAACCACGCGCATTAACATAATGTTTGAATAATATTTCTTGATAATTTTCTGAATCCGCACCTAATTGTGAAAATAGCAATGCAAGATTATCCATACTTTGCTTTTTAGGCAGTCTACCGCCATGCGATTCAATTTGAGCAGCATCTAGCGTCCAAATAGAACTATTTGCAAATAAAAAATTATTCAAGTGCAAATCACGCTGAGTTAAACCAAACACATGTTGCGTAGCAACCTCAATTACCAGCGCCTTAAGCAAGGGTAATAACGCGTCGCGAATACTGACTTGGTGCCAAGCACGTGCAAAATCAATATCTGCTTCTAACCATTCAAATATTAGCGCATGCACGCAGCCATCTTCACTTTGTGATTCACCGTAAAATTTAGGCGAAGGGATATTACGCTCTTGCAACAACTTAATACCCGCTAACTCTGCATCGGCATGACGCTTAGCATGTCGTTTATCTAAAAATAATTTAGCGACAACGGTTTTTCCTTGCCAAATACCTGCAACCACTAAACGACGGCCAGGAATCAGGCGCAGAATATCATTTGCATGCAATTCGCCAGACTGTAGCGTAAGCGAGAATAGCTGCTTCGCTTCATAGCTCATTGCGCGCAAATCATTGCCGTTTTTATGCGTGTTCACGATACAATTGCTCCCCACGATGCTTTACCTTATCCCATCGGCTTGATTCAGTTTGCATAATTTCGCGTAATGGCATATTACGATAATGACATATGAAACGTAAATAATCACGTTGCGTCAACCCGGAATTAATACTGGAAAAATATAACCCCGCCAAATCTTTTATACGCCATCGCTCGGGTAAATGATCTCGAATTTCCGCTCGATGCAAATCAATTAGATTTAATTTATTATTTGCGATATCCAACAAGAAATGACACAAATAAAAATCGCGATGATTGATGCCATTCTCATGCATCACATGCGCAATACGCGCAACCTCTTTAAGCAGTTGTCGTTTAAATGCTGGTGAAGGCGGTGCTTTCTGCCATCTTTCTATCAATTGCTCTAAACTAACCGCGGTTAATTCTTGCAATAAAACAAACGAATGTATATTTGCTGGATTTTTACCGCGTTGCCCATAAGCAATCACATCAGGAACATTCACACCTAATGATTTTAATTTTTGAATAGCCTGATACTCATTACGTGCACCCAAAACAGGTTTTTTTAATTGTAATAAATTTTTAATTATTTCGCGCCAACCCACGCCCGTATGCTTTTTTATAAAATAATATTTATCGTTTAAGTTAACGCGTAAGGTTTCACGACCCGGTTGTGCGCGGTAACTTTGGCCGGTTAAACTCATCATTACATCAAAATCAAATGGATAGGATGCCTTCTCAATTAAATCAGCTGCTTTTACCGGCATGCTATATATATCTGCACGCTGCGCAAAATCATAACCATTCGCGCCTAATTTTGCGCGATCAGACAATAACATTTCTTCTACTGCTGCATTAAATTTACTTTGCTCAAATGGCGAAGACAACACCAACCCTGCATTTGCCTCTATTATATAGTTTGCATAACCACACACATCCGTGGTTATCACCGGCAAGCCAGAAGCAAGTGCTTCTAATAATACAGTACCGGTATTTTCATGATAAGCAGGATGCACTAACACATCGGCGGCTAATAAAAAATCTGGCACATCGGAGCGGCCACCTAAAAACCGCACATTATTTTCTACCGTTAATTGTTTTGCCAAACGTTGAAATGGCTGCGGATTATCCTGACCTACTATGAATAAATAACTTCTCGTGCGTAAATGCTGCGGCAATGCTGCTAATGCGCGAATCGCACGATCTACACCTTTCGTTTTGAAACCCGAACCCACCATCAACAACATTAAATCATTTGCTGCTAATTGCTGTTCGCTACGCACGCGCGCGCGGATGTCTGCTGCATTACTTGGTGCAAGTCGATCACGTGCTATACCTGGTGGTAATAAATGAAAACGCTCAGGCTCAGTGTGATAGCACGTGCTAAATTCTGTTTTGGTGAAAGGTGAAATCGCTAAAATATCTACTGCACTACCCGGTTTAAACACTTCCCGCTCGAATGCAGCAAGCTGTCGATAACGCGGCAACAATTGCGTTAGCCAGTTATGTTTCTCACTCGCGCGTTTTTTAAAACAAACATCCGCCGCATAGTAAACCTCTAAGCCTGGCATTTTGTTGAACCCAATAATCTTGTCGTATTGTTCGTGTGCTAATATAGTTTGTAATTGTTTAACGTATGACTTAATTCGACTGTGATTCTGTAACCCGGCAGCAGGAATCAAATGAATGTGAAATCCTGGCTCTTTCGCCCCTTCCCAGCTCATGGTATAAACATGAACTTCGTGTCCGCGGTCACGACATTCACGCGCAATGCGCAAAAAGTCGCGCTGCATGCCACCGAATGGAAAATATTTGAAAAGGCAGAAAGCTAGTTTCATAATACATCAACGTTAAAAACGAAATAAGGGCTCATTATGCGTCATTTTATCAGCTTAGGGATGATTATTTTACTCACAAGTTGCTCAATTACCAAAAATTACTATGCACCAGCTGTACAAAGTTGGAACGGTGGAAATGCTCAAAATTTAATCAGTAAATGGGGCCAGCCAGATAGTTTTTATGAACTGCCTAATGGAAATGCAGTTCTTCTTTATAAATCATCAACTTACCGTCCGGGCATAAGCTCACAAGGCCCAGACTGTATCACTACTTTCGAAATTAACAAGCAGCGCACTATTCTTAAGACCAAGATGTTGGGCAAACGTTGCTGGCGTGGTGAAAATTTTGCCACCAGTATGTCGAACAACAACTAAGGGGTCAATATGCAAAAAACCATCGCCCTACTCGTTACGACCCTACTGTTGGGTACCTGCGCATTTGCCGAGGAGCTGATTCTCGATGGCAATGAACCGGTCAAAAAACTACAGCAGGTTTATCACGTTTATGGCGATGTCAATTTGCTACCGACAACTCGCATTTTGTATTACAAACCGCGTATCGTCATCAAAATTGTTTATCCAAAAATAGAAAGCGCAACGGAAGATGCTAGCATTGATAGCTTTAATCAAGCCGTCACGAATTTAACGACAAACATTGCCGCGGATTTTAGAAAGCAAGTTGCCGATGTAAAAGATGTGCAAGCTAGCATGAGCAAATCCGACTTACATAACAATATTACGGTAGATTTTGATACGTCTATTATTAACGCCGATGAAATGCCCATTATTAGTGTGCGCTTTAGTTCGCAAGGTTATATTTCTGGTAATGCACATCCTTTCCATCGCTATAGTGTGTTGAATTTTGATTTAGCAAATGGCCAGCCTATCGATCTCGATGATTTATTCAGTTTTGATTCAAATTATTTAGAAGTGTTATCTGAATATTCCCGAAGTGTATTGTCACGTAAATTAACTGACAAACAAATGCTAAATGAAGGCACCGAACCCAAGCCAGAAAATTTCAAAAATTGGAATATAAAACCTTATGGTTTAATGATTACTTTTGATGAAGCTCAAGTCGCGCCTTATGTAAATGGACCACAAACCGTGTTAATACCATTTTCTGCTATCAAAGGCATTTTAGCCTCCGACACACCACTTGCTGATTGTTTAAAACATCAGAAACGTTGCTTTCGCAATAAAGTATTAACAGGCGGATTCATAGATGAAGCTGCAGTGAAGTCTGTCAACAAAACTCAGTCTGCTTAATACGAGAATATCGCGAAATCAAATAGCGGGGCTATTCGAAAAAAAAATATCTTATTGTTGCCTCAGACGTTACCAATTACCACCTTGCCAAAGAAAATACTATATTACGCAGAGATTAATCAATCGTTTTCATTGTCGTTTCAATCCAATCACGAGTGAGACGTAGTACTTCGTCTGCTGTTCGACCTTTACTTTCAATAGCGGGACCAATCACAACACGAATGGTACCAGGTTGTTTAATGAATTTTCGTCGCGGCCAACAATGTCCTGCATTTAATGCAACGGGAATGACGGGATAACCCGTTGCCGTTGCTAATCTTGCACCGCCTAAACGATATTTTCCTGCTACACCTGGCGCGGTACGCGTACCTTCTGGAAATACCAACACCCAGCGTCCATCATCCAAACATTTTTTACCTTTAGTAATAATTTGCTTCATGGCAGATGTTGCATTTTTTCGATCAATGGCAATAGGATCTGTCGCGGCTAAACCCCAACCAAAAAAGGGTATCCATAATAATTCGCGTTTCAAAATAACAGCGGGCGCGTGAAATATAGTTGGCAGAAAAAATGTTTCCCATGCCGACTGATGTTTACTCATTATAATGCCACGATGATCCGCAGGAATATTTTCTAAGCCTTCTACTTTATAATCGATACGACAAATAAACTTTAACGTGCTTATATATGTTTGCAAATAGAAGCGAATGATCGCATGACGCCAGCGCACAGGTAGTGGCAGTGAAAGTACACAAATAAAACTATAAAGCGTGATAGTCGTTAACGAAAAAATCGAAAATAATAACGAGCGAAAAAATAAATTAATTTTCGAATACCGCGGCTTACTCACCGTGAACTCCCTTGTTCGAGATGACATACTCTACAGCCTCCGCTAAATCTGCGAAATTTTGAATGTTTGAAAATTCTGGATGTTTATCTAATGTTAAACGTCCATTACCGGTTAATACTAATAAAGGTGTGCAACCTGATGTACGCGCTGCTTGCATATCAGCATACGAATCGCCAATAAAAAATGTACCCACTGGATTAACAGGATACTTTTCCTGAATTTGATGAATTAATCCTGGCTGCGGTTTACGACAACCGCAATGATCTTCGGGATGATGCGGACAAAAGAAAATTTCTTCTATATATCCGCCAACCGAAGCTAATTCACGAACTAATTTTTCATGAATTTGATCAAGCACTGCTAAATCATATAAACCACGCGCGACGCCGGATTGATTGGTCGCAACTAACACACGAAAACCATGACGATTCAGCGTGGCAATCGCTTCCAGGCTGCCAGGGATAGGATGCCACTCATCGGGTGACTTAATGTATTGATCTGAATCGAAATTGATGACACCATCTCGATCTAAAATTATGTAGCTCATGGCGGTATTATAGGCTATTTATTGGTGGATTACGACGCAAAAAGCGCGTCTAATCCACCCTACAACACCGCAATATTGTAGGGTGGATTAGCGCGCAGCGCGTAATCCACCAAAAACTTACCTAGTCAAACTTGTAAACTAAAGCAACGTTGAACTGATCGGAACGTGGCGACGTGGAGTAATGCGTGCCATTGGTGGTGCTGTTAATTGCACGATAAGCAACGAAGTCATACTCGCCACGCAGATCGATGTCTTGAGTCAAGCTGGTTTGTAAACCAAGACCCAGCTCACCACCGGTGCTGTTGCTGTTTTGTTTAGGGAAACGTGATCTAACAATACCTGCACGTCCGAATGCAAGCGTGTGGTCGCTCAACATGACACCAGGAAGAATGCTCACGCCATAACCATAGCTGCTCTTCAAGCCATTGTCTTGAATATCACCCGTCGCTAAAGTGGCTGCTAATTCACCAGCGAGATAAAAGTTTTGATTCACAATGCCGCCGTAACCAGCGAACACATTAAACGGTACACCGCGATAATTTCCAACCACGCCATTGGCTTTAATATCGGAAGTGTTTACGGTGACACCTAATCCAGCGCCCACATAAGGAGCTGGTGCGCTCATTGCAAAACTAGCGGATGAAGCAAGAATCGCGGAAGAAAGAAGAATCTTTTTAAACATAGTCACACTCCTTTACATTATTATTAAGTTTGCAAAGCATAGCTTAGAACAAAACAAGACTCAACGATAACATTTTTTGCTTGAGCGATATTTGTGCGGACTATTTACGAACAATTTTTTCGGTGTTAGAGTGCAAAGACTGGAACAATAAACGATAAAAGGAATTATCATGTGGTCACGTCTAAGATTTAACACCAATTATACCAAAAACTTCGACAAAGAAATTCGTGAAATGATACGCGACGAAAACAACGCGATTGCACGAATAGAATTCCTTTTGCGCTATTTTAGTGACAATAGTTGGCTAACACCTTTTGCAACGAGAGAAGAAGCACTAATAATATGCCATGCCGAATTAACCAAACTTCCGCAACATAACTTTCTTAATTACGCTCGTGCTCAACTAGATAATAAAGAAGAAAATAAAATAAAATATTTGAAATTTGCTGCAAATAACACTTTCCCATGCCCAGTTAAAATAAGCGCGCAAGCAGCTTATGAGTTAAGTCAGATATATTTCTCCACCGATAAAAAAGTAGATTCAATTCCGTGCGTAGCCTGGTTTAGCAAGTCAATTATTCTTGATAATAAATTTGCGATCGATAATTTTTTAAATAACAATCTTTGCGGCAACGATCATAATTTTAGTCTTACTAAACTCTATATCATATTTTTGACTACGCTTCTTAGCGGTAAAAAACTTCCCGACTTAGCTAAATCGAAAATACTAAAAGATTTTGAAAATGATGCGAAAGTTCTCACACAAGGATACCGTTACCCATTAAATTCCGAAGTGTTAAATCAAATCGATTCACCGCTAAGAAAAATTGCAGAATGGTTATTTTCAACTAAAGCAGCAAGCTTTGTGAATTATTTTTCTTTTTGCTATCAAAACGCGATAATCAGTGAGGATGTGTTTTGCAATATCATACTTTTCTGCATTAATAGCGCTTATTCTGATAACGAAAATTTAAAACAACGTTTGTGTAACCTAGTTACCAAGCTTAATTTAACTCACCGGTTTGCAATCAATAATCCTCAGCCTGTTGGTAGTTATTATTATGTTTATACCGCCGCGCCTGATATGATACCTGCTGTACCGCAACAACCAGTGTTAGTGCCGGAATACAGGGCGGCAGATTATAGCGCTGTGGCAACTTCGCCAATAAATACTGCAGCAACTCAAGATCCCGCTCAAGAGCACAAAGTAAATCTAACGAGTTATTTTTCGATGCGGTAAAGAATGAAATTTCGCCTGGTGGATTACGAAGCAAAACGCGCTTCTAATCCACCCTACATCTACATCGCCGTATTAAAATGTAGGGTGGATTAGCGCGTGTTGTGCGCGTAATCCACCAAACATTTATTTTTTATCGACTGAATAAGGCAAAAACACATCGTTGAGTTGACGAGCAACGCGGATGAAAGTAGTACGTTTAGATAATTCTTTTAAGCGATGCGCACCAACATAAGTGCACGTAGAACGAATACCGCCCAAAATATCGAGCACCGTTTCTTTCACGGGGCCTCTATAAGGCACATTTACCGAACGACCTTCACTAGCACGATAATCTGCAACAGAACCATGATGACGTTCCATCGCTTCTGTAGAACTCATACCGTAAAAACGTTTAAGTTTCCTTTTGTTTTCTTCAATGACTTCGCCTGAACATTCATCATGTCCAGCCAACATACCACCAAGCATGACAAAATCCGCGCCTGCTGCAAATGCTTTAGCAACATCACCCGGTGTCGCGCAACCACCATCTGCACATACTTGCCCACCTAAACCATGCGCGGCATCTGCGCATTCAATAATGGCGGATAATTGCGGATAACCCACGCCAGTTTTTTCGCGTGTAGTACAAACTGAACCAGGACCAATACCAATTTTTACAATATCAGCACCAGATAAAATTAATTCTTCCACCATTTCACCTGTCACGACATTTCCCGCCATGATGACAGTGGATGGATATTTTTCACGTAAATGTTCTAAACAAGAAACAAAACGTTCGGTGTAACCGTTTGCAACATCCAAACAAATGAATGGTACTTTTACTATTTGCATGATTTTTTCTAAGCGTTCGAAATCTGCGTCGGAAATGCCGATAGACACGAAGCAATATGGAATAACTTCTTCATGCGCTTTTGCAAAATTTTTCCAATCATCCATTGTTGAAAATTTATCAAGCGCTGTCATCATGTGATGCGTTGCTAATGCATTTGCCATGGCAAATGTGCCGGTGTGATCCATATTGGCTGCGATGATTGGGACGCCTTGCCAAGTGGTATGCGTGTGCTTAAAAGTAAATTCTCTATCGAGTGAAACATCTGCGCGGGTTTTTAATACGCTACGCTTTGGACGAATTAATACGTCTTTAAAATCTAATTTAATATCATATTCAATACGCATATTAACCCTTAATATTTAAATTATTTCCCCGGATGAGATAAAAATTTCATCCGGGCTACATTAAATTATAACATTTTCTTCAGACGAGCATAATAAAAGCCATCCATCCCATGCATTCCCGGGAGGATTTGGCGGCCGATTGTACAGCCTAGACCCCAATCTGCCTTGATTTTGTCTTCTTCAGCATCAGAATGTGTCGTCATAAAAGCCTGCAGGACCTCAGTATTTTCTTGCGGAAAGATTGAACAGGTAGCGTAAAGCAGCAAACCACCGGGCTTGAGCAATGGCCATAACGCATCAAGGAGGCGATGCTGTTCTTTCGCCAATGCTTTAATATCGTTTGCTTCTCGAAGTAATTTAATATCAGGATGACGTCGAATAACACCGCTTGCCGAACAAGGCGCGTCCAATAAAATACGATCAAATAATTTTTCATCTGACCAATTTTTTGTATTCGCTACATCGTCATTGATAACCGAAATTGTTTTATTGTCGATGTGCAGGCGCTGAATATTTTCGTAAATCGATAAACATCTTTTCGCATCTTTTTCTACTGCTATTAACGCTGCAATATGTGGCTTGATCTCCATCATATGCGTCAATTTACCCCCCGGTGCTGCGCAGGCATCTAATATACGTTGTTCATTATGCAAATCTAACAATTCTGCTGCTAATTGTGCCGCGCCATCTTGTACGCTAACTTCACCCGCAACAAATCCTGGTAATTTTTCTACTGCTTTTGCTTCTGCAAGAATAATACCATTATGTGTTTCAGGTATGATTTTTGCATCAGTTAATTTCTCCATATAATGATGACGCGAAATTTTTTGCTGATTCACACGCAACATCATGGGTGGATGTTCATTATTAGCCGATAAAATATTTTGCCACTGATCCGGCCAGTTTTTCTTGATAGCTGAAATCCACCATTTTGGATGGAGAAAATTCGCTTCTTCATCTAATAGAACTTTTTCTTTTAACTCATCGCCCCGTCGCAGATATTCACGTAAAATTGCATTAGCTAAACCACGAGCCCAGAGTTTCTTTTTAAATAACGCTGCTGCATTCACTGTTTCAGATACCGCTGCATGCGTGGGTACATGCATTTCAGATAATTGAAACAATCCAACTAATAACAACGCATGCACATCGGCATCGCGTGCATTCATTGGTTTTTTAAGCAAATGACTTAAGAGAAAATCCAATTTGGTATAGTAACGACAAACGCCATAACAAATGGCTTGTATAAATGCGCGATCACGCACATCCGAAAATTGAGCCAATGCAGGCTCAAGCACATCCGCTAATGATGCACCGTTTGTCACTTTATAAATTACTTGCGAAGCAACCAGCCGCGTATTCAAAACTTGACTATTCAAACAAATTACCCTCAGCTAGTAAATTACGATGTGCGTTGTAGAAGTCAGCAACTGGCAACATCTTGCCGCCGGGTAACTGTAATTGCAGTAAACGCAGTACGCCTTCGCCCGTTGCTACATCAATGCCTTCTTTAGAGGCATGTACAATAGTGCGCGGAGGAAGATTAGTAATATCTTGTAACGCTTTTGCATACCAAACACGTAAGCCTTGATCTTGCCAAGTAGTATGCGCGACTGGCCAAGGATTAAATGCGCGAATTTCTCGCGCTAATTCTTCAGCAGGACGCGACCAATCAATTAACGCTTCTTCTTTTGATATTTTATTTGCATACGTTGCTTTTGTACTGTCTTGCGATTGTGGCGTAATGCTGTTTTGCTCAAGTAACGATAATGTTTCCACTAATGCTTCTGCACCCATTTGTGCTAATTTGTCATGCAATTGTTGCGAGGTTTCATCACCTGTTAATTTGAAACGTGTTTGTGATAACACGGGTCCGGTATCTAGCCCTACATCCATTTGCATAATCGCCACGCCAGTTTCTGTATCGCCTTCAAAAAGTGTACGTTGAATTGGAGCAGCACCACGCCATCGCGGCAAAATGGAAGGATGAATATTAATGCAGCCTAAACGTGGAATCGTTAATACTGCTGCGGGGAGTAATAATCCATAAGCCGCCACCACCATGACATCTGCTTTGAAATTTGCTAATTTTTCTTGTTCGATTTCGTCTTTTAAAGTGGCAGGTTGGCAGAGCGTTAAATGGTGCTCTAATGCGAGTGATTTAACGGCGCTTGGCGTGAGTTTTAATCCACGGCCTGATGGTCGATCTGGTTGCGTGTACACCGCGACAATTTCATGTGGTGAATTGATTAATGCTTTTAATGCAACAGCGGCAAATTCCGGCGTACCGGCGAATATAATTTTCATTTATGACATTATTCCCTACGCTTATCTTTCTCAATTTTGGCTTTAATGCGCTGTTGTTTTAAGCGAGATAAATGATCGATAAACAAAATCCCATTTAAATGATCCAGTTCGTGTTGAAAACAAACGGCCATTAATCCTTCGGCAGTAATTTCGAGTGGCTTACCATCCAAATCTTGTCCGCGCAAAACGACTTTCATCGCGCGCTCTACTTTATCATAAGCAGCGCCGCCGACTGATAGACAACCTTCACCTTCGTATTGAAGGCCTTCTTTGTGAATAATTTCAGGGTTGATGATACAGGAGGGTTGATCACGCGCTTCGGTAATATCCATGGTGAATAATTGTAAATGAATATTAACCTGTGTTGCTGCTAAGCCAACGCCTTTGGCATCATACATGGTTTCGTACATGTCCTCGACTTGCTTGCGTAAAGCATCATCCACCTTCGTAACAGGCTGCGCCTTAATACGCAAACGTGGATCGGGATATTGCAGAATTTCTAATAGGGCCATACAGCTTTCTCTTTATAGTGTATGGCCTATTCTACGTCATGCGCAGTTTTGTTTCAAAAGAAACACAAATACCCCAAACGCTAGATCCCGCACTCTTTTAATCATTGGACTGCTTCGTCGCAATGACGGCGCCAGATGATGTTTTTCTTTAAAAATCAATTATATAATTGAATAATGAAGGTAGTATTAAGCTTGATCAAGTAATATAACCACCTATATTAATAACAATTAACTAAATAACGTAAACGAGGTTTGCTTTTCATGAAAACACGTTATCAAGAAATAAGTGACGAACTAATTGCAATTGATCTCGACGACTTAGTCAAACAATACAACGATCATGACGTTGATTTTACTTTCGCAATGCATCATCCACCTTCGTAACAGGCTGCGCCTTAATACGCAAACGCGGATCGGGATATTAGAGTATTTCTAATAGGGCCATTGTTTCTCTTAAATAATAGTTTCAACTTGCAACTTAACAGGTGCATCATCAACCGCTCTAACTATTCTATATCGCCCATGACCGGGATTCACAACATATTCACTCTCAACAATCCCAATTGATTCAAGCAATTGCACATCTTTATCAATCGATGCTCTGCTTCTGTGTAATTTAGTCGCTAGCGTGCTAATAGACGCAGGTTTTTTGCGAATTGCATTAAGCAAAGCAACTTTAGCAACAGTGATAAATTTAATTAAATCTTCTGCGTTTTCAAAGCTAATCACTCGACCAATTTCAACTCGCTTGCCAGCATCTAACGCTTTTGCACGCTCACGACCGCGAGAAAAGAAATCTTCTTTCGTTTCAGTTTTTACTACAATACGCGGTTCATTTTGTGCTTTTAGCTTTTTCATGTAGCACCTCAAATTCCTGTTGGAATAATGTTTCTAACTGTTCAAAACTTTCAAAATTTATCGCTTCAACCTCGCCAAAATAATGCCGATGATGGTAACCATGTGCATTATCATAACCCAACACTCTTCCATTATCCCCACCAAAAAGACGGTGGTTAATGTATGCCAGGTTATATCGCGTTACCTCATCATTTTCGTTCGCCCAAATTTGACGCCTCAAAACGCCATTACCCTTTGATCGATGAAGCATAAAAGAAGCATCTTCAATTAACTGATCTGCTTTTTTAGATTTCGATTTTTTATTTTTTTTCATCATCATACAATCAATTATAACACAGGTGTATTAAAAATCAATCAGCTGCTATTAAAAAATAGCAGCTGAAATTCTATCAAAATTTTCTACCTTAAACCATCTTATAAACCGGAATTTCATTGATTTTTCGGTGCAAGTAAAGGAAATTTAATGAAATTCCGGTTTAGGTAAAGAAGCATATTGATTTAATTATAATTTTTTAATGGTGGAAAGACACTGGATCCCGCGCCAGAAGTCCGCGCGGGATGACACAGCTTTTCGACACTTGGAATGACAGTTTTTAGATGCCTGGAATGACTCTACACCAACCCATCTCTATACATCTGTAACGCGGCGTTTTGCTCGCCTAATTCTTCGAGCAATTGCCCATATTCAAGAGAAGCCCCTGGATTTTTACCCTGCGCGAGGCACTTTTCAAAATAATCTTTTGCTTTACCCCATAGCTGAACGCGCGAACATAAACGGCCAAGGGTTAATAATATTTCAGGTTTTGGGCCATACATTTTTTGCCATGCACCCACAATAACAAGTTGCTTGTTTACATCCGTAAAAGGCAACGTACCATAAATAGCAACTAACTCAGCTTGATAACCTACTTTTAACGCCTTACGAATTAATTCTTCGATATCCGCATTTACTGCCGCATCACTCGGGCGTTTTAGCTCTATTAAACGCTGCACATAAGCACAAATAACATCTGGGTTTTTACGTAGGTGACGTGGCAATGCATCATAAGCTTGCTGCACAGCTTCCAATGTTTTGCCATCTGTTCGCAAAATCTCACATGCGACGTTTTTTTCAAATTGATCATATTGCTCTGGTGTTAATACGCGAGCTTTTCGCATAGCCGGTAGAATATTCTGCAAATTTTTCCAATGCGCTGATCGCACATAGACTTTTTCTAATAATCGCAACACCCCCGGATGACGTGGGAATTGTTTAAGTAATTGATTTAACGTAGCGGCGGCTTTTTCGTAATGTTCTTGTGATAATTCTAACTCTGCTTGCGTCATACCAATGGCAATGTCTGCATCGGGTGCAATATGGTAAGCTTTTTGCAAATACATATCACGACGATCATACGCACCTTGTTCATGTGCCGCACGCGCAGCGCCCAAATAATTCATCAAAGGTTCAACAGATTGATTTGTACCCGCCAACAATAATTTTTCTGCTTTTTTCCAACGACCTTCAATAAGCGTAGTTAAGCCATGTCGCGTTTTACTATAAGCGCGATGTTCACGTCTGAATTGCAGCCAATGTTTAAAGCGCATCCACCATAATTGAATACGATCGAAGCTGGTAACCACAAAATAAAATAATAAAAGAAAAAGAAAAGTAGCAAGCGCCGCAAACCAAAATGGCATTTGCACCATCCACGGTTGATAAACCACAAAGACATAGCCAGGATGACGCATGACTTTTAATCCGAACCAAACGGAAGCCAGCAAGAACAATAAAAATATAATCAGGCGACGCATATTATTTTCCTATGCTTTTGCACTTTCCAACTGACGTGTCAACGCAGACAAATCAATGTCTTGTATTTGTAAACTAGTAGATTGCAAATTTGTTAATGTTTGCAATACGCTCGTGGTGACAGGCGATTGCTGCACAAAATAGCGTTGTATCCAGCTAATAGCACGCTGCAAACTCGCTTGATAAACATCGTTATTATGATGCAATACTCCCCACATTGCGTTTTGCATTTCGGCATGTAGATTTTGATAAAGATAATTGCGTTCTTCCGGCAATATTAATGGCATCGCTCTATTATCGTCATAACGCACGATAACAATTTGACGCAATGCCTGCCATGATCTATTTAATCCTTTTTGCCACCACGCCATGCCTGTTTCATCGACCGCTGGCGCTGGTGCATTATTATCTTGTTGCAACGGTGTTGCTGGCAAAGGTAGTTGATCAATTTGATTATTTAGCGCGTTCAATTGCATAAAAAGCGCTGCAATATCTACTTGTGGCATCGCCTTCATGTTAGCAATGTATTGCGCGACTTGTTGACGCATAGCAGCAATATTCGGATCAACCACATTTTGCAACGTCTCATCCGCTTGTTGCATCAACGCCAATGCAGCTGGCATGTTATGCATTAACTGCACGTAAATATTGGCTAATCGCACCAAGTATTGCGCTTGCGCTGCATACATATGGTTAAGTATATCGATTTGCGTTTGACGCGGATTGGATTGTTGTAACTGCGAAACCGATTGCAGAAGTGTATCGGTATTGGTTGCACCGGATGCGACTTGTTGCTGCAAACTAGATAACTGCTGCGTCAAACTCGCATTCATTTTATATAATTGAAAATAGCCAAAGCCACCTGCACCCGCGAGAATAATAAACGCGATAATACCCAACAAAACACCAACCACTCGCGAACCTTGCCCGCGTGGGTTCTGATTCATCGTTATTGTCGACTCGTCTATTTGGTTTGACATAACTCCTTCCTTTTTAGCGCAATTACTTTCAGGATTGCTGCATGACTAGCATTGCTTGCAACCCATATTGTCTGAAAACCTAGCTCGCGCGCAAGCGCTTTGATGCGATCACTTACCACTAACAAGGGTACCGTTTTAAGCATTGGCCATCCCGCTTCACCGATCAATTCTTGCAAATTAACCACCCCCTCAAATGAGGTGCAAACAATAAGATCAATTTTGTCATCTTTGAGCAAAATTAAATAAGGCTTAATATCGACTTTAGGTTTAGCACGCTGATAAGCAATCATGGAGACCACCTCAGCATCCCGCTCCGCCAGTATGGTTTCCAATATCTCGCGGCCACCTTCACCACGCACGACTGCAACGCGTTGACCTTCTATTTCCTGAAAGGCGGGTGAATCTAATAAGCCTTCGGCGCTCCATTCGGTATCCGGTGTTACTGCAACATTGTAACCCGCCTCTTCTAACGCTTTTGCGGTGCCTGCACCAATAGCCGCAAAACGTACGGATTCTGGCATGACTGGCCACGCACGTCTTATTGCCGGTACACTCGCTCGCACGGCTTGCGGACTAACGAATAATAACCAATCTTGATCGCCTACTAAGCTGACTGATTCAGCGAAAGCTGCTTCATCATCGGGTGGTACAAATACAATAGTGGGAAAATGCAGCGCGACATCACCTTGCGCTTGAAGCTGTTCGCATAATTCTTCGCCGCCTGGATCAGGACGGGTAACGAGGATACATAATGAGTTCATTGAAATTCCTTCAAAATTTTTTCTGCGCCTAGTTGTAGTAATTCATCTGCGACGCGTAAGCCAATACTGTCTGCATCTTTGGGATCGCCCTCACGATGTGAGCGCAAAATTTTCGTGCCCTTTTTGTTGGAGACTAAACCACGCAACGTTAACACGCCATGATTAATTTGTGCGAATGCGGCAACAGGTACTTTACACCCACCGCCTAAACGGCGGCATAATGCACGTTCTGCGGTGACACATTGATTAGTAATAACATCATTCAAAGGCAAAATAAGTGCGAGTACATTATCATCCTTTGCGCGACATTCGATGCCGAGAGCGCCTTGACCTGCAGCAGGCAATGATTCCCACGATGGCAACACTTCACGAATGCGATCACCAAAACCCATACGCTTTAGCCCTGCGCACGCTAAAATAATGGCATCAAACTCACCTTCGTCTAATTTACGCAAACGCGTATTAATGTTGCCGCGTAAATTGCGCCACTCAACATCAGGACGAATCGCATGTAATTGTGTTTGCCGCCGTAAACTTGAGGTACCAACGACTGCGCCCGCGGGTAGTTGCATTAACGTGGCATATTTATTCGATACAAATGCATCTCGCGCATCTTCGCGCTCACCAATCACTGGCAAAATTAAGCCTTCTGGCAAATCCATTGGCACATCTTTCATTGAATGCACGGCAATATCTGCACGTCCATCATATAACGCTTCTTCTAATTCTTTTACGAATAAGCCTTTGCCACCAATTTCTGTCAACTCCACATCCAAACGTTTATCACCTTGCGTGGTAATGCCCAAAAAATCCACGGATAAATTCGGATGTTGTTTTAACAACAATTCTTTAATGCTCTCGGTTTGTTTTAATGCAAGCGGGCTTTCGCGAGTCGCAATGGTTATATGTCGTTTGGTCATCTCAATGACACCTTATTAATTATTGGCAAACAATATCACATTCTTGGCCATTCTACTGACTTGATAATAGGTTTTAAATAAAGAAATTTAATTAAGGAGATTAAATTGATTTTTTATTATGCTCCAGCTAGAGTGCACTACTGGTTAATCACTGTTATATAAAAGGAATTATTCATGTTCACATTTGTTACACGTTATGCACCTCTTATTTTATTACTTTGCTCTATCGCGCTAAATCTTTCCGGTTGCAACGGCGGTCACATGTCAGATCATCTCTCTCCTTTATAACCAAAAGATACTATTATGAAGAATAAAATTCTCATTACACTTAGTGTGCTTAGCCTACTGCCAATGACGAGCTTTGCTTATTTAAGCAATGCCATTGAATGTACCCGACACACTCTCAGCACTTATACATTAGATACTCCGCATTGGTACGTAGCGGGTAATTTAGGCGTATCGCATCTTTACGACGTCCAAACACCGCACTTAGCTGCATCTGTCGATGAAAATGGACCCGGTTGGGATGCTAGTGTGGGCTATCAATGGAATAGCATTCTAGGCGGTGAATTGGGTTACACCCAATATTACAACTCGCGCGAAACAGCTGGCATTGTACTTATTGCTAGAACCTCACACTTTGCTGTGCACTTAAATGCAACGGCCAGATATCCTCTTGCTTACCAACTAAGCGTGTTAGGTAAATTAGGCATCGCATATAGTTATGCACAAAAAATATATCAAGCAACTAATGTCGCAATTAGCTCTGGGGCTGCTAGTCCTTACTTAGGATTAGGTCTAGATTACAGCATCACACCCCGTACTGATCTGATCGGACAATGGGCATTCGTACGCGGTAATAATTTTACCGGCAGTAGTGTTTTGTATTCATTGGGTGTCGCGTTTGCGATTGCTTAACGTTTAATATAGGCTACGCCTCATTATAAAAAATGAGGCGTAAAAATAATTATGTCACTTTCACGTTTAATGAAATTTGCACTTTTTGGTCATGCAACGGCAGCAGTTGCATGTTACGAGCTTGGTAAACATACGCCACATGGTTATATTGGTAACACATCCACAGCTACTCAAGTTAAAGATCATGCCAAGCGCATCGGCAAGTACGAAGCCATTGCACTAGTCGCAACCGCTTT
>Ga0206941_10060_pt1 | contig 32325 bp, 33 predicted proteins | sample Alteio_BWOrgHeat_9_FD_153251 | JGI IMG/M metagenome (GOLD analysis project Ga0206941, IMG submission 153251) | Enriched cells from forest soil in Barre Woods Harvard Forest LTER site, Petersham, Massachusetts, United States -... | ecosystem: Environmental > Terrestrial > Soil > Temperate forest >...
TGTTAGCGGCCCTGCCGTTATGCGCAACTATGTGGTGGTAGGCGATGCAAAAGGATATGTACACTGGCTTAATATGCATGACGGTCATTTTGCCGCACGCATGTATGCTGGTGGCGCGATTTACAGTGCGCCAGTCGTTAGAGGTGGCGTTGCTTATGTGCTAAGCAATAATGGCAACTTGTCAGCTTACACGTTGGATTAATTATGTTACCTGTTGTTGCAATTGTCGGTCGACCGAATGTCGGCAAATCTACCTTATTTAATCGCCTTACACGTTCACGTGCAGCGGTTATTTCTGATCACCCCGGCACCACGCGCGATCGCCAATATGGTGATGTGAATATTGAAGGTCGGCGTTTTATCATTATTGATACCGGCGGTATTACCGAAGAAACGGATTCGATGGGTGATCTTATTACCCAGCAAGCCGCTCAAGCGATTGAAGATGCAGATAAAGTATTATTTTTGATTGATGGTCGTGCAGGTGTAACACCCGAAGATCGTCTTATCGCAAAAGATTTACGCCGCGCAGGCAAATCTATTTTATTAGTCGTGAATAAAACCGAAGGTTTAGATCCCGACATAAGCACCACCGATGCACATGAACTTGGCATGGGTGTGCCAATACCTATTTCCTCTGCACATGGTTCAGGCGTGAACGATCTCGTCACCACCCTATTCCCCGAACAAAATCCTGTTGAAGCCACCAATGAATTCGCGGGGCAAATTAAATTGGCGATTGTTGGTCGACCTAATGTGGGTAAATCGACGCTGACCAATCGTATGTTGGGCGAAGACCGGGTCATTGTACATGACACACCCGGCACGACTCGCGATAGTATTTATATTCCATTACAACGTTTCGATACCAACTATGTTTTGATTGATACCGCTGGTATTCGTAAGCGTAAAAAAGTACGCGACAGTGAAGTGCCAGAAAAATTTTCTGTCGTAAAAACACTGCAATCCATCAAAGATGCAAATGTCGTGCTCTATATTATTGATGCGCGTTTAGGCGTTTCTGAGCAAGACATGAAGTTATTAGGATTCGTATTAGAATGTGGCAAAGCACTCGTCCTTGGCATCAATAAATGGGATGACATGAGCGAAGAAGCGCGTGATCACGCTCGAAATACCATCGATAGACATTTAGATTTTGTTAAATTTGCTCGCGTGCATTTTATTTCTGCACTGCATGGCTCAGGCGTCGGTAATTTATTTGATTCCGTCAATGAAGCTTACGAATGCGCAATGCGAAAATTGTCTACACCACAATTAACTAAATTGTTACAGCAAGCACAAGTAACGCACTCCCCACCACTCGTGCATGGCCGCCGCGTAAAATTACGCTATGCTCATCCAGGGGGACACAACCCACCGTTAATCATCATTCACGGTAATCAAGTAAAAGCGCTGCCAGAGAGCTATAAGAAATTCTTAGCGAATTATTATCAGACTAAATTAAAACTTTACGGCACACCGGTTTGTGTTGAATTTAAATCTAGCGATAATCCGTTTGTGAAGAAATAAGTACTTATTTGCGTAAGCATTCGATCAAATAGCTTTATCCTTTAAGCGTTTTTTTCGAATCTCATTCCATACACTAAGAAGCGAAAGTGATAATGCAATCAGCGGGAAAAGAAACATCCACCACTCGCTTCTAAAAATCCGGAAGAAATGACCTAAAAGGACATATTGCATAAACCACGAAATTAAAGGCAGCGTAACAAGAAAAAATAAACAAATTAACCAATAAATTATTTCTATGCGGTAAGTTTTAATAAAAACAGGTCGATGAAAAAATTGCGATAACACCTCTGTTAACCATATGAGTGAGTCTTCTCGTAAGTGCGGCCGATTAAAATAATTCATTAAAAAATAATAACCATCCATTTCAATTAATGGAAAAAGATTTCTATATATCGATACATAAAGAAAAAAAGCAAACGCCCAAAAGGCAATGATGATATCCGGCGTTTTTACTATCCATGCAATATAGATGCTGATGGCAGCCAATACCGAATCTAAAAATATACCAGCAAGGTCCACAGCGATGCGAGGCCATTTTGGGCATAGCCACATATCGGACGTATCCGTATATGCAACAGGGCCGAGCCAATACCACCCAACGCCAAAATGATGAACTTCTCGATTAAAATATTTAGTCGTATATGCATGAGCAAGCTCATGTAAAACTAGAGAGACATAACTGGCAACAATGGCTAAAAGTAATGGTATAGTCAAATTATTGGCATGATCTATAAAATAAAAGGCTCTCACTGAAAATATTCCAAATAAAATTATTCCAGAGAGAGAGATTAGCGATAATAAAAATAACATAGGCTTGGTAAAAAAAAATTTAAAAAATTGTTGATACGTTTTTGAAACCCATTGATCAGCATTTGGAAGTGCATATTTAGCTTCCATAGTATTACGAATGACATCAATAATTCGCCCCCACGTAGAGGTATTATCTTGATGAGAAGGAAAATGAAAACCCTCCACCTTAATAAAACCTTCCTCATTTAACTCCCACACTAAAATTGCAATAGCTTCTGGATCGAAAACTCCGTATTTCTTTTCAAACATCAGAGTGAGTTCTTCGATTGTTTTGTTACCATCCATGTTATTCCAAAGAAAAATGCCTTCCTCTGATAATTGATAATAATTTTTATTAGTTGGATTTTTAAGAATAACAACCATCTCTTGCTCGTCATTTTTTTGAGATTGTTCAATAATATATTCAAAACGATCAGGACGACTGTGTTTTAACATTGCATTAGAAATAGATCGCTGTACTTCCTGATAAATTGTTGTTAAGTGAATTAAATCATCCCGATGTAAACATAAGAGTTTGCAAGCGGTAAGACATACTGCGGTAGCAGAGCGAGGTGCATTTAATAGAATAGCTGTTTCACCAAAAAAATCACCCGCTCGCATGGCGGCTATAACTTGGGTATTTTTCGTATTGTCTAATTTAATAATTTCCACTTTACCTTCAGCAAGTAAATATGAATAGTCGCCAATATCGCCTTGTTTAAACAAAATTGTTTTCTTAGGGTAATCAACTTCTATAATTTTATCTGCCAACGAATTTAATTGTTCAGGCGTTAAATTTGAGAAAGGTGCGGAGTGTTTTGCAAGCTGCACTTTCAAAACACGATTAACCGTGAGATGAAGCATCGATTTTAATTGCGGATGGCTTTTGAAAAAATCTTGTAAAATATTAATATTTGTTTTGATTAAACGCATAGGAGTAGCAGCAATCACTGTTGCTGTACGTAAATCTGATGTGGAATATAAGCCGGATTCTCCTAAACCTATGCTTTCACCCTCATTTAGTGTGGCTATAAGCTTATTCTTTAAGGGGTTGGATTGGTCACGAATAGAAACTTCCGCTAAACCGGAGAGTATTAAATAAATTTCATTAATAGGTTCCCCTTGCACTACAATAGTTCTTCCTTCTTTGAAACGAACAGCAGACCAAAGACATGCAAATTGGTCTAGTAAATCCGAGGGCCAGTCAGAAAAAAGGGGGTATTGTTTAATAATGCGAATGCGCGACTCAATATCAATGGCATTCTTATCTTTTGACATTCCGCTATCCTTGCCCTAAGCTTAAAAAAATTAAACATAAAAAACTGAGAAGAAAAATGGTTATAAAAACCTTTACTTCTCAGTTATATTAATTCTAGCCGTGTCTAGTGTCTAAATCCCTTTCTTTTAGTTTTTGGAAGTTTTTTCCCTACTGGTTTCTTGTTCATAAGATATCTCCACATCAGTTAATTCAATTTTAGTATAGCAGAACTTTAAAAATATATGCTTAATTGTTGACCATTCGTTCATTATTAAATTATTGCCATATTTTGTATCTATTTGAATACACATATTAATCTTTCAACGGCAGACCCTGTTATAATGAAACTATAAGAATAAAAGAAACATCACGCAGTAATTGAGGAGTAGTTATGAGCAATACACGACGTATGTCTGAGTCGATGCGCTCAGATAAAAAAATGGATGATAAAAATAAAGCTTTGCTTAATACTTATTACGCTGAGCTAACGCAACTTTCCCTCTTGGATCCTAATCATATTCAAATGGCGGCATGGTTATGCGCTAAGTTTCTTACACAATCTGTTACTAAAAACGAAGTTAATTATAAATTATCAGCAGATGCCAAGCATCTGCTCTCAGCAGAACAAAAAGAAACTATTACCGACATCAAAAAAGAACTCATTAAGCATGGTAATCAAGTTTTTCTAGATAATAGTTACGCGAGAATTGAAGCTGGAAAAATTATCAATCAAATTAGCAAAGAATTTAAAAAGGTAAAAGAAGATCCAGATAGTGATTTTACCTTATTGACAGACTTATCTGATCGTTTGAATAAGCTATTAAAATATGCAGAAATTAACTTTACACCTAATCAAATAAAAATATTAGTTGAAGTGGGTTCTTATCTAAATGTTTTACGCAGCATCGCTAAATTAGAACTTCCCGTTACTCAACACTTAGAAGCGATTGAAGCAAGCAATAAATATATTGAGCCCATTAATTTTCTTTGGGAAAAGCTGACTGACCCCAAGGAAACCATCGCAATTGATTCTGATATGGTTACTATTCTGGCTCAGCTATACGTTAAAGATAAAGATGGCAAATTTCATTTAGACCAAAGCGCTGCGGGTTTATTAAGTGAGAAATTTACGCCAGATGAATTAAATACCTTGAAAGAAATTGGCACCTATATTTTTGATCATCCAGAGCTTAAAAATGAATTTATTACTGCGATTGCAGATAATGATGTAAACGCTTCAACTGGTCCCCGCCTCAAATAATAAAGAAGAAATCATTTCGCAGAATCTAGAAACAAAGCTTTCAACGTTAACGATGAAAACGATGCTCTTAAGAGACAACGAAAATAATTTTACTGCCCCATCACCGTCACTTTTGCGGATTTGATAATGCTTTGCTTGTAGAGTTCATATTCCAACAAGCCTTGGCTATTTTGTACTTGTTCTGCAAATACCTGATACTGCTTTTGGTCGGTAATCTTACCATCCTGAACCGAATGAACAGCGACAATAGCAAAACCAGTGGGGACGCGTGTTACCCCAAACATTGATTTGCCACCTACATTTGCCGGGTTAGGTAACTGGAAGGCTAAGTCTAATATCGCGTTATCAACCTTGGTTGCATAGCGGCCTAAAAAGCCAGTTTTATTCCATTGGATATTTAATGAGGAAGCAACTTGGTCTGGCGTTGTTCCGGCCTTTAATTTGGTTAACATATCATTCGCAGCAGTTTCGGTCGCTTTTTCTTGTGCTACCGTTTGCAATTTTGCTTCAATTTGCTTGCTGACGCTATCTAGAGGCAATAATGTGGAAGCCGCGTGCTTATTAATGTGTAAAACCACCATGGTTTCAGGATTAAGCTGAATAACGTCACTATTATTTTGCATGGTTAACACATCGTTACTAAAGGCGACATCACGAATTTTCTTATATTGAGAAATGTCTTTACCGCCTTTATCTTTGGTAAACATTTCAGTGGTTTGAATAGGGAAATTTAAGTTTTGCGCAGCATATTGTAGGGTATCAGGATGCTCATAAGTCATATCCGCCAGCTTATCACGTAACTCTGCTAGCTTTTCTTCAGCGCGTTGGCGCACATAGGCTTCTCGCACTTTATCTTTCACATCATCGTAAGATTGAACTTTTGGCTGCACACCATTAACTGTTTTCACATATGAGTTTAAATTCTCATTGTAGAAATTCTTCAGTGCATTATCGGTTGGATTAATTGTCGTGCTTAAATCATTCAAGGTCACTTGGATGTAATTCACACTCACCTGCTCAGGTGTCATGAAATCATTTTTATGTTGATCGTAATATGCTTTGATTTCTTCTGGTTTGATCGCAATGTTTTGATTAGCAAACTGTTGGAATGGAATAGTTAAGTAATCTACTTCACGCTCTTGGTTAACGAGCGAAATAGTATAATTGGTTTCATCTGGCATCGCGAAAGAAGTTAAAACAATACCTAATTTAGGTTGGTCGATTAACAGGCTCACCTTAATCGCTTCCAGAAAATCGCCTGTGGATAGCATTGTTGCCGCTAATTCTTGCTGGAATTTATCTACCGAAAATTTACCATTAACTTGAAATTCTGGCATGCCTTGTAAGTAAGCATCAATTTGTTGATCTGAGATAAGGAAACCTTGGCTATTTGAAGCTTGCTTAAGCGTTTCAATATCAATTAACGCTTGTAGAGCGCGCTTCTTTAATACGGTATCGTCTTTGGGTGCGTTGGCACCATATTGGAATTGCGCTTGACGACGCATACGTTCGTAAGCAACTGCTAGTTGTTCTTTGTAGATTTCGGTGCCATTGACTTTGGCTACGACATTATTAGCGCCGCCACCTGTGAAATAGCTGTGAATTCCCCACAGGGCAAACGAAAGAATGATAAGGGAGATAATGACTCCAGCAACCCAGCCTTGCGTATGCTCACGTATGGTTTGTAGCATTGTTATCTGATCCTTGGCGATAACTTGATAATAATTCGGAGTGGACGGGACTCGAACCCGCGACCCCCGGCGTGACAGGCCGGTATTCTAACCAACTGAACTACCACTCCTAATGACTCTATATTGGTGGATTACGCCCGCCTTCGTAGAAGCGCTACGGCGCGGCTAATCCACCTTACATCTTTGGGTGCTGAGGGGATCGAACCCCCGACCCACGCCTTGTAAGGGCGTTGCTCTACCAGCTGAGCTAAGCACCCAGGTTAAACCTGGTCTTGTATCTTTACTTCGCGTCGCCACCTCCGCCTTTTACAGCGTCTTTAAGCGCTTTGCCTACTTTAAACTTAACGCGCTTACCTGCTTTAATTTTGATCTCTTCACCAGTGATCGGGTTGCGACCTGTACGTTCTGCAACCGGACTAACGGTAATTGTGCAAAAATTTGTCCAAACAACAGGTTCATCTTTTTGCAATGACTGTGTTACACATTCCTGAAAGGCTTCCATCGCGCGGGTAGCCGCTGCTTTGGTTAACTCTGCTTTTTCAGAAATAAATTCAATTAATTCTGCTTTATTCATGCTTGCTCTCTCTGTCCTTGGTTAAAGAAATTCTTCTGCGTTATTCGCCAGACAATCTCGGTAACATCCATTTAAATTGAGGGTCTATAACGAAGTGTGATTTATACAGTTGGTTATGCCGGGTGTCAAGTAGCCCGGACACGTTTTTTTGTGTCCAGGAACATTTTTTTAATGGGTTCTAATTCTATCCCCACCCTTTTTACCTTTAAGCTTTTTACTGACCGCTGCAATCGACGCTTTAGGCTTAGACTTCTTAGTTTTCTTATGCGTCTTAGAAACATAACCACTAAGTGCTGCGCTTAATACCTCATCAATCCAGCGTACGGGCTTGATCACCAAATCTTGCTTAATATTATCGGGCACTTCTTTTAAATCTTTAACATTTTCGATTGGTATAATCACATTTTTAATACCGCTACGATGTGCTGCCAATAATTTTTCTTTCAAACCACCAATTGGCAATACTTCGCCACGCAAAGTGATCTCACCCGTCATCGCATAATCTGCGTGCACAGGAAGCTGCGTAATAACCGATACCAACGCCGTACACATACTTATACCTGCGCTAGGACCATCTTTTGGCGTAGCACCTTCTGGTACGTGAATGTGGATATCATGTTTCTCGAAGAAGTTTTTATTTATACCCAACAATTCTGCGCGTGCGCGCACAACGGACAACGCCGCCTGAATAGACTCTTGCATCACCTCACCCAGCTGACCGGTGTAAATTGTTTTGCCTTTGCCAGGCATTACAATGGCCTCAATAGTCAGTAATTCACCGCCTACTTCAGTCCATGCTAAGCCTTTCACTTGGCCGACTTGATCTTGCTGATCCGCAATATCGTAGCGGAAACGACGCACACCTAAATAATGTTCAATATCTTCTGGTTCAACGCGCGCATTGCTTTCTTTGGTCTTGAGCAATACTTCTTTCACGACCTTACGGCAGACTTTAGAAATTTCACGCTCTAAATTACGCACACCCGCTTCACGCGTATAGTAGCGAATAATATGCTGCACCGATTCGGTTGGAATTTCGATTTCAGATGGTTTCAATCCTGCCGCTTCAATTTGCTTTGCAATTAAGTGACGCATCGCAATATTCACTTTTTCATCTTCGGTATAACCTGGAATACGAATGACTTCCATACGGTCACGCAGTGCAGGTGGAATATCGAGCGTATTTGCGGTTGCAACAAACATTACTTTAGATAAGTCATAATCAACTTCTAGGTAATGATCATTAAACGTATTGTTTTGCTCTGGATCTAATACTTCTAGCAACGCAGAAGCTGGATCACCACGGAAATCCATAGCCATTTTATCGATTTCATCTAACAAAAATAGTGGGTTGTTCACGCCTACTTTTGAGAGCTTTTGCACAATCTTACCTGGCATCGCACCAATATATGTACGTCGGTGACCGCGAATTTCAGCTTCATCTCGCACGCCGCCTAACGACATACGCACAAATTTTCGGCCAGTCGCATTGGCAATCGATTTACCTAACGAGGTTTTACCCACACCCGGTGGTCCGACTAAACATAAAATTGGGCCTTTAATTTTCTTTACGCGTTTTTGTACAGCGAGATATTCAATAATACGATCTTTAACATCGCGCAAGCCGTAATGTTCTGCTTCTAAGATTGTTTCTGCGTCATTTAATTTAACATTGAGATCACCACCATGACTCCAAGGCAATGATGTCATCACATCTAAATAATTACGCGAAACGGTTGCCTCAGCAGATTGCATCGGCATCGCTTTTAATTTGTTTAATTCGAGCAGACATTTCTCTTTCGCCTCTGCCGACATGCCTTTCTCTTCGATCTTTTTAGCAATCGCATCCATTTCATTGGGTACGTTGTCGATTTCATTTAATTCTTTTTGAATTGCTTTAATTTGCTCATTCAAATAATATTCGCGCTGCGTTTTTTCCATTTGACGTTTTACGCGACCACGAATTTTTTTCTCTACCTGAAGCAAATCAATTTCATTTTCCAGCAATCCCATCAAACGCTCTAAGCGTTTAGGTAAATTTTCTATTTCTAATAATTTTTGTTTTTCTTCTAGCTTAATATTTAAATGTGCAGCAATGGTATCGCCTAATCTGCCGCCATCTTCAATCGCTAAAATAGATGCCATAATTTCAGCAGGAATTTTGCGATTTAATTTTACGTATTGTTCAAATTGCGATTTGAGTGAACGCTGAAATATTTCTACTTCACGATCGTCTCCGCCGACGTCACCAACAAAAGCAATATCCGCCAGAAAATATTCTGTGCTTTCTAAATAGCGCAATACTTTGCCGCGTCTAATACCTTCGACTAACACTTTGACGGTGCCATCTGGTAATTTCAATAGCTGCAAGACGGTCGCGATAGTACCGACTTCGTGAATATTATCTGCCGTGGGCTGATCTTCTGCCGCGTTTTTTTGTGATGCCAATAAAATTTGCTTATCCGCCGCCATCGCCACTTCTAAAGCTTTGATTGAGCGGTCGCGACCGACAAATAAAGGCACTACCATAAATGGGTAAACCACCACATCGCGCAGCGGCAAAACAGGAATACTGAGCTTGTTTATATCGCTAGATGTGGTTGATTGCACCATAGGTAGCCCCTTATTTAATTGAAGTTAGAATTTGTCAGCAGCAGATTGCTGTTCATGGTTTTCATAAATGATAATCGGCTTGGTTTCGCCATGAATCGCCGCTTCATCAATGATAACCTTGGAAACATGTGATAAGGATGGAAGTTCGTACATCACATCCAGCAATGCTTTTTCAAGAATAGAGCGCAAACCGCGTGCACCCGTTTTCTTTTCAACGCAATGATCTGCAATGGTTCTGAGGGCGGCTTCACGAAATTCTAATGACACCCCTTCCATTTCAAATAATTTGCGATATTGCTTGATGAGTGCATTCTTAGGTTCAGTCAAAATGCTAACCAATGCGTCTTTATCTAATTCATCTAGCGTGGTGACCACTGGCAAACGACCAATTAATTCTGGTATTAAACCAAATTTAATTAAGTCTGATGGTTCAACTTGACGCAATACATCACCGATGGTTTTAGCATCTTCTTTGCCGTGAATGACAGCAGAAAAACCAATACCCGATTTTTCACTGCGATCTCTAACTACTTTTTCCAAGCCAGCAAATGCACCGCCGCAAATAAACAGGATGTTACGTGTATCAACTTGTATAAATTCCTGTTGCGGATGCTTTCTACCACCTTGTGGTGGAACAGAAGCAACTGTGCCTTCAATCAGTTTAAGCAATGCTTGTTGCACGCCTTCACCGGACACATCGCGTGTGATAGATGGATTTTCTGATTTACGCGAAATCTTATCGATTTCATCGATGTAAACAATGCCCATTTGCGCTTTGTTAACATCGTATTCACAACGTTGCAGTAATTTTTGAATAATACTTTCTACGTCTTCACCTACATAACCTGCTTCGGTCAATGTGGTAGCATCCGCAATAACGAATGGCACATTCAAAAGACGCGCTAACGTTTCAGCAAGCAATGTTTTACCGCTACCGGTTGGACCGATTAGCAAAATATTACTTTTGCTTAATTCAACTTCGTCTTGCTTAGTGTGATTTCGTAAACGCTTATAATGGTTATACACTGCTACCGCTAATGCTTTTTTCGCATGTACCTGACCAATAACATATTCGTCTAATGTTTTACGAATTTCTGCAGGCGCAGGCAGACGTGGCAGCGTATTCGCCTGCTCAACCGTCGCTTTAGTATTATCACGTGATTCCTCATTTATAATGTCATTGCAAAGTGACACGCACTCATCGCACACATAAACCGATGGCCCGGCGATTAGTTTACGCACTTCATGCTGACTTTTACCACAAAATGAGCAGTGAAAGATTTTATCTTTTCCACTATTATTGCCGCGCTGATCATTACTCATAAGGTTTAGCCCCTCCGTTATATAACCTACATTGGGTCAAAATTGTTAATTTCAAGCTGAGCACTACCCATAAATTCAGTGTACTACTTTTTACCACCACGGTAATCAAGAATTTTATCCACGATACCGTAGGCTTGGGCCTTCTCAGCTGTCATGAAATTATCCCTATCTGTGTCTTTGGCAATCACATCTTCTGACTGCCCGGTATTATGGGACAGAATCTGATTAAGACGAGCGCGGATCTTCAATGTTTCTTCCGCATGGATCATGATATCTGAGGCCTGACCTTGCACGCCGCCTAATGGCTGGTGAATCATAACACGAGCATTTGGCAGGCAAAAACGTTTGCCTTTAGCGCCGCCGGCGAGCAAAAACGCGCCCATGCTAGCTGCTTGGCCAACGCACATAGTGCTTACATCTGGCTTGATAAATTGCATGGTGTCGTAAATGGCAAGACCAGAAGTAACAACCCCACCTGGTGAATTGATATAAATCGAAATATCTTTATCTGGATTTTCTGATTCCAGAAACAGTAGCTGCGCGACTATTAAGCTAGCAACCGTATCATCAATGGGTCCGCTTAAGAAAATGACGCGATCTCTTAGCAAACGGGAGAAGATATCAAACGCACGTTCACCGCGCGCTGATTGCTCAACGACCATTGGAACCAAGTTATCGACGATAGGCATTGGGTTTGGCTGTGACATAAAAATTCCTTCTATATGATTCTATTATATACGAATCCCTTTGAGTTCTGCATAGCTAATCTTTTTAACTGTATTAGATATACCCTGAGTCAGCTTATCTAGCGCTTGTTCTTCCAGAATTTGTGCTTCGATACCCTGGCGGCGTTCATTTGCGGACAACCAAGCGATCACTTCTTGTGGATGTTCATAAGCAGAAGCAATTTCTTTAATTCTGTCTTTAATTAGCGCATCGTCAGCTTTCAAGTTATGCTTTTTAGCATATTCAGACACCAATAAACCTAAAGCAACGCGTTTTTTGGCCATCTCTTTGAAGGCACCCAATTCGGTTTCAGAATGGTTGTGATGGTCGTGCTGTTGGGTATAAACCTCATCGTGTATATTTTTTGCTTCACGATCGATCATAGAAACCGGCACATCTATTGGATTTTGCTCCAAAAGCGCCTTAAATACTTGTTCTTTAACCTTTTCTTTTACTAAACGATCGCGCTCTAGTTCCAAAGATTGCTTAATTTGCTTTTTAAGCTCATCAACCTTGCCAGCCGCTACACCTAATTTTTTGATGAAGTCTTCATTCATTTCTGGAATATCGGCCTGATAAACCTGCTTAACTTGTACAGTAAACTCTACTGGCTTACCTGCACGTTTTTCATCATTGTAATCTTTAGGGAAAGTGAGCTTCAGCGTTTTTTCATCGCCCGCTTTCATGCCAATAAGGCCTTCTTCAAAACCAGGGATCATGGTTTTGCCGCCTATTTCAATTGGGTAATCTTGCACGTTGCCTTCTTTATCTTCTTGGCCATCAAACATTGCTTGATAGCTAATAACCGCGCGGTCTTTATCTTGCGCAGCACGATCGACAACTGCCCATTTAGCGTATTGCTTGCGTAATTGATCAATAACGCGTTCTACGTCTTGATCGGATACTTCAACTTCTAATTTTTCAATATTATCGATTTTCAAGTTAACGTTATCAATTTCTGGTAACACTTCAAATAATGCGACAAATTCCAATGGCTGCTCGTTTAAGCCAGTGGTTTTTGGTTCAATGCGTGGCATGCTGACTGGTTTTAAATTTTGTTCTGCTAATGCTTGATAAAGCGCTTTTTGAATCACTTCGCCTAATGCTTCGCTTCTTGCTTCATTGCCAAAACGTTGTTTGATTACATTCAACGGAGCTTTGCCAGCACGGAAACCTGGGATATTGGCTTTTTCAGCCACTAATTTAATTTGACGATCAAACGCTTCTTCTACCTGATTAGCAGGGATGGATACCGTCATACGGCGTTCGATTTTATTAATCTTTTCTACTGACACTTGCATAGCTTGCATAGTTACTACCCTGAGTTCATGCGAATGGAGAGACTCGAACTCTCACAGGTTACCCCACTGGAACCTAAATCCAGCGCGTCTACCAATTCCGCCACATTCGCGCATAAAATGAAACCGCCATTTTTACTGTAGATTGGGTAGACAATCAAGTAGATATTGTAATATGGGGTCAAATCTCGACATCCCCCATCAAAATTTCTGATGGGGGATGTCGAGATTTGACCCCTTATTACCTCTGAGTAAAAGATAGTCACTTTTAAAATAATGTGATAAAATAATAGCATATTGATCATAAGTTATTAAAAATACGAGGAATTTATGTCTAGCAATCGTACATCGACTTGGAAAATTTTATACTGCATTTTTCCTGAAAAGGAAAAAGCGAGTTATGGCATTGATCCCGAAACAAACAGACTCGGCTTAGTCTACCCAACCACAGCAGCGCAAATCTCTATGACACCCGATAACCCCGATATTTCCGAAATTAAACACATTGGCATTCAAAAGTTACTAACTAACGGCATAACTGAATATGAAGTTAATTTAGAATTCCCAGATGAATTATGCAAACTTAACTTTATCGAACTGTTAAAAACTAAGTGGTTGGAATTATATAATGAAGTAAAAAAGCAAATCGCTACTAATAAAGTTTATAATAAAAATCTTAAATTTGTTGATAATAAAATAGTTGAAGAAGATGTGTTTCTAACGTTTATAGTAAATGATGCTAATTTAATCGCTAAACTACTTAGCGCATTAGAAAAAATAGCTACCTTTGATGACGTGCAGAAGAAAAATATTGGGCTATTATTATCTGAATACGAAGACCTTGCGGAAACATCTAGCAAGGAAGCTAAACACCAACATTCATCTTCACATACATATAGCCATCATCACCACACACATCACGGAAAAAAACATTAGATCAGAGCGGCGGCGGATTTATTTTAAAACCTAAAACCGCTGCTCAGCTAAATAATTCGCGACAAAATTCGTGGGTTTTTTCATCTCTTGCGAGAGCGATACAACATTCGTGACGGAATCATAAATATTTAACATTTTATTCCATGATTCATCTTTAGAAATGGTACCTGCTTGTGCAGCAGCGCAAATTACACCACCAGCATTCGCGACATAATCAGGAATATATAAAATATTATTTTCATATAACTGCTCGCCTGCCATTTGATCTTGCAACTGATTATTAGCCGCGCCACAAACGATAGGTGCTTTTAATTTTGCGATGGTTGCGCTATTCATCACGCCGCCCAGTGCACAGGGCGCGAAAATATCACATTCTGTTTCAGCAAACGTTTCTGGATGCGCTGCACTAATAGCTAATTCATTGGCACGCATATTAAGTAATTCGGTATTTTTATCGGTAATAACAACTTCAGCACCTTTATCCAGCAACATTTTTGCAACTAGATATCCCACATTGCCCGCGCCTTGAATTGCAACACGCACACCGGACAAACTATCTTTATTTAATCTGTAAGCAACAGCCGCTTCCATGGCTCTAACTAAACCAACAGAAGTCATGTACGCGGTATCATCCAATGATTCGCTACTTTTATTAATACTTGTCACATGCTTGGTACGCGTCGCAACAATTTTCATTTCGGTTTCAGACGTGCCGCTATCGCTCGCCGTAATATATTCGCCATTTAGTGAATCAACTAACTCACCAAATTGTTCGAATATTTTTTGTTTATCTGTAATGCCGGGATGCGAAATGATAACGGATTTACCGCCGCCCAATGGCAGTCCGGCCATGGCTGACTTGTAGGTCATGGCACGAGCAAGGCGTATGACATCATTGATGGCATCATCAACACTTGCATAATTCACAAAGCGACACCCGCCTAATGCTGGGCCATTGGTGGTGTTATGAATAGCAATAATCGCTATTAACCCGGTTGCGGCATCTTGCTTGATGTACAAATTCTTTACATCCAGCTCAGCATTAAGAAATTTCATGGGTGTCACCTGTGATAACTGTCATTGGGATTGGTCATTTTAGGTTATGTTAATGCGTTGCACAACCCTTCTACCGTTTTTCAAGTTTAGCCTGCGATTCCGGTATAGCAGCGGTGCCTTCCCATGGACCTGCTGAAGTTGAAAACAATCTAAATAAAATTCCTTCATTGCGACTTTGATTATTCCAGTCGTTATATTCTTTGTTTTCAGCATCAACTTGTCTTTGGGTTTTGCGCTCATTCAAATTAAAATCTTTATGAACTTGGCGTGATATAGACATGATAAATTCCTCTCATTTAATTTAGATAAATATAAATAGAGAATGTGTAATTTAAAAAATAGAGGGACTAGAAATACAGTAAAACGAAGATAACGCAAAACGCTTTAGCTGTATTTATAGTGCGCCCGCAATCTGCTTTCAAATCAGCGCATTCTTTCAAGACGCGACTCTAGCGCATCTTTCACTTGGAAGCAAGCGCGCAAATAGAGTATGCTGATTACTACTATGTTCATTAATTGATAAGGATCACTCCATGAAAGCAAAATTAGCGCTCGTTACTTTACTTGCCTCCCTTTCAACCCATGGATTCGCTGCCGATGTGTTAGATGCGAATGGCGCGGTTAAATGTCCTGACATTAGCGAGCTTAAAGCGGCAAAATTTACTAACGCTAATTCTGTTTATGATACAAACTTATGGAAAGTGGGTTCACTATCCAATCAGTACGGCACAAAAAATGCGTGGCAATTTACGTTTCACATTGAAGCCGATGATAAAGACGGCGCCATCAAAAATGCTGCGACTGCTTTAACTTCTATTCGCTTAATTAATGGCCCAGAAAAAATTGATAACGCTTGGATGTGTCATTACCGCAGTGGTCAACATGATGCGGTTGCGATTATGTCAGTGCCAGATAATGGTCATACAGTGGCAAGCGCAGATGAGAAAGTGACGAAGAAAGAACCGGCATAGTTGTAGCCCGTCCACGTTTTTTGTGTACGGGAAGATGAATTTAAACGAAGCCTGATTCCCCGTACACAAAGGTCGTGTACGGGCTACATCTTACTCATCATGCTTATCAGCTTTATACCCGCTTATTTTAGCTAACCAACGTTTTGCGCAACTACTCGTGAATTCATGATTTGCTGCAGGTTCTTTTGGCGCTTGTTCTAACATTTTACGAATACCCGGCACATTCAATTGAATCATCTTATCAATATCTTTTTGTGATGGATGATGGCTCGTTCCCAACTCAAATAAAATTGACCACGCACCCGTACGCCAGAAAGCGTAATCTTCATAAGTACCATCAGCCGCATAAATCACATCAGTCGAGTTACCTGTCGTGTAGTGACTCACTGTTGTCGCATTGTTAACGATAGATTTAAATAAATCTTCATATTGAGTAGTGAGATCCGTCGCAGCAAAACCCCAAGGGTAAACCACCGCAGGGTAATAAGTATGAAGCGTCGCAGAGGTCACAATATTTTCTTGCTCAACAAATTTAGCCAACGCTGCGGTAGATTTTAAATGATGTGGACCTTCGGTACCGCAAGGACCAGGATAGTCGCGGTTCGGATCATTGTAAGAACCATTTTTATCTGCTTCTTCGCGGTTTTTTGAATTATAACCATTGATATTTAGCACCGGCACAACATAGACCGTTTGACCTGCAATGGGATTATCTGCAAATGATGCTGCTGTTGCCATAGCAACTTCGGTTGAGCCGTATTCATTACCATGATGTGTGGCAACAATTAAATTATGTATTGAACCATTACCAATTGCCACACCTTCAATTCTTTGTCCGCTATCTGATTCACCAATGGTAATGCTGCGGGTGGTCGCGGGATGAGTGCGAACTAAGTCACGCATAAAATTCTTCACATCATCATATCTTTTCGTTTCTGGCGAAATAGCCGCGAAAGACTGGGTGGTTAGTAAGACTGATAAAAACATGATTTTATTTGATAATCTCATAACATTCCTTTTTTTAAGTTGCGCCATAAAGTGCTTGTGATACCATCCGCCGCATACAACAAGCGGAGTGTGGCTATGTTTAGCACGGTTGATCTTAAAACAAAAGATGAAAATACAGCAGCAAACCGAGACATCATTAAATTTTAAAAATTTATAACTCCCTATTGACTCTCGAATATAATTTAATTACAGTTGCGTCGCTTCATCTCGCCACCCATTCTGCTTCAAACCCAAAATCAGCAAACCACACTTCCTGCCACCTATTGTTAGGTTTTAAAAATCATTTATTTTAATTTTATTAATAAGGAGATTATTTATGAATAACGAACGTATTTTAGCTCACAGTATGGCAAAAAAATTAACCGCGGATGATATCAAAGATGTTTCTGCGGCTGGCACTTCAACCGCTACAGGTCATGTTACATTTAGAAATTGTGGTGCCGATGGCGACGTGGATGTCGCTGTAGATTTATAAAATAAATGGAGAGGATGTAAATGTAGGGTGGCTCCGCCACTGTCATTGCGAGGCCGCTTTTTGTCGAAGCAATCCAGCGACGTAATCCACCCTATAAAAAAATAAAAAGGAATCACCATGACAAAACTACTTATCGCATCTAGACCTGACGACACACACGCACATTTTGTGAAATTAGCCATGGAAAAATACGGCCACTCGGTAGATATTCTCTATCCTGCCGACTTTCCCTCACAATTAACTCATTCGCTTTATATAAAAAATAACAAATTTTCATGGCAAGCTGATGGCAAAGATTGCGAATTACAACAAACAGATTACGATGTGGTTTGGTATCGACGGCCGCTGAAACCATTTATACCTAACTATATACATCCTGACGACTTATATAATGTAAAAAAAGAGAATAATTTATTCGCACAAAACCTTTGGCGCGTAATTTTTCCAAATACAGTATGGATCAATCCCGTTAATGCTTCTATTAATACGAACTGTAAATTACTTCAGCTCAAAATAGCGGATAACTGCCAACTAAAAATACCTAATACATTAATCTCGAATGATCCGACTGAAATAAAATTTTTTATTGTTGCCAACGAAGCAAAAGTCATTTATAAAACGATTCATCCCATGGCATGGTATGAAGACAATTGCCTTAGCCTAACGTATGCAGATGATATAGCTATAACTGACTTACCATCCGACCCTATTTTACAAGTGACGCCTGGTATTTATCAGCGAAAAATCCCTAAAGATCATGAACTACGCATTACTTATATGGGAGATAGATATATTGCAGTTAAGATTGATTCGCAAGCACACGAGTTAGCTAAAGCGGACTGGCGCTACGCGCCCACGAAACAATTATCTTTAGAGCAAGTTAGCTTGCCCAAATCAATAGATCAAGCATGTCGAGAGATGATGCAAAAATTGGGTATTGTTTTCGGTTGCTTTGATTTCATCGTCACACCTGATGGTGAGTATTACTTTTTAGAAGTAAACGAACAAGGGCAATTTTTATGGATTGAAGATGTTAACCCTGATATCAAACTTCTACAGCCATTCATTGAATTTGTTACGAATATCAATCATTCTAATAAAATTATCAGACCGATGCACGTTGCGTTGAGCGACTTTAACATGCAAGCGCAACACTGCCTTAAACATGCTATTGAAAATCACATTAATCCACCATTGTATAACTAGGAAAAATAATATGCTTAATAATAAAATAAAAAAATTAGCTGCAAGTTTAACCATCGTTTTCGCTGCACCTACATTTAGCGCGACTGCGCTTGATGCTAATGCAACTATTGATGTGTATGGTACTAATCGGTTAATTGACAAAAAAGTTGCGACTTTGTATCAACCTCAAATTAATACCATTGTTACCGCAATGCAAAACGGTACCCCTTTAGATGAAAGCTTAAAGGCGATGACAGATGGTGTTAAATCCGATTATCATTTTTCCTATGTTAACATCTCACCTATTATGTATCAGCATGATAAAACCATACATATCACTATTGATGTGGTTGAACAAAAGGATAAACAACGGCTAGCTTACTTTCTACCAAAACCAACACGAACCATCACTGACCCGGAACACTTAATTGACAATTGGTTGTCTTATCAAAAAACAGCTTTTGATCTTATTTATAAACAAAAGCAATTCCCTACTTATAAACAATGCCCGGCTTATCATTGTATTTTTGGTTTTGAACATCCTGCATTACAAAAGTTCGCTCATTCATTTGATGATGCAGAAAAATACAAATCCACTTTGATTGACATCATTCGACATGAAAAAGATGACGAGAAGCGAGCTGCGGCCGTCTATGTGTTAGCTCACATAAAAAATAGTGGCGAATTGGTTAATTCGCTACTACCTGCCATGCATGATTCAAGCGCTTTAGTGCGCAACAATGCTATGCGTGTCATTGCTGAAACATTAGAAAAAAATAAAATTAATATTCCCATTAATCAAGTCATAACAGCACTTGATTTTCCTAACACCACAGATCGTAATAAAGCGCTTCTTATTCTTTATAATATAGCTGATAGGAAAGACTATGCTAAATATATTGCAACCCATGCAACAAAAACATTAATTAATATATTAAAGCTCCAACAACCGAACAACCATGACTTCAGTTATAACATTTTAAAACGTATCAGCGGCAAAAATTATGGTGAACGTGATTATCACGCATGGACAGCATGGGCAAAACAATATCAATATGTCTAATACTTTTAATCATTCCATTTATCGCCAACAAGCGATAGATAAATTGAATAATGCTGAGGACTTAACAACAACATTAACCATTGTTACTCCTTCAGCAGTTTTATGGTTAATAGCTTGTATATTGCTATTAACCTCGTTTTTGATTTGGAGTATTTTAGGTGCTATCTCATTTACTTCTTCTGCTCAAGGAATTGTTATCAATGGCAATGAACTGCGAGAAACGGAAAATGCTATGCAACAGATGATTGCTATGCATGAGATTGAAACATTTGAACTATTTGATTTATACAATAAAAAATTATCACTCTATCAACAACATTACATTACTCGCTCTGATTTGCTCAAAGCAGAACAAGATTATCATGTAGCAAAACAACAGCTAGATGAAACAAAAGATAATTTGCATATCTCATGGCTTAAAAAAGACAAAGACACTAATTATTCACGAGTAATTCTAGCTTTTATTGACCATCATGAGGGCAAGAAAATTCTTCCCGGCATGCCAGTTAAAGTACTAGAAAATGGTTGTTCAGTTTTTGATAAATCGTATATAGAAGGACGAGTTATAAATGTATCTTCTGCGCCCATATCAAAACAATTAGCCAATGCTTATTTGCATAATACGAGTTTAATTGACATTTATTTTTCTGCTAGCACGCCATTTATGGTAAAAATTCTGTTAAATAATTCTGACGCTATCTCGCATGGAACGACCGTATCAACCCTCATTAATTACAAAACGTGCTCGCCTATTAGGTATATAACAAAAACATGCGCCTCTTTCGAAAACAAAAAGCACCTGTAATTTTACAGTTTTCAGAAACAGAATGCGGCATTGCATCGCTCGCTATGCTATTTGCCCACCATCAAGTCCAAGTGCCAATTGATCAATTGCGTGATCAGTGCGGCGCATCACGCGATGGGAGCAAAGCACTAACATTAATTAATATCGCTGAAAAGCACGGCTTTAAAGCAACAGCCTATAGTATGGATATTGACTTATTACGACAACTTACGACGCCTGTTATTGCTTATTGGAATTTTAATCATTATGTAGTTATTAATTATACCAATAGTAATTTAGTTTGTATTAACGACCCTGGGTGCGGCACCGTCAATGTTAGCATCAGTGATTTTGAACGTGCTTTTACTGGCATTGTTATTGATATTAGTCTCACTGAGGTCACCGCCGTAACAAAAACTAACTCATTTATTAAAAGTATATTTGAAAACTTTATAAAAAAATATTTATCAGCAATTATCTTCCTATTACTCTGCTTATTTATTAATGTAATAATCCCTTTTATTAATGCAAAATTATACAGCGTTGCAATAGATCAACTTCTTGTTTCTAACAATAAGGAGTGGTCAATCATGCTCATATTATTATTAGCTTGCTTTGGTGCAACTTATCTTATTACAACTTACATTACCAAGATTACTCAATTTAAAATATGCCAAAATATTAGCGCGGCAAGAATAACTGAAATTGTTACACACCTAGTTCAATTGCCGTTAATTTTTTATTCGCTCAGACAACGCGGTGAGATCATAAACCGATTAGCTAATCTTGATTCAACCATTGACTCTATGATTAATAACCCAGTTATGTTTATTATTTCAAGCTCTGCCGTATTAACTTGTCTTGCTTGTATGATTTTAATTGATACCAGCTTGGCGTTAAGCTCTATTTTGATTACATTATTTTATCTGTTGCTGCAACACTTGGTTACCACCGCCAACATTCAGCGAGAACAAGCCTATTTGCACGCCAAAGCAAAACAACATGTATTTGAAAATAACCATCTTCGTGAAATAGAGACTGTTAAAGCTTGCAGCCTGCAAGACAGTGCTCAACGCAACTGGCAAATGCTTTTCAATAAAAAAATTACCGCTCAAAGTAAGGTTTCTTTTTTAAATTGCCTTATTACCGTACTTATGGAATGTTATCATCTCTTTTCATTGTTTTTTATCTTATTAATTGGCTCATATAAATTAACAGCTAACCATCTAAGCATTGGTAATCTATTAGGATATTACACACTGCATATATTCTTTTATACGAATTTGACTGTCATCGCCAAATCCATGATCGATTTTAAACGTCTTGAAGCTAATAGTAAGCGTATAGCCGACATTATGCTTTATAAACGAGATGCTCGGTATTCGCAAAAAAACACTTGCTTAACTAACACCGCTTCAGCTGACGAATTGCTCATCTGTCGCAATCTCAGTTTTTCATATAATCCCCACCATGAACCTGCCCTGCAAGATATAAACCTTAACATTAAATCCAATGAACATATTGCGTTAGTAGGTGGTACAGGCTCTAGCAAGTCAACCTTACTTAAAATATTGGCGGGATTATTTCAACCTACAACAGGTTATTTAGTGATAAATAATGCTGATTTAACTCATTACTCTGCTGCGCAATTAGCACAATTATGCGCTTATGTACCGCAAGAAGTTACCTTGTTTACTGGCACCATTTTAGAAAACTTAACGCTCTGGCAGGATAATATTGGGTTAGAGCGTATTTACGAGGCAATTCGCCTTGCTTGCCTAGATGAATTGATCATTAAAAGAGGCTTATATAGCCAAGTTGAAGAAGGTGGTAAAAATTTCAGTGGCGGCGAACGACAACGCATTGATATTGCCAGAGCATTAATCCAAAACACGCCTATTCTTTTACTTGATGAGGCAACTGCCGCACTTGATTATCAAACAGAGTTAACATTGATTAACAATTTACGTACATTAAATAAAACGATTATTTTTGTCGCGCACCGACTCAACTCCATTCAACACTGCAACCAGATAATCGTTTTAAAAAACGGCAAAATTGTAGAGCATGGCGACCACCACACATTATTATCGCAAAAAAATTATTATTATGAGTTAGTCCAAACAAATGACCATGCTGACCGCTAACGACTGCCATTCTTTAAAATCCATCTTTATCTTTTTTAAAAGAGATATAACGCGCATCAAACTACTGAGTAGCTTGCCTATTATATCTGCTTTTGCCGTTACTATTATTATAGGCTACTTATTTAATCATTTTTATTTATCAGGCAGTGATATTACGATTTATATTTTATTATCTATGCTAATACTTACGTCTTTATTGTTAAATTTTATTAATAAATTAAATTTCGCATCTGTCAACCATAAAGTCGTTAGCCAAGTGATGCCTATTATCTGGCAACACATCTGGTCTTTACCTATTTCTTATTTACAACAACGCCATTCTAGTGAGTTAACAAAACTAATTTACGAATACGAATCCGCACTTGCGCTCATTATCACGCAATTTTTATCGTTAACTAATCATCTTATTTTAATATCGTTATTGCTAATAATGATGCTTTACTTTGATGAACCACTTACGTTTTTATGCATAGCATTTTATTGCTTATTACTTATTTATAAAGTTCTTATTTACCCCCATTATTCTAGATTGTCCCAAGCTCAATTACGCGCGCAAATACAAACCGAATCTTTCTTAACTGAAAATCTGATGCATATTAGTAAAATTAGAACAGCAAATAGGGAAGCTGTTATTATTGCCAAATGGCGCTCGCTATATTTTTACGGAAAAACCATTTTTCGACAGCTATTCTATTTTGAGCTTAATTTACAACTTATAGAATTAGCAGCGCCCATTATTTTTACTTTAGTTATTTTTATATGCTTCTATATTCAAACTATCAACACAAGCTCACTTTCTTTTATTTTATGCTTTGGTCAGTTATCTTTGCTATATGAAAAATTTAACGCCGACTTGTTATTATTTATTAAAGTACATCAGTCTTTTAAACGTATCAAACCGCTATTATCACACCCAATAGAAACGCCCCAGCTCACCTCTTATTCCTACCCATTTAGCGGCCACATTGAGTTGATAAACTGCTCTACTTCTACCTTAACTAACGTCTCATTAACCATTGAACCGGGCAAATTTACCGCTTTTATTGGTGCCTCTGGCGGGGGCAAATCAAGTGTTTTTAGATTGATACTTGGCTTTGAACCACTTGTATCAGGAAATTTATTTTATGACCATTTATCTAGTAAAGATTTAAATATTAATGAAATACGAAAACATTTTGGTGTCGTATTACAAAATTCGAGTTTATTTCCGAGAACAATTTTTTCAAATATCACTGCTAATAATCATTTAACATTGGATGAAGTGTGGGAACTTGCAGCTAATATCGGTTTAGCTGAAGACATCCAGGCAATGCCGATGAAAATGTTTACCTATGTTTCAGATAGCAGCGGACATGCTTTATCTGGCGGCCAGAAACAAAAAATTCTGCTTGCTAGGGCATTGGCAGGGAAACCAAAAATTTTAATGTTAGATGAGGCGACATCAGCACTGGATAATATTAGTCAGGCGGTTATTTTTAAGTATCTTAAATCGCTGAATATTACGTTGATAGTTATTGCGCATCGGCAGAGCACTATTACGGACGCGGATAATATTTATTTTGTTGATAAGGGTACCGCAAGTATTTTTCGGCACGCTGATATTATAACCCCGGCTTAATGCAGCTATATATTTTTTCCGGCTGCGCCGGGGGCAGCATTTAATCCGGGCTACGCGATACGCCACAATAAACATATGTAGCTCGGAGTAAACGCTGCCCCCGGCGCAGCCGGAAAATTATATAGCTGCGTTTACTCCGGGGTTATAATATCAGCGTGCATCTTATGGTATAATAGTAAAAATGGACTCAATAACGAGAACAACATGGAATTAGAAGACTTTCTGCAAATTTGCATTGAATCAAAAGCCTCTGATTTGCACCTTATTCCTGGTGTGCCACCCTTGCTGCGTATTAACGGCGACTTAACCCCCATTGAAGGATTGGAACCACTTAATTCCGAAGAAACAAAACAAATTTCTTACAGCGTCATGTCGCTTGATCAGCAAACTATTTTTGAGCGTGATTTATCCATTGAGTTTGCTATTAGTTATCCAGGTATCAGTTATTTCCGCGCGAGTATCTTTCGCGAAAGTAATGGTATCGCTGCAGCATTAAGAATCATTCCAGATAAAATTCCAACGATGAATGAATTAGGCTTGCCCTCCGTTTGCAAAGCCTTACTCACACTCTCGCATGGATTAATTGTTGTTTCTGGCCCAACTGGCAGCGGTAAAAGCACCACTTTAGCCGCGATGATTGATCACATTAATACATCACGATCAACGCATATTATTACCATTGAAGACCCCATCGAATATCCACAAAGCAGCAAACGCAGCGCAATCAATCAAATACAAGTGGGCCGTGACGCGCATAGTGTCGACTCTGCATTACATGCAGCATTGCGACAAGATCCCGATATTTTACTCGTAGGTGAAATGCGTGATTTAGAAACTATTCGTCTAGTACTTAACGCAGCAGAAACCGGTCATTTAGTACTAACCACCTTACACGCCAGTTCTGCACCGCACTCCATTAGCCGAATTGTAGATGCTTTTCCTTCCGGCGAAAAAAATCGCATTCGTAATTTATTATCTGAATCATTACAAGCGGTACTTTGCCAAACATTATTGAAAAGTACCAATGGCGGCAGAGTCGCCGCATTTGAAGTGATGCTAGCTAATCCTCCCATCCGTCATTTAATTCGCCAAGACATGACATCGCACATGGAAACCACCATTCAAACCAGCGGCGATATTGGCATGTGCACCATGGAACAATGCGTGCAAAAATTACTCGCTAATGGCACCATCAGCAATGCCACCGCTCGCAGCGTTTACGCCAAACGCGGATCGTTTAATGATTAATTTAATTTTAACCTTGACCCTATAGCACTTTTCAGTATGATTAATACCGTTAATTTAGCAATCGGTAGCATGGAATGGCTTCCTCAAGCTCATTATTATTAAATGCAAATTTCTTCAAACCCAAAGCACCTCGCGTGAGCGAAGAAAACGTTCTCTATTTTATTAGCAAACATTTAGATAGCATTATTGCCATCGAACTTTTTATGGCGTCATATCCCGATGTCTATCGACGTGAGCTTAATGATGTTTATTTACGTTTAAAACCCATACATGAAGATTTTCTTAATAAAATATTTTCCGCCAAGCTAAAACAAGCTGAAAAGATTTTGTTGGCGAACCCTGAATTTGTATTCCTTCTTTTAACTTTGAAAGGCAGCGCAAAAAATAGCAGAGGACATACTATTAAAGGTACCCCTTTGCAAATTGCCGCCGCTGCGCTTGATGTAGGCTATCATGACGGTGAGGAAGGAATGGTAGAAATGCTTATTCGTCATATGAAAAAATTGCCGAATGGTGAATCAATTATTGCTAAACAGCTTAAAGAGCGATTTCCAGATGATTATGAAGATCACTCGGATACAATTGATAAGATAAACTTGAGCGAGCTAGACATAGTATTCCATAGTATTAAGCAATTCGATGGGTTAACAATTAATGGCACCCATCCAAAATTTGCGCTAGATATTTTTTTAGCTAAACAATCAGCAACCAATTCAGGATTAAATTTTAGCAATAAGTCACTAATAACTTCCTTACGATTTTATGATAAACATTATATAAAATATGATGCATATCATCCTATAATAAATTGGGGAGCCAAACCTGCTAGACTTTCCTTTACTTGGAGTAATTTGATTGGCACGCTACAAGATAGCTTTCCAGATAATATCCTTCTCGCCCTGCAACAAGGTATTTCTCATATAACAAATGAGCAAAAACATTTAGATCGCGACTCTAAACTAAACATTCAAGATTTAGGCAATGATTTCGCCTTCAATGCCTTAGGTCAACAGGCGCCAAATCACTATGTAAAATATATTCAACGTTCAGGCATCGGCATATGGCCACCCGCACCATCTGGCTACGATAAAGCCTCCCCCATGACCAAATGCACAACAAAATATTTTAAGCGTAAAAAAGCCGTGCTGAAGGAAATTCTAAACGAATTTACCAAAGAGCCTAAGAAAACGAGTTCATTTAGATTTTAAAGCTCTGACGAAGAAGGTGACATGGGCACAGAGCCAACAGGTCCAAGACGCTGACCCTTGGAAAACCCTGTGACCTGCCCGGTTTTTTAGTACCAAAACTACATAGAGAAATTTGCCCCGTTTGTTAAACAATTTCCCAACGTCGTTTTAAATTCACTGGGTGTTTGGTAGTTCAAGCTGGAATGTGGCCTGACTTCGTTATAATGCACGCGCCAGTCCTCAATCACAACTCTCGCTTCCATCCTGTTACGGAACCATTCCATTGATAAACACTCATCACGGAATTTACCGTTAAAACTTTCATTCGTGCCATTTTGCCAAGGTTTGCCCGGATCAATCAATGCAAGATGTAACGATTCTTTCGTTGCCCATTCAAGTAAGGCCTTGCTAACAAATTCAGGGCCATTATCCGAACGAAGATAGCGTGGCACACCATGAATTCGCATTAGCTTGCTTAATATATCAATCACGCGTGATGAACGTATACTACCACTTACATCGATCTCCAAACATTCTCGCGTGAACTCATCAACAACAGTTAAGCATTTCAGCTTTTGCCCGTTTGCGCATGCATCGTATACAAAATCATAACTCCAAACAGAGTTTCGCGATGTTGGCGCAAGCGGTCGCAGTGTTGTACCAGCACGCTTTCTGCGGCGTTTTTTGGGCACTTGCAAACCTGCTTTCGCCCACAGACGGCCACAGCGCTCCTTGCCAACATCAATCCCGTCACGCTGTAAAAATATGCGTATGCGGCGAGAGCCAAACCGCGGGTACATGCCTGACAACTTCTTCATCGCTTCAATCACGGGCGCATCCTTCACTGGTAGCTTAGGTGTGTAATATAAATTTGACCTGCTAACATCTAATAGCGCACAGGCTTCTCGCTGGCTCTTGCCTCGACTAATTGCATACGAGACTTGCTCCTTGCGAGCCTGTACGCTTACCATTTTTTTGCGTTGATCTCCTTCATTATCTCAATAGACAAATCACGCTCAGCAAGTAATTTTTTAAGGCGCCCATTTTCAGTTTCCAACTCTCTTAGCCGCCTCACATCATCGACTTCCATTTCGCCAAAACGTTTTTGCCAGGCGTAAATAGACGCTTCTGATACGCCATTGCGTTTGGCAACATCAGCAATAGTGTCACAGTCTGTTTCGCGTAAAATTCGAACGATTTGTTCTTCGGTGTATCGACTCTTTTTCATACAATGCCCTCTGGTTGAGGGGCATTATCTCTAAATCAGTTTGGTTTGAAAATACCGGGGCAGGTCACCTGAACCAGGGTCTATGTTACCCTGGTTATTTTATCTCAAGAAGAAATCGGCGCTGATATGAAAACGTTTTTTTAAACCTGCGATTTGGTTTTTAGACAATGGACGTTCGGCATTAAGAAATTTTGATACATTGCCTTGACCACCAAAGATATCGGCCAAATCCACCTGATGCAAACCATGTGTTTCCATCAGAAATGTAACCAACTCAACATCACTAATATTTTCACCGATTAATGGATAATGCTCATTATCATATTGCTCCATATTTTCGCCAATAATTTGCATCACCAATGCCAATGGATGCTTTTCATTTCCCCTGACTTCGTCAATCAACTCATCAAGAATTTTTTCAAGCTTTGCATATTCTTTAGCGTTAGCCGGCTTTTTGAATACGGACACAGGAAAATGAAATTCGTGTTTTGTTTTTTGATCGATATAATCAATTTTAAGGGAAGAATTACTCATAGTTTATCTCTCATTAGCTTCATTTGATTATAATATTTACTATATTCAGCATGAGTCCATATTTCACGTATATAACATAGCTGCGTGTTGTAATGGATCGCGGTGATTAGACGATAGCTATTACCGCCAATATTAAAAACTGTATAACCAGCTACCGAATCAACGCTATTAAAATATTTCCGCAATTCGTTTAAATTAGCCGCTTTAATTTCAGACATCTTTAAGTACCATTCCAGCAACGGTAGCTCAGCCTGAGCATTATCCCTACTGTAATCACGAATTTTCTTTTTTGATATTATATGCAATTTAGTGATCTTAAAAATAGTTGGGCACTTACAGATAGTGTATGTCGAAATGACATATATGTCAATTAGATATATCAAATTCTAGAACAAAAACGAATTTCAATTTAAATGATTATCAATCCAACTCAAGGACATGGACACGAGCCAACAGTCCAAGACGATGATCCTTGGAAAACCCTGAACCAGGGTCTATGTGACCCTGATTATTTTATCTTGCATCTATAAACGTGCCTGCTATAACATTAATATTACGTTTTCAGCAAATGCGGTCAAAATTGCAGGGCCGTAAAATGAACTCAACCCCGCTTTTAAACAAGCAAAATGGGTTACCGTTGTATCGGAAAAACCAAGGAAAATTTTAGGGTTATTGCTAATAATTTCATAATCAATATAAGGAAGTAAGCGGACAGAATCGTCACCTCCAATAATTGAAAATATACCGTTTATCTTTGGATCACAAAACGCTTCCATCAAATCATCTGCGCGCGCTTTTGGATTGGCATGAAGCCATTCAGGATCGCGCATTGCATGCTTTGATTCTACGACATTTATCCCAAAAAAATCTTTCAACCTTTTTTTACCTATTTCATAGCGATGTTGATACAGAGCAGAACCACCCCAGGATAGCGTCACTGCAGCAACAGTATCGCCCGATTTTAATTTCTTTGGTTTGATTAATTTCATTTGTCTGCCATTAAAAATTTAATTCCTATAAAATTAGTATTACAGATTTTCTAATTTCACGCGAATACATTGCTTATCTGAAAAAACACTTCCAAATCACTTTCCGACTCCCATACTTTCAAAGCGTAATTATATGATTATATGGATATTTCAATTGTTTCTCTTTTTGAAGCCCCACTCGTGGTATTAATCAGGAATATGAACCGTGTACTTGCCAAAGTCTTATACAGAAATATTATGCGGAAGTGAATTGCTGATCTAGTAGATCAAGGTTATTCCGGCTTATAGCGATTGTGAGATTAAAAGACGACGGAATTTAAGAGGATGGCGAAGCACTGCTTGAAGCAACCGCTCACTGGCTACGCCACACTGGTATTTCTGAAGATGTGAGGCATCGACCACGTGAGCACGTACATGATGACACCGGCCATAGCTCGGGTGCTATTACTGACAAGTATATCTATATAGAACTACGTGATAGAACTACGTGAGAGGGATGCTTCGGCTAAGAAAATGGTAATTAGGCAAGACTAGCGGAAATCCGAGCATTTGATCACCCGTTTTAAATAAAATTGTACAAAACCACAATATTGAAGTTAGCGAGGCCCGCAGGCCAAGCTAATTTCATTAGCATTACACATGTATTCAAGAATGGACGGTGGTCAACTATAATGGGTATTTAGTATGATTTCTTAGAAAAATTATGAAGCCCTGAATCATGCTGAGAGGCAAGAGTTTCTTTCAAAAATATTTTATCTCCCGATATTTTTGCTAGTTGCTCAAGACCTATTGGCCACGCACCAAGATTACTATCTGAACCAATATGACCTAAATCACCAGCAATAATTAACTCACTTCCCCAGACGTTTGCAAAATATTTTGCTCTTTCTAATGCGACATAAGGATCATTGCTACTTGCAATCACAGTAGACAAGAATGGTAATTTTTTGGTTGTCATAGGTGTGAAACCGTGCGTGCCTTTAGGATACGTATCTGCTTCAGTATCGCTAGGTGCAACAAGTAACGCGCCACGAATAGCAGTGGGGTATTTTTCTGACCATTTAGTAATTAGAGTACAAGCTAAACTATGAGCAACTAGCACAACATCATTTCCTGCCAATAAAATTTCATTATTTAGAACCTCTATCCAATCATCGCAGCTTGGGGTCTCCCAGTCAGCTTGATTGACTCGTTTTAGTTGTGGAAATAGTTTCTCCCAACAGGACTGCCAATGATTCGGGCCAGAGTTATATAAACCGGGTAAAATTAAAACCTTACTACCTGTTCTTGATTCCACTTTATTCTCCTAATTGAGATTTATTACCATAATTGAATTGTGATTATTATACACACATTATCCATTGCGCAATAAAAAATGTAGCAATACCAATGAAGCTTGAAATTAATAATCTCTTGGAGATAATTGTAATGGTAGCTGTGATTATCCCTCCAATAAGATACGGATTATTCCAGCTTATTTCGAACGCTTTCAGAAAGAAGCAAATATAATAATCCACAGCAAAATAATGCTATTAACATACTTATTTTTAAATCTTTTGCCGGATTTTTAAATTCGCCTGCCATGAAGGTTAAATTTTCAAACCCAGCAAATGCCCAAAATGCGACAACAATGCCTGGTAGTATTGATATTATGCCAGCAAAAGTCAGGTTAAGCTGAGGAATAACTATCATTGATGGCGGAGCAAGAACCAAAAGAACAACCCCCATTATTGAAATGAGAAGCGTAATCGCTAATTGGATATTAGCTCCTATTTTAATTTCAGATAAATTAACAAACATACCACTTAAGACGATAAAAATTGCGGTTATTAATTGATAATAGGCGCCACCAGAAAAGCACTTTCTTACATATTCACCCACTATTAGCGCCGAAGAAGGCATGCCTAAGATAACAGTGCCCAAAATGTCAACTGTCGTTTTAGTTTGTTCATTTTATTTATTAACCAACTTCTTAATAATCACAGGGTCGTTTTGTATGCATTTCAAATATGCTCGACTTATGCTGTCCGGATCACGCTGATGCTGCTCCCACTTACGTAATGTTTCAATATTAATGTGATAAGTAATTGAAAATTCTTTTTGAGAGAGATTTAGTTTTTTACGTAGCTTTGCTACATCTGGTGATGCTTGTAGCGTTACCAGCCCCTTTTTCTTAGCTTCTTTTAACGCACCAATCATTTCTTTTCCAAATTTAGACATATATCACCCTAATAATTGCTTAATAAGTTTTCTGAGCTCTTCTTTTTCACCCGCATCAATATTTTCTTGATCTGCTTTCTTAAACAACGTCACAAGCAATACAATTCTTTTTCCATCAAAATAATAAATAACACGTAAGCCGCCACGCTTACCTACACCTTTACCAGTTATCCAACGCAGTTTCCTAATGCCGCCGGTACCTGCAATTAGGTCGCCTTTTTGCGGCTCAAGTGCTAGCGTATCTACTAGTGCTTGCATGGACTCTGGTGTCATCACCTTATGAGCCAAACGTATGAACTTAGGTGTGGCTTTTATTTCAATCACTTCTCACTCCTTTTTATTATAGCACACAGTCCTACTAGGACAAGGTCCTAGTGTATGGTTGCGAAGAAAATTATTTAATTAGAAATAGCTGTGAGTTAAATAGGATGAACATGTGGTGTTGCGAAATATGCAGTGGGCCGCGTAGGGATCGAACCTACGACCCGATGATTAAGAGTCATCTGCTCTACCAACTGAGCTAGCGGCCCTGCTTTGCTTCGCGTGTGCGAAGGATAACTAACTTGGGGCGAACGACGGGGCTCGAACCCGCGACAACCGGAATCACAATCCG
>Ga0206941_10061_pt1 | contig 32135 bp, 32 predicted proteins | sample Alteio_BWOrgHeat_9_FD_153251 | JGI IMG/M metagenome (GOLD analysis project Ga0206941, IMG submission 153251) | Enriched cells from forest soil in Barre Woods Harvard Forest LTER site, Petersham, Massachusetts, United States -... | ecosystem: Environmental > Terrestrial > Soil > Temperate forest >...
CAGAGCATGAAAGGCTTATTACGGTGGAAGATACCCGCGAGGTCATCGCGCAGCAAGCCAATACGGTGCATCTATTATTTAATGAAGAAGACGAACAAATTACCTCATTGAACATTTTTAAAGCCAGTTTACGCTTACGTCCCGACAGGATATTTCTTTCAGAATTACGGGGCGCAGAGGTGTGGCCGTATCTGCGTGCAGCCAATAGTGGTCACCCGGGCAGCTTAAGTACGGTGCATGCGGATACACCTGAAGGCGCTATTACACAGATGGTTTTCATGATGCAGCAGGCAGGTTCAAATTCCACTGAAGAGCAGATTCGTCAATATATTAAATCGATTATTCATGTGGTAATACAGCTCAAACGTGACCCGGACCCCCAACGTTTCATGCGGGTCGAGCAGGTTCTGTATATGTAAAAACATGGACGCAAAGGTGTTCACTTCAATTGCCCATGACGGATCAGTGCAATATTTAATTTAAACAATGTATTAACGGACGATTTTGCCGTCAGGCTGCTCCTGACCAACCAAGAAAATCGTCTACTACTTATTGGTTGGTCAGGAGCAGCCTGACGGCAAAAGAGCATTTGTTATTTTTTGTTAAAAACAGAGGGTGATGAATGAGAATGACAAAGAGAGATATGGAGGTCTTAAAGTTTATCAATGATGTTGGGTATTGTACTGCGGTTCAGTTGGCCAGACGGTTTGGGTTAAATATGCGGTGGATGTACAAGTTGATGAAGCGGTTGGTTAATGGGGGATTGGTTGGGCATACAAGAATATATTTTAAAAATCCAGGGGTGTATTTTCTGACGCTTCAGGGTTCAAGGTTTACCAGCCTGTCAATGATTGATGGGATTTCAAAGGGGGTTTATGACCATCAATTGATGCTTGTTGATTTGGTGATAAAACTCAGGGAAGTTTATCCGGATTCGACAATGGTTTGCGAGCGGCATCTCAAACAGCAAAAATTTCAATATGGGATCGGCAAGCTGGGGCATATTGCTGATGGTGTTTTAATTTTTCCAGATGATAAAAAAGTAGCCATTGAGCTTGAGCTGTCAATGAAGGGCAAGCAAAGGCTGGAAAAAATTTTTAGGGCGTATGGGGCGCAGTTGAATATTTCAGAGGTATGGTATTTTTGTGTGGATGAAGTGAGGCGAGGGGTGTCTGCGTTATCAGAGAGGAAATCATTCATTAAGGTGTTTTCATTGAAGGAATTTTTACATGGATGAGTTTGCAGATAAAATAAATTTCTATATTGATTCGAGTCCGCGTCAGTGTCTTAAAATAATAGTCATCACATTTTTTATGTTATGGATGAGTGCGGTTTGTATTTTAGGGATTTTTTTATACTTGTTCCTGGCGAAACTTGCACGTTTACAGTGGTGGATTACCGTTGCTGTTGGGTTGCTAATGGCGGCAGCGATAAGTTATTTTGATATAAATCATTTTATGTTCCATGTGAAACTCTCGGAATATTTCAAGCAAGGGTATATGTGTAACAAGGGATTTTGGAAATTAATGCTTACCTCCCCGGGTTTGCCTGCACTTAATTATTTGTTCCAAAATGCTTTGTCATATGTGGCGGGGTTTCCTTTGTTGTTTGCTGGTCTTTTGAGTGCAATTGATTTGATAAAAGATAGCCCGCATCAGCGCATTTTGGGTGCGTTAAAAAAAGGAGAGTATGTTGCCGATAAAAATGAACTTTCAGGGAAAAAGATAGAAAATGCCATTAAAAAATTAAATGATTCATCTACTGATGGGGTGTTGCTTGGTGTGTCGATGTATACGGGTAGTCCTGTTGTTGTGCCGGATCATTTTGTTAATCAGGTGGTACTTGTTCTCGGTACGACTGGGGCAGGTAAGACCGTTACATTGAGGCGGTTTTATCGAAGGGCTATTGAGATGGGGTATCCGTTGATTGTGGTTGATGGTAAACCAACGGATGACAATGTGGCTTGGCTGCAGGACTTCGCTGGGAAGCGTAATCGACCTTTTTATGGGTTTAATTGTGGGGATTATTCGCATTATGATCCACTGTCCAATGGGGATAATTCTGAGCTTAAGGATAAAATCATTAGTCTAAAGGATCAGTGGGAAAATGATTACTATCGATCCATTGCTGAAGATTATCTTCAAACGACATTCGAGGCTTTGTTAGCTTCAGGGCAGCCCATTGATTTGGGGTTAGTTGTTGAGTGTCTTGACTATGACAAGTTGTGTGAGCTGGCGCGGGCGACCAAGAATGAGAAGTTGGTTAGACGAGTGGCATCGCTGGAAAGCTATGAGCGTAAGGATATCACTGGGTTGCAAGCGCATTTGAATATATTGATTCATTCTGCGATGGGTGAATATTTCACTGCCAATGAAAATTCGTTTACTCTGACACGGGCGATAAAGGATGATGCAATTGTGTATTTTGCGTTGCCTGCGCTGCGTTATCCCAGTTTTTCAAAAGTGTTGGGTAAATTGGTTATTAATGACCTTAAGACGGCTATTGACAGGAATAATGACTGTAAGCGGGTGTTTATGGTGTTTGATGAATTCTCTGTTTTTGCGGGGGAGCAGGTGTTGAATCTGGTTAATATGGGGCGCGGGAAGGGTGTACACGCGGTTTTTGGGACGCAGGGGTTGGCGGATTTGAATAAGGTTGATGAGAATTTTAAGAATCAGATATTGAATTGTGCCAATACGTTGATTTGTCATCGGTTGAATGATCAGGAGAGTGCGGAGACTGTTTGTTCGTGGATTGGGACGAAGGATACGTTTACGTTGACGGCGCAGTATGATTCTAAGCAGGCGGGTGTGGGGATGGGGAGTGTTAAGTTGGATAAGGCGTTTGTTGTGCATCCGGAGTTTATCAAGCAGCGGTTGCGGACGGGGGAGGCATATTGTGTCAGTAAGGTTGGGGAGTATCGGTGGGAAAAGATAAAGGTTGCCCATGGATAAATGTTTCCCAATTATTCCATGCAGTGACGAGCGGTAGCATTGCTTAATGCCAATGCATATTGACAGAAATCGCAATCTGCACTGTGAGAAGGTATTTCACTGGCACATAAGCATTCATATGCTTTCAAAATGGAAGGCTCTACCCAATTTGCATTGCCCAAATAAGGAATAAGGGAGATATCAAACAGAAGTTGTTTGTCAAAACGATCCTCACTTGCCCGACCGTTACAGTATACAAAATAAGCAGTATCAGAAACGCTGAATCCATTTTGACGGAAAAGCCATTGGTACACCTCAGCCTGCCTCTTGTAACCAATCTGCCAATCAGCGTCCAGAGAAACCGCCCCTGCTTTTGATGTGGCCTTGTAATCTACAATAATTAATTCCTGAGTGACCGAATTAATCCATATGTCATCTACACCCCCAGTCACGACGATATTCGTATTCGGAATCTGAAATTGAATACCACGGCGCAAGGAGTCGCGCCATTCATCGAGCTGAGGATGTAGGAAAGGGATTGCTTCAATGCCATTCTCAATCAATAGAGGGTGGGGTTCTTGCCTTTGGCGGTAATAATCGAACTCCTTCTTCAATAGGGCATCAACAGCGCTGTTTAAGTTAAATGGGTACCCCGGCGGCTGGCCGACTCCTAAACGACGATCCATATAGAAGCAGCGTGGACACCTAATGAATAGATCAAGCTTACTGCGACTGATTTTATAAGGCTGGGATGCCTTAGGGTCATAAATATTGCGAATCCGTTGGGGTTTGTAATAAGCCGTCATATGCCCTCATCAGCCCGGTTAGCTTTGAGTTGTTCATTTTTCTATAGGTAGCATAACAAAGTGATTGCGATTTGGAAAATTTTCCTTTATTTTCTCGGGCTAGAATATGAATAAAAAACGAAGGCACATCAATGATTGATGAAATTATGACCATAAGTGATATTGCCAGTTATTTGAAAATAACTGAGAAAACAGCTTACCGGTTGGTATCTGAGGGCAAAATCCCTGGTTTCAAAGTAGGTGGATCATGGCGCTTCAATAGAGCGGAAATCCTTGCTTGGGCTAAGGCAAAAGATAAACAACCCTCAGGTGAATAACGGCTAATACAGGAGAATTCTACTTGTTTGAACAAACGTTTAAAAATATTGATGATATCCTCCATAAAGATGCCGGTTGCGGCAGTGAGCTGGATTATGTGGAACAAACCTCATGGATTCTGTTTTTAAAGTACCTTGATGACTTTGAAAAAGACAAAAAAACGGCAGCTCAATTAGCTGGCAAAACTTATACCGGTATAATTGGTCCACAGTACCGATGGGGGGCATGGGCGGTTCCCAAAGGAAAAGATGGAAAAATTGATCATCATAAAGCCCTCACCGGAGATGACTTGAAAGATTTTGTTGATCAGAAGCTGTTCCCTTACCTAAAAAAATTCAAAACTGATGCCGAAAGTCCCGATACCATCGTGTATAAAATCGGTGAAATATTCAGCGAATTAAAAAATAGGATACAAAGCGGTTATAACCTACGCGAAGTCTTGAATAGAATTGATGAATTGCGCTTCCGCTCTCAGGCTGAAAAGCACGAAATGTCACATTTATACGAAGACAAAATTAAGAACATGGGAAATGCTGGCAGAAATGGTGGTGAATATTATACCCCTCGTCCGCTCATTAAAACGATTGTTAAAGTTGTAGCGCCGGCCATTGGCAACAAGATTTATGATGGTGCAGTTGGGTCGGCTGGCTTTTTGGTTGAAGCCTTTGAATACCTGAAAAACAGCAAAAATCTTACCACCAAAGATGCTGCCCTGCTTCAGAAAAAAACCTTTTACGGTAAAGAAAAGAAGTCGTTAGCCTATATCATCGGCATCATGAATATGATCTTGCACGGCATTGAGGCGCCCAATATTGTTCATACCAACACATTGGCTGAAAACCTTGCTGATATTCAGGAAAAAGATCGCTATGACATTATTCTTGCCAACCCGCCCTTTGGCGGCAAGGAGCGTGCTGAAGTTCAACAGAATTTTCCTATCAAAACAGGCGAAACTGCATTTTTATTTCTACAGCATTTTATAAAAATTTTGAAGGCAGGTGGTAATGCCGGTGTTGTCATTAAAAATACATTTCTATCCAATACAGATAATGCTTCCATCAGCTTAAGAAAATTACTTTTGGAAAGTGCCAATCTACATACTGTATTAGATTTGCCAGGAGGCACTTTCACAGGGGCTGGGGTCAAAACCATAGTGCTATTTTTTGAAAAAGGTACGCCAACACGCAAGGTTTGGTTTTATCAACTCAACCTAGACAGAAATCTGGGCAAGACCAATCCACTCAATGAAAAAGATTTAGCGGATTTTGTGGTGTTACAGAAAACCAAAGCTGATTCAGAAAATTCTTGGTCAATTGATGTAGGCGATATAGATTCTACCACTTATGACTTATCTGTAAAAAATCCGCATAAGAAAGATGAAGCAGTATTGCGCACCCCACAAGAAATACTCAAGGAAATGCAGGAGCTTGACAGAGAAAGTGCTGAAATCATGAAGGTGATTGAGGGGCTGATATGACCAATAACTCTCAAATCATTATTTATCAGAATGAAAGCGGAGAAGTGAAGCTGGATGTACGCTTTGATGGCGATACGGTTTGGCTTACTCAAAAAATGATGTCCGAGCTTTTTGATGTGACAGCACAAAATGTGAGCATGCATCTTAAGAACATATTTGATGAGAAGGAGCTTGTACAAATTCTAACTAGTAAGGAATTCTTACTAGTTCAAAAAGAAGGCGAAAGAGCGGTTTCGCGCAATGCTGAACACTATAATTTAGATGTAATCATAGCAGTTGGTTACCGTGTAAACTCCAAACGGGCCACCCAATTTCGCATTTGGGCGACCAAGATTCTCAAGGAATACATCATCAAAGGCTTCGTACTGGATGATCAAAGGCTCAAGAATCCTGACGTACCTTTTGACTACTTTGAAGAACTTGTCCAAAGAATACAGGACATCCGCACTTCAGAAAAAAGATTTTATCGGAAAATAACGGATATCTATGCTTTGAGTGTAGATTATGACCCGACCGATGAAAATAGCATCACTTTCTTTAAAACAGTACAAAATAAAATTCATTGGGCAATTACCGGGAAGACTGCCGCAGAAATTATTGCCATGCGAGCCAATAGCAATGAACCCAATATGGGTCTGACCAATTGGCGCGGAGCCTCGCCAAGGAAAGAAGACGTTGCTATTGCCAAAAATTACCTCGATGAAAAAGAACTTTTAGCATTGAATAATCTGGTCGAGCAGTATTTGATTTTTGCTGAAGGGCAGGCAATGAGAAGGATCCCTATGACAATGAAAGATTGGATCACTAAATTGCACGGATTTCTAGAATTAAATGATAGAAATATTTTAACTAATGCTGGAAAAGTATCGCATGAGTTGGCAATAGAATTTGCTGAAAATGAATATGATAAATTTCACAAAAATCGTCTCTCACAACAGGGAAGCGAAGGCAACGATTTTGAAAAAGCCGTTAGCTTAGTGGAAAAGAATAAGCCTAAAAAGCTGAAAAACAAAAGGAAATAAAATGAAAAAGATACTGTTGCCACAAAATAATGAAATTGAAACAGAGCGTGGCATTGTAATTGTAGGTGCCAACGGGTCAGGAAAAACAAGGTTTGGCAGCTGGATCGATACAGAGTCAACTCAAGAAAATACTACCCATAGAGTATCGGCTCAAAAATCACTAAATATTCCGGAAAACATAAGATCAATGGCAACTGATAAATCTCTTGCAGCATTATTATGTGGCCATGAAAATGCACTACCCAAAGAGTATGAGAGTCATAAAAAGGGACATAAGTGGGGCAATGAACCTGTAACAATACTCATGAATGATTACGAGAAACTCTTGGTTTATCTTTTTTCTGAAAACAATGAAATTAGCAATAAATATTTAGAAGATTCCATAAAGAGCAAGTCAAAAGTTGATCCGCCTATTACGAAAATTTCAATGGCCAAGAAAATATGGGAAGAAGTAATGCCACATCGTGAGCTGATCATTGGTAGTGGAAGTATTCAAACGCGCCCTAAAGGTAAAAAGAAAGACGCATATAACGCATCAAAGATGAGCGATGGAGAAAGAGTTACATTTTACTTAATTGGGCAATGCCTATCCGCGCAAGAAAATTATACTTTAATCATTGATGAGCCGGAATTGCATCTGCATAAATCAATCCAATATGCATTGTGGGATAGGATAGAAAGTGAAAGGAGCGACTGTCTTTTTGTATATTTAACTCATGATGTCGAATTCGCCGCATCGCGTGTTGGATTTAAAAAAATCTGGCTTACGGATTATGACGGTACAAAGTGGAATTGGAAAGAACTTAATGACGAAATGGAACTACCAGAGGAATTGTTACTTGAAGTGTATGGAAGCAGAAAAAAAGTCTTGTTAGTAGAGGGTGACAATAGCAGTCATGATGTGAGATTTTATAAAAATATTTTTAATGATTTCTTAGTTAAACCATGTGGTAGCTGTGAGAATGTAATTACATACACTAAAGCATTAAGATCAAATAAAGGCTTCCATCAACTTGATGTATTTGGACTCATAGACAAAGATAGACGTACACAAAATGAAGTAAATGGTTTGGAGAAAAATGGGATATTTTCGTTAACTGTCGCAGAGGTCGAAAACTTATTTGCCACTCCGGAAGTATTACGAATAGTAGCAAACCATCTAGATCTTGATTTTGATGAGAAACTAACAGCTGTTAAAGAATTTGTAATAAATGAATTGAAAAAAGAACTAGAAATTCAAATATCTGAGAGAACAATTCAAGAATTAAAGAAAATTTTAAATAAATCTGACTTAAGCAGTAAAACGAAAATTGACTTAAAAAGAAAATACACACAGTTAGTAGATGATATAAATTCCGACGCTATCTTTGACGAAGTAAAAAACACATTTAATGAAATAATCACAAAAAATGACTATGAAAAATTACTCACTTTTTACAATCGAAAAAGTATTGCCTCAAGAGCTGGATCAATATTTGGATTAAAAGAAAATGAATTGCCTGCATTAATCACCCGACTATCTAAAAATAAGAACCACACTAATGATTTTATTGTCGCAATTAATAAATATCTTCCAGAAAAACTAATCAGCCTTATTGGCAAGAATGATGGTACAAAATGTGAGCTGATCGATGAATAATACTTGGAAAATAAAAAAACTTTTGGATGTTTGTGAAGTTTTTACCGATGGCGATTGGATTGAAAAAAAAGATCAATCTTTAAGTGGAATTCGACTTATCCAAACTTGCAATATTGGTAGTAGTATTTTTAAGGACAGAGAAGAAAAAGCTCGTTATATCTCTGAAATTACATTTAAAAAATTACGATGCACTGAAATTTTTCCGAATGATTGCTTAATATCACGGTTACCTGATCCGGTCGGAAGGTCATGTATTATCCCAGATGTGAAAGAACCAATGATAACGGTCGTTGACTGCACAATTGTGCGTTTTCAAAAGAAAATTATAATTCCTAAATGGTTTATATACTATACATTGTCTCAGGAATATCAAATTCAAATAAACAGGAAAATTTCGGGAGCAACTCGACAACGAATTAGTAGGAATAATTTGGGATTAATTGATGTTCCACTCCCGAGCCTCACTGAACAGCGACGGATCGTGACAATCCTAGACAAGGTTTTTTCTGCTATTGATGAAGAAAAATCCAATGCCGAAAAAAATCTCAGAAACGTTAAACTGATTTTTGATTGTTATTTGAATTGTGTCCTTGCTGATAAAAAATGGGATAGAAAAATTATTGGTGAAGTTTGTGATCGGGTAGAATATGGTTCATCTTCAAAATCGAAACAAGTTGGGGAGGTTGCGGTTTTAAGAATGGGAAATATTCAAAATGGAAGATTTATTTGGGACAAACTTGTATATTCTGATGATGCGGATGATAATAGACAGTATTTTCTTAAATACAATGATGTTCTTTTTAATAGAACAAATAGTCCTGAGTTAGTCGGGAAAACTGCAATTTATAAAGGAGAAATGCCAGCAATTTTTGCTGGGTATTTAATTCGTCTTCACAGAAAAGAAAAAATATTGGATGCAGATTATCTATGCTACTATTTGAATAGTGAAATGGCAATCAAGTATGGAAAGACTGTTGTTATTTCCAGTGTTAATCAAGCAAATATTAATGGAACGAAACTAAAGGGTTACCCGATTCCTTGTCCACCATTAAAGGATCAGCAAGTTATCGTTCAAAAACTTGATGTTCTCTCAGCCAAAACAAAAAAACTAGAAGCTATTTATCAAGCGAAAATCAATAAATTGGAAAAATTGAAAAAATCATTTCTTCATAAAGCATTTAGCGGTGAACTTAGTGAGCATACAGATGTCAACACAAATTCAAAGGTGCACGCATGAACGAAGCCGATACCAGAGCAGAGCTTATTGAACCCCAATTAATGCAAAGCGGCTGGGGTACAACCGAAGGCTCAAAGATACTTCGTGAATACCATATTACTGCTGGCAAAATTCAAACTGGCGGAGGCCGTGCTAAACCACTGATTGCTGATTATGTATTGGTATATCAAGGTCGTAAATTAGCTATTATAGAAGCCAAAAGCAATGAACTTGAAGTTGGTGAAGGCGTGGCGCAAGCAAAAAACTATGCCGATAAAATGCAATTAGAAACCACCTTTTCCAGCAATGGCGAAGCTATTTATCAGATCTGCATGAAAACTGGCATAGAAGGTTTGGTTGCAGCCTTCCCGACTCCTGATGAACTTTGGAACAAGACATTTTCAACACAAAATGAATGGCGCGATAAATTTAATCAAGTACCATTCGAGCGTGTTGGCAGCTCAAAAGATGACCGCTATTATCAAGAAATTGCCGTCAATAAGACTATGAACGCAATTGCTGATAATGGAATGCGAGTTCTTCTTACCCTTGCAACAGGCACAGGTAAAACATTTATTGCATTTCAAATAGCATGGAAGCTTTTTCAAACTCGATGGAATTTAAAGCATGATGGTTTGCGCAGACCGAGAATATTATTTTTGGCTGATAGGAATATTTTAGCAGATCAGGCATTTAACGCTTTTACGGTTTTTCCTGAAGATGCATTAGTGCGAATTAATCCTAAGGAAATTAGTAAAAAGGGAAGTGTCCCCACCAATGGTAGCATTTTCTTCACTATTTTTCAGACTTTCATGAGTGGTAAAGATAATAAGCCGTATTTCGGTGAATATCCCAATGACTATTTTGATTTTATCATCATTGATGAATGTCATCGTGGTGGTGCTAATAATGAAGGGAATTGGCGTGGTATTTTAGAGTATTTCTCACCAGCTGTTCAGCTTGGATTAACTGCTACCCCGAAGCGCAGAGACAATGTTGACACTTATCAATATTTTGGTGACCCCGTCTATATTTATTCACTAAAAGAGGGTATCAATGATGGTTTTTTGACGCCATTCAAGGTTAAGCGCATAAAAACTACTCTGGATGATTATATTTATACCTCGGATGACCAAGTTATTGAGGGAGAGGTTGAAGAAGGAAAAATTTATGAGGAAGCTGATTTTAATAAAATTATTGAAATTAAAGAGCGTGAGGCTAAGCGTGTACAGTTGTTTTTAAATGAGATTAATCAGAATGAGAAAGCTATCGTTTTCTGTGCTACGCAAAATCATGCATTGGCTGTGCGGGATTTAATCAATCAGTACAAAAGAAGTAAAGAGCCAAACTATTGTGTGCGTGTTACTGCCAATGATGGTGCATTGGGCGAGCAATATTTGCGCGAATTTCAAGATAATGAAAAAATCATTCCAACGATCCTTACCACGTCACAAAAATTATCCACCGGTGTGGATGCCCGTAATATTCGAAATATAGTTTTGATGCGTCCTATCAATTCCATGATTGAATTTAAGCAAATTATTGGCCGTGGAACACGACTATTCGACGGTAAAGAATATTTTACTATTCATGACTTTGTTGATGCTTATCACCACTTTGCTGATCCTGAATGGGATGGTGACCCAATTGATGAAACAACTGAAAGGCGTGAAAGGAGCTCTAATACAAACGGGCCAACTCCTACAGGCGAAACTGATGAGACTGACCAACCTGAAAAGAGGAAAAAATTAATAATTAAATTGCGTGACGGCAAAGAGCGTGAAATTCAGCACATGATTTCTACCTCTTTTTGGAGTGCAGATGGAAAGCCTGTTTCTGCAGAAGAGTTCCTGAAAAATTTATTTGGTAAATTATCTGAGTTTTTTAAAAGTGAAGATGAGCTTCGAAAAATTTGGTCCAATCCAATCACCCGTAAGGCTTTCCTCGATAAGCTTGCTGAGGCTGGGTATGGTAAAGATGAGCTGAATACATTGCAAAGGCTGATAGATGCTGAAAAGAGTGATCTATTTGATGTGCTGGAGTATGTCTCGTTTGCGATTAAACCCATTACTCGAGCTGTACGTGTTGCTAAAGCACAGGCCAGTATATTTTCTGATCTTGATAATAAGCAAAAAGAATTTCTTGAGTTTGTGCTCTCCAAATATATTGAAACAGGGGTGGACGAGCTTGACCAAGAAAAACTTCCTGCTCTTCTAGCTTTGAAATATCATACCATTAGTGATGCAGCTGAATTGCTGGGCGGGGTTGAAAATATCCGGGCTACCTTTATTAATTTTCAGAAACATCTATATGAGCATAGACTAACACCATGAAAATATATTGAAAATATATATTCCTGTTCAGGAGGAAATTTATGAGGTTAGAGTTTTCTCTTAGGTAAGTTTATACCAAGCAATTCGTTGAAATATTCAATCGGGAATCCCCATTTTCGAGTGCCAGCATTGACCGGCATATTATTTATGTCTTCTGCAGATTTTTGCCAATCTACAGGTGATGGGTCACCCGGTGCGTATGAGGCACAATATTTAAAGTCGTTTAGATGACCTAAAATTTTCCTATCAACCGTTTTGGTAAATATGGGTTCATGTGAAAAAAGTTCGGTGACCTTTTCAGCAAAATCTGGCAGGGAATGTTTATAGAAAAATTTCGCAAGCTGGGCTTTGAAATGAGATGGAATAAATTTAGCTCCTCTTGCATCAACGTATGGGATAAAAAAAGTGAATGTGGTTTTCACATGAATAATGATAGCGACTTTCTTTCGTTGAACGTACATGCGGTCAATGAGCCAATCATCGAGAGGGTGTATTGTATTCATGGGTTCTGATAGTTGCTTAATTTTGCAATCTGTTGCAAATTTCTGCGTTATCCGAAATTGTGGCATTGTCGGCACTCACGTCTTGGTGTAATTGATGAAATTCCGTGGTCTTAAATTTAAATGATACCTTGAGTGGAAATGACCAGTTTCTCCACCGCCATTGCCTTATGCTCCGGCGCAAGATGCGCATACCGCAGGGTCATCGCCATATCAGAATGCCCCAATAATTCTCTCACAGTATTCAAGTCAACCCCCGCCATCACAAGCTTCGACGCAAAATGATGCCGCAAATCATGCCACCGAAAATTTTTAATTTCAGCCTTTTCCAGCAAATTAGCCCAAGATTTTTTAACAGTATCAAACTGGCTCCCATCCTTATTGGCAAAGACAAGATTTGAACCACCAGACTGTGTCCGCCATGATTTTAAAACCCGAAGCGCCTCGGAATTAATCGGAATATGCCGTGTCTTCCCGCTCTTCGCATACATGCCCTCAATAGTAATCATGGCGCGTTCAAAATTAACATTCTCCCATTTCAGGCTAAAAACCTCCCCACGGCGAAGCCCGGTATTAATCGAAATCAATATCATCGGGTGAAGATAATCAGCAAATTCCTGCTGGCTAAGGTCGGGATACAAGTCACGGTCACGTGACTTCCGCCACTCATTTGCCCTGGCACGCTCACCTTTTATCCGGATATCCCGCTCAAGTGCCACTCTTCGCAGGTTGGCTTCTTCTGTGGCGGTTAAATACCGCACTTTAATTGACCGATCTGATTTGAGCAGTTTAAGCTTCTCAAGCGGGTGTTTTTCTGTAAAACCCCACAGGACTGCCTTGGATAGGGCGGCTTTGAACGTAGCAATGTCTCTGTTTGCTGTCTCGGTCGTCCGGCCATTTTTAAGCCGCTGTGTGCGCCATTGATCCGTGAGTGAAGGGGTGATGTCTTCTATGGGTTTGTCACCGAAGGGCGCCATAAAGCAGCGCCTAATGTGATCCAAGGTCCACTGCCCAGATTTGCGATGCTCAAGGACCCACGGGCCATAATGATCGGTCAGAAATTGACCCAGAGTCATTTTGGTTTTTTTCTTCTTAGCAAAAGCCGGGTCCAGTCCTTTGGCGGCATCGCCAAGTATCGAGATGGCCTTGTCCCTCGCCTGAGCTGTAGTGATGACATCCACTCTGCCAATGGTTATTCTGTGCCCACGCTTATACTGGCAGACATAATGCATCTTCCCCGAGGGGTTGACCCGAATCATGAATCCTGACAGTTTTGTGTCCCGGACATCATATTGCTTTTCTTTGGGGGTCAGTTTCGTCACAAGGCTATTTGTAATCAATGCTCTCATTTTTCTTCTTCCTTAATTCTGGAGTGCAAATGGAGTGCAGGACGAGTATACAAAGATGTGTTTTCATGTACAATGGCGAACGAGTGGTACAAGGATAACTGTATGAATATTAGTGATAGTTTGTATATATCGGTGCTTGGTGGTGTAGGGTGTGCTTTTAATTAATAAGACTCTTAATCAATTGGTCGTTGGTTCGATCCCAACACGGCCCACTAAATAAATCAAATGGTTACAGATCGACCCGCGAACGACGGGTGTCTCATGGGGCACTGGTGGGGCACTTAGAAATAACAAGTGACAACAGGTGATAGCAAAGGCAAATAAAATCCTGCTCTGTTATAATGTGTAAATGAAGACCAAATCACTCGCTCAAACCAATCCTTACCTCAAAGACGCTGCCATGCGGGAGCGGCTTATTTCGCGCTCAGTCCGCACTTCTTGTGGTGTGGAAGGGATCAAGGCAGCTATGGGTCAGCGCATTGCTATTCCCCGCAGAAAGGCTAAAAAGATTTACCAGGCCGCCACAGGTAACAAATCTCGATAAATATCAACAAGAGTGATGCTGTTTGGCGTTGCTTCTACTATACTAATCATGCTAGTGAGGAATATTGATATGACAAAACAGACCATGAAACAAAATCAACCAGCCCGGCGTGAAAGTGCTACCCGTGCTCGCCCGCATTTTTCTAAAGCGACTCTTGAAGTTGCAAAACGCAATCTGGAAAAGTCTAAAGCTCAGTCAGATGAAGGCTTTCTTATTAGAGCAGAAATGGATAGGAAATTAAGTTCGTTGTGAGCCCGGGTTCCGATGTTCCTCCGTATGTTTATCGTAATCCAGCCAATGAGCATTCTCTGCTGCAGGGCGATGTATTGAAGGTGGAAGGTCAGTTTCGCCAAAATTTTATTGAGTTCTATCCTGCGATCAGCCATTCGGATGTTGAAGATAAATATGTCATGGTGCTAACCCAGTCTTGTGATTTGGTGAAGACCGGAAAACGCAAGCCGAAGCTCAGCCATGTGAATGTTTGCTTGGTGCGCAGCCTCAAGGCAGTCATTGCCAGATTGATAAATGATGAAATTAAGCCTACCGTAATCGCTGATAAAAAATTACTGGAAAAAGATGCAATTGACCAGCTAAAGGATAGGCTTTCCAAGCTGTTAAATAATTCAGATCAAAAGACTCATTTCTTTTTGCCGAAGAAGCCGTCTTTTGTGGAGGATATGGTTGCCATTCTTCCATTGTCATTTTCCTTTAGAATTGACCACTATGACTTAATGTTGCAAAGTCGTGTGTTGGGGCTGAAGCCCGAGTTTCAAGCGAAAGTGGGGCATATCATTAGCCAGCTTTATGGAAGAATTGGAACTTCCGATTTGTTTGATGAAGGCTGGAATGATCGGAGAACAAGAAGGCATATAAATGACTTGTTGCAAGACTTGAATCTGGTAGAGGTTCCAGACAAGAGCTTTCTTGACTATATTGAGGCCAATCTCAATGATTCAATGTTGGGCGTTGAGGAGCTTATTCAAGAGTGTGAGGCGCTAAAAGTTGAGAAATCGTTCAGGCGGATAAGTATTCTGGGGGACAAGCTGAATGCTTTACTGGCTGCTGCCGGATACAACTTCAGGCTGATCCTGAAATGGCTGAGGGATTTTTTTTGTTTCATTTTTTTCTGGCTTGTCATTCCTGCGCAGGCAGGAACCCATTTTTCAAGTTAATATTTTATGGCCACATGGAAGGGCTGTCGAAATGGGTCCCTGCCTGCGCAGGGATGACAGCCGGCTAAACTGGAGTTCTTCACGGCCGACTAATTTATATTACCGCTGAATTTGCCATCACGAATAAACGCATCATTATGCGCGAGGAGTTTTTTCAAGGCATTATGACCGAACTGCGTCTTGCCACCGTGTCCAATATGACAGTCAACCAGAGCCTCATGGGGCAAATACTGGGATATGGCATTCTTGTGGTCAGTCCCTTCGGTGGCATTAACGATATTTTTTCTGAAATTTCACATCCCTTTGAATTTCAAAAAGTGGCGCAGGCGCAGCTGGATCTGGTCGCACAGCGGTAGTTGTGCCATATCAACTTTTACCACTTTCTATACCATGGTTGCGCAGATGCCCGCATAAATTTTTTCAAGCTTTTAGTTTTTGTTTCATAACATTCTTCCAAAGAAGCCCGTCCATAGCAATTGCGCGGCCACCGGCCACCCGCCTTCCAACCATCCGAGGAGAAGAAAGACAAATCCCCTGGGCGCAAGGGACCTTCCAACGCCTCCCACTCGTCCTTCTGCAAACACCTACCATCCCTAAGACTTAAGAAAAATACAGTCCCTAAACGGGAATAAAAATTGGGAGTCACAGAAGAAAAATGTATGGATCGGTCAGGCATTTCCTTGTTGACAACCACCTTACGAAGGCCCCGGCAATGTATCTGAATGCCACAGGCCGTATCAAGCGCTTGCAGAGAACCAAGGCCCACAATCAAAACCAGATGGCTCTTTGTACTCGACTCACCTCCCAAACGATCTATCCATCTCTCCTGCGGCCACAACAATCTGTCCCCTTCCCAGAAACGGCCAATAAACCAAGGCAATATCCTTGGATCAAAGACAAAACCGGTTTCTGGTTGTGGAAGATTAAAAATAGTCGTCTGGAATTGATTGATGATATACTTCGCCTGCAAAAGCAGATTATTCAAAGTTATATTGCGATCTACATCAAGTTCTGCAATCTCAGATATCAGCTTTTCCAAGGCTGCTTTGAGTGGTTCCATCCTGTTTTTACTGTCCCATCCATGCGGAAATACAGCATTGAGTTGATGTTCGATTTCCTCAGCAGAGAGAGGCTTGAAAGGAAGATTGAAGGGAGGCTTATCTTCTTTATCACTGTATTTTTTTTCGTATTTTTCTTTGTATATTTCATTTTCACGAACATAGGACGCATTAAGCGCAATCAGCTGTTCCACCCCACCGATGGGTTCTTCTTTTTCTTCCCAAATGGGGTTTAAATCACCAAGTCTTGCAAGAATCTGAAGAGGTTTACCTTTTAACGTGACAGATCTCTTTCCCATAACCACGGTGCCTTCCATGTCTTCATGGATGAGCCATGGATTGCTGCGGACAAGGGCAAGGCCTGCACTGACATTGCCAGCGATAAATGCTCTAGCTGTCGCTTTTTTCAATGCCGAGACACGCTTTTCAAAACTTTTAGAAAATGGCAAAGTCGGATCCCATGCATAGAACGAGGGAGCTCTAACTCTAGCTCCAGCTTCTTCTTTTTCATCGGACAGAAGATCCCTCAAAATCGCTTCTTCGCTTTGAATGCCTTCCCCTTTATCTTCCTCTTCGTCTTTCCCTGTCAGATAATCCCTGAAAATGCTGGACAGATGGCTGGGAATATTGTTTAAAAAGGTATATTGGGGCTCAATGGGTTCCGGCGGGTCGATTGAGTCTACAAAGAATCTGTTGCGTGCTGAATTCATGATGACCTCATACGTAATGGTTAAATATTTATCATATTATATAAGAATGTCAAAAACAACAACAAAATATGCTCATCAACAAAACAATGGGTTCTATTCTATCTTTAGCCGTGTCGGGGGTGGCCGTAATTATTCATTTTTTCTTTTAAACAGCAGGGGCACTGACTCATCTTGTACCGTGCTCGTTAACATACTTAAAAATAAATTCTCTACAAAGATTTGCAAATGCAACGCAAAGATTAAAGGCTTTTGCTTTGCACGCGCTGTTTACGGATATAACAGACATATGAGTGGCTTGGTTTGCTCCTCGTAAAGCCTATACTGCAGGGACGGTTTTTTTTGCAGAATCACAGATTGACTGAGCAATATCGTTATTGCTGATATATTTATGAGCAAAGAAAGCTGATCCTCCGGCACAAGCCACACCTGACAGAGCGGCATAGGTGATGCCCAGTCCTGCGAGAACTCCTACAGCAGCAGCGCCAAAGACAAAACCTACTGCAGCTGCAGTAACAATAAGAATTACTCTGTATATCTGAGAGAGCCTGGGTGTGATGTGAACAGTGTCATCGTAAAAATCACGGATAGCTGTTTCCTTTTCATAATTAGTGCAGTAGGAATTAGTAATTACCCGAACCATCTGAATAGTTTTTGTGGCAATAAATAATTTATCTTTGGGATCCAACTGGGAGTTCTGAATATTGTCCTGAAGAGATTTGAGTGCATCAATAAGATTTTGATCCGCATGACAACATAGCGTTAGGCTTTCCTTAAAAGCAATTTTGAAAGGGGTCAGCCAAGGGGATTGGATATGATTTTGCTCAAACAAAATGATCTTGCAAAGGGACCAGCAACCACTTAATACTGCATAATCAAGGGCTGTATCGAAAAATTTCCTGTTTGGAAAAACATGGGATACCCGCAGATTTGAACACAAGGTTTTAACAACTCTTTCATGACGGAATAGTACAGCAATATGATGGGGTGGAGGCGTGTTATTTGAATATTGATGGATGGCATCACTGGCATCTAAATTTGCACCATATCCGATTAGCAACTTGGCAAGATCATCATAACCATACTTCGCAGCCAGCTGAAGCGCGCTGTGTAATCGGGTATCATCGTTTAAATAAAATACCTGATTTTTTTCTCCGTCAGGAATATTACCTGCAGAGGGTTGGGTGTTATTTTCTTTCATGATTTTTATGAAAGTATTTTTTACTAAAATATGTTGTAAAAGTAGCTGATCCTTCTGAAAAGTGATATACGAAACATCATGGTCATTGGTTATACGATCGGAAAGATTTAGCGCATGTTTCTCTTCTATTATTCCATTTATCAGAACTGATTTTGTGCAAAAATTTTCTGGATTTTCTGTATAGCTATAATGATGTAGAATTTTTTGCACTTCGTCTGGTTTGTTGCATAGGATACCCAGGTAAAACTGGCCGTAAGGGTATCCGATATTTTTTTGGTAGGTTTTATAGATTCTGTCCAAAAGTCTTTGGCTACACAGCTGAAGCAGCTCATACCCGAGGAAATCTTTTTTGGCCATTGAATGATAAATTACAGCAATCTGATCATCGGTCAAGCTATCTTCATCACTGAATTTATCTGCTCTAACATTCGTGAATATGGTTTTATAATCATCTGGTAAAAATAAAAGGGCCCTCCTTTCCCATTCCATGTACATTTTTTTCCAGTCATGTAACCTATGTTTAATTTTTCCATATTCCCGGGGAAAGCACCGGGAACAGCGATTCTCCCAGAGGGGATTATTATCTGGATGTTCTACTATATCCCCATGTTGCTGTTGACGATTATTCATAGCGAAAAATTTCCAAAGTTTTTATAGGCCACCTTCTCTTCATCGCATGAAGGTTGATTATTCTGAAATTGTAATGAAGATGATGCCGAAAATAATCCGGATATGCCGGTAACCAGTGATCCCCCAATGGGAACTGGAAGCTGTGGATTTTTTCCATCAGAAAGAACTATTCCATATGCTTTGGCAAATTCCTGCACTTTTCCCTGATCTTTTAATAAATCTTTGTATGTGGGCATCTCTAATAAATCACATTTTTCCTCATCATGTCGGGGCTTTTTTAAATGCTGTATGTCAGCCTTGTTATTATCTAAGCTCGAGAGATTATAAGTCATAGAGGCAGAAGAAGCTGCTGTTGCGCTGGTGGCATGACCGTGAAGAAAGGTAGCATGGGCTCCAAAAGCATGTGCGCCGGCTATAGAAGCGACGCCGGCTGCGCCCGAAAATATCAGTGAAGTGGACATTCTTGTGGGGTGGTTATAGATTGCACTCCCTAGTTTTGAACGACGGCCGTTTCTATCGGTAGCCATATCATAGGGGAATGTTACTGTGTTTATAACGGTGTTAAATGGATGTATGAAGATATTTCCAATACCATAGAAAAAGTCAAAAACACCATTTTTAATTTCTCGCGGCACATTGTATGGGGTAAAAAAGAATTTAGAAGTTTCTTTGCTGCATTCAAGGAAAGCTCTGAGTGCTATGACATTCAAAACTTCAGCAGGGAGGTGGGGAAGATTAAGATTTAGTTTCCGCATTTTCTCCCATTTATATACTATAAATAGACCGGCTCCGATATGCCAGTTGTGATAAAAATCGTATATTTTATCTGTGTATAACCTCACAGGTTCAGGCAACAGAAAATTTTCTTTTATTGTTTGATCAGTGTGTGGAATATTCCTGATAATTTCACAGAATTTTTCTGGCGCGCTCTCAGCACTATCGGAGAGAGCGTAATATAAGTCATTAAATCCATTCTCTGAAAATTTACAAGATAGGGCAATCATGATCTCGGAAATGTTTTTATCGCCATACAACCGTTTGACAAGGGCGTAACTTAGTTCATCACGACTGAAAATTGTATTGTTAATGACCTGCTTTTTTTGATAAACAGCAGCACCAATTATAGACTCCCATGCAGGTGAGGAAATGGCTGATAAACAGATATTGTTCATGGTTTCGCTGGTATTGTTTGGATCGAATTCGGCACAATAGAGTGTTTGTATCAGCTTTTCACATTGTGTTGTTGCGATTTTCAGGTGGTTTATTGTGTCTAAATTCGGCTCGTGAATTTTCTGATAGATTTTTGCTCTTTTTAATATTTTATTATATTCATCCTTGTCATCATCTGACAGCATGTCATATATAGGTTTGCATTTAACAATAAAACCTACCAGGCGATTGGTGTCGGAAGTTGCACCAACCTGAATAATTGACATATAAAGTTGTTCTCTCGCCGTTTCCAGAAGACGTTGAAGATTTGATTTTTCCTCTTCATAGAGATAATAGTTAATGAATGACTTTATAGTTTTACTTAAGGGGGCTGCCCAAGGAATCATCAGTATGCCCCCATAGTGTCCTAGCTCAGTAGCAAATTTAATAAGACCACTCATTGAGTGCACGGTATCCAGTGTCTGTGACAGCTTTCCGACAAGATCCATTTCAACAGCTCTATGCACCAATGCGGCGATATCACTAAATAGGGCCGCAATTTTTTCATCTTCAATGCTGTCCAGGATTTGTTTGACTCGTTTGACCAGATCATCAGCGTGTTCGATAATTCCGGTATTGTTGACTGTGTTAAGCACTTCCTGAAGCTGGGCCGTGTCCTTCCGGCAAGCGTGCGTGATTTAACCCTCTGAGACTGATAATTTTCCTGCTGTGTTTAACCGCAGGAGAAAACTAATGTCATCTGATCTGGAACCATCCCTGAAATATGCACTGGATCAATTCACCCAATGGCGCGCCACCCGGATAAAAAGGGGGAAAATGCCAGAAGAACTGAAAGCACTGCTTCCGCCTCTGTTGAAAACCCACAAAATGGGGCGTCTCTCAAAGATACTTCGGATTGACCACAACACACTGAAACATCTCGGACAGATTTATCGCCCAGAATCAAAACACTCAAAAATACGGCCGAAATTAGGTATGTTTACCGAGTGCATACTCCCTGCGGTTTCTGCTGAAGGATGCAGACTGGAATTTTCCCGCCCAAACGGACAGCCGGTTAAAATCAGTGGCCTGACCACTGAGAGTCTGCGGTCTCTGGTTACTCTGCTGATGGAGGTCTGATTAATGATTCAGATCACACCACATCAGCGGTTATTTCTGTCCACTGAACCTGTGGATTTCAGGAAGGGCATTGACACATTGGCAGCTGTTTGCCGCCAGAAACTTCAGGCGGATCCAATGAATGGCGGCTTCTTTGTGTTCAGAAACCGCCGCCGGACTGCCGTGAAAATACTGGCCTACGATGGGCAGGGATTCTGGCTGTTTTTGAAACGTTTTTCACAGGGTGGGCTGGCATGGTGGCCGCAGTCTGCCACACCAACCTATGCCATTTCAGCCGCCCATTTGCAGATTCTGCTATCTCAGGGCAATCCCTCTCAGGTCTTCATCCCTGAAGACTGGAGATCCATTCAGGCAGCTGACTGTCCGGATTCGTACTCAGAAGAAGAGGCATCAATTAGGGAGGACTCATAATGCCATGGAAGCCACTTTTCCGGATTTTTGCGGACTGCCTGTCTGTTTTCCTGTAATGCCGTCAGATAATGCACCGGATTTTTACCAGCCAGCGCGCAGGTTTCAATCAAACTTAAAAATAAACCGGCTATGAGCGCACCATGCAATGTTTTATGAAACATGGCATTTTTTCGGGTGCGGATGGCCAGTTTTAACGCCCGTTCCACAATATTGTTGTCGAGATGTGCGCCAGAAACAGACAAAAATCGGGTAAGCTCTGCCCAGTGATTTTGCATATAACCGATTGCACCGCCCAGTGCACTGTTGGGTTCCACTCTGCGTTCATCCAGCTGCTTTTGCATCCATATTTTCAGGGCTGTCATGACAGGGGCACTGTGGGTGGCATGGTAGGCAAGTCGTTCGTCCGTCGTCATATTTTTTTCTTTTGCGTCTGCGTCATGCTTATACACCACGGCCAGCTGGCTGATGACGTATCCGCATTCCACGGGGAAACAGCTTTCGATATCGGTGAACCTGCGCCTCCCATGGGTCAGACAATTACACACTATGGTTTTTAAGACAGACGGTATATTGGCAGCCAGCGCATCACACATCTGAATGATGGGGGGGAGATCTTTATCACGTTTCTCCAGAATGGATGCCAGATTTTCACCGCTGTGCCTGATACCACTGTAATACAGGCATATCTGGTAACCCTCAGCAGACTGGGCCAAAAGGCAGGTGGTAAACATGCCCTTTCTTTTTTTATCCGGATTTAATTTATTGTCCCGTATGACATCAAGTATTTTGACCCGTGTATCATCGTTGTTAATGTTGGTTCCATTGGCGGCGGTCTTCTCAAGTGCTCCTAAAACAGGATATGCACAGTCTGCAACAGATTCAGCCAGATCCCACTGAGTGCTGTCCGGCAAATGAAATCCCATCAGTTTTTGGTGCTGCTCAATGCGGTGAAAAGGGGATGCCATAAAATATTTCTGCATCACCAGATCCGCTTTAAAACGTGCATCATATTTGTCTTCCGAAAAACCAGGCGGGGGGTCAGCTCTGAACACCTCATTACATAATGCACACCGCAGTCTCTCAAATTCATATCGGGCCACATGGGCACAGGACTGGCCTGACACCCGAATCACAGCGCCTGCATCCAGTCTGTAAAGACGTCCACCGCATTTTGTGGGGCAGATATCACCCGGCTTTAATGTCGTGTGGGAAACATGAATAATTTCATCCGGGACATACTCATCAGCGCCTGTGCGGCCATGGCCTTTTGCTTTCGGCTTTGTTTCGTCCGTGGCTGCTGGCAAATTATTTTTCTCAATGGCTGAGTCATTCGCGCTTTCATTTTGCCCAACGTCGGCAGCGGATGATTCTGCTGAGCTCTGACCATCATTATTGTCACCGGCTGCAGGATTTTCTTTTTTTGGCCGTTGCGTCTTACTTTTTTCCGTTTTACCGCCAAAGATTATATTTCTCAGTTTTTTGACAGTCAGTCGACATCGGGCAACCTGATTTTGCATCCAGACAAAAAAAGCCAACACTTTTAAAAGGGTAATCCTGTCCTCTGCCGTCAGCTCAGACCGACTGACCCGATCCCGCAAAGCCTCCATCTGCTTTGGTGTGAGTTCAATCTGTTCGGGTTCCTTTGCCAAAATCATCATTCCATTAAAAGTTGGCGAATGATCAGATATTTTTATGATAGAGTCCAGGTTTTTTTGAGGGGGGATTACCATGCAAGGCTTTGATTTTATGATACCGATTGTTGACCTGACCCATCAGGATCATCAGCGTTATGCTCAGGACATCAGGGACAGCAATCTGCCGACTTTCACAAAAAATGGTCTGTATTATCTGATGGACATGGCGCGACAGCATACCAAAGCGGCGCTTCAAAATGGATGGCTGAACTGGGAAAATCCTGAGGCCTGATTAGTCCGGTTAAATTTATCCCGAGCATGGCAAATTTTATAAGTCATACCGGCAGGTGTCACGCACGCTTACCGGAAGGACACACTAAATAGGGCCGCAATTTTTTCATCTTCAATGCTGTCCAGGATTTGTTTGACTCGTTTGACCAGATCATCAGCGTGTTCGATAATTCCGGTATTGTTGACTGTGTTAAGCACTTCCTGAAGCTGGGCCATTATTCCTGCTATATTTTTTTGAAATTCAGGATTGCCAGTGATTTGGTTAATATTATCCAGAAAAACATTCAACTTTCTTTTGAAATCCTGTGTAAACAAATTATCAATGATCCTGCGCATTTTTTTAATTTCGTCTTTGAGATCTTCTATACCGAACGCCATTGCTCTACCCAGTATTGTTGTATTTTAGGGCAGCACTATATTTTATGCTTACTGAGGATGTCAATTATATGTCAAAATATATATTAGTGACTTATAATTAATCACATTCCTCCTAGTGCGCAACACTATCTAAAAGAGCAGCACCAGAGGTAATGAACCCCGTCCGCAGGCTGTCGCCGCTGAAATCCTCTACGGCCAGGCCAGCCTTGCTGGCATAGCGCTTAAGCGTTAGGCAACGCTTTCCCCCGTGTCCCGCCGGGCGCACCCGGTTCCACTTGTTCGCCGGGCGGAAGATATGACCTACTGCCTTGTCAACATTCAATTTTGGGGTGAAGCCCACGTTAAATTATGTGTCATTTTCCCATTGAGTTTGTCTGGTTGTTCACGTACTTTTCCCTGTCTTAATCATTCACAGGGAAATACGTGTGGTGAAGAAATATATTGTCCGCCTGTCTCAGGAAGAAAGGGATCAACTGACAGAAACAGTAAAAAATTTAAAAGGCGGGTCACAAAAAGCCCGGCAAAAACTCAAATCAATTTACCCAAAAATTGAATGTTGACGCGGCACTATGATGGAACGCACTGGGGAAAATATTTCTTTAAACAGTATTATTCCAATGAAACAGGCCTGTATAAACCTGATGCCGAGGGTTACCTGCAGATCCTGAAAGAAAACCAGCTCAAACCAAATGAAACCTTATTTTTCGACGATGTGATAAAGTATGTGGATGCCGCCTGGAAATACGGAATATGTGCGCGACAATTCACTGTGAGACGATCAATAATTGATATTAAATTAATTATTGATGCCATCACCCAGAATGAAAAATCTGGCATTGAGGTTTCAAGGCTGTCAACCCTCAGATTTTTTGCTGCTGCCAAGTTTAAGCAGCTGTTGACACCCAGAGAACCTTTTCCGGACGTACCGGAAGCAAAGATTTTATCTTTGTAGGCGGTTGTACAGAGATATTCTGAATGGTAATAATAATTGGGAAAATATTAAAATGATAAAAGTTGTCTTCTGGGACGTTGATGGCACTCTTACGGATGACCAGATTCACAAAATTAAACATCGATTTCTTGCAAATAAAGCCGGGTATGAAATCTCTGACCTGGAAGGAATGCAGTTAAATGGGGTAAATGACGAAAGGACTTATGACTATTTATGCAATAAATCTGAAGGATTTGTAAACAGTTATCCTGATAAAGACAGTTATATTTTGGAATGCCGTAAATTTTTTGAGAGCCATGCAGCCAATCCCGATTCATCCTCTAGGGTAAGGGCCAGGCAGGGTGCAGTTGATCTTGTCTGCAGGCTTTCTGATATAGGCATTTATCAGGCCTGCGTTACTTCAGCGCCGGTCTGGCAGGCTGAGCTGAATATTCAGGCATTGGGTATTGCAAAATACATGCAGTTTACCCAGATGCTGTGTCATGGCATAAGCCCAAAACCCAGTCCTGATTTATATCAAAATGCATTTGAAGTGATGGGAAACATTTTGACAGATCTGAGGAAGTCAGAAGTCCTTGTCATTGAGGATAGTATCTCCGGAGTGGCTGCCGGCAGGGCAGCAGGTTTTGAGGTCATTCACTGCCGGATGAATGAGCTGGCTCCATCCAGTGATCAGACAGCCTGGCATGCGTATGACTTTCATCAGGTTGAAAAAATTATGGCGGAAGTGTTCACCGTTCCTCTGCGTCACTCTGTCAGTGAGCATAAACTTAAGAACACTGGCGGTTCCATTCTCAATATTGGCTCAATAAACGCCTGTTGTGGGGAAGATAAATTGTTGCCCTATGCGATGTCAAAAGGGGCAATGGCTACCATGACAACAACCCTTTCTGATGCTTTGTGGCGCGACAGGATCCGGGTTAATCAGTTAAATCTGGACTGGGTTGCAACAGAAAATGAAATCAACCTGAAAATCAGGGAAGGTTTTCCGCCCGACTGGTATAGGCATGTTCCGCCTTATATGGCGCCCTCCGGCGAGTTGCTGCAGCCGAATGATATAGCAGAAATTGCTATCGGTTATCTTTCGAGCAATAAGTTAAGCGGTGCTGTAGTTCCTGTAGGGCAGAGGCCAATGACTGTAAGGTTAAATGAAAATCAAAGCACATTTTTTTACGATATATCTGTTGGGCGAGGAAAAATTACACCTGATAGCTCTGTGCCTCGTATGCAGGTCACTGAAGAGACAATAAATATAAGATCAAGAATATGACCTGAGGTAGACCCGCAGGTATAGAGTTATTTTTGATCGTGTAAGTGTGCGTTCACGTATGCTTTCAAAACAGCGTTTATGCGGGACTGGTAGCCAGCGCCATCCTTTTTGAAATATTCAACGATGTCCTCGTCCAGTCTCAGTGAGAGGTGTACCTTGTGGTGCGGCATGAAAACCTCGGCATCTTTCCAGAACGCTTTGGTAGTGGCAGGGCTGTCATCATAGTTGATGTCGCTGTCATCGTTCCGGCGCAATTTTGCCATGTCAGTGCGGCTGCGGGAACTTTTCTTGGTAGATTTTTCGCTCATTTCTGTTTGCCCTCCTGATGGATATGACCCGAATGGCGGTGATACGTCTGGTGAAAACGGTCACCACAACAACATCGTTGTGGAGTAAGCCGAGGCCGACCATCCGTTTTTCCCCGTAGTCTTTCCGGGTATCCTCTTTTATTAGCATGGGGTGGCTGAAGATAATATGGGCGTCTTCAAAATCAATCCCATGCCGCTGGATATTGGCCTCGTTTTTGTTTTCATCCCATTCGAGTTTTATATTTATAGTATACACGATTGTATATACAATTCAAGGGAGCCTTTTCGACTGATTTTAAATGACATTCTGGAGCCTTATTACGTTATCAGAGAGGAGGGTCCCGCTGCTGGTGAGCCTGTTCAATTCCATGCCCCATTTATCAAGCGCAATCCGCTTTTCGGAATCATAGCTATGCCGGTCGCAAATGGCGGTAATGCTGCTGTCAGCGTGGTTCAGTATCTTGCTGACAATCAGCCTTGCAATCACCATGGCGTTCATTTGGGTGGCTGCTGTGCGTCTCAGGTCATGCGGGGTGAAGTGTTTGATCCCGGCGGATTTAAACACCGCATCGTTACTCCTGCGGACTTGAAATAATCTGACAGGGCTGTATTATTCGACTCTTAATCAATTGGTCGTTAGTTCGATCCCAACACGGCCCAATAATAAAATCCACTTGTATAGCTTTACACTCTGGGGTAAAACCGTGTCTGCATTTAAAAAGGGCCATGAATTTTTTAATATCGCAGCAGAAGTTTCCAATATCGGTGTTCTTTTCAGTATATTGGGTACATTTGGCATCCTTGTCCCAGGCTTTGGCATTATCCCTGTCATTTTTGATTCTTTTATTTATCTTTTTCGTGCCTGCGCCCGTATCAGTCTGGCACTTGGCTGGTTTTTTAAAGCCAAAGACTGCCCGGAACCTGAACTTCGTCAATTTTTTCTGGATGTTTCTGCCATTACATTATTTGTAATCGCAACAAGTGTCATTATTGCGGGTATTTTTTCAACCCTTGCGGCATTGCCTTTTGCAGGCTGGTTATTTGGACTGGCCGGCGTTGGTCTCATCTGGAGACTGGATCATTGTCAGGAAGTGAAACGATTAAAAGCCATTGAAAAAAACATCAGAGATGCTGAGACCCCGGAAAGAAAAAAACAAATTATCGATGAGGAGTCACTTGAGAGTGGTCTTAATTTTAAAGAAACAGTTCCTTTTGTATGGAGCAGACCTTTTTCAACATGGATGCCATTCAGGCGACTTTATAATACAATTTTTGACAGCTCATTTTTTGATGAAAAATTTAAAAAATTTGAACTGGATGCGAATGGGAAAAAAATTGAATATGCAGACGATAATGGGGTTATTCAATTTAAACGGCATATAATTACGCCGGAAGAACAGCTTAAAGCAGCGGTTAACGCCCGAAATTTGTATGCGGCGATAATATTGTTTGTGGCACTTTCCTTGTTATGTGCCGCTGCCTCCTCCATTTTCCCGTCCGATGCCATTGAGTTGCTCCTTGTTACAAGAATTGCCGGTGGTTGTCTGGGGGTCATTAATGTTGGCAGAATTATCAACTTTATTGCACCTGAATCATCTGTTCGTTTTCTTGATTGTGTCAATGACTCATTAACCTGCTGCAGGAAACCATTTATGTCAGAAAATGGAGCGCCTGACGCATTTGGCAGATCATTGAGTGAAGAGAGCATTCATGAATTTGAATTCAGTGGCGATTCACATATGATTTGTAAGAAATTAAATATCCTGCCCGGTGAGCCTGACCTGAGCCTAGATTCAAAATACGAACACGATCTGGAGCGGGCTCTCGAGTTCAGGCCAGATTCTGTGCCTGATTTCGAATCTGTTATCTCTGCATCTTTCCGACAGGATTCTGACTTTGACAGTGGAGACCAGTTTGAATTTGAAAGTTGCTTCAGGATGGTTTAATTGACATACGTCAGGTGACCTCCCGTGTCTCTTTTAATCAATCAGACTCAAAAAAAGAGGGTAAAGGGATTAAGGGATTAAAGCCCGGGAACACCGAACCCCAGGCTGGGCGTCCTTCCCGTCGGGGGTCTGAAAGCTGCCGCTAAAAGAACTGAAGAGCTCGACCCAGACGCAATTGCCAGAAGTGCAGAGAGATGCCCATAGTGGTCATATGAGTGGCGGCGGTGCGTCTAATGAGGTCGCCTCCGTTTGGTTTTTCTATGAGGTGGTCCTGAAGCTTTCTGTATTCCTGGTCAGCCAGGTGGTTGGGTGGAAGTAATGTTGTTCATTAAAAAATGGAGGTCAAACTATGAAATTAAAAGCAATTGGATTTACGTTCCTAGTTCAGGCAATTATCGTGTTTATTTTTTTTGTAGGGGGACTGCTCGATCCTATATGTGATGTTTATCTGGCATTATTTTATTTTGGGGTGATTGGATCATTTCTTACATATAAGCAGGCAGTTTGTGTGACGCAGGATAAACAGGCAGTGGAGTCAGAAACCAGACAAATAACAAATACACCGGTTTAAGAATTTGTTTGGTTTTCTGACCGTATTATATTTACCTGTTTACGAGATCTCGAATTAAATGGGGGTCATTCTGGATACATTTTAAATAAGCACGACTGATAGAATCAGGGTCACGTTGATGCTGTTCCCATTTGCGCAGTGTCTCGATATTGATGTGATAAAGTGCAGAAAATTCCCGCTGTGACAGTCTGAGTTTTTTTCTGAGATTTTTCACATCAGGCGATGTTTGCAGTGTAACAAAGCCTTTCTTTTTGGCTTCTTTGAGTGCGCTGATGAGTGTTTTTCCCGCTGTGCTCATGTCAGTCTCCAAATTGTTCGGTGATTAATTTGCGTAATTCAGCTTTCTCGGCAGTACTAATGTTTTCCCGATCTCCTTTTTTAAACAGGGTTATCAGTAAAACAATACATTCTTCACTGTAATAGTAGAGTGCCCTGAGACCGCCCCGCTTGCCGCCGCCTTTGCCGGTGGCCCAGCGCAATTTTCTGATACCGTTCGTTCCTGCAATTAGTACGCCTTTTTCCGGCTCCAGTGCCAATGTATCGACCAGTAATTGCAGCGACTCAGGTGTCATGGATTTACGGGCGAGACGCATAAACTTTGGGGTGGCTTTAATTTCGATCACAAAAGTAGCCTTATGAGTTGATTATAACACATAGTACCAGTGGTACAAGGTGCTATAGATGAGTTTTATATGGATGAAGACGTGGGAAAGAGGTGAACAGGCGTGAAATATTTCGGTATAATGCTGCGCCGTCCTCAATAGATGCTCAGTTATTTATGAGCGACAGGTCCAGATAAACTTAGGGAGAAGGAAAAAAGATGCAGTCACAAAATGAAGAAAAAGAAAGCGCAAGCTGGAGGGATTTCCCGGGCGAAGAATGTGACACCCTGTTTTATCAGGGAAACACCAGCTCACAGACGCAGGCCGTAAACTATACCGGGGGGCGTCCAACGATTGCAACCACGGGTGAACGCATGTGGGGTATTGGCTGCAGGGGTCTGCCGCCACTCGATGTAATTCACAGGCTTCATCTCAATCCTGAAATTTCCGATGTTAATCTGAATCCATTCGATCACTGGACATCTGTATTTTATCCTGTCACGACAATCGGCTCACTGGCCAGATGGACAGCCAATCAATATTCGGGCTGCCGTATAGAGCGGCCGCAGATGGTGCAGGTGGAATCTGTCCGATATCATGCGCCGATTCTTTCCGAGATCAGTATTGGTCAGGAAACGGATATGAATTCCCATCGGTTAAAATATAACAACTGGCTGAACAGGGAAGATAAAACCGATGGCCTGATTCTCTGGGGCGTGTCCCGCGGGACGGCTGCCACCTTCTGCGCCTTTGCACGCGAAAAATATGCTGAGGTCAGGCTGGTTGTTCTGGAAGGCGCCATTGATTCAGTTCCGGAAGTGCTGAAGCGAAGAGCCACCAGATTGTTTGGGTCTCATCTGTCCGGCCCTGCAACCGGTATTGTAAACAGCGGACTTACCTTTTTTACGAAGTACCGTCCTGACGGACCATCCCCTTTGAAAAGTATCCCTGAATTCCCTGAAGGGGTGCCGGTTGTATTCATTACTTCCAGGCTTGATAAGGAAGTTCCCTGTGCCAATACTGAAAATATTGCGCAGCATCTTGCAGATAAAAACCGCAATGAGGTTTATCTGTTGAGGCTCGAGCATTGCAGTCACATTGGTTATATGTATGATGACCGCGATGATCATGATCGTTATGAATCATTCATTCATGCGATTTATAAAAAATATGGTTTGAAACATAACCCGGAACTGGCTGATAAGGGCGAAGCGTCTGTTGAGCAGTCGCTTGTTGTGCCAGTTCAGCCAGAGAACAGGCAGGTTTTCGCTTAGGTCAAAATCAAAGAGGCAGTTCTTATGTATGATGCGCCCATTGAAATAATGTCTGGATCTGATGAAATTTTTGATGTTTCCTTCCTGAGAGACATGTACCCGGATTTCAGGGCGACCGAACTGCTGGAAGAAAAAGAATCACACAGTCAGAATGCCAGAAACTTCATGCACTTTTTGCTGAATGGCCTCAGGCTGAGTGTCTGGGATGTGGGCAACCCTCTCCCGCTTATTGTGGCGCTGGGAAGGAATTCTATTTTTAGTGCAAGGGACAGACTGCCGGAGTCATTAAAAAATTTTCTGAGCGATCCTTTCATTAAAGCAGTCGATGAGGAAAGAAATCCGGACCTGTTGTGGGCAGTAAGAAATGAATTTCATAATGTGTTTTTTTTCATGGCAGAACATCTGCAGAAATTCAGTGACATTGATCCCGGTGATGTTGATTCTGAAATAATATTGAAGTATCAATTTCTGATAAATAACCTTCTTGCCCTTTATGCCATGGTTGAACCTGATCAGGATGAAAAGATTTCTCTTCCTGTTTATGCCCGGGACAAATGGATAACAGCGGATTTTACAATTGACAGGATTCCGCTTGTTTCTGATGATGTCGTTCACAGACTGGGAGATGTTTTTGAGGAATCAAAAGACCAGGTTTACAGCTATGGCCTGCGTCCCGACAGGGATGATATACAGCCGGGAATAATATTCAAGGGAACCACCTTCCCTCAGGGTGAAGGAAAGCGGATGCAGGATATTACCAATTTCATACCTGATCTTGATGTCGGGCAAATGCTTTTCTGCTGGGGGAGGGAAAATGTCAGCAACTGGCTGTCACAGTTTCCCCTGCGATGTCATGTCAGCGGCGCCAGTCTCGGTGGAATTCTCGCAACGATGTTTTCCATGGCAATGCCGGAGCGGTTTGATCAGGTATATGCGATTAATCCGTCGAACGTGAAAAACTCTCAACCCATTGTAAATTAAAATAAAACTGTCCGTTTTTGGGCTTTCATTTTGCAGGAAATCTGCTATCCTGGCACCAATTTCTTGCAAAATGAAATCCAGAAAAGGAACGAACGGTGCGTCCCCATAACCAGAATTCTTCCGAAACCCTCGATATTTTTCGCTCACGCCTTGATCAGATCATCAACATGAAACATGAACTGGTTACTCTTGCCAAGGCGATTGACTGGGATTATCTGGATGAAAAAAACAGTTCTTTTTACAGCGCGGAAGGTCGCCCGGGCGTCACTTCACGCCTGATTATCGGTATTCATCTTCTGAAGTACATGTACAACCTGTCAGAT
>Ga0206941_10063_pt2 | contig 31870 bp, 31 predicted proteins | sample Alteio_BWOrgHeat_9_FD_153251 | JGI IMG/M metagenome (GOLD analysis project Ga0206941, IMG submission 153251) | Enriched cells from forest soil in Barre Woods Harvard Forest LTER site, Petersham, Massachusetts, United States -... | ecosystem: Environmental > Terrestrial > Soil > Temperate forest >...
GAGATGGCCTTTATCATGCGCCGGATGGTCACCACCGGAATGTCAGAACCCCATGCGGCGGCGCAGAAGATGGCAGTGGCCGAAGGCGACCGGCGCATCGAGGCGCTGGACCGGGAAATCCTGGCGCTGAAAAACGAGATGGACATGAAGCGAGACATCTCCCGTAACGCGATGCTGACCATCATCGACAGGGAGAACACCCGTGCCGACACCAACCCGCAGCGCCAGTCCCAGGATGCACCGGACAGCCGGTTCAATCAGCTGGATACACCGGCGAGTGAGCAATAAGGGGACATCGTAATGACGACAACAAAGAGAACGGTGAATGTGGCAGGGACAAAGGAACAATTGTCCTCATTGCCAGGTAAAGGCCGGCTTGCCGGCCATGCCAAACGCGTTCTGCAACTGCTGGCACTACTCGCAGGCATGACGTTTCTTGCGCTGGCGCTGGCCCACTGGGGTGTCAATCACCCGAGTGAAAGTGCGGCGCTTCGCGACTGGATGCAGCGTACCCGCTACGGCTGGCTGGGCTGGCGACTGGTGTTGTATGCGGGACTGGCCTGGGGATTCTGGACAATCTGGCATGCCCCGGGGTGTAAGCCGGCGTACCGGCAGCCCCTCAGGCGCATGGCCATCGCCGGCGCGGTCTTTGCGCTGCTGTGTGAGTACTCGGTATTTGGCGGAGGGCTGCCGCTATGATGACCAACAGCTATCTCGAGTATTTTTTGACCCTGCTGGGCTGGGTCATCAACAATGGCCTGTGGGGCCTGCTGGTCAGCACCGGGCTGTTTGTGCTGCCGCTGCTGTTCAGGGTGATGGCCATCTGGCTGAAGGTGCGTGAAGAAGGGGAGGATGAGGGTAACAAGGGGATGCTGTCTTTGCCGCGCATCGAGAACCTGCTGTATGGCGCGTTCTTTGTGATGCTGGCTTGCTGCCTGCCGCTGATGAACGTCAGCCTCGACACCCTCAAATATGACAGCAACCGGGCGGCAACCTGCGGGACCTGGACGCCGAAGAAGCCGGAGGACACCGGGTACGCCAACATCATGTCGAACATGAATGGCCAGACGGCGAAGGTACCGGTGTGGTGGTTGCTGGTCCACAAGCTTTCCAAAGGCATTACCCAGGCGGCCGTGGCGTCCATTCCGTGCCGACCGGACTTGCGTCAGGTACGCTTTGAGGTGCAGCACAGCCGGGTCAACAACCCGGCGCTGGCTTCCGAACTGCAGGACTTTACCAACGACTGCTATGCGCTGGCGCTGTACACCTGGAAGAACCGCGACCAGGGACACACCACGGACAAGACCACACTGCGGGATATCGAGTGGCTGGGGTCAAAGACGTTCCTGACCAAAGGGTACTACAGCAACCTGCAGTCGAAGACGCCGCGGGGGAGTTTCCCGTGGAATGAGGCGCGGGACAGCGGGATGGCGAACGTCGGTCGCGGCGGCTATCCGACCTGCAGCGAGTGGTGGTCGACGGCGGAGGTGGGGCTGGAAGCCCGGGTGCTGAAGCAGGTTGACGCGGGAACACTGCTGCGGATGTCGGCGGCGCTGAAAATGATAGGAGAGGCGGATGCGGACTACAAGGAAGCGACGGTCCGTCGCCTGGTGAGCCCGGAGAACCTGACGGTGTCGCAGGGCGGACGGGCGTATGCCGGTTACGGGGGCAATGCGGACTTCACCGGTGATAACGCGGTAACCCGCATGGCGTCTCTGGGCGGGACGGCACTGGGAAGCCTGGCGGCCTACCCGGCCTTTGATGCGATGCGCCAGGCGTTGCCGATGGTGCAGGCGGTGCTGCTGATGGCGGTCTACATCATGGTGCCGCTTATCCTGGCGTTCGCCGCCTACGAGTACAAGGCGGTGATTACGGTGACGTTCGTGGTGTTCGCGCTGAACTTCCTGACGTTCTGGTGGGAATTGGCACGTTGGCTGGACAGCTGGCTGCTGACGGCACTCTATAGCTCGGATACGCACAGCCGCTGGAATGTGGCGGGCTTCCAGAACAGCACGGATGACCTGATCATGAACCTGGTGATGGGCTGCATGTTTATCGTGTTGCCGGCAGTGTGGCTGGGCGCGTTGTCCTGGGCTGGCGTGAGTGTGGGGCATGCTTTAAGTTCTGCACATCAACAAGGTACAGCTAAAGCAGAGAGTGCTGGAGGAAAAATAGGAGAGGCTGGAGCCAATTTTGTGGGAAATAAGGCAATGAAATCGCTTGATAAGTAAATTAAAACTGATGAGTAAGGGGCGTTGGTCTCTTACTCATCATCATTAACCATACGGCCAGCTGCGTCATACCATCCCCAGCCGTGTTGCCCATCTCGATATTTCCCGTAGCCACTTTGTTCCTGCATAAAATCCCCGCATGGCTCACTATCATCTTCAGAACTGACTTTTTCTTCAGATGAATATGCCCCACTAGCAAGAAGAACTAGTGCACCAACAAACACTGCTGAACTCGCAATAATCATCCCTCCGAACACAAAAGCTGTCAGCATAATGACGGCAAGCATGCCCATCGGAATATGCCCGATCCAACCAGGAAGCTTATGTTTGCGCGCGCTAGAGACGCAGGCTTGATCCCACCGCAAGATCGTCCCTTTTAGGCGCTTCCACAGGCGAGCGGCCTTGATACCACGTTGGTAGGCCTGCTGATCTCGGGTTTCGCTCATGATTGTCTCCAGGCGGCCTTAAGTATTACCCGCACTTTAGCTTAAATAGTAACCTGTGACTACCCGTAATGAGACGCTGAAAGTGTTATTGGGGAGCCGGATACAGCACCACACGATGAAAGATCTCGCCTCGCTCAATCAGTTCTGCAGAGATCGCGGATTGCTCCATGAGCGCCAGGAGTAAGTCGACATCTCCCACAATCCGCAAGTCCAGCGGGCTGATTAAGCGGCCATCATCTGAATAGACGGCATGCAGCGCGCTTTCTTCAGTGTAAAATCCATTGGGTGGGCACGATGCCGGAAAGTGCTCATCCTTCCAGGACTTATTGTCCATGGTGAAGTTTTTCCAGCCTTGCTCTTTCAGTTTTTCTGTAACATAGGTCAGACGAAACAAGTCTGACTGTGTAAGCAAGTGAGTAGTGCAAGATTGCCAAAGGTATTGCAGCTTTTCACGTAGCTTACTGGGCAGTCCTTTTTTCCGTCCCTGCTCGAGTAAGTGTGCAATATCAATGGCAACACATTTGGGGAAGCGCTTCTGTTTTTGGACCGTAGCTAACCAACGCACCAAAAACAGGTGTTCAGCCAGCGGAGTTCTGGCAACGCCATCCTGGCGAGCGATACCCAACGCAACGAGAGCGCAAAATGCCAGATTGCTCCGTGCTGACAGGGTGATTTCCGTTTCACTTTCTTGCGTAGTCATTTGAGAGTCCAATGTTCCTCCATGTTCATCGGTATACATAAGCAAATATTAACATACTGGATGGGGTGAAAAACATCTTTCACACATCTGAAAGTCATGTTCGCGCTGGTGTAATTATCTGTCTCAAAGGGCAAACAATAAGTATTGTTGCATTATGTTAAACACGAGCACTAAATCTGTATTGCCGTAGGCATAGACAATACTCCTTGGAGATAGGGATTGCTGAAGGGACACTGTTATCCAGCGGGGTAATTTTCACGCCTTTATCTGATATATCCACATCAGGCAAATCACCGGCCAGTGTAGTGGTCAAGTAATATTGGCCACGGTTTTACAGTAAAAACGGTATCTGTTCTCTGATTCTTCAGGTGTCAGCCCACCGTTGTAATGGTGAGGCCTGATGCTATTGTAGTAGTTCAATATATAACCACTGATTTGTCGCCGGGCCTCGTCCTTGCCTGCGTAACCATTCGCCGGCACCCATTCTGTTTTCAGACTGCGGAAGAAGCGCTCCATCGGACTGTTATCCCAGCAGTTTCCCCGTCGACTGACGCTTTGTTTTATTCTGTAACGCCAGAGAAGTTGTTGATATTTCAGGCCTGTATACTGGCTTCCCTGATCGCTGTGGAACATAACATCACACGGCTGGCCTCGCGTCTCATATGCCATCCGCAGGGCACTGCTTATCAGCGCTGTATCGGCATTTTCTGACAAACTCCAGCCAATAACCCTGCGGGCGAAAAGATCCATGACGACCGCCAGATAGCACCAGCGATTCCCTGCCCAGATATACGTGATGTCTCCGCACCATACCCGGTCTGGCTCGGGTACGGCGAACTGACGCTCGAGCAGATTCGACAGGCAGGTATGCTCCTGACGGGCATTTTTGTACTGATGTTTTCCGGGCTGACAACTGCTCAGGTTCAGGTATTTCATCAGCCGCCCCGCACGGTAACGGCTCATGGGGACGCCGTTTTGAGTCAGCATTTCAGCCAGAGTGCGTGCGCCTGCAGAGCCCCGGCTCTGGTTCCACGCCCGGCGTATTTCGCTGCACAACCTGACCTGCGATGGATTAACAGTGTCGCGTCGTTTTCGCCAGTACCGGTAACTGCTGCGGTGTATTTCCAGAGCGGAACAGAGGCTGACAACCGTGTGGCTGTCACTCAGTCTGGCAGCTATCGTGAACCGTTCAGCGAGTCGGACATCAAGAGCGCGGTAGCCTTTTTTAATATTGTATTCTGTTCCTCCAGACGGCGAACCTGCTTTTCCAGCTCGCGGATGCGCAGTTGCTCCGGGGAGATAGGCGTCGCAGAGGGCGTAATGCCCTGACGCTCTCGCCTGAGCTGGCGCACCCAACTCTCAAGGGTGGTAGAACCGACGTTCATCGCTTCACTGGCTTGTCGATATGAGTAGCCCTTATCAACAATCAGTTGTGCACATTCAAGCCTGAACTCAAGGGTGAAAGTACGCTTAGTTTTCTTGTTCATTAAGTCACCTGTTTTATGTTGAGGTGAGAATATCACCTTTAATCAGGTGGCCAAATTTACTGTGCCACTACAATAACCTACATCCGGACCCACGAAGGCTGGCTGTATCTGGCCGTGGTTGTTGACCTGTTCTCCCGAAAAGTTATCGGCTGGTCAATGCAACCTCGGATGACAAAAGATATTGTCCTGAACGCATTACTGATGGCGGTATGCCGGCGTAATCCTCAAAAGCAGGTACTGGTTCACTCTGATCAGGGCAGTCAATACACAAGCCATGAGTGGCAGTCGTTCCTGAAATCACACGGTCTGGAAGGCAGCATGAGTCGCCGCGGTAAATACCACGACAACGCGGTTGCGGAAGGCTTTTTCCAGCTACTGAAACGCGAACGGATAAAGAAAAAGATCTACGGAACACGGGAAGAAGCCCGCAGCGATTTTTTTGATTACATCGAAATGTTTTATAACTGTAGGCGTCGACATGGTTCAAGTAATCAGATGCCACCGGCTGAATATGAAAGCCAGTATTATCAACGGCTCGAAAGTGTCTAGATTATCCGTGGCTATTCATTAATGATAGATTCTTTTTGTACTAAATAGAATTTAGGTGGATATTCTTTAAGTTTATTACAATTACTTGTGTTAGCGTGTCATTTTCGATGTGAGTTGATGATTATCTGAAATATGATTACATCTTTCCAAGATATCTAATTTCAATATGAATGGGAAGGTTAATAGTTGGGGGGCATGTTGTGCCAATTTTAAGTAATATATTAAAGCGAAAAGCTCTCATTGTTAAAAGTTCATTGTCTATTTATGATTCTATAAGTGTCGGAACGTAATGCCATAGGTAAATTTTTATGATTGTAACAAGGGGAGCGAGTTGATAAATAAATATTATTGAAACCAATAGCAATTCTTGAGGTTATTGGTTGTGTGATTAGGTGGCTTATTATTTACTTTTAAATTATTGCGAAGGGGCGTTTAATGAATATCTTAGATGAGTTACAGAAGAGGCTTAGTGGGTATTTCAATGAGGTAACACATGAAGTAAATTACGTAAAAATATTTGACACACCACATGTGTGGGGGGAGGATTTTAGTAAAGATATAATGAATGGAGCAATGATAAGAGAGCGTGAATTTGAAAAGGCGATTACCGATCTCATAGAGAAGATGCGTTACCGTTGTGATATTTCATCACTAAATGCACCAGACGAGGAGTGGCGAAAAATTATTTTATCAGCTATAGACAGGGGCCTTACAAAAAATAGACTTAGGAAAGAGAAGGTTCAAATAAGATTTTTATTTGCTCAGACACCTACATCTTTGCTTAATGGAATTGGGTCCTACTTTGAAGGAACTCCTGAGTATATAGAGTTGAAAAAAGATATTCTAAAGCTAATAGATAGGAGAGGGAAGTATTGGGGGGGGGTTCCAGATATATGGATAGGAAGATTTTACAGAATAGTCGAAGGGGTTAAAACCTCATTGGATAAAAAGTTACATCCAAATGGAATGATTTCTGATATGGATACAAGAATGACATGGAATCATACTAAAATAATTGCGATAGATGGCTCAGAGTCATTTGTAGGTGGCCATAATTTAAACATGGATCTATTCACTAGTTATCCGCCAGTCCATGATGTTTCGATGAAGGTTCTTGGGGATGCTGCTTATGCTTCACAATTATTCTTGAATAAAATGTGGGAAGCAGGAACAGATCTTTTGACGAAGGAAACAATAAATTCAGTCGAAGGAAAATGGGAAAATATGGATCATGTCTGTGATGTTCCACATGATCCTCTAAGGATGAAATACATTTATAATTGCATGAAAAGACAGCAAAAAATATATTCGCGTCATCCCGAAGAAGAGGGGTACCAAAAATCCAGTAGGATATTATCAGTAGGGAAGTACTGGACAGGGCCTGATATGGAAAAAGATTACCAAGACGGCTCAGAAATAATGAAAGAGTTTTTGATTAAAAAAGCCAAGAGGAAAATCAGGATATCTCAACAAGATTTAGTCAGCGCATGGAAGAGTACGTGGTCGGAGCATAAGGTATGTAGGTGGTTGATTGAGGCTTTATTATCCAATCCCGACCTGGAAGTTCAGATAGTAGTCTCTCCACTTGACGGCGCTGCAGGAGCAGCAGGTGACCAGTATTCATTTGGCTCAGGAGCTAAAAGAACATATGAGTTATTCAAATATTATCTAACACATGATGAAAAAACGGATGAAATAATTTCAGACCCTACTGAAAATCGAATCTCTGCTCTTAAACGGTTAAAAATAGCCCCACTGTTCTTTACTGATAAAGTACCCAGTAATCTGTGTGTTGAAGGCGAGACGTATAAATGGCCTGAAGCTGAGGAAGGATCTTATACCGCAACTCTTAAAGAAATGCCGCTGGAAAAAGAACCGCCTAAAAAAGGTAAAATAGGACACCCATTAATGGCTGTATTAAAAGGTAGCGGTCTTTTATATCCTAAGGTGTCTCCTGCTCCGGGGAATCATGCAAAAATTACTATAATTGATGATGAGCTTTTTGTTATCGGTTCAGATAACTTATATCCTGGTTACCTCTCTGAATTCAATTATGTTGTTGAAGGAGAAGAGGCTGTAACTTATTTCATTAACTCCTATTGGAATTCGTTATGGAAGTACTCCAGTAAACACATTGTGAGCTAACATAATTCCTCTTGGTTTTTTAATGTTAAAGCATAATTATAACAGGTGAAAAGCCAAGAGGTTTATTTTTCATGGAAAATGAAATAAAAATATGCGCTACTTTTGTACAAGTGTTGCTTTTTTATTTTGTGATCATTGTTGAATCTATATCGTTAAGTTTCAAGGGGCATAACTATATGCCATTTAAGTTTCTTCATATATGGGTACTTGGAGTTTTGTTATTTTACAATCTGATAAAAAAGAAGTGTTTTTTATGAAAGGTTATATTCGTTGTCGATTAATCTACATCTTCATTTTTAGGGGGGTTATTTTACACTTAAATTATAGTCATCTATTCCGAAAGATCCACCTATTGATACGTTGCGATTGGATTTCTACTGCAGAAGAACAGCGAATTTAGAACATAACCAGCAATAGTGGGCACGAGTTTAGTAAGTAACCTCTGAAGTAAGAGGTTGCTCACATGACAAAATCAGCATCAATCAAAATGTATTCATATACCACATGAGGACATCGCTATGAAGAAGCGTTTTTCCGGCGTTCAGATCATTAGTATTCTCCGCAAATTGGAAGTCAGGGTTGCTGCCAGTGAGATCTGCTGCAAGCACTCCATTTCTTACGCCGTGTTTACGCCTTGTGTAAGACGTTTAGTGATAGGGAATTACCTGAAGTAAAACGGCTCAAGCCAATTGAAGAAGAGAATGACTGCCTCAAGAAGTTCCTCGCAGAAGCCATTTTGCATAAGGAGATGCTTCAGGTGGCTCTGGGCCGAAAGTACTGACGACAGAACAGAAGCGGGAAGCCGTAATATTTATGTGTGATGCGGCCAGTCTGTTGCAACCCTGTGCCAGGGTTTGTCCTTGCTGACCTGCCACTAAGAATGGCAACGCAGCGGCTGTTGATGCGTAATTATCAGGACGCATCACTGACTGGCGTTTTAACAAAGTCGGCTTGCCGCGCACTGGATCAATGGGCATTTGAGCATGGCGTGTACCAGCGGTTTATCCTGCAAAATACACCGACGCAGAATGGGTTTATTGAGCGTTTTAACGGACGCTTTCACGATTAATGCTTTAATGAATACTGGTTCAGCGATGTCAGTCATAATTGGAAAATCATTAATTGCTGGCGGCGGGATTATAACGTGTATCGTCCACAATCAGCACCGAATTATGAGAAGCCATCAGAGTTTGCAGCAGGCTGGCGAATCGGAAAAATTGAAGGTATACAAACCGACATTAACCATGGACGGTTGTAGCTAATACTGATGAAGGCTAGCTTGATCTAGCGGTATTGATGGAGCTGTGGCTGCGTGCTGTTTCAACAAGCCGATGTCATCGCGGATAACGAAACAACTGGCTGGGGAAAGCTTCCCCCACTCACTATTGGTGAATGTATTCATGATGCACCATTTAGCTATCGTGGAAAATGTGAACGAAAGCATTTAATTATATATATTGCGATTATAATCGCTGGCATCGCCACAGCGCTTACGGCGAACTGTATGTAGAGCAATGAGAAAGCCAGAACCATGATTAGTACTGTGTCCATGATTTGTGGGTAAGAAAATATTGTTCAGGAAGATGAAATCTATGCTTAATTAGCGTGGAGGGAGATAACTAAATAACCATAATATTATGGAGTGTTTTAACTATTTGTTTAGAGGTTATGACCTGCTCCCCGTTGATTAATACACCGCGATGTTAGTAATGTCTTCATAAGCCACATGAGGACACCCCCATGAAGAAGCGTTTTTCCGACGAACAGATCATCAGTATTCTCCGCGAGGCTGAAGCCGGGGTTTCTGCCCGTGAGCTCTGCCGCAAGCACGCCATTTCCGACGCCACCTTTTATACCTGGCGCAAGAAGTATGGCGGCATGGAAGTATGGCGGCATGGAAGTACCCGAGGTTAAGCGCCTGAAGTTGCTTGAGGAAGAGAACGCCAGACTCAAGAAGCTGCTTGCCGAAGCCATGCTGGATAAGGAGGCACTTCAGGTGGCACTGGGGCGAAAGTACTGACGACAGACCAGAAGCGGGAAGCCGTTGAGTTTATGTGTGATGCGATCGGTCTGTCGCAACGTCGTGCCTGCAGGCTTACAGGTTTGTCCCTGTCGACCTGCCGCTATGAGGCTCAGCGTCCGGCGGTTGATGCGCATTTATCAGGGCGCATCACTGAGCTGGCACTGGAGCGCAGGCGTTTTGGCTACCGCCGCATCTGGCAGTTACTGCGCCGTGAAGGCCTTCATGTTAATCATAAGCGCGTGTACCGCCTTTATCATCTGAGCGGGCTGGGCGTAAAACGCAGGCGACGTCGTAAAGGGCTGGCAACAGAACGTCTGCTTCTGCTCCGCCCAGCGGCGCCCAACCTGACCTGGTCGATGGATTTTGTCATGGACGCACTGGCCACAGGTCGCAGGATCAAGTGCCTGACCTGTGTGGACGACTTCACGAAGGAGTGTCTGACAATTACCATCGCATTCGGCATTTCAGGCGTTCAGGTCACGCGAATTCTGGACAGCATTGCACTGTTCCGGGGCTATCCGGCGACGATAAGAACTGACCAGGGGCCGGAGTTCACTTGCCGCGCACTGGATCAATGGGCTTTTGAGCATGGTGTTGAGTTGCGCTTAATCCAGCCGGGCAAGCCAACGCAGAACGGATTTATTGAGAGCTTTAACGGACGATTTCGCGATGAATGTCTGAATGAGCATTGGTTCAGCGATATCGTTCATGCAAGGAAAATCATTAATAACTGGCGGCAGGATTATAACGAGTGTCGTCCACATTCAGCACTGAATTATCAGACGCCATCAGAGTTTGCAGCACGGTGGCGGAATGGAAACTGTGAAGATAAACAAACCGACATTACTAACTAACGGTTGTATCTAATACTGGGGGCAGGTCAGTTATCAACAGCATAGTGTGCTTAAATGTTTAGTTAAGCCCCCTTTGAAAGGGGGCTTATTTGATAGGCGTAAGTTAAGCACCCCACTCCTTATCATAATGGTACTCTATCCGACTTGCATCACCCCCCAGCAACGAACCCGCACCTGCTACAGTCTTAAATGCTGCATAGCCTAACGAATCGGCTACATTGTGTATGCCACCAAGTCCAACAGCATCAAACACTTTCCCTACCGAAGAAATGGTTCTAGTATTAAGGGCATCATTGCTGAGCTTTACAGTGTCGATAATTACGTCACCAACAAAGCCTAATGAAGATGAAATAATGCCTGCCCCTGATACAATCTCAACTTCACTTGCGGTTAATTCTTTCATAAAAGTGCCTTCCTTTTGCTTAGCATATCTGTGATTTCAATCGATCAACAACTTCCGACGATATTGATCATTTTAAGTTTACATATACTGCGGAAATAATATAGATGATATTAAATGAAATTTCATGTCCATGCTTAGGAAACGCACTTAATGATTGTTTTTGGGTTTTCCCATACGAAACTTACCTATATTGTCACTTATAATCAAATGTGGTTATTAGTTCATAGTGATGCATTTCTATTTTGTAGAATAATTTGACTATACCGAAAAAAGGTACTAGAGATATAATGGTTATATACGGTTACGGCGCAAGAGATTACGGAAGAATTAAGGTTGTCTATGGAGAAGGGTAATTTATTTAGGGAAGAGGCAGTTACGCACAACCGCTCAAAGTGGGCAGGTAAGGCGTTGTTAATTTCTGGTCTGCCCGCTTGGATTGTTGTCGCTCTATCAATGTCATGTGTCACGGCGTTGGCCATTTTCATCACATATGGAAGTTATACCCGACGTATCAACGTTGGAGGGGAGGTTACCACTCTTCCCAGATCGGTAAATATATTTTCCACGCAACAAGGATTCGTTGCAAAACGATTCGTCAACGTTGGGGAGCAGGTTAAAAAAGGGCAGCATCTATATCAGATTGATGTCAGCAAAGTGACTGATTCTGGTATCGTGAGCGCGAATACTCGTTTGGCGATTGAAAACCAGCTGACTCAAGTAGACAGCATAATTACTAAATTAGAACAAAACAAAAAGGCAACCTCGGATAACCTCCGGGCACAGATTGATCAATACAAATCTGCTCACAACCAGTCAAAAGAGATGGTGGAAAATTCACGCAGAGGTGTTAGCTTCATGCGTGAGACGATGAAAAACTATGATGAATATCGTAATAAAGGACTCATCAATAGGGATCAGCTTAACAACCAAGTTTATCTTTATTATCAACAGCAAAGTACGTTCCAAAGTCTTTATAGTCAAAGCATTCAGGAGTCATTACAAATAACAAATCTGAATAGCGAGCTTGTGACAAGAGCATCAGATTTTGATAATCAAATATCGCAATACCAATTTCAGAGAAACGATCTCTTTCGCCAGCTTTCTGAAGCCGATGCCTCTGGGGCGCTGATTGTTAATGCGCCGACTGATGGTCGAGTGGAATCGTTAAGTGTAACATCAGGGCAAATGGTCAATGTAGGTGACAGCTTAGCTCAGTTAATACCCAGTGATAATGCTATATATTATTTGGTTCTTTGGTTGCCAAATAATAGTATTCCATATGTTAACAGCGGTGATAGTATTAACATACGCTATGATGCATTCCCGTTTGAGAAGTTTGGCCAATTTCCAGGCGTGATAGATAGTGTAGTATATGTCCCAGCATCTAACCAAGAATTGTCCACTTACAGCAGTTCTCCCATACGGCAATCCGTAGAAACTGTTGAACCATATTATAAAGTACTCGTTGCTATTGATAATACAAAGTTTGGATATCAAGGGAAAGTATTAAATCTTTCCAACGGAATGAAAGCGCAAGTGACACTTTTCCTAGAGAAACGGCAAATATATCAGTGGATGTTTGCACCATTTTATGATATGAAAAATAGTGTGTCGGGGCCAATTCGTGAAAAAAACCTATGAAATAATAATTAGCAAACTTAATTTGGCTATCAGGCGTAAGGTGCCTCAGATACTGCAAACTGAGGCTGCTGAATGTGGTCTAGCTTGTTTAGCCATGGTATGTGGCTATTACGGTATGTTGATAGATCTTTTTGCCATGCGTCAAAAATATGATATGTCTTCCAGGGGAGCTACTATGGGGGCGTTGATTTCTATCGCCGAGAATCTTAACTTAAAAACGCGTCCTCTCTCTTTAAACCTAGATGAACTCAGTCAGGTAAAAACTCCATGTGTCTTACACTGGGATATGAATCATTTTGTGGTACTTGTTAGCATTCGAGGCGGGAGGATTACGTTACATGATCCTGCCTTTGGTAAGCGTGTTATAGGCCTGCAGGAGTTTTCTCTACACTTTACGGGGGTTGCATTAGAGATCTGGCCTAGCAGTGAGTTTAGACCTATAGTTCACCAAAGTAGGATGAGTTTTCGAAAGTTACTTAAGAACGTGACTGGCCTAAAAAGTGCACTTGGAAAAATATTCGCACTGTCGTTAGTTATTGAAAGTATAAATCTTTTAATGCCGGTAGGAACACAATTAGTAATGGATCACGTTATCCTAGCTGGTGATCATAATTTACTGGTAATTATTTGCGTAGGTCTCCTGTTCTTTATCTTATTTCGAACTTGTGTATCGATGTTTCGATCGTGGATTTCGATTGTTATGGGGGCCCTCATTGATATACAGTGGAAGGCAGGTCTCTTTGACCATCTAATGAAGTTGCCTTTGGCTTATTTTGAAAAACGTAAGCTTGGTGATATTCAATCCCGATTTGGCTCGTTAGATGCTATTAGAACGACATTCACTACAAGTATTGTGTCAAGTATTATTGATGGAATAATGTCAGTGGGTGTGTTCATCATGATGCTAATGTATGGCGGCTGGCTTGTTTGGGTTGTTGCTGGTTTCACTTTAATTTACATTGTACTACGACTTTTTACTTATCAATACTATCGCCAAGCTTCAGAAGAACAGCTCGTCAAAGCAGCTAAAGCCAGTTCACACTTTATGGAAACACTGTATAGCATTGCCACGCTAAAATCTCTTGGGTTGGCGGCTACACGCTCGCACTTTTGGCTCAATATGAATATTGATACTGCAAATGCCAATATTAGAGTGACCAAGCTTGATATGATGTTTGGTGGAGTGAATGCTTTTTTAGCTGCATGCGACCAAATCGTTATTTTATGGTTAGGAGCTTCATTGGTTATAGATAATCAGATGACACTAGGAATGTTTGTTGCGTTCAATTCTTACCGAGGACAATTCTCGGACCGCGCATCTAATCTTATTGATATGGTGCTACGATTACGCATGCTGAATTTGCATAATGAAAGGTTGGCGGATATCGTTCTTTCCTCTCCTGAGGAGGAAAAACCTTATCGAAAGATCTGTGCTCCTAACGAAGCCGTAACTATTGAGGTTCGCGACCTCTATTACCAATATGACAGTTTATCTCGCCCCGTTATTCCAGGTCTAAATTTATCTATTTCGGCAGGTGAAAGTGTTGCGATTGTAGGGCCTTCTGGTGTAGGGAAAACGACACTGATGAAACTAATGTGCGGGTTGTTAGAGCCTTCAGGAGGACGTTTACTTATCAATGGGCTTAATGTTAAGGATGTCGGTATAAACAATTACCGAGAGTGTATAGCCTGTGTGTTGCAGGAAGATAAATTACTTTCTGGTTCAATTGCAGAAAACATATGTAGCTTTGATTCAAATCCCGATTATGAATTAATCACTGAATGCACTAAACACTGTAACATTCACGATGATATATTAAAAATGCCGATGGGGTATGAAACATTAATTGGTGAGCTTGGGGGAAGCCTTTCAGGTGGGCAAAAACAACGAGTTCTCATTGCTCGAGCCCTATATCGAAGACCGAGTGTTATTTTTATGGATGAGGCAACAAGTCACCTAGACATTGACAACGAAAATTACATTAATAATGCCATATCTTCATTAAAAATCACTCGCATTATTATTGCGCATCGACCTTCTACAATTTCATCAGCAGATAGAGTAGTAACGTTAGGTTCTTCAAATATTCAAGCGAAATAAATACTGGTGATGGAAATTTCACATTTATTTTAGATGGATTCGATATGTTTGCTCTTGTTTTTTTTAAAATGAGATGTATAACTGAAATGTGAGTTAAATACTCATATGCCGCTACATTGGGTTATTATATAAATGAGGATTTTAAATGAGAGTATTAAACGAAACGGAAATTCAACAAGTGAATGGTGCGACTATTGGTCTTGGACTATCAATTATAGGTAAAGTCGTTGGTAGTTGGGGATCTGCCTGGAATAGTGTATGGGGTGGTTGTGAACCTAAACCACCAGTATGTAAACCAGAACCACCAGTATGTAAACCAGAACCACCAGTATGCCAGCCGAAACCACCGATATGCTAAGCTAGCGTATTCATAAATAAAACTTCGCCTGAAGTTAATGGCGAAGTTTTTTAGAATGAGATTTTTTCGTAATTTTTACAGATAGAGATTCACTGTTTTTATTTTTTACAAATAGCATCTAAGGATGAATGATTAGTACCCATGAATTTGTATAAGTGAATTGTATAAGTAGTGTTTAGTGTGAATTTTTACAGGATGTACTATGACTCACCCAAAGGATGTTGTGTTTCAACTTATTGGAATAATTGAGCAAGATATAGGTAAGAATTTATCGATGGACAAACTTTCTGAGTTATCTGGTTATTCTAAATGGTATTTCCAAAGGTTGTTTTATAAATATGTTGCAATGAATGTCGGTTCTTATATACGCTACAGGAAATTAAGCACTGCAGCAATAATGCTTAAACAATGTAAGATAACGATTTCTGAGCTTGCAGCGATTTTGGGGTTTAGCTCTCATCAATCATTTACACGTTCATTCCAAAAATTTATGGGGGAAACTCCGCACAAGTTCAGAATGAATCCAATATGTGATTTTTCAAAATTATTACCTCCTCTTTGCGAGGATGCTGTTCTCAATTATAAATTCATTTCCATTCCATATTGTGATTATATTTTAGAGGATTACTCATTTTTTTTGTATCAACCATTAGATAAAGAAAGATTAAGAAGAATGAAATCCAAAACATGCGATCTCATACCTTTTGAAAAGCACTGTAATAAAGTTATTCAATCAAGCTCTGTTGCAGTGAGAATGAATGAACAGCCTATTCAGTGCTTCAATAGATTGGAGGGGGTTTCTTTTCCATTTGGAAAGTATCTACTTATAACTTACAGAGGGAGTTTTAGTGGATACTATGATTTTTTTAATGATGTTTACAATTCACACTTACCAAAAATAGGGGTCAAGGTGAGAAGCGGTTTGATTGTTGAACTTTACCGCAAAGCCGTCCTTTCTGGTAATGAAATTGACATTGGGGTTTTGATATATTTAGAAGGAGAGCCCAATGCGGATGATTAAAGTGTAACTCAACACAAATTATGGTTTTGTTCTTTAATTTTCCATCATTAAGTATCACTGGAGGGGGGATAGCTTATAATTATGGAGTGTAGTGATTTTAATATTTTCACAAAAGATATGCATTGTATTGGTTTCGTTGCATATCTGTTCTTAACTACCAATACTTAACTTACATAAGGTCTTATCATGGAAATCGATGTTGTTAAAAACTTCCCAATAAAAGTTTATTACAGTGATTTTATCAACTGGTCGAAGGAGATATCAGGCAAACACATACTTACTTGTGCACCTAAAAATAAAGATGAGTTGTTATCTGCGATAAATTGGGCATATGAAAATAAATATTGTGCTAGACCAATAGGGATGAAACACAATTGGTCATCATTGACCATAAATAATGAAGGTAATAATCAAAATGTTTTATTTGTTGATTTGACAAAGAATCTAAAAAAAGTTTCGATAATGAAAGAAGGAGAAAATGGATATGTGACGGCGGAGACCGGAATATCAATGCAGCAATTATTAACATCAATGGAGAAAAATAAGTTGGGATTTTATGCTACTCCAGCGCCAGGAGACCTAACTTTAGGTGGTGTATTAGCCATTGGTGGCCACGGGACGTGTGTCCCAGCTGATGGTGAAGTACTTTCCAAATTCTCCAGTTGCGGTTCAGTTAGTAATAGTATTATTGCCCTTAAAGCTGTTGTGTGGAATTCGAAAACCACTAAGTATGAACTCCGCGAGTTCAAACGTGACGATCCTGAAATTTCTGCTTTCTTAGTTCATGTAGGCCGCGCATTTATCTATGAAGTCACCTTACAAGCACCTCGTAACCGACGGCTACGGTGCCAGAGTTTTGTAAACGTTCCTGCAGAAGAGCTCTTTTCCAAAGAAGGTGCCAACCAACGTACTTTTTCCCACTTTCTGGATCAGTGTGGTCGCGTTGAAGCTATCTGGTTCCCTTTTACCAAAAATCCTTGGCTAAAAATCTGGACGTTAGAAGATAAATATCCGAAAACAGCTAAACCAACTAATGGGCCTTTCAATTATCCATTTTCAGACAATCTGCCGGTGAAAATTTCAGATTTAATAAAAAAAATCAACAATGGACATCCTGAATTAACGCCAAAATTAGGTAAATTACAGATGGAGTTGGTCAGCATTGGTTTGGGGGCCACACTTTCTACAGATCTATGGGGATGGAGTAAAGATCTTCTTCTGTATATTAAGCCATCGACCTTACGTGTTACGGCTAATGGTTATGTTATTATAACAAAGAGAAGTAATATTCAGCGTGTTCTGAATGAATTCGTAAAAAAATATGAATATATGGTTGCTGAATATCAAAAGGAAAAATCCTATCCAATGAATGGGCCTATTGAAATCCGTGTCACAGGCTTAGACCTACCACAGGAAAGCGTTGTCACCAATGCGGTAGCTGCCGATATTTCGGCTATAAGTCCGGTTGAAGGGCACCCGGATTGGGATGTGGCGATTTGGCTTGATATATTAACCATGCCAGATACGCCAGATTCCAATGAATTTTATAGTGAGATGGAAAAGTGGATTTTTAGTCATTACACAGGTGACTATGCATCCGCCCGCGTCGAATGGAGCAAAGGCTGGGGTTATAATGAAAGTTCTGCGTGGGTCGATAAACAAATTTTGGGGCAAGCCATTCCTGAAAGCTTCGGAGCTAGGTCTGATAAAAAAGATTACTGGAATCATGCTTATGAAATTTTACTTAAGTATGACCCGCATTATGTTTTCTCTTCACCTATGTTAGAGCGGCTCTTTGAAAAAAATAAACACTGATTGTGATTAATAGCCATATCACATGTATGTGGAAGTTTTTGTTTCAACACGTAACGCGAGTTGGATGAAAATAATATAATGTATGAGCCCATATTTTATGTGGGCTATTTCTTTACATGAAAAACGCATGGAAATAAATGAGGTGTTGTACGTGGCGGTGCTGATTAATATTGGATTGTTTAAGCTAATGACATGGGGTAATTATCAATTTAAAAACCCTTTCGATATAAGCGGGGGTATTGCATGCTGAATTGACTTACATAATATATTTTTTAATTGTGATTAAGTTGATTTACACTGATGGTTTGTTTTTTGTGCCAGAGTAACTTGCTGTGATCAGTTAGTCTGGACTCCATATTTTCATCAGGATATTTGCCAGCACATGTTAAATCTTAACGAAGGTATGGTTCACGTTAGCGAATCAGGACAGCAGGGTTCTCTATATAGGCCCTGTTCTATTGAGATGTCTGCTCTGGTGTTCCATGTAAAACAGGATTTCGCGGGCTGGCCAACGCGATCCGAGTTTGCAGAAATATTGCTACGCCCGAAGCATTTAAGCAACTGACCAAGGAACTTGCGGATTGAGTTCCTTGATACAGGGCCGGGGGGCTTAATGGGTGTTCATGAAGCCGAGCATTGCATTTAAGCTACAGCTATTTTTACCATGCTTAAGTTGCGCTAAAAGTGTTCCCCAGAACAGAATAGGAAATGGGGTAAGATGTTCAGGTAGTGCCTCCCATGAATCAACACCAAAGATTATCCGATCGAGCGAGTCGAGCGTCGTTTTAACCGATACCTCTAGTTGTTTGTCAGCGTAACTGGCTAGAAAAATCTCCATTAGTAATACCAAGGGATTATGGTGAGGTTTTTGGTGCATAAATGTGATAAGTTCAATAATACGCACTTGAATATCACTAGTGTCGCCAACCGGAACTTGTTCCATAAATGATATAGCCAGTTCACTGATGAGCTCGTGACGTCCCGCAGGGAAGTGGTGCCTTAATGCCCCACGGGTGACACCGACCAACTCACAAATTTTATTCTCGCTGAAGGCGGTATAGCCTTCATTCGCAAGCAAGTTTTTTGCCGCAAATAGCAGTTTGTTCTTAGTAGTTTCTGAATGGCGCCGGATAGCTTCTCGCTTCATAATCATACCTTGATTAAATGATTTCTCCATTTGGACTCCATGTTGGAATGGAGCGACATATAGTAACTACCTCTTCAGTGTGAAGTAAAAGCGATTTCTCCCAAGACTCCCATGGCTCATCTGATACTACCTTGGCGGATTTCCACTGTACCTGTATGTTATTACTCAGTTTACTGCCGACAGATAGAGAACTTGCGGGCTCATGTTGCAACTCTTCACCGTAAACCTCCATATCTATCGCCAATTCCTGCATGACACTGTCAATTAGAGTAAATACCTTACTTTTTGCATTCGCGTCGACGGCTAATGCGTATTCCGTTTCAAGATGGTAGAGAGCAACATGTAGTTCACGAAATTTACCCAGTATAATTTGGCAGTTCAGCGTCAGTTGCTCATTATCATTGCTACGCCAGTTAGGCTCCAGCGCTACCTGTGCTAGCAGTTTTTGTGTGGAATATAGTTTTGACCAGCCGATAAACTGCGCGTTCTTGTCCAGAGTTAACGTACTGATTTTCTCTGCAAAGTAGGTAAATAAACCCCCTAGCGACTGGCGCAGAGTTTTTCCTTCGATTTCAGGCCAGATTAGACCATGAACTAATGTGGCAACAATAATCCCTAGAAGAATACCTATGAGCCTATCGCGAATTTCCGGCAATTCCGGGCTGGGAGCAAAGTCAGTAAACATTGCCAGTGAAAAAGCGAATACGATTTGTATACCTGCATAACTGCTACGTTCAGAACCTGCAGCCACCCAACTGCCTAGGGCTAATACTGGTGTAACCATTAGTAGTAAGCCGGTGATAGAATCAATCCGCGGCAGGATAAACACCGTTGCGAATAGCGCTAAGGCACTACCAACAAGACAACCGCCAATACGCAAAAGGCTTTTATGGATCGATGCACCGAGTCCGGGCAAGGCCACGATGATACAGGTCAACATCGATGTGTGAATGCCAGGCCATTGAACACTGGTATAAAATACGTAGCAAATGGCCACCGAGAGCAACGTTTTGACACCGTACTTAATGTACTTGTATGAGAGACCTTTTTTGATGGACTTATTTGAGGAAACCGGTGGTTCTACAACTGCAGGTTCGCATCCCTCTTGGTCCTTCGATAGGGAAATGCTGATTAACGCGCTATACATCTCCCGTAAGCAGTCTGGCAAGGTTATAACCTTTTCTAGTTCTTGCTTCTGCTGTGACAGATGATATGTTTCGTCTTTTTGTATGCTTTGTTGGAATGCTTGACACTCTTTTGATAGCAGATGGCAGTAGCTGACTACTTCCGGAGACAACTGGGAGGGCGTCAGAGTATGGAGGTTGCGCGTGGCGGAATAAAGTCCTTCTACTGTCGCAATTATGGCCAGGTAGTGTTCTTTGTTTTCACGGTAATTGGCGTTCCGCATCACCGAAAATTTCAGATATTTATGCAGAGTGAGAACGCTGTTTTGAATATCATCCAAGTTTAGTGTTGCCACCGGCTTACCCGAGGCAGTCACCTGGAGCATATGACTGACCATCGTCAAGACCCGTTCTATTTCCTGTTTCAATTGTTTGACCGGTTCGACTGGTAAGATAAGCGTATTGACGATGTGTGCCACTACAGAGGCATATCCGCCTGCCACCCAAGCCCACATAAGATTGCGCAGCAACATTTCGCCGTTTGAGCTTAGATCCACAAAGCTTTGTGCATAAGTAACCGTGATAGCCACACTAAAAAAAAGAGGTCCCAACTTTTGGGACGAACGCATCAAATAAAGAAAGAGAATCAATGCCGCTGCTGAAGAGAGCAGCCGGAGCATTGGATACTCGATGGTAAATTTTAGAATGAGGATTGCACATCCTACCGCCATCATATTAACCAGCATGAATAACGGGAAAATAATTCTGGTCAATACAATATTTTGCTGAGTAGCAAAAAATACTACAAGCAGGGAATAAGATAGTTGAGGGACGTTAAGCGCCATTGAAATGACAATGACAATCACAGATGATATTAGGTAACGTAGCATGGAGTTATAACGCCCGGGAAAAGCGTGCAACTCTTGCCGCAGAAAGTTCAACAGATTGCTTTGTTGCGTACCGGATACGGCGAACTCACTCATGATGCATTTCCATCTTTGTAGAGAATTGTTTCTCTAGGACGGATATTGACAACCGCAGATGTACCCATGCGGAAGATGTCAAGGTCAGGATTGATGATGCGGATACGTACCGGGAAACGCTGGGCGACGCGTACCCAGTTAATACTACGTGATACATTTGGCAATCCACCTTGAGTGGACCCACCATCGTCGGGATATACACCATAGCCGATAGAATCCACAATACCTATAAATTGTTTGCGAGTATTGCTCATTAGATACACATCGACTTTCGCCTGGTCGTAAATATTTTGCAGCTCGGACTCACGGAAATTTGCCACCACATACCAAGTGGTACTATCGATTAGTGTAAAGATGGCTTGACCAACGCTTGCATATTGCCCAGCGGTGGTTTTTAACGAAACAATGCGTCCATCGAACGGTGCCTTGACAATGGTGTGTTCTAGATTGAATTGCGCGGTGGAAATATCAGCCTTGATCACCTCGCGTTGTGCTATCAGCGCGGCGACGCTGCTGACAGCTGCATTGGCTTGCTGAGCCTGCAATCGGCTTGACTGAAACTGAGCTGTTGATGCTCGCTGAGCGGCGCTGGCTTGATCTAAAGCTTCTTTTGAGACAAAATTTTGTGGACGTAGGGCCTCCAGGCGACGCAGAGTCTTCGTATCTTGTTCAGCCGTCGCACGTGCTGCTTCGACACGTTTCTCGGCGGCCTGTGCATTAAATTGCTGGGCATTAACATCTCGCTGTGCAAGGATGATTTGCTGCTCTAACTGCGCTAGGCTAGCCATCGCACGATCCCGTGAGTCTCGATAAGGACGCGGATCTATATGGAATAGAACATCGCCTTTTTTTACCAATTGGTTCTCACTGATTGGCATTTCAATAATCAGTCCGTTGACTTGAGAGGCGACGTTAATGGTATCTGCATATACGTAAGCATCGTCTGTTCGCGGGGCTTCATCAAGGGTTTTGACTACCCAGAGTAAAGCCACCAGTGTAGTCACCGTTAGTAAGGTTACTAACAAACGTTTTTTCGTTTTGTCTATAATTCCTTTCAACATTCTCACTTCCTTGATAAAAAAGTACCATTAATTAAAGAAAATGGCCCAATAACTGACTGAAAACAATGCAATGAGCAGGGGGTAGGTCAAGATATAAGGAAAAAGCCATTCATCCTTGTTTTGGGGGGATAAAAGCATATAAATAACGACGATACTCAAACATCCGCCAGAAATGCAAAAAATCCAGTCAGGGAAGTAGGCACCGAGAACATTGATTGAGGGAGAATGGGAATGGCAGCCGTTCAATAACATGACAGCTCCGAACATCAAAAATGAGTTTGGTTTCATAAAATAATAATCCTAAATAAAATTATTTGTAACATATATTAAAATTCTCGCATATACAACCATGTATATAGAAGAGTTATCTTATTGAAAATAAAATATAACTAAATTTCAATGGATTGCCAGTGATTGGCTTGGTGTGTTGAATTAGTGCTACTATTGATTTAGCATTAAAAGATAAATGTGGGTAATAATCCACTGTACCTCTTAGATAAAATAATAAGAATGGTAGACTGTGAGGAGAATCGGTATAAAAGATAGTTTGTCAATGATGTATTGGGTCTGACTCAGGATATTAAATTAATTGTAAATCATGTTGTTATGATTGCAATGGCTATTTGTTACACCAAAATTTTAAATATTTTAAAAAGCTATAAAGTACCGCATAAACTCCAGTGGCCACACCAACGCATCCGTCTCTTCAGGATCCACTAAGAACGTATCATTTAAAAAATTACCAATAGTGCTAATTATTCCCCTGGTAACTTATGGGTGTGTTGACTATATTGTATCAGTCTGGTGGTATAACTATTCCGTTTTACGAAGACTTCACTTATAGGAAAATGCATCGTGATTTAAATGACATTTAAATTTTAATGTTGATACTTTCTCTCTCGGCAGCATCATGAATTGGTACATCATTTTATCTAACCATGTTGTGATTAAATAAACGAATGAGAAAGTTCGGTGATAATATTAGGTAAATATCCCTAACGATATCTGGGTTAAAGGCTCGTGCCACTACAGGAACTTTGATGCCTATCTGATGACCTCGAAGGAGAAAGGAAGAAGGAGAAAGGAAGAAGGAGAAAGGAAGAAGGAGAAAGGAAGAAGGAGGAGTATGAAAGTAAAAGAAACAACTGTGAGTTGAGGCGGCCAGCCCCCATCAGCTATTCGGCGTATATGGACGTGCGGGTGGTGCTGCTCAGAAATCGGCGGGAGGGCGTGAACTCGATGACCATCTCAGAACATTTGTCCGATGTGACGATAACCGATATAGGATTGCATATTACGGCGCTGGATAATGGTGCACCCGTTGCGATTTCCCCCGTGACTGAACTGGTTTACAGTATGTTTCTTCATGCGAAGGTCACTGAGATCCTTAAAGAGGTTGTTAACTGGACCGGTTTTACACGTAACTTCACACATCTGAAAAGTAACACTGTCATACCGTAGAGGCGAGGAGTGCTCCGGACCTTCGTCTTGGCTGACTGCATTAATATTAATACTGGTCTGAATAAAATGGCTGAATCCTGTCCCGGTATGACAAAAGTGTACTGGAAAACATGCAGGTCTGGTACATCCGAGATGAGACAGACATGGTGGCACAGGGTTAGCTGGTTAATGCTCAAAGCACGCCCCACTTGGCAGCAGGCTGACGGCCAGAATTTTCGGGGGGAAGTCATGGCTACTACGCCGGGTGGGTCAACCTGAAATATGAACAGGGCCCGGCCTTCAGATCTATAATGCCCACCTAACGAGAACCTTGTTCACTCACCATAAAAGATGACGGGAAATTTTTCAGTCTTATACCGTCATACGACTCTCTTTTTGTCGATTTATAAAACATCCTAAAAATGTAAAATAATAAATAAGGCAATGAACACCAAAATGAAATTCAATGTGCTATTATTCATGACTTACCTCAGCCGTAAATTCCCATAATTATATTATCGGAACCAATATCTCTACGTTGAGAATCAGCTCTTCACTATAATCATCCGGATATAATTCGACAACAAATCCATCTTTCATTTTTACATTGAGAAAGGGGAGGTGTTTGTCATACATGTTTTTGTAAAAGGTGACGTATTCGTCTTTTTTTCCACGAAAGGGAAGAATTAGGTATTTACCTGCGGGGAGATAAAGGCAGTTTAAAGAGCAAAAAACATCTGATGTGAGCATGACACGAAAAGAAGAATAACATTGATTAAGCGCACAACAGTGAATGTCAAAAATACCCTGCACCCTCTTTTTATGACTGTTAGAAATGTCTTTTATTGAGATGTCTTTACACGTTGAATGATAAATAAATGCATGACACGTTTTAACCACCCCTAAGTCTTGCGGGAGAGAGAGATAATAGTGGTCTAACTCCCCATTATTTATGAACGGGGGATATTGTTTAGAAAAGTCCCATTCCGGCTTTAATCGGAATTTTTTGGGAGTCTCACCAAAGAATCTTTTGAATGCGCGTGTAAAGCATTGTTGAGAACTGAACCCTGACGCTACAGCAACAGTTAAAATGTCCCCCTGTGATTGCTTGAGTAAAATCGCAGATTTACTCAATCGTCGATGTCTAATATAAGTGCCAATTTTTATTCCAATGTGTTTTTTGAACAGTCGCTGCAAATGCCATTTTGAATATCCAGAAATGGCTGCCAGTCTATCAATTGATAACTCTTCAATGATGTTGTTTTCTATGAACTCAACGACTTGAGAAACTATTTCTTTTCGATAATTCATTAAACCTCCGTGTTTCTGATAAGAAAATAGTGACACATTCGAGGCTGAAGAGGCATTGAGATTTATCCTAAAAACACTCTAATTAAAATGGTGTTACCAATTGAAATGCATTTTATTGATTTATTTGTTAACCGGAAATATTAGTTTCATACGGTATTATTTACCCCGAAAATAATAACATTTTATTTTGGTTTCTTTATTTTTTTTGTGAATAAACTATTTTCTTTTCCTTTGTCCAGGTTTGCGAAGTATTAACGACAAAATAAGGCTGTTACTTGGGTGATGTGAAAGTAGCAACATGCTTAATACGCAAGCGGAAAATGGCGTGAGCCTATGCCCACGACCACAAGCCTGAATTAAAAAGTAAATGTTGTTTTAAATAGGGGGCTGCGGGATCATTTCCCGCAGAAGATCTGCCACATCCTGGTCTTTCACATTCAATGCAGGCTGTGCCCCAAACTCTTTCATAATATAGGTGCTTAGCGTTGCAATTTGTTTGTCACTCAGCGTGTCGGAAAATCCTGGCATAAACACCTCACTTTCATTGGTTTTGCGCGATACACCGTGCAGGATGACGTTGAGCAGATTGTTCGGCATTTCTGCAGCAACCACGCTGTTTTTCATCAATGAGGGGTAGTATCCATCTTCGTTGCCCTGACCACTGAAGCTGTGGCAACTTGCACAGCTACCGAGGAACAAACGCGCACCGTCGGTCTCCGGGGTATCTTTGAACGGTACGCCACGCAGGTTATCCATGCTGGTGATAGGTTTGGTATTAACGCGGGGAAAAACATCGATATTACTTGGCAACTATGCAGCGGAAATCCTGGGCCAGAAGGAGGAGGCCACCTCAAAGACAACTTCGCAAGGATGAGGAGAATGCAGAAATAGTGAATCTATTGCTTCATTTAAATCAACTTCTACGAGGATTTCAGGTTAGTTGACGTGATAACGATTGTGTGTTTTTTATGAAAATCAGTAATATACTGAGCTACATGAATAGCCGGGGGGAGTAAAAAACTATGTCTCGACGTTAATGGAAATGTTCCGTAAATTTGAAAAACACTTTTAGGCAAAAGAGAGTGCTTGTTGGGTGCTAACGTTGAGTAATCGTATACTGTATTGCCAGATTGTATATTGAGTTAAAAATAGCTTTTTAGCATCATCTCTCTACCGAAATTCTTGACGTTATTTAACGATATAGTTTTAATTGGCTAGTAAAGGTTTTAGCACGAGTAGAGTCTGGCATGCAGCAATGTTATAAGCAACGTAGTGTGAGACTGAATATGCCAAATAATTTTCTAAAAGATCGTCGAAGATTTATTCTAAATTCAGTAATGGCAGCACCCGCAATCGCTATGTTCGGTTTAGGGGATGTATATGCAAAGAGTGAAACTCCCCAAGATAGTAAACCGCGTGATGACTACCAACCTCTTTTTTTTGGAAAGGAAGAGTGGCTTTTCATAAATTCGGCCTGTGATACATTAATTCCTCATGATGATAACGGTCCGGGGGCATTAGAAACTCAGGTTCCAGTGTTTATTGATCGACAGCTTTTTGGGGATTTTGGTCATGCTGCTACTTGGTATATGAAAGGCCCCTTCCAGCCTGATGCGGCACCAGATCGCGGATATCAGCTATCACTTACACCTCAACAGGTCTATCGTCTTGGCATTAGGGAAACTAATGATTGGTGCGTTGCAAACTATCAGAAATCCTTCCAAGAATTAAGCGATGAAGAAAAAAAATTCATATTAGAAGGACTTGAGGAAAGGCGAATAACCTCTACCCTTGTACCCTTGGATACATTCTTTAGTTTCCTTTTACAAAATACCAAAGAAGGTTATTTTGCAGATCCTGTGCACGGCGGTAATAAGAATATGCAGTCATGGGTAATGATTGGTTATCCTGGTGCGCGTGCTTCTTATCTGGAGTGGGTAGAAAAACACAACGTTCATTATCCACTTACCCCAACTAGCCTTAATGGGAAGACTGTTTAATGCCTAAGATTATCAATAAAAAAGTCGATATCGTACTCGTTGGACTGGGCTGGGTGAATTCGGTGATGGGCATGGAGTTGGCAGAAACAGGATTAACAATGCTAGCGCTAGAACGCGGGGAAGATAGGAACACCGTTCCGGATTTTGCCTTTCCCAAAATGGCGGATGAACTGAGTTACGCGGTCAGGTTGAAACTGATGCAAAACCTGTCATCAGGTACGGTAACTGTGCGCCGTAATGAACAAGAAACGGCGTTGCCTTACCGTACTATGGGGGCTTTCCTACCTGGAACTGGGGTTGGAGGTTCGGGAGTGCACTGGGGGGCTTATACTTTTCGCCCACTTCCGGTAGAAATGCGTCTTCGCAGCTATGTTGTCGAAAAATTTGGGGTGGAAATTATTCCTGAAGATATGACTATTCAGGATTACCCGATCAGCTATGAAGAGATTGAGCCTTTTCTGACTCGTTTTGAACAGATTGTCGGTGTTTCTGGTATTGCAGGAAATGTCAAAGGCGAAAAAGTTGCAGGAGGCAATCCATTTGAAGGATATCGTTCTGCACCATTGCCCCTTCCGCCATTGAAGAAGACCTACAACGTTAGCTTGTTTGAAAGTGCAGTAAAATCAATGGGGTATAATCCATATCCGACACCGGCCGGGATTGCATCTGGCTCATATACTAACCTCTATGGAATGCAGTTGGGTCCCTGTAACTTCTGTGGATTCTGCGATCATTATGGTTGCTTAAACTATTCAAAAGCGTCGCCGCAAACTTGCGTGATGGATGCCTTGAAACACAAAGAAAACTTCAGCTATAAAACAAACTGTGAAGTAACGCGTGTAAACCTTGACAATACAGGGACAAAAGCCACAGGAGTTACTTACATAGACCCTCAAGGGAAAGAGGTCGAGCAACCTGCAGATTTGGTCATTCTTGGCGCATTTCCATTTACTAATGTACGTTTGTTATTGTTATCTGGTATCGGTAAACCTTATAACCCGAAAAAAAATGAAGGACAAGTGGGACGCAATCTTGCCTATCAAAGTACAGGGGCCGTTTCTATTACGTTCTTAGATAAAAAGTTCAATACATTTATTGGAGCCGGGTCAAATAGTGTTGGAATAGATGATTTTTCCATTAGTCAAATAGATTTTCTTAAAGAAGGTTTTATTGGTGGAGGCATCATTAAAACATCACAAAGTGGTAATGGCCCCATCAAAGGTACATCTGTTCCAGCTGGAACACCGAAATGGGGTAGTGCCTGGAAAAAAGCAATTATTGAGAATTATGGGCATGGAACTAGTGTTCAGGTTCATGCAAGTAATATGTCTTATCGGAGCAATTACTTAGATCTTGATCCAACATACAAAGATATATATGGTGACCCATTGCTGCGTATGAATTTCAATTGGCACGATAATGACATGAAAATGCTTTATTTTATGAGGAAAAAAGCTGAGGAGATCGCAAAAAAAATGGGACCATCAAGTGTACAATCCTCGTTTAAAAAAGTGGGTGAACAGTTTGATGTCCGTCCCTACCAAACTACCCATGTTGTTGGGGGAGCCATTATGGGGGATAGCAAAAAAAATAGTGTAGTCAATAAATACTCTCAGTCTTGGGATGTTCCAAATCTATTCATCGTAGGAGCTTCTTCTTTTCCTCAAAATATGCAATATAATCCGACCGGCTTGGTTGGTGCTTTAACACTTTATTCTGCGAAAGGTATACGTGAAATCTATCTGAAATCTCGCGGACCGATGGTTCACGGGGAGGAGTGATAATGAAAAAAATGGTTTTAATTTCTACATTAACTCTCGCGGTAAGTAGCATAGCAGTTGCTCAGAGTGATGACGAGCGGGCTTCCTTAATTGCACAGGGGGAATATATTTCTCGTTTAGGTGATTGTATGGGATGTCATACCACAGATAATAAACGTCCATATAGCGGGGGGCTAAAAATACAAAGCCCTTTTGGGGTTATCTACTCGACCAATATTTCACCTGATCTCAAGCATGGGATAGGAGAATACAGTGAGGAAGAGTTCAGTCGTGCCGTTCGTGAAGGTGTACGCAGAGATGGAACATACCTCTATCCTGCAATGCCTTACCCTTCATATGCTAAAATGAGCGATAAGGATATTCATGCCCTATATGTTTATTTTATGTATGGTGTGAAACCTGACAAGCAACTAACACCGAAGACAGATCTCGGATTTCCATTTAACCAGCGTTGGGGGATTGGGTTTTGGAACTTTTTCTTTACTGATAATGAACAATTCAAGCTTCATAGCAAGGTGGATGAGGATGTTAACCGAGGAGCTTATCTGGTAGAAGGCCTTGGTCATTGTGGTAGTTGCCATACGCCACGAGCTATAACCATGCAGGAAAAAGCCTATGACGGCAGTAGTGAAGATTATCTTGCTGGTACTGAACTCAATGGCTGGAACGTTCCTTCTTTACGGGCTGGAGGAAAGGATACAAAAGGTATTACCAGTTGGAGCCAGAAAGACATCGTTCAGTATTTGCAAACCGGTCGTAATCAGCATGCTTCTGTTGGTGGAGAAATGACTTCGGTTATTCAGCATAGCTCAGGTTATATGACCGATAGTGATCTAAATGCGATAGCTGCTTATCTGAAATCGTTGTCAGGTAAGAAGGTGTCAGATGACACGAATAACTCTGTATCTATTAGCAAGACAGAACAAAGATTAAGTGCTGCTACGAACCTAGATGCAGGCGAGAGGGTTTATATAGACAATTGCACTGCCTGTCATTTTATTTCTGGCAGGGGTGCTCCGCCAACTTTTCCTCCGTTGGTTGGTAATGAGTTAGTAAATGCGGATAATCCAATAGGACTAATAACGGTTATTCTCAATGGTGCGAAGATGCCAACTACATCTAAAGCGCCAACCCAGCTTGCCATGCCTGATTTCGGCTGGCGTTTAACCGACCAGCAAGTTGCGGATCTAACAAGCTTTATTAGAAGCGGCTGGGGTAATCGACAGAAAGCAGTAACACCTGATTATGTCAAGCAAGTCAGACAATCATTACCTAAGCCGGAAATTACTTCTAAACCTGAAGATCTCGATGGAGTCCGAGCCTACTCAGAAAGGAAATAAAGCATGATGGTGTGAGGGACATCGTTCTCTAGTCTTGAGACTGCTGGTGAGCAATGTTGGAAATATACGTTTGATGGTATTCGAGAAAGTTGGCGTTCATGTGAGGATCTACTGTGGTGCTAGATGAGAACCGCTGATTTTTTTGTTATTATTTTATGTATTATATTGTTTTATATTATGAGTGAACAGAAAGTGATTATTCCCGTAAGGTAAGCCGATACTGAACCTTTATCGGAAATATAATTACAATCGATTTGTATTTATATGGTGTCCTGTTTTTAATTCATATGATAAATAGATTGTTTTTCCTGTCTAGGAAGGTTATACGGTTATTTTATCTGATTACAGAGTTCACAAACAATGGGGCATATGTAGTATATATGTCTTCCATTCGAGGCAGGTAATTCCGTAAAAGTGCTAGGTATGATTTTTTGCAAGAAGGGCGGGTTGTGGCTTTACCACCAGTCTGACGGTGGTGATTCAGGGGCTGATTATTGTGAAGCTTGTAGGCCACCAGGATTTATACGTAGAACCGCAACACATATCATAACTATCCTTCGGGCAGTAAAGAGGAGTTTACCTCAGTAATTAATGGAAGAGAGAATGTTATTATCCTCAACTAAAATCATCCAATTATGGAAAAAGTAATTGAAAAAACACCACTAATTTATTTAAATATTTACGTGTCAAACAGATCTAATTAAGCAAAACTTGATTTGACAGACTTGTGATCTGTAAATATATGAATGTGTTGCGCGTAACTGGATGTCTCTGTTAATGCTAATATGTATAAAGTCGGAATTTTATTATGGAAAAATTAATGACATCCTTAATGCTTTTCACTGAGAGAATGACTCATGGAGAGCGGCATGTAACCCAGCGACTGGAATCACATCTCGGAGAGGGGGCTTTGGTCTGGTATGACATCCCGGTGGGTAGACAACACCGACATCCGGATTTCGTGATCGTTGATACTTCTTTGGGACTTATTTTTCTAGAAGTTAAAGACTGGCGGATAAGTACGTTCCATCATGCTGCTCCTCAGAGCGTCATTCTTGAAACAGAAGAAGGCCAAAAAAGAGAAAAAAATCCATTGGTGCAGGTTAGGGAATATGCTTGTTCCACCGTTGAAATGTTATCTAAATATCGTAATTTACAGCAGACGGGAGCATATAAAGGAAAACTTAATCTTGCGTGGGCATATGGCGTAGTGTTTACCGATATCACACGGCAACAGTTGACGTCTCTTTCCACTGTGGGGGTTGTCGAGGCGTGTAGTGGCACAGTAAATTTGGCCACTTGATTAAAGGTGTGAGTGCCCCCAAACTTGTAGACAAATCAGGCCTATACTATTTAGCTTTTTTATCTCTATAATACACTTAATGCATAAAAAACCGATCATAAAGGCCGGCGGAAAAATTCGGATTAGAAAATGATAATCATGAAGTTATATATCGGAGTATACACTATTAATTTACCATCAAAAAATACATTATAAATTAATTATATCCAGCTCACAGAACGCGCTCAAGAAAATTCGAATAGGCGCTGGCGGCTCAAGTCGTGCTCCCCATCGATAATCTGATGCATAGTCTCAATAGCGAAGCAACGCATACTATGAAACTATTACGCAAGATATAGACTCTGTAACATCATTCATTTTAAAAAAATGACACTGCTTAGAATAAAAAGCCGACCATGGAGATCGGTAGCAAATGCTATAAGAATATCAGAGTAATACACTTGAGAATATTAACGGATTAAAAGTAACATTGACGTAACCATTTTTTTTACCTAAAAATGCGTCATCGTCTCAGTTCACGGCTTTCCCCTCCTTATCTGCCTCAGTCATTTTGTAAGCATCCCTGTAATCCGAACCATTCACTTTTAGAGATCTTCCGACATACTG
>Ga0206941_10064_pt1 | contig 31861 bp, 31 predicted proteins | sample Alteio_BWOrgHeat_9_FD_153251 | JGI IMG/M metagenome (GOLD analysis project Ga0206941, IMG submission 153251) | Enriched cells from forest soil in Barre Woods Harvard Forest LTER site, Petersham, Massachusetts, United States -... | ecosystem: Environmental > Terrestrial > Soil > Temperate forest >...
TTGTTTTTATCAACGGCTATTTTCAGCCCACATTATCTAAAATAAATAATATACCTAAAGAGATTACGTTAACTTCTGTAAATGATATTTTATTAAATCAACCCGAAAAAATAAAAAGTTATTTAGAAGAACACACTGATCAAAGCTCTGCTCTCATTAATTTAAATACCGCCTTTATCACCGATGGTTTATTTTTACATATACCAAAAAATACCCAACTAAAACAACCCATACATGCTTTGTTTTTATCGACAGAAACAGATGAAAATGCGTTAATTAATAATAGAAATATTCTGATATTAGAAGAGAATGCCAGTGCAGCAGTATTGGAAGAATATGCGACACTCCCTTGCGGTCGCGGCTCTGATGGTGCCAATAACAAGCTTATTACAAAAAACATACTGACTAAAATTATCCTAAATAATCACTCGCGCTTAGACTACCACAAACTCCAACGCGAAAATAAAAACACTATTCATCTGGCACGCACAGATGTCACACAACACAAAGACTCACAACTTCATCATCACAGCATTTCACTCGGTAGCAAATTAGCGCGTGATAATTTAAATATTGCCTTAAATGAAACAGGCGCTTTTTGTGAACTCAATGGGTTTTATGCACTATCCGACACACAACACATAGACCATCACACACGTATCGATCATCACGCACCTCATACCAACAGTGAAGAATGCTACAAAGGTATTCTGCAAGGTAAATCTAAAGGTGTATTTAATGGCAAAGTCATCGTGCACCCCAATGCGCAAAAAATAAAATCTAATCAGATGAATAAAAATTTGTTGTTATCTAAAACAGCAGAGATGAACACCAAACCTGAGTTAGAAATTTATGCAGATGATGTGCAATGTACACACGGGGCAGCAGTAGGCGAAATTGATACCGATGCGTTGTTCTTTTTGCGCGCGCGAGGGTTGGATGAAAATGCCGCGATTGCATTACTGATTCAGGGATTTTATGAGGGTGTGCTGGGGCGGATAGCGGAGCCTGCTATTGCGGCTTATGTGCATCGTGCTGTGGCTGAAAAAATTTAAAAATTAATTTATCACAAAGGCACAAAGACACAAAAGCACAGAGAAAAACGAAAAAATCTTAAAATATTTTAAAAAATAAATTTTTCTTTTGATTTTTTATCTTTTCTCTGCGTCTTTGTGTCTCTGTGGTAAAAAAATGTTCTTATGAAAAAACTCAATATCACCAAAATCCGCGCTGACTTCCCCCTCCTGCACCAACAGGTACACAACCATCCGCTCGTCTACTTAGACAACAGCAACACCACACAAAAACCTCAGTCTGTTATCCAGGCAATGAATGATTACTACGAACACGACAACGCCAACATTCATCGATCTGTCTACAATTTAAGCGAACGCGCGACCCAATTATTTGAAAACGCACGCGATAAAATAAAACACTTCATCAATGCCAAACACCGTCATGAAATTGTGTTTGTCAAAGGCACAACAGAAGGTATTAATCTGGTCGCCGATTGTTTGTCACGCTGTCACATTAACGCAGGAGACGAAATCGTCATCAGCGCTATGGAGCATCACTCTAACATCGTTCCCTGGCAATTTGTCTGCGAAAAAACTGGCGCGCATCTAAAAGTCATTCCAGTGAGCGAAAATGGCGAATTAGATCTACAAAAATTTACTGATTTACTTAACGAAAAAACCCGCATTGTCGCCATCACCCACGCATCTAACGTATTAGGTACGATCAACCCCATAGAAAAAATCATTGAAATCGCGCATGAAAAAAATATTCCCGTATTGTTAGACGGCGCACAAGCAGTGGCACATTTACCCGTAGATGTACAAAAACTTGATTGTGATTTTTATATTTTTTCTGCACATAAAATGTACGGCCCTACTGGCACAGGGGTAGTTTACGGCAAAGAAAAATGGCTACACGCCATGCCACCTTATCAAGGCGGTGGCAGCATGATCCAACAAGTGACGTTTCCTAAAACAACTTATGCGGACTTACCTTATAAATTTGAAGCAGGCACATCAAACATGGCAGGCGTGATTGGGTTAGGTGCAGCAGTGGATTATATTCAGCATCTAGGCATGGAAAATATAGTTTCACATGAGCAAGATTTATTAGCTTACGCAACACGACAATTGCAAAAAATCCCTGGCTTACGAATTATAGGCACAGCACCAGAAAAAATAGGTGTCATTTCATTTATTTTAGAGGGGATACATCCACATGATGTTGGCACTGCTTTGGACACTTACGGCGTTGCTGTAAGAGTAGGACACCACTGCGCCATGCCATTAATGGAACGCTTTGGGGTACCTGCAACGATTCGCGCCTCGTTTGGGGTATATAACACAGAAGAAGAAATAGATGTGTTGGTGGAGTCGTTACTGAAAGTGCAGGCGTTGTTTAAGTGAGTTTGGTAAAAGCTCAGCTAATGGCGTCAACTTAAGAGATAACCCAATCGTAGGGTGGGTAAAGCCGGTTTGTTTTTAACCGGTGTGCCCACCGTAAATATTTTTTTAAATATTTTTTGGTGGGCACGTCGGAAAAACACCTCCTTTGCCCACCCTACGCTGGAGTGCAATTCCTTAAGTTGACGCCATTAAAAGCTCAGCCCCTGCGCCAGAAAAAACCAAAAACAAAGTTTAAAAATTTATTAATAACTTATTTAAAATAATTATGTCCGCCCTAAACGAACTTTACCAGGAAATGATTATCGACCATGGTCGTCGACCGCGGAATTTTTATATTTCTGAACAAGCAAATGCGATACAAGAAGGGTTTAATCCTTTGTGTGGTGATAAACTCACGATTTATTTAACCGAAAAAAATGGTGTGGTAGAAAATGTAAGCTTTCAAGGCAGCGGCTGTGCGATTTCCATGGCATCTGCTTCGTTAATGACAGAAGCCATGAAAGGCAAAAGTGTAGAAGAAGTGAAAAAGCTATTTGATATTTTTCATAAAATAATGATGGGAGAAAAAAATCCCGATGCGCTTGAAGCACTTGGAAAATTGAGCGTGTTAACAGGCGTGGCTGAGTTTCCCTCACGCGTAAAATGCGCAACATTGGCGTGGCATACGTTGATGGGCGCATTAAAACACCAGACAAAAATAATCAGCACAGAGGATGAGAAATAACATGACTACATCTCCAATCACCATCACCGATACCGCCCGCGATCACATTCAAAATTTCCTCAAAACGATGGGAGAAAACGCGGGTTTTAAATTAGGCGTCAAAGCCTCTGGTTGTTCGGGTTTTGCTTACGTGGTCGATATTGCACAACAACCAGGCGAAAATGATGAATGCATAGATATCAACAATGTGCGTGTTTTCATAGATAAAGACAGTATTCCTATGTTAAAAGGCACTATGGTTGATTTAAAAGACAAAGGGATTGGGCAGAAGCAATTGTGTTTTAATAATCCAAATGTGGAAGACTCCTGTGGATGTGGTGAAAGCTTTACAGTAAAAAGCGAAGACTAAAATGAGCGACACAAATAACATCATTACCCTCTCCCGCGATGTCGATGCGCATTTAATTCCGTCTGGTGCCAGAATATATTTGCACAAAGACACCGAAGTGACGATCACGCAAGCATTAGGCAGCAGCTATACTGTCAATATTTATGGCAATTTAGCCAGAATTGATGGCAAAGATGCAGATGCCATTGGTCGTGAACCCACAAAAGCTATTCCTGCCGAACTCCCAGAAGGCACAAATTTAAACGACTTAGTCTGGCATCAACTCAAGACATGTTATGATCCAGAAATTCCCGTGAATATTGTGGATTTAGGTTTAATTTATAACTGTGAGCTGATTAAAAAACCGGGTGAAAATGAACATCGCGTGGATATTAAAATGACCCTCACCGCCGCAGGTTGTGGTATGGGGCCTGTGTTAGCCAGCGATGTAAAACAAAAATTATTGGCACTGCCGACAGTGACTGAGGTGAATGTTGAGCTGGTATTTGATCCCCCATGGGATCGCAGCATGATGTCTGAAGAGGCTAAACTTGAGCTTGGACTGTTGTGAAAACATAAAAGATTTAACGCAAAGACGCAAAAAAATAACGCAAAGAAACGCAAAGAAAATCAAAATCTTAAAATCTTTTTATTTTTTAATCTTTTTTGCGTTTCTTTGCGTCCTTTGCGCCTTTGCGTTAAATATTTTGACTTTCGCGCCTTTATGTTAAATTTTTAAATCTTCTAAATTCATGAAAACTACTGACCCAAAAATCGGCTTCGTCAGCCTCGGCTGCCCAAAAGCCCTCGTTGATTCCGAACGAATCCTCACCCAACTACGTGCGCAAGGTTATGAAGTCGTCCCGAGCTATAACGACGCGAATTTAGTGGTCGTCAACACCTGTGGATTTATTGAAGATGCGGTTGAAGAATCGTTTGATGCGATTTCTGAAGCGTTAGCAGAAAATGGTAAAGTGATTGTGACCGGTTGTCTGGGTGTGAAAAAAGATATGCTGATGGCACGCTACCCAAATTTACTCGCCATCACTGGCCCGCAAGATTATGAAGCTGTCATGACAGCAGTGCATAAAAATCTTCCCCCTATCACACATCCTTTTACCAGTTTAGTGCCTCCTCAAGGGATTAAACTCACCCCTCGTCATTACGCGTATTTAAAAATCTCCGAAGGCTGCAATCACAAATGCACGTTCTGCATTATTCCTTCTATGCGTGGAAAGTTAGTAAGCCGTCCAGTATCCGATGTATTACGCGAAGCAGAACAACTGGCTAAAGCTGGCGTGAAAGAATTACTCATCATCTCACAAGATACCAGCGCTTATGGCGTGGATGTGAAATACCAATCGCATGAATGGCACGGCAAACAAGTTAAAACGCGCATGACCGAGCTGGTCGAAGCACTGGCAGAATTCGGCATTTGGGTGCGACTGCATTATGTCTATCCGTATCCGCATGTAGATGAAGTCATCCCATTAATGGCAGAAGGAAAATTATTACCTTATCTGGATATTCCCTTTCAACATGCTAGCCCGCGTATTTTAAAACTCATGAAGCGCCCTGCATGCACTGAAAATAATTTAGAACGCATTCAAGCCTGGCGAAAAATTTGTCCTGACATCACATTACGCAGTACATTTATTGTCGGCTTTCCGGGTGAAACTGAAGCTGAGTTTAAAGAGTTGTTAGACTTTATGACAGAAGCTGAATTAGATCGCGTGGGATGTTTTAAATATTCTGCTGTTGAAGGTGCAGTAGCAAATGCCTTACCTGACCCTGTGCCTGAAGAAGAAAAACAAGCACGCTGGGAAGCCTTTATGGCAGTGCAAGCTAAAATCAGCACCAAACGTTTGCGAAAAAAAAATCAATAAAAAAATGCGTGTATTGATAGATGAAATGGATGGAGACACCGCGATTGCACGTAGCACTGCGGATGCACCAGACATTGATGGGAAAGTTTATATTCAGGATGCAAAGGGGTTAGTAGCAGGCATGTGGGCAGATGTAAAAATAAAAAGATCAGATGAGCATGATTTGTATGCGACTTTAAAAAACATTTAAAAATTTAACCCAAAGGCACAAAACAGTCCTCCTCACACACTTCCTTTTTTAAGTTCTAGAAGGCTTATTATAATTTTTTAATCTATAACCCGGATTTTTAATGTATTAAATTGATGAAACGCTTGAGTAGAGAATTTCTTTGAATTTTTAGAACCCCCCTTAATACTATCTTAAGTTATCTGTACTACAGTGTTTTGGACAGCTAGGGATTTTTCTTAAATTAGCTGATATTTTAATTAAACCTAACATTAAACTTTGGAGGATAATATGCAAGACAAACCACACCACACAATTATAGATGATTTTGAAACACGGCGTTCTATTCTTGCTGATCTATACCATAATTTGCAACACCTCATGTTGCTTAACCTAACAACAATAACTCGAAACGAGCATACTTCCTTCTTAGCAGGAGTGCAGAATACTCTCGCTGATCTCATTGGAGAGAGAGAGAAACACTCGCTTGATGATTTATTAAGCTTTTCAACTACGCAATTAGATAAAGACCAGTGCGAGCAGAATTGGAGTGCAGTGCAAGAGAGACTTAATCGTCTCATAAAGGACAAATCTCTACTGGATGCTTCATTGGGCCTGTCGGTTGAAGCATTAGCCTTAACGCAGCCTGTTGTAGATACTTCATTAGACTGCTCGGATGAAGAATGGATATCAACTCAGCCTCAACCTGTTGAAACTGAAACAGCCGTAGAGGACAGATTGGCCGCTATTAGTGAAGATGAAGCAAGTGAACCCTCAAGTGAAGATGAAGCAGCTGAGCCATTAGCTGTAACTGAAGGGCAGCTTAGAGGTACCCTTGAAGATTTATTAACATACTGTTCTCAGATTCGACATGAGAAAGCTGGGAGGCAAGATTCTGAAGCACTCACTCAACCTTCAGCAACGAGCGTAATAAAAGTGAGAGTCGATGATCTTATGCTGACTACAGATCAGATATTTGATTTATTATCTATCGTCCCTGAAAAATTAACAGAACCACAATATGTGCAGATTTTTGGCGAATTGGAGCACAGACTAGGCGATGTTATTTTAACTGCAAGTCGTCTTTATGCCCTCTTAAATCTTTCACCTGAACAATTAAATGATAGCCAGCGTGATCAAGTTTGGGCAGCAGTCGCAGACAGATTAGACGATATCATTTTGACTGAAGAGTATCCTGGCGACCTAGTAAAACTTCCACCTGAGAAATTAAATGATGGCCGACGAAACCAGCTTGCAGCAGTAATGATGCGCAACCTCAGCGCCATCCTTAAAGATGGGCGTAAGTTTAATGCTCTATTAAAATCCTTGCCTCAATTGAATGAGGAAATTTGGGCTTGGGCAATACAAGAAAACAGACTCAGGGATATCATTAAGACTGGAGATGATCTGTACTTTGTATTAAGCCTCCCACCTGAGTACTTAAATAAATACCATGCCGAGGTTTGGCAAGTAATGAAGGATCAGCTTGGAGATATCATTAAAAATAGCTCCGAATTTTGTACTTTATTAAAGTTCTCTCAATTAAATAAAGATCAATGCAACCAAGCTTTTGCAGCAATAGAGGGTAGACTGGGCGATCTCATTGAAGATGGATACCAGCTTAAGGAATTCTGCAAACTCTCACCTGACCAGTTAGATAAAAGTCAAATTAATCGGGTGTTGGCAGTAGCGTTGGGAAGGGGCGCCATCCAAAACGGATCGCAATTGGCATCTTTATTAAACCTCCCGCTTAAACAATTAGATGAAGAGCAGCGTAACATGATCTTGACAGCAAGGAAAGAGGGTTTTTCTGCTTTAGCAGGAGGAAAAAAGACTCAACCAATCTTACCTCTCACAGCACCTGGAAGAGATTCTGTATTTAGTGAGTTTTCTTCTGATGCAGTACCTCCAGCTTCGGACGCTGGAAAAGCACCATAATAAATGGCTAAAGAGTAATGTTGGGCTTCGTATTTAAATTCATTTTCAAACGAAGCTCCAACAACTTTTGTGTTGCTTTGAGCAAAAATATAATAACCCACGCCCTCTCACAGCGTTTTTTTTGTCGATCTCTTTTATTGTGCCCATTTAGGTGCAATTTCACGCAAGGGCAACCACTAGATTGATGAAGTCAGGTTGACCCAGATATTCAACAGGCTTGGTTTGGTAAAAAGAAGAAGTTAGAGTTAAGATTGCCTTCAAAAATATGAATTCAAATTTTAGTTAACTTTATTTTTTATTAAAACCTATGGAAACTACTCAAACAAACTTCGGCAAAAACATCCACGAACAATGCATTTTAATCCTGGATTTCGGCTCCCAATACACGCAACTCATCGCACGTCGCGTACGTGAATGCGGCGTGTACTGCGAAATTTATCCTTATGATGTGACAGAAAAAGACATCATTGCGTTTGCACCAGATGGCATTATTTTATCGGGTAGTCCAGAAAGCGTCACACATAGCACTACTCCCCGTGCACCAAACATTGTATTTGAACTCGGCCGCCCTGTGCTGGGCATTTGTTATGGCATGCAAACCATGGCAGTACAATTAGGTGGCGAAGTCACCGCCACTCAATCCAACAGCGAATTTGGTTACGCGCAAGTGGAACTCTATAATCACTCTAAGCTGCTCACTGATATCGAAGATCACATTACTGATAATAAGTCATTACTGGATGTGTGGATGAGTCACGGTGATAAAGTTACAAAATTACCCGCAGGATTTAACTGCATCGCCAGCTCCAAAGATTGCGCACTCGCTGGCATGGCTGACGAAGAGCGCCAATTTTATGGCGTACAATTTCATCCAGAAGTCACCCACACACGCCAAGGCTTACGCATTCTCAAACATTTTTTACACAACATTTGCGGCTGCGATCAATTATGGACACCCCAAAATATTATCGATAACTGCATTCAAAACATTCAGCAAACTGTCGGTAAAGAAAAAGTGTTGCTGGGATTATCAGGCGGCGTAGATTCATCTGTCGTTGCAGCGTTATTACATAAAGCCATCGGTTCGCAATTAGTCTGTGTGTTTGTAGACACAGGCTTACTGCGCGAAAACGAAGGCGATCAAGTCATGCAAACGGTTGGCGAACATTTTGGGATAGAAATTATCCGCGTCAATGCAGCAGAAAAATTTTATACCGCATTAAAGAGTGTGAGTGATCCAGAAGAAAAACGCAAAATCATTGGGCGTATATTCATCGAAATATTTGAGCAGGAATCTGAAAAACTACTATTAGGTATATATCCCTCGGATTTGGAGCTTATGGGTAGGCGTCGACACGATGAGTCCCCGGAGCATATTCAATCATATGTGAGGACGACGGATCGTGTCGAGAACAACCCCAGAAGCCCAAAGACGATGGATATAAAATTTTTAGCACAAGGGACTATATATCCCGACGTCATCGAATCAGCTGCGAGCAAAACCGGCAAAGCACACGTGATTAAATCGCATCACAACGTAGGCGGATTACCAGACAATATGCAATTTTCATTACTGGAACCTTTACGTGAATTATTCAAAGACGAAGTACGAAAAATTGGTGTAGAGCTGGGATTACCTTACGACATGGTATACCGCCATCCGTTTCCTGGCCCAGGTTTAGGTGTACGTATTTTGGGTGAAGTTAAACCCGAGTACGTACGTATTTTACAACGCGCTGATCGTATTTTTATTGAAGCCTTAAGAGCGCACGCGTTATACGAAAAAACCAGTCAGGCATTTGCAGTATTTCTACCCGTAAAATCTGTAGGTGTGGCAGGAGACGCCAGAAAATATGCATATGTGATTTCGCTCCGTGCAGTAGAAACAATTGATTTTATGACAGCGAAAGCAGCAGAATTACCATATGCGTTTTTGCAGGAAGTCTCGCGAAAAATTTTGAATGAAGTACCGGAAGTATCGCGCGTAGTTTATGATATTTCTGACAAACCACCAGCGACGATCGAGTGGGAATAAATCATCACCATTTCATGCAGCACGCTTTAACGCTTGCAAAAAAAGCTGGCGCGCAAAATGAAGTTCCTGTAGGCGCAGTAGTGGTTCTCAACAATGAGATTATCGGCGAAGGTTACAATCAACCTATCACGACCCACGATCCCACTGCACATGCAGAAATTATCGCCCTGCGCGATGCTGCCCAAAAAATTCAAAACTATCGTTTAACGGATGCGATTTTGTATGTTACGTTGGAGCCTTGTACCATGTGCATCGGCGCACTCATTCATGCACGCATTAAACGTTTAGTCTTTGGTGCATTGGACCCAAAAACTGGTGCAGTCGCCAGTCAGTTTCATTTATTGGAGTCGCAAAGATTCAATCATCGTATTGAATGGGAAGGGGGATGTTTAGCCGAAGAATGCGGGGATATTTTAAAAAAATTCTTTACAAATAGACGATACAATATTAATAATGTGCAAGGAAATGAAAACTAATATACTCTTGGATAATATATGACTGGCAAAGAAATTATCAAAATCCTGGAACAGCATGGATGGAAAGTTCTGAGAATCTCTGGAAGCCATCACCAAATGGGTAAAGGGAAGTTAAGAACAACCGTGCCACTACATGCTAACCGAGATATTGGAAAAGGATTATTATCAACCATAAAAAAACAAACAGGGGTTAAATTCAAATGAATGTACTATATCCAGCAATTTTTGAATACGATCGATCAGATAAGCGATATACAGTTCATTTTCCTGATTTATCTGAAGCGATCACAGAAGGCACTACATTAGAAGAAGCTGCTTTTAATGCTGCCGAAGTTTTGACCCTTACTTTAGAAGGAAGAATAGATGATGGCCTTGAAATACCTCCTCCCTCTCATTATAAAAATGCCAAGTTGATTGCTCCGTCGGCCAAAGCTCAAACTGCTTTGTTAATTCGTTGGGCTAAAGGAAACCATACAATTGCAGAAATTGCACATGCACTTAATTCCCCTTTCCCTACTATTGCCAAACTAGAAAACCCACATACTTGGCCAAGCATGCATCTGCTTGAACGAGCTGCTGCTATCATAGGCAAACGATTGGTTATTTCATTAGAACCTGCTTTTGCTCAAATAAAGTAAATATGCCTAAATGCTCAACCAATCTCCTCTCCCTTTATTTGATAGTTTAGAATATATCTCCGAGCAATCATCGCCTTCCACCGCAACATCAGCTCACACCACCGACTTCCAAAAAGCTAAATTGTTTTTAGAAAGCTACAACGGTAGCGAAGCGACTTTTAATGCTTACCGCCGTGAAGTAGAACGTTTATTGCATTGGTCGTGGCTGTACCCAAAAAAATCCGTCAAAGATCTGCGTCGTGAGGATATCGTGGCGTATTTAGCATTCTGCCAATCACCGCCCGCTCATTGGATTGGTCTCAAAAAAGTCCCGCGTTTTATAGTCAAGAATACAGAGCGTGTGTCTAATCCAGAATGGCATCCATTTGTAGCAACTGTCTCTAAATCTGCACATCGAAAAGGCATTGCACCTGAGATTAAAAATTACGCGCTCTCGCAAGTTGCGCTCAAAGAAATTTTTGCGATCCTGGGCAGCTTTTTTAATTTTCTCATTCAAGAAGAATACACAGAAATCAATCCCGTCGCGCATGTGCGGCAAAAAAATAAATACTTAAGACGGCACCAAGGAAAACCTCGCATTCGTCGATTATCAGAATTGCAATGGGGATATGTCATTGAAACTGCAGAAAAATTAGCAGCAGAAGAGCCTGCGCAACACGAGCGCACGTTGTTTATGATGACATCGTTATATGCGATGTATTTACGTATTTCTGAGTTGGCTGCCAGTGAACGCTGGTCTCCGAAGATGTCAGATTTTTTCCGCGATCATGATGGGTTGTGGTGGTTTACGACGGTGGGCAAAGGTAATAAAGAGCGGCAGATTTCTGTGAGCAACGCGATGTTGGATGCGCTCAAACGTTATCGACAGTTTTTAAATTTAACACCGCTGCCCTCACCTGCTGATGCGTCACCGATATTTGGTAAAACTAAAGGAAAAGGACCGATCACCAGCACCTCGTATATCCGCAAAATTGTGCAACGTTGTTTTGATGAAGCGATCGCGAGGATGAAAGCAGATGGGTTGCATGAAGATAGCGAAAATTTAACCGAAGCCACCGTGCACTGGTTGCGACATACGGGCATTTCAGAAGATGTAAAAATACGTCCGCGGGAGCATGTACGCGATGATGCGGGACATAGCTCTAGTGCTATCACCGATAAATATATCGATGTGGAGTTACGGGCTCGGCATAAAAGTGCGAGGGATAAGATAATAAAACAACCTGTATAAAAAATTTTTAAACGACAAAAATATAATCACATAAAGATCAAAAACTAAAAGCTTCAACGCAAAAGCGCAAAGACGCAAAGACGCAAAAAAAATTAAAAGATTTAAAAAAATTAAAAAATGTTTTGATTTTGCCTTTTTGCGATCTTTGCTTTTATAGCGTCTTTGCGTCTTTGCGTTGAAATTTTTATGTTTTTTTTCAGTTAGTTGCTATAATCGCCGCCTTTCAAAGCCCTCACTTACGGAGAAACCTATGAGTTATGCCAATGTCACTGCTGGTAAAAACCCCCCTGATGAAATTCATGCCATTATTGAAATCCCTGCCAATGGCTCCCCCGTTAAATACGAAGTCGACAAAGAACAAGATGTGCTGATGGTTGACCGCTTTTTAAGCACTGCGATGTTTTATCCCTGCAATTATGGCTATGTTCCCCAAACGTTGTCTGAAGATGGCGATCCTGTGGATGTGCTGGTGATTACCCCTATGCCTTTGATACCAGGTTCCGTGATCCGCTGTCGCCCTATCGGCATGCTGAGTATGAGCGATGAAGCGGGTGTCGATACTAAAGTCATTGCTGTGCCTATCACCAAACTCACGCCCATGTATCAGGACATTAAAAATATTACTGATTTACCTAAACTACTGCTGGATACCATCAGCCATTTCTTCGAACAATATAAAGCGTTAGAATCCGGCAAATGGGTGAAAGTCGAAGGATGGCTGGGGATTGAAGAAGCTAAAAAAGCCATTCAGCAAGGGATTGAGAGCTATAAAAAATAATGATTGGCACATTGCCTCCTTCGATTATCTTTTTATCCCCTCTCCTTTCGCTGTTTTCGCGAAGGGAGAGGGTTAGGGTGAGGGTGGGTTTTAAAGATTAAGGTTTATTTACAATAATTATGAACATAACTTACACAAATATCATACTCTCAAATCCTATTGAAGATTCATCTAAAGTAATGCGAATAAAAGCAAAAATTGATTCAACTCTCTTACATTTAATTATTCCTCAAGGCATAGCTACTCGACTAAATTTAAAAGAAATAGAAAAAAGAGAAATGGTATCTGTTGATGGAAAGAAAGAATTTTATCCGTATGTAGGGCCCTTAAAAGTAAATTTTAATGACCAGCAGTGTTTTGCTGGCGCAATAGTAGCAGGAGACAAAGTCTTGCTTGGCAGGATTCCAATGGATGGGATAGGACAGTTTGTGAAACTATTTTATTTTAAAGAAAAAACCAATTCTAATACCCTCACCCTAACCCTCTCCCCTTGCAAAACAGCTCCGGGAGAGGGGATAAAAACAAAACCTTATCATTCGGAAAGACCATGAGCACATTCACTTACCCTAAATCCCAAGCCGAACAAAATCCACAACGTGCTGCCATCGCAACACACTATCGTGCTGATGAAAGCAAATGCCTCGAAACACTGCTTCGCGCAGCAGACTTACCCCCCAGCACCATCAAACAAATCCAAGAAACCGCGGAAAAACTTGTCATCGCTGTACGCGCACAACGCATTGGCAAAGGCGGGTTAGATGCGTTTCTCTACGAATATGATTTATCCAGCGAAGAAGGTATTGCGCTGATGTGCCTGGCGGAATCGATGTTACGCGTCAGTGATAACCTCACCTTAGATCGCTTGATCCACGACAAAATCACCAGCGCCGATTGGGAATCGCACCGTGGCAAAAGTGATTCCAGTTTTGTGAACGCTGCCAGTTGGGCATTAATGCTGACCGGTAAAATTCTTACCCCCGATGAGGAAGGTGAGCGCTCTTTTACCGATACCTTAAGACGTTTTGTGAAACGCAGCAGCGAGCCCGTGATTCGCAAAGCGATCGGTGAAGCAATGCGTATTCTAGGCAAACAATTTGTGATGGGCAGAACTATTCAAGAAGCACTCGATCGTTCGCGTTCTTCTGAAAAAGTCGGTTACACTTTTTCTTACGACATGCTCGGCGAAGGTGCTCGTACAAGCGACGACGCTGACCGTTATTTGCTCGCCTATCAAAATGCGATTACCGCGATTGGCAAAGCTGCACGCAACAAAGATATACGAAATAACCCCGGGATTTCTATCAAACTTTCCGCCATCTACCCTCGCTATGAGTTCTCTCAGCAAGAACGCGCCATCCCTGTATTAATCGAGCGTTTACGTGGATTAGCGCTACAAGCCAAAGCGGCGAATATTGGTTTAACCGTTGATGCAGAAGAATCAGATCGTTTGGAAATATCTTTGGATATCATTGAGGCGGTCGTCTCAGATCCAAGCTTAAAAGATTGGCAAGGATTTGGACTGGCGCTACAAGCCTATCAAAAACGTGCTTTTTACGTCATCGATTGGTTAGCGGATTTAGCTAAACGCAATCATACGCAAATCATGCTACGTTTGGTGAAAGGGGCGTATTGGGATACTGAAATCAAAGATAGCCAGGTGCGTGGATTGCCTAATTACCCCGTGTTTACGCGTAAAGGTAGTACGGACGTTTCTTATCTGGCCTGCGCGAAAAAAATTCTTGATTATGAAAACGTGTTTTATCCCCAATTTGCAACACACAATGCGTATACCGTTGCCGCTGTGCTCGCGATGGCGGGCGATAGACGTGACTTTGAGTTTCAATGTTTGAAAGGCATGGGGCGTGCGCTCTATGATGAAATTGTAGGCAAAGATAAGATGGGCGTATCGTGCCGCATGTATGCACCTGTGGGTCAGCATGAAGATCTACTCCCCTATCTGGTACGTCGCTTGTTGGAAAATGGCGCGAACAGTTCTTTCGTCAATCGCATCGTGGATGAAAAAACACCTATCAAAGAATTAATCGAAAATCCCGTTACTAAAATCAATGCGTTATCCAGCAAACCTCATCCAAAAATTAAACTTCCCGCGAATATTTATCCTGATCGTTTGAATTCACAAGGCGTGGATCTCACTGATGCGGTGGCGGTGGCAGCATTGACGGGAGAGATGGATAAAGCGTTGACGAATGTGTGGAAAGCTTTTCCTGGGAGCGCGGGCAGCTTGCCCGCACCGGGACGAAGTCCTGTTAAGCAAGCCGATGGCTTGCATGCGGACGAGCCGTCCGCGCTCCCAGCAAAATCACCCGCGCTCCCAGCGAAAAAAATCTTAGATCCCACCGATCACAATCGTGAAATAGGTAAAGTCCTGTTTTGCACACCAGAAGACATGCAACGCAACATTGACATTGCGACCAAAGCAGCACCCGGATGGGATGCCACACCCGTCACCGAACGTGCCGCCTGCCTGGAACGCTTAGCCGATTTACTGGAAGCCAATCAACCCGAACTCATGGCCATGCTCTGTAAAGAAGCAGGCAAATGCATGCCTGATGCATTAGGTGAAGTACGCGAAGCCGTAGATTTCTGCCGCTATTACGCCAATATCGCGCGTAATACGTTATCCCCCTTAGTACTCCCCGGACCCACAGGTGAATTTAACCAATTAGAAATGCACGGCCGCGGAGTAATTTTCTGCATCAGCCCCTGGAATTTCCCCCTCGCTATTTTCACAGGCCAAGTCATTGCTGCTTTAGTGGCAGGTAATTGCGTACTCGCTAAACCCGCAGAACAAACTTCCTTGATCGGCGCCAAAGCAGTTGAACTCATGCATGCGGCTGGCATCCCCAAAGAAGTTGTGCAACTCACACCCGGCAAAGGCTCCGTCATTGGCCCCATTGCCACAGCTGATAACCGTGTGAGTGGCATTATGTTTACAGGATCGACAGAAACCGCCCGCGGCATCAACCAAACACTTGCGCAACGCTGCGGCCCCATCGTGCCATTTATCGCAGAAACTGGCGGACAAAATGCCATGATCGCAGACTCCACCGCCCTACCCGAACAACTCGTCAATGATGTGTTAGTGTCGGCGTTTAACAGCGCGGGTCAACGATGTTCAGCCTTACGCGTGTTGTTTTTACAATCTGAAATGGCTGATCGTGTGATCACGTTACTCAAAGGCGCGATGCAGGAATTAAAAGTGGGCGACCCTGCTAAATTGTCCACTGATATTGGACCGGTCATTGGTGAAGATGCACGAAAAACCTTACAAGCTCACGCTGATCGCATGAATAAAGAAGCCAAACTCATTGCCGAAGTACCTTTACCGCGAGAAACACAATACGGCACTTTCTTTGCTCCTCGTGCCTATGAAATCTCTAGTTTATCTATTTTAGATCGCGAAGTATTTGGCCCAATTTTGCATATTATTCGTTATGAGAGCAAAGACTTAGATCAAGTACTTCAAGCAATCAATGACAGCGGTTACGGATTAACCTTAGGGATACATACCCGCATCAAAGCCACTGCAGATTATATTTTGGCACGTGTACATGTGGGGAATCGCTACGTCAATCGCAACATGGTTGGCGCAGTGGTGGGCGTACAACCGTTTGGTGGAGAGGGTTTATCGGGCACAGGACCCAAAGCTGGCGGTCCGCATTACCTGACGCGCTTATGTCATGAACGTTCGTTGGCGATTAACACTACTGCTGCGGGTGGGAATGCGTCACTGATGTCTCTAGAAGAATAAACAGCATGCTTAAACTTCGCATCCTAACCGCTCTTCTTCTCATTCCACTCGTCCTCGTAGGAATTTTTTACTCGTCTCCCATTGGCATGATGATCATCTCAGGCATCATTTTTTTAATGGCAGCCTGGGAATGGGCAGCGCTCATTGGCTTTACAAAAACCCACCAACGTATTTTTTATCTCCAGGCATTACTGGTATTTTTTGCACTGCTATTTTTCACCCATCATGTGTTTATTTTAATCACCGCCACATTTATCTGGTTAGCGTTATTATATTTTGTGATACGTTACGATCAATTTGCGAAACTGTGGAAACAACCTGGATGGAAAGCAGCGCTCGGCATTTGTTTACTCGGGTCAAGTTGGTATGGGGTAAACATCATCGCCAATTTACCAGAAGGGAGATTTTATTTACTCTTCATGCTGTTATTTATTTGGGGAGCAGATATTGGCGCTTATTTTGTAGGACGCGCATGGGGCAAACACAAACTTGCACCACTCATTAGTCCAGGAAAAAGTATCGAAGGTGTGATCGGCGGATCTATCGCAGCAGTATTTATCGCAGCCATCGCAGGATATTTTTTTGAACCTACAGAAGGCTTGGGTTACATAAATTTATTAGTGCTGGCACTTGTCACATCGCTAGTGTCGGTATTAGGAGATCTCACAGAAAGCATGCTCAAACGTCAAGCAGGCGTGAAAGACAGCGGGCGTTTATTACCCGGGCACGGTGGGCTACTTGATCGCATTGATAGCTTGATTAGCGTCGCACCAATTTTCGCATTGTGGATGTTGTTGAGCTAATTTATTTGCGATGTTCAATCGACGCTTTTCCCTGGGAGCGCGGGCAGCTTGCCCGCAAGAGATTGTGATGTTCAATCGATGCTTTTCCCTGGGAGCGCGGGCAGCTTGCCCGCAAGAGATTGTGATGTTCAATCGACGCAGGCCTTCGGCCTACTTATGTGTGAACTACCCAACGAAGCACTCGACCACAACCATCTATCTGCCGTTCTACACAAACCCACCTTCACTGGATTCTGATGAATATACTCTACCGCTCTGAAAAAATGCTGCTCATCACGAATAAAACGATCCCAATAATCTTGTTGCCAAATAGTTGAAAGCGAAAATTGCTCACCTGTATCTAATAAATATTTTTTAATCATCTTTGCTGTATAAGATTTCCAACTATGCACAACTGTAGATAGTGAAATCCCCTCAAAAATACGAATCAGTAAATGCACATGATTTGGCATAACCACAAAAGCCATCAATTCATATTTTTTACCATCGAACCAACACCAGTTATCTACCACTATTTTTGCAATAGCAGGCTTGGCTAACACACAACTCCCATAACTCTTATCGAGATGCTTCTCAATTTGTATACGTTCCTGTTTCTCACTATATTTTTCATCCATGATGGCTTGCAATATACATTGCGGTAAAGCATCAGCAAGGCGATAAGTAATCATTTGATACCCATGCTTTGCATCGTAATGTGGAAGATAAGCACGCGAATGCCATTTTTCGGTATGATCTTTTTGAGAGGTTTGTATAAATTGGGATGATTGGCTCATGTTCGCTATCTCGTTTTTGAGGTAGCATAGTCATATCATAAAAAATTTTATTTTATTACCGTAAATCAGGGAAAATCTTTATGCGGGCTAGCAGCCCGCGCTCCCAGGGGTCCCCCCTTTGTTTGTAGTGTAAAAAATTAGCCTCTCTCCATTCTAGAGTTTCCCACTTTCAATTCCTCACGCAATGCGTGAGGAATTGAAACGCGCGTAGCGCAAACCCTGGGAGCGCGGGCAGCTTGCCCGCAAAAAAATACGTGCGAAGCACGACAATTTTTGTTATATCTTGTTTTTTTACAGCTTAAACAATTAACCTTATTTACTTAATAAAATATTAACCACCTGGAGAATTTTTATGCAAACTCGAAAAGAAACCGACAGCATGGGCGAAATGCAAGTACCTCAAGATCGCTACTGGGGTGCGCAAACACAACGCTCCCTGCGTTATTTTAATATCGGCCACGACACCATGCCACGCGAACTCATTCGTGCCTTAGGCGTTCTCAAAAAAGCTACTGCGCTAACCAATCAATCTCTAAAAGCACTCACAGATGAACAAGCAGCATTGATTGTACAAGCCGCTGACGAGGTAATTTCTGGCAAATTAGACGACCACTTTCCACTGCGCATTTGGCAAACCGGTAGCGGCACACAAACCAACATGAACACTAACGAAGTGATCGCCAATCGCGCGATTGAAATCGCAGGCGGTGAAATGGGTAGTAAAAAACCTATTCATCCCAACGATCATGTCAACATGTCACAGTCTTCCAACGATACTTTTCCCACTGCCATGCATATCGCAGCGGTGGAATCACTCGTGCATGGTTTACTCCCTGCATTACAAGAACTCATTGAAGCATTAAAAACCAAACAAAAAGCTTTTGCACACATCATCAAAATTGGCCGCACACATTTACAAGATGCAGTACCCATGACATTAGGACAAGAATTTTCAGGTTATGTCGCACAACTGCAAGCGGATGTAGATCGTATTAAATACTCATTAGGTGGATTATATGAACTTGCATTAGGCGGTACAGCAGTCGGCACAGGATTAAATGCACCAGCTGGATTTGATGTGAAAGCAGCAGCAGAAATTGCCAAGATCACGGACTTACCTTTTATCACCGCACCCAATAAATTTGCGGCTCTCGCTGCACATGATGCGATGGTGATGGCCAGTGGTGCACTCAAAACATTGGCATGCTCATTGATGAAAATCAGCAACGACATTCGCTGGCTGGCCTCAGGCCCACGTGCAGGACTGGGAGAATTAATTCTGCCAGAAAACGAACCCGGCTCATCGATCATGCCAGGCAAAGTGAATCCTACACAATGTGAAGCAATGACAATGGTATGCGTGCAAGTGATGGGTAACGATGCAGCGATTGGGTTTGCCGGTTCACAAGGAAATTTTGAACTGAATGTATTCAAACCCGTGATGATTCACAATTTACTCAACTCTATTCGTTTACTCAAAGACGCCATGCATTCTTTCACTGCATTTGCCATTCAAGATTTACAAGCGGATGAAACGCGTATTCAAAAATACGTCACAGATTCATTGATGTTGGTCACAGCGCTCAGCCCAGTGATTGGTTATGACAAAGCCGCAAAAATTGCCCACAAAGCGCATCATGAAAAAATGAGCTTAAAAGAAGCTGCGTTAGCGTTAGCGTATTTAGGTGAAAAAGAGTTTGATGAGGCGGTGAAACCAGAAGAGATGGTGTAAACAAAAATTTCACATTAATTATTCATAAAATCACTTCCTTTTTTTGGGTTAGGTGAATTATGGGTCAACGTTCGAGATTAAAAGCCTAAATGAGCCATCCTTCGGTTAGGCTTTTTATGAGTCAATTCGTCAAAAAAATCCCCATCCTTCATTTAATATTTTCTTAAGCTTCTCAAGGTACCATCTCGAAAACTTCACATTAATTATTAACGAGAGGAAATTACAATGGCTGCAGATTCACCAAGAGAAAATGCTGCGTCTTCCCTGGAAAATTCATTTTTAAGTACAGAGGCGAAGACATGGTTAGGTAAAATTCTAGACTATCTAAACTACTACTCATCTCCAACTGAAAAGCGTTTTGATAATTTGGGATATGTGAAAGTATGCACAAAAGACATACCATTCTCTAGTTTCGACCGTATCTATGTTTTGGCCGAAGCTCTATGGTTATTAAAAGGATTTGATGTGTCTTCCAATACAAAAACATTATCTGGCTACATTGCACGATTCAAGAACATTATCACTTGTTATCAGGCATCTTTTTCAACATCTGAACAAGGTTTTTTGGAGGATTTAAAAGCCCTCGATTTTCCTAACACTATTTCAAAAAATCATATAAAAAAAACAGAAAACAAACATTATCGCAATCTCTTATTTGCGCTGGTGCATTTAAGAATAGTTACAAGCGATTCTCATCTAGAACGCAATGCAGAGGGCGCATCACAAACACTCCACACTCTTTCTGAAAGAACGGATCCACAAAGCTGTATAGCTCACTGTTTTTTGGGCAATCACTATTTCACTAACTTAAGAGACTCGACAAAAGCAGCTGAAGAATATTATTTGGCAGGAATAAAAAGTGCTGGCACATTAGATACTCATCAAATATCTCGTGCAAGCAAAACTTGCTCAGTTGCGCGTTATGGACATATTTTTAGTTATGCGCAATTTGCATTGCAATCTCTCAAAAATAAAGAACCCAACACACCGGCACCAACTTACTATTTGGCAAGGCTTTACTTGGATGTAAGCAACATTTCCAAAAAAAATCGCCTCGAATATTTAAAAAGAGCTATGACAAATTATCTTGCAGCATTGCGCATTCCCACAGATTCTCCTGGCTCTTCGCCTGAAACACTTCCGAGAGAAAAAATCATTGTAGATGCCGAAAGATGTGCCATCGAATATAGAAAAGAACTGAGCAAAATTAGTGGCGATATTGCTCCCGACATTCTTAATTTATTTGACGAGCTTGAAAAGGTTGGCGTGCAAGGAGCTGGTATTGAATTAGCAATTCATTATGCATCTCGCGCATCTTACGACAAAGCTTGCCAACAATTTCTTCAAAGTTCTGATTTATTTTTTGCACGATATGTAACGCAACATGAACCTGAAGCCTTAGATGCTTTAGCTCAATCTTTATTTCGTCAAGCAGACGAAATCGATAAAAACAGGCATACCCCTCATTTAGAGGCTCAAAAGATCGTTCAAGCGACTAAATATCTGAATGGCGTGCTAAGCATTATAAATGCGCATCCTAAATTTGTGCCAGAGTGCAAAAAGAAAAAAGCAGATGCATTACAAATGCTACAAAAATTAAGCAAAACACCTTCGTTCGCTGAACTAGATGAAGCTCAAGAGAATGAAATGAACAACTCACGCAGTTATGCCAAATTTATTTACGCATTAAATGTCGATGGGAAAAGAGAACAACAGACAGTAATGCAAGATTTAGCGAATGCTGGTTATTTACCTGCTATGAAATGGCAAGTAGAAAAATTACTTTTTGAGGGAAAAGTTGAAGAAGCATGCAAACTTGCAATATGGTTTGCTTATAAGAATCCAACTCAAGCATGGTTTAAAGATTTTTTTAGAGAAGGCATAAGAGATAAAAAAGGGAAAAAAGAAGAAAATGTTTTCTTAGGAATTTGTAGCGAACTCGTACAATCAGCCCAGTTTAATGAGCTCTCTACACAAACATCCTCGCCACCACTGACAGACTTTGACGAAATAATTAACGCGCTGATTCGCTTAAACTGTGAAAGAGCAGCAATGAGCATAGGAACTGCTCATCATCCTTTTTTGAAAAATGCTGAAAATATGATACTAGCTGAGTTGCGCTTAGCTATTCAAAAAAATTATCCACCTAGCTTTCTTTCAGCACGTGCACCATTATGTAACATTTCTCATGATTCAAACTTATTTAAGGATTGTCAAAAGTATTTAGAATCCTGTAATGGACAAATGGATTCTCAAATTCCTAAGTCCTACAAAGAACTTCAAAAATTTCTTAAAGAAAAAAATTCTCAAGAAAAGACAGGATCAGGTGCTGCTGGAACAGCAATAGAAGAAGATTCAGATTCATTCCACTCATTTGGCGATGATATGGAAGCAGATCCTTTTCTTGCCGCATCTGCACCAGCAGATAATCCTGACAGTAGTGAAAAGCAATTCCAAGCTATGCAAACGGAAAATGCTGATCTAAAACGACAACTAGCCGAGCGTAATGAGATAATAAGTAGACTTCAAGCAGAAAACGCTGAGCTTAGAGCAGCTGCTGCAAGATCTGCAGATACGAGCGTTACTTCGCCAACACCACCATCTGTGGGGTACACAGAGGGACAGAGAATGTCGTTTAATAGTGGTCCAGCATCAGCAGCGCCTACCAGTGTTGTACCAACTGTAATTCCTGGTGAACTGCCTCCGGCTTATACTCCCTCAGCTCCTTACTGATACTTTTTAAAATCATACCCTCACCCTAACCCTCTCCCCTCGCAAAAAACGCTCCGGGAGAGGGGACGTAAAAGATAAAATCGCTCCGGGAGAGGGAATGTAAGCTGTTACATATTTTTCATTACATTCGCCACAGGCACGCGCCAATAATCATGTGCCGATACTTTTTTGTAACCACATAGCTCGTACAACTTCAAAGCGCCTTCGTTATCGCATTCCACATCTAACGTAAATATTCGCTGCCCTTCTTGCCGCAGCATCTGCATCATTTTCAAAATCATTGCTAATGCATAGCGTTTACCACGATGTGCAGGAATGATACAAAGATCGTGAATAAATGCTGTTTGGTTATCATCATAACGCACATGAATCTTGCCGATATTTTCCTGCCCGGGTATAGATAGCAACCACATCTTGCGATTTTTCTCTTTCATATTTTCAGTAAAGCGCTGCAAAGTTTCGTTATAGCCTGACTCAAAACTTTCAGCGCCCATTTTTCCAATCAAGGGTAAATCAGCAGCCTGTGCTAAACGTAGCTGTACTTCAGGCAACCCTTCAAATATAGGAATTTCCTTGGTGGTCATTTCGATTTGTGAAAAAACATACTCGGGCTTGAAAGGTTTGAGGTAAGTCTCGTTGATAAAAGAACCTTGCGGACAAATACAGACACATTTAGACAATTTGCGTTGTTGTAATTCTAAGAATGCTTCAGAAATGAGTTTTTTATAAATGCCTTGGCGACGATATTTAGGATGCACCATCACGCTGATTTCTGCTTCATCTACCTCGAAAGTAAAAATGCCTAAATAACCTACCAGATTACCATCGACAAAATAAAACAAATCATTGAACTCTTGCGTGAGTCTGTTTTGCAGAATATTCCAATAGAGTTTAATGCGAAAACCATCTTGTTGCAGACATAAATCAGCAAGATTCTTAATCGCGCGAAAATCAGTTTTATGGAGGCGGGAGAGTTTAGTTAGTTGTTTGAGCATGGGTATCTAGTCAGTTTTAATCATCCCTTCGGTACTCACAGCTCGCGTCACATGGTTATTACTAAAATATACATCTAAACTTTTACGTTTGATTTCACCGCCATCTTCCTGAAAGGTATATACATATGCCCAATGATTTGGATCAAGGCTAGATAAAATAGGCTCGCCGATAATACTTTCTACTTGCGCCCTACTCATTCCAGGCTTAATCTTTTCCACCATAGGTGGCGTGATGATATTACCTTGTTGAATATCAGGCTGGTATAGCGTAAAAATCCCGCAACCTGTTAATAGAAAAGAAACGAAAATCAGCGATATGAATCTTTGCATAGAAGTATCCGTTATATCCCCTCTCCCGGAGCACGTCATCCCGTGTGCATTTCGTCACGGGATCCAGCAAAATAAAGAGAGGGTTAGGGTGAGGGAAAATTTTTTGAATCATAACACAGGAAAAACCACCATGGAAACCAAGATGGATCATCAAAAGCTCCGCACAGCTGGTTTAAAAATTACAGCTCCTCGGATGAAAATATTGGAGCTACTGGAAAACGCGGATCCGCATCATTTAAGCGCCGAAGACGTTTACCGCATATTACGAGAAGCAGATCATGACGTTGCTTTTGCCACTATCTACCGCGTACTCACGCAGTTTGAAGAAGCCAAACTCATCAAGCGACATAACTTTGAAGGCGGCCGCTCTGTCTTTGAATTAGAAAAACATGAACATCACGATCATCTTGTGTGTATTTCCTGCAATCGCGTCGAAGAATTTGTAGATGAAGTCATTGAAGCTCACCAATTAGAAATCGCCAAAAAGAAAAAATTCAGATTGACTGACCATAATTTAACCATTTATGGGGTTTGTGAAAAGTGTGATCAATAAGAATAATAGATCACCTAATGGCGTCAACTAAGGTATATGCGTCGTGATAAAAGGCCGAATAAAGCGCAGGAGGAGGGACGACGACGAGCCATCGGCCGTTATCATGATGCATATAGCTGAGCTGTTACCCCACTCTTCCTGTCACGAAATCTTTGGTAGAAGGATTAACAGGATGATTGAAAATCATTTCAGTAGTGCCATATTCTAATAAGCCACCCATATAAAGATAACCTGTAAAATCTGAAATACGTTTTGCCTGGTGCATGTTGTGCGTGACGATACAAATCGTGTAGTCGTTTTTTAATTCGCGAATCAAGGCTTCCACAGCTTGTGTGGAAATTGGATCAAGCGCTGAAGTGGGTTCATCCAACAAAATCACTTCTGGTCTGACCGCAATCGCGCGGGCAATACACAAACGTTGCTGCTGTCCGCCGGATAATCCTAATCCGCTGCGTTTTAAAATGTGTTTCACTTCATTCCACAATGCCGCTTTTTCTAGCGCCCATTCTACGCGTGCCGCTAATTCGTCGTTGCTGAGTTTTTCATAGAGCTTCACACCAAAAGCAACATTATCAAAAATAGACATAGGAAATGGCGTGGGTTTTTGAAACACCATACCGACTTTACTGCGCAACTGATTCAGATCCTGGGTGGGGGATAAAATATTTTTACCATCTAGAAAGATTTCTCCCAATGCATGCTGGTCCGGATACAACTCGTACATGCGGTTGAATGCACGCAGTAACGTGGATTTTCCACAACCCGAGGGACCAATCAATGCGGTAATCGCATTCTCCATTATTTCAAAATTAATATTTTTTAACGCGTGAAATTTTCCATAATAAAAATTTAAATCATGCGCGCGGATTTTTACTTTTTTAAGTTCTGCCATAAATAATATCGCAAATTAGTGGATGGGTGGTTTTTGTTTAAATATAACTCTAACAACAATATTGAGTGATAACACAAACAACGTGATCAACAAAGCACCTGACCAGGCGAGTTGCTGCCAGTCTACATAAGGGCTCATCGCATATTGAAAAATAACCGTGGGTAAATTCGCCATCGGTTGATTCATATTCGCACTCCAAAATTGATTATTCAATGCAGTGAATAATAGTGGTGCAGTTTCACCACTGATACGCGCGACTGCGAGTAAAATACCTGTGAGCACACCTGTTCTAGACACCCGCAATACCACATGCAAAATCACTTTCCAACGAGGGGCACCCAATGCGAATGCTGCTTCACGTAAATTATCGGGCACTAATAAAAACATATCTTCTGTTGTGCGTACCACAATCGGAATCACTAAGAGCGCTAGCGCGAAAGAACCTGCCCATCCCGAAAAATGATGTACTTGCATCACATAAATCTGATAGATAAACAAACCAATAATAATAGAAGGTGCGCTGAGCAAAATATCGTTGACAAAACGCACAGCTTTGGCAAGCCTACTCTGCTGGCCAAATTCGGTAAGATATGTGCCTACAAATAATGCGATGGGTGTGCCTATTAATACAGCGGTGAACACCATCAAGAAACTGCCTGCTATTGCATTGAGTAAACCGCCCCCCCCGCCAGGTGATTTAGTGATACTAAAAATTGTGTGCCATGAAATACCTGGCATGCCATTTTTCACTAAGCTGAATAAAATCCAGCCGAGCCAAATCAAACCAATCAACATGGCAAGCGAGGCTAACGTGCAAGCGAGCACGTTAATTAACCGGCGTTTGATATAAAGAAATGACATAGTTTATAGTTTTTAGCGTTTGTGCAACTGCTTCATTAACAACTTAGAACACAAAAATACCAACAACGTGATCCCGAATAAAATCAATCCTAATTCACTCAATGCCGAGTTATAAATTTTCCCTGTTGCTTCAGTAAACTCATTGGCTAACACGGATGAAATACTTGCGCCAGGCATCAGCAAAGATGCCGACAAGTGATGCGCATTGCCAATCACAAATGCCACCGCCATCGTTTCTCCTAACGCTCTGCCTAATCCCAAAATAATGCCACCAAATACACCTACACGTGAGTACGGCAAAATAATATTCCACACAACTTCCCAGCGTGTGGCACCTAATGCATAGGCGGATTCTTTCAACATATCCGGCACAATTTCAAATACGTCGCGCATCACTGATGCAATAAAAGGGATCACCATAATGCTCAGCACAATACCTGCCGTGAGTATGCCAATGCCCAATGGCGCGCCTTGAAATAACGGACCAAAGATCGGCAAGGGTCCCAGATTTTCAATCAACCAGGGTTGTACATGATCTGCAAATAAAGGGGCAAAGACAAACAATCCCCACATCCCGTAAATGATGCTGGGGATACCTGCGAGTAATTCAATTAAGATACGTAGAGTTTGTTTTAACGCAGCGGGAGCTAATTCAGTGAGAAATAATGCGATCCCAAAACTGATGGGAATACCGATCAATAGTGCGATAAAAGAAGTGAGTAATGTGCCAACGATAGGGACTAATGCGCCGAATTTTTCCAGCACAGGGTTCCATTCTGTGCTCCATAAAAATGGCAGACCAAATGCTTTGATGCTGGGAATACTGGCTTGATAGAGTTTAAAGCCTATCAATAACGCAGTGATGAGTAGCAACACAGCAAAAAACAACGACACGCCATACACGACTCTGTCAATTTTGCGATGCGTTCTAAACAGTTTATTAAACGAAGAGGACATATATTATGTATTATGGCCAAATAGGTTTATCGGATTTATTTAAAATGTTTTCCTTCCAAAATTTTTGTACCAACGCAACCACAGGCGCGGGTAGTGGTACATAATCCATCTCTGTCGCTAATGCTTTGCCATCTTGATAACCCCAGGCAAAAAAGTTCAATACTACGCGGCCTTTTTCAGGGTCAGGTTGAATGCGCTTCATCAAAATAAACGTGGCACCCGCGATAGGCCAGCTATTTGCACCGGGTTGATTGGTGAGAATTTCTGCAAATTGTGTGTCTGTTTTCCAGTTTGCATTGGCAGAAGCCGCTTCAAATGTTTTAAGTGAAGGAAGCACAGCTTGTCCTGAGTCATTAATCATTTGGAGATAAGCTAAATTATTCTGTTGTGCAAACGCATATTCCACATAACCGATGCTGCCTTTGACACGCTGTACGTATGAGGCGACACCTTCGTTCCCTTTGCCACCAATCCCTGCAGGCCAGGATACCGCGGTATCGCTACCCACTTGTTTTTTCCATCCCTCACTAACTTTACTTAAATAATCAGTAAATAAAAATGTGGTACCTGAACCATCAGATCGATGCACCACGGTAATCATAGAATCTGGCAACGTGACGCCAGGATTTAGCGCAGTAATTTTTGGATCATTCCATTTTTTAATTTTGCCTAGGTAAATATCAGCTAATACGGTGCCAGAAAGCTTTACTTGTCCACTGGTAATGCCAGCAATATTCACAACGGGAACGACACCACCCACTACTGTGGGGAATTGTACAAGATCACTGGCTTTTAATTCAGCCATAGAAAGAGGTTTGTCAGAAGCACCAAAATCGACTGTGCCATTTTGAATTTGTTTGAGACCACCACCAGAACCGATGGGTTGATAATTGAAACTCACGCCTGTTTGTTTGTCGTAGCTTTCTGCCCATTTGGTATAGAGCGGATAGGGAAAAGTAGCCCCTGCACCTATGAGCGTCATTCCTGCAAATAGTGGCGTACTTAATAAAGTAAAAAATGACACGAGCAAAAAAGATAAGATTTTATTTTTCATACAAGGCTCCTTTTGTAGAAGTAGATGTAGGGTGGGTAAAGCGTTTTATTGCGCCTGCCCCGTACTTGATACGGGGTGCCCACCATTGGCAATTAATTACATTAAAGAAGAAACACTGTCAATCTCCTGGTGGGCACGCCTTCTGCAAAACCAGCCGAAGTCTTTGCCCACCCTACACAGATCACATAAACCCGACCAGCGGTAAACAACACGTTAACTCGAACTCCACATCTCCCAATCGCTGTACCCCTCGATCATTCACATTCAGCTCCAGAAAACGCACAATCAAACGATGCCTGCCCATACTGATTTCAGGATACACGCGTAGATGTGAAGGTACTGCCACACGCACTAAATGATACGTCAACCTAGGATCCAGTGAGCGTTGATAAAACCCGTGTTCCGCGATCAACACTTCTGATCGGGTACTGCCACGCGTGAGTTGTAATAACAATTTAACCGCTGCTTTCAATTGCTCAAAATCTGCAAACCATGTGAGCAAATCACGAATACGTGCATTCGCTGGTTGTTGCAACCATAAATAATAAGCAGGCGTGGCGAACGGCGAAGCGCCGCCGGGATTTGCCATATATTGACGAATGGTATTGAGAAACGTATTGGTGCGTAACTGCTGACCAATTTTATCGGGAAGGTTGTATAGACTATCGACCAGTTGATCAAGCTCAAGCAATATCTCCTGGAGCTTTTGATGATCCACATCCATTTTTTGTTCTAGTTGAGTCAGTACGCCTGCATGCTGACTTAAAGCTTTGGTGATTTTGCTCTTTAGGTCGGGTCTATCAATCACATTCAGAATTTCTAAGATAGCTTCCAAAGCGGTGCAGCTTTCAGCAGCTGATTCGCCCAAAATGCTGGCTTCTACACGATGGAGCAAATGTTCCACACGCAAGCAAATGCGGATGTATTCGTTGAGGGGCTGCTCGAATGTGATTTTGGCGTCCTGCATAATAAATATCTGAAATATTGAATTTTGGGGATTCTACCCCATATTTGATTAAGCTATCTAATATAAAAATAAATATGCTACACTTTTACCAATTTTAACCTATCCTAACGAGGAAATTTATGAAACCCGATCAAAATACACAATCTGTTATTTTGCACGCCAGACAAGACTCTATTTTATCGACGCATTCTGTCTTGCGTAATACCTATTTTCTACTCAGTTTAACCCTCTTATTCAGCGCAGGTGTGGCAGCTTATACCATGGCAATTAATGCAAGCAGCCCTGGCATTATCATCACTTTAGTCGGTTTTTTCGGCTTATCTTTCCTGGTGTCTGCGTTACGTAACAGCGCCTGGGGTATTGCTGCCGCTTTTGTATTCACCGGTTTTTTAGGCTACACCATCGGGCCTTTATTAAACATGTATATCTCTGCTTTCAGCAATGGTAGCCAAATTGTCATGACTGCACTTGGTGCGACCGGTTTTATCTTTTTATCTCTTTCAGCGTATGTGCTTACAACTCGTAAAGATTTCAGCTACATGGGCGGGTTTTTATTCGCTGCCATCATGGTGGCATTCTTTGCAGGATTAGCAGGACTTTTCTTTAATATGCCCATGCTGCAAATTGTGATTTCTGGCGCATTTGCTTTGTTGTCTTCTGGCTTGATTCTGTACCAAACCAGTCAAATTATTCATGGTGGTGAAACAAACTATATCATGGCAACTATTTCTATTTATGTGTCGTTGTTTAATCTGTTCACCAGCCTGTTGCAGTTATTGGGCGCGTTTGGGGGAAACCGCGACTAAATCAAATTTTTAGTGACACTTCACACAATGTGACGTGTCACTCTGCTAAATTTTCATTTTGGAGATCTAAACAATGTGGAAAGATATTCTTTTATTTGGAGGTAAGGTATTTCAAGGGGTAGGTAGTTTGTTAGGCATGTTCTCTGAAACCATGCTGCCAAACTTACAAAAAAATGGACCGCTGAATCTGCAGCTTGGATGGGATTAGTTGGAGGAACTACTTTAGGAGTTTTAACGCTTTTAAAAGCAAACGAAACATTCAAAAAAGCACAAAATGTGAGAGATAATTTCATACAAAAAGCCAAAGAAAATGGTGAACTTTATTCGGTATCAGATCCAGAATCTAATCTTTTTAAAAAATGGGCAAGTCGAGGACTTGCTGTAACCAACATTGGATTATCTGCTATTTGTGGAGTTTACTTAATTTATGTAGAAACAACTGCTTTTTTTTCCCCTTCTTCAGAAACCATTTCTGCCAATAATCCTTTTATCTTTACCGCTTTTGCTTTAGGAAGTGCTGGACTAATAAGCAATTCTTTAGCTGAATCTTTTATAGATGCTCACAATGAGTTGATTATCGAATGTTTAGAAGACGAAATTTTAGTTTGTAGTCAATCACAACGCGCCATACATGCTCAATATGAAGGACGGTTTTTATCTTCATCACCAACCACAACACAGTTATCTGATGATATGACAACATTATTAGGGATAAACAGCGACTCAATGTCTGGCACGACAGCTTAAAAAATAACTATTTTGTAACTGTTTAGTATCTCTAGCGTTCTGTTGTTTCCATTACTCTCAAATTGGCAAAATAAAATAATTAAGATAATAAAGAGGTGTTTATGCTAGGTAGTATAATAAGAGACATTTTTTGGAGGACATATGCTTTGCATGCAGCAGCTAATAAAAATAATCTTGAAGAAATTAAATTATTAGTGGCAGATGGTCGAGATCTAAATCAACGTGATGAACATGGGCATACACCTCTATTCATCAGTATAAGAGCTTGGAGTTATGAATGTACAACATGGTTATTAGATCACGGAGCTGACCCTAACAGGTTATGTCGACCTCCAGCTCATGCTGAAGCATTTTTTACTTCTATGGAATTTGTCACTCCATTGCAATACTATGTCTATTTTCCTTCCAATGTAAAAAAAGAATTACGAAATGATGTGATGGTTCAGCGCGCTGGCATCGTAAAATTACTTACTCTCTATGGCGCTAAAGATACTGTTAGACATCCTATAACAGGTGAAGAAATACATCTCACCTTCCCAGCTCCATATCTCCAGAAGAAATTTGAAGATACCAAAATCTTATATGAAAAAATAGAAAAACTAAAAAGCCAGATAGATCAAGGAACCCCTGAAGAAAATTATGAATGCTGCCAAGAACTAATGCTAATATGGGATGAGATCAGCGAAAAAGAAAAAATGCCTGTATTCCAAGATTTTTATAGGGAAAAAGCGAGAGCGTATGCGGAAAAATTGTTTACTTATCGAAGAGAATATTTAAATAGCTTTTTAGACGAACAAGGATTTACTCATGATTTGCCAGAAATGCGATTAAATCAAATTATTAAAATTATTAAAGAGCAACGTGTAACAATAAGAAAAGAAGGAACGCCAACTGCAGGAGAAATTAGATATGAATTGGCTGCTGTTACGGAATCTAGAAGATCTGCTGTAGCACCAGGAGACGCTTCAGATTTGAATCCTCTTACTGTTAGAAAATCAGCTCCCCCATCTACCGAAGCTATTGTTACAGCAACTGACACAGAACACACCCCCCTTCTTTCTAGAGCACCCGCAACATCAGAAGCTGATCTTTCTGAAAGACCAAACTATTATGAAGCAGATAGCACAAACTCTGCTGCTTTTTGGCAACCCGCAGCAGAAAAAGATACTTCAAGAGACACTCCCAAAGCACCAAGGGTTGTTTCTTATCCTTCTGCTGACATCGCACCCAAAACACCAGCTGACTCTGCTCAAAAAAATG
>Ga0206941_10039_pt2 | contig 31574 bp, 31 predicted proteins | sample Alteio_BWOrgHeat_9_FD_153251 | JGI IMG/M metagenome (GOLD analysis project Ga0206941, IMG submission 153251) | Enriched cells from forest soil in Barre Woods Harvard Forest LTER site, Petersham, Massachusetts, United States -... | ecosystem: Environmental > Terrestrial > Soil > Temperate forest >...
GAATTCAAAATCTTGAAATCTTTTTTAAAAATCTTTTGTTTTTTATGTTTTAATCTTTCTTTGCGTTTCTTTGCGCCCTTTGCGTCTTTGCGTTGAAATCTTTCAGGGTAAACATCTCTCCCCCGAAAACAAATCCGCATAACTCTCCCTCTCACGAATCAAATAAGCCTGGTCACCATCTACCATCACTTCTGCAGCACGCGGACGCGCATTGTAATTCGAGCTCATGCAAAAACCATACGCCCCCGCTGATCGCACAGCCAATAAATCTCCCGGCTCAACAGCTAGTTTACGATGTTTGGCGAGAAAATCTGCTGTTTCGCAAACAGGTCCGACGATATCATAATAGTCAGGGGTTACGTTATCACGTGGAGAAACAGGCACGATTTCCTGCTCTGCTTGATACAACGCAGGTCGTACCAGATCATTCATTGCGGCATCGACAATCGCGAAATTTTTGTGCGCAGTATGTTTGAGATATTCTACACGTGTCACCAAAATACCTGCGTTCGCGGCGATGGCGCGTCCCGGTTCCAACGCGATTTTTAAATTTTTTTCAGGAAGATTTTTTAGTATTGCCGAAATATATTCAGCAGGCGTAGGCGGTGTTTCTTCTCGATAACGCACACCCAACCCGCCACCTAAATCCAATTGCTGAATTAAAATTCCCTGTTTTTTCAGTGTTAAATACAATTGATAAATAATATCGAACGCCTCAAGAAATGGATCTAGCGCCATCAATTGCGATCCAATATGACAACCCAAACTGATTGAGCGGATATGTGGCATGCTGGCTGCTTGGTTGTACAGCGGCAACGCTTCTTCAAGTGCTACACCAAACTTGTTTTCTTTTAACCCTGTAGAAATATACGGATGCGTACGCGCATCAATATTAGGGTTCACGCGTATACCAATAGGGGCTATTTTGCCCATACGTGTCGCGATATCATTGAGGCGCTCCAGTTCTGGTTTGGATTCTATATTGAAGCACCCTACCCCAACTTCCAGTGCGCGCTCTATCTCATGCGTTAATTTACCTACACCGGAAAATATAATTTTTTCAGGCTTTCCGCCTGCAGCCAAGACACGTGCTAATTCGCCATATGACACAATATCAAACCCCGCGCCTAAACGTGCCAGTACATTTAAAACAGCAATATTGCCATTCGCTTTGACCGCGTAACAAATCTCATGGGGATGGTTTTTAAATGCTTGATCGAAGGCAAGATAGTGACGTTCCAGTGTGGCACGTGAGTAGACATACAGGGGTGTGCCAAAACGTGCTGCGAGTGTGGCCACAGGAATGTCTTCAGCGAAAAGTTGGTTTTGTTTTTGTTGGAAGTGATCCACGACTATGCTCAATTAATATCTGATGTTACACAACGCTCCAAACTAGAGAGAGTATATGCCTTGTGATAAAAGGCTTCATGCCGCTCCGGAGGAGGGACGACGACGAGCCATCGGCCGTTATCATGATGCATGTACTCTAGCACTAAAATACAATTTGCCTAACATCAGTCAATCTCTTTTATGCGGGCAAGCTGCCCGCGCTCCCAGGGGTTTTTTCCGGCAAATACAACGGCCCAGTTTGACCACATCCTGTTAATAAAACAAAACCCAACAATAAGAGAACCCTCATTGCGCATCCTGATCTAAGCAAGAAACTTTTTTGGTATCACGCATCGTAATATATACAATCAACGAGAACGCAATACACCCTGTCACATACCAATAGAACCACTCTTCATGACCAATATTTTTCAGCCATAACGCAATATATTCTGCCGTACCACCAAAAATAGACACGGTGAGCGCATAAGGCAAGCCTACGCCAATCGCGCGAATTTCTGCGGGAAATAGCTCTGCTTTCACAATCGCATTAATAGAGGTGTAACAAGACACGATGAGTAACGCTGACATGATCAGGAAAAAGATTCCCCATAGGCTGGTGGTCTGCCCCAATAACGTCAGAATAGGCACAGTAAACAAAGTACCCAATACACCAAAAGCAATTAAGATCGGCCTACGTCCCACGCGATCTGAAAACAATCCGATCAATGGCTGAATCAACATGAAGACAATTAATGTCGCGGCAGAAATCATCGTCGCATCATCTTTAGTCATACCAATCGTGTTGACCATGAATTTTTGCATATACGTCGAATACGTATAAAAAGCGACTGTGCCGCCTAACGTTAATCCCACCACAGTTAATACTTGTTTAGGATGTTTTGCTAATTCGACTAATTGATTTTTCTTTGCTGTTTTTTTATTTTCTTTGAGAAAAGCCTGTGTTTCCGAAATACCTCTTCGCATGTACAAACCAACCACCGCACACAACGCACCAATGAAAAAGGGAATACGCCAGCCCCAATCATGCAATTGCTCAGACGTCAAAAACACACGCTGCAATAAAATCAACACTGCCAACGCCAACAACTGCCCCATGATAAGCGTCACATACTGAAAGCTGGAATAAAAACCACGACGATCTTTGGTCGCCATTTCGCTTAAATACGTGGCACTGGCGCCATACTCTCCACCTACGCTTAGTCCTTGCAACAATCGCGCGAGCACTAACATAATCGGCGCGATCACACCGATGCTTTCATAGCTCGGCGTCAACGCAATAACCAGGGATCCCAAACACATTAATAAAATCGAGAACGTCAGCGCCGCTTTACGACCATGTCGATCGGCATATACCCCCATCAACCAGCCACCGACAGGACGCATCAAAAACCCGACTGCAAAAATAGCCGCTGTATTAAGCAATTGAACTGTGAGGTCACCTTTGGGGAAAAAAGATTGGGCAAAATAAAGAGAAAAAGCGGCATACACATACCAGTCATACCACTCCACCAGATTACCAACTGAGCCACCAAAAATAGATTTAATTCTACTTTTAGTGCTGATAAATTTATCTGCGTTTTTGATTTCTTCTGATAAATTTGGATCCAAAAAAGCATCTACTTTTTCGGTGAGAGAGGGATGTGCTTGGGTGTCTGCCATAAGGGTTCCATGGTGGGGTGGAAAATGTAAAACGGAATTTAACACAGAGACACAGAAAGACAGAAGAGAATTTTCAATGGATCTGAGCACCAGCCCTGCTCTTCAAACTCAACGCCGTCACAATCCCAACTATTCCTGCCACTGTCATATAAATTCCTGGTGCTGAAATTAATCCCAATTTTGAAATTAAATACGTACACACCACAGGACTCGTCGCACCAAATACCGACGTAGAAAAATTATACGACAACCCAATCGCGCTATAGCGATGCCCTACCGGGAAAAGACTCGCGGTGATGGCAGCCGTAACACCATTCATCAAACTAAAACTAGCGGTAAGTAAAATCAACGCCAACAAAATGGCCCACCAGGAACCCATCACAATCAGTTGAAATAATGGATAGGCAAGTAACGTGATCAATACCGCACTGAACAAAGCCACTTTTTTTCTGCCAATATGATCTGCAAGTAATCCGCAAAACGGCATTAACGTGATTAAAAAAATCATTAATCCCGTATTTAAAAATAATGCTTTTTGTGGAGAAACGCCTAAAAATACATGCAGGAATGTCGGCATCCACACAAATAAAGTATAAAACGAAATAGAAATAAATACATTTAAGGCAATGATCTGGAGAATAGCTTTGTGTGAGTGTTTAAATGCTGCCAGCAATGGATAAGCAGGTGGCACATGGGTTGCAACATCCTTTTTAAATTCTTCTGTTTCTAATAAATAACGCCTGGCAATGATGCCAAAAACTGCCAACACAATGCCGCATAAATATGGAATACGCCATGCGCCGTTTTCTATTTCTATTTGTGTAAACGTGTAATGTAGCAACGCGATCGTTAACGAACCGAGAATCACGCCAACTGTTGCACTGCCTGTGACAAAGCTGCACCAAAAAGTTTGTCTTTTTTTGGGGCATGATTCAAAGATATAGATGTTGGTGCCTACATATTCTCCACCGACAGAAATGCCTTGTAATATCCGCAACAAAATTAATAATAACGTGGCAGCAATGCCGAGCTGTTCATACGTGGGGAGCAACCCCATACTCACTGTTGACGCAGCCATCAGATATATTGATACACGCAACGCTTTGCTGCGTCCGTATTTATCTCCTATTTGACCGAACAAAATACCGCCTAATGTTCTGGCTAAATATCCAATGGCAAAGACAGAGAAAGATTGTAATAACGAAATGATAGGATCATCAGAAGGGAAAAACAGTTTACCAATCGTCACCGCGAGATAACCAAAAATCGCAAAATCATACCATTCTAAAATATTGCCGATGAAGCTTGCTGTGAGTTGGGATTTTTTTGTACGCATAGTTTAAGAACGCACCCCCACTATCTGCCCAAACTTCACATATGCCATCATCGTATCTGTTTTGACGAGCGTTTCTAGCTCCTCAGTAAGTTTGGCTAATCCAGCGGCATCTATCAATTGATATTGAATAAATTCATGAGCACATTCTTGTGCCAACATAGGCATGATCACTCGCTGGTGTTCACTCAAGACAGATTGAACAAAGCCATAATGGTGTGTTTTGAGCTGTGCGTTTTTATACAACGCATCTAATTTTTTCCCAATTAAAAAATCATGCTGCGTTTTTTCACCTAGTTTCACATATAAATCTATCAATGCCGCAAAAGCAGGATTTTCTGGATAACAGAAAAAATCACTCATCACGGGTTCTTCAAATAACATCATGCCGCCGTTTTTTAATAATTTACTTAAGAGAAGAATCGCATCAGATGCATCTATTATTTGATGCAATACTGCGCGTCCATAAATTAAATCAAACTGCTGGTTGAGTTGATGCGCATCTTCTATCGCACATTGACGCACGGTGACATTGCTAAACTTTTTTTCTGCTATTTTTGCTGAGGTGATATCTACAAAATTTTGTGATAAGTCAGTAGAAGTCAAATGTCCGGTATGATTAAGCAGCTCCGCTAATATCACTGAGGTATTTCCCGCACCACAGCCTACTTCAAGAATATGCATATCAGGCTTCACCCAATTTTTTAAAAAGGGATAAGACTGCTGGTCGAAAATTTCAGCTTGAATTTCCAAGCGGGTCACGGCTTTTCCCGTTGTGCCAAGAAGATAAGGGTTTGAATTTGTAGACATGTTTTTTCTCCTTTATGGGTTAATTACCACTGCTTTACCTTCGGCCAAACCTGACGGCACTTCAACAATCACTGCTTCGTTTCCCTGTAATCCTGCTTCAATCACTGCTTCTTGTTTCACGCGTCGCGCAAGCGTAATAGCTTGTTTATACGCTTTGCCTTCTTTCACGATATACACATAATTTCCCTGCTGACTCATTTGTACGGCTTTATCGGGGATCACAATGGCTTTGGGTTCGGTCGTTAGAACGAGTTGTACGTTTACCAATTCTCCTGGCCAGAATAGATGATCTGTATTGGCGACACGCGCTTTAAGCGCAACAGTACCACTTTGGTTGTTGACATTATTGTCGATAGAAATTAATTCGCCGTGTATTTGACTAACGTGAGACTGATTTGGCGTATCGACCATCGGCAACACTCCCTTGCGGTCGTGGCTCTGATCTACAATCAACACTTTTAGTGTGCCGATCCGTTGATAACGTTGCACGTCGGCAAGTTGTTTTTGTGCCACACTAAAAGTAATCAGCACTTGATCCAAACGATTAATCACGACCAACGGCGTCGTACTGTTTGCAGTAATTAAATCACCCACATGCACAATCGTGTGACTGGTTTTGCCTGAAATAGGCGCGCGGATCTGTGTGTAGGCGAGTTGAATTTCAGCTTGCGCCACCAGCGCTTTTTCGGATGCCACCACGGCTGCCTGCGCTGTCGCCGCGGCGACGGCATCATCATATTGTTGGCGTGTGATGTATTCTAATTTGACGAGTGATTCATAACGATTGGCTGTACTTTGTAATGCCGTATGCTGTGCTTCAGCACGCTGTAAATTGGCTTTGGCTTGTGCGAGATTTGCAGCAGGTACACTGGCATCCAATTCAAACAACAAATCTCCCTGCTTTACTTCCTGCCCTGGTTCAAACGCAATTTTTTTCAGCGCGCCGTTTATTTGAGCAATGATGTTGACAGATTGTTCTGCTTCTACGGTACCTAATTCATCCAATGTGATGGGCATCGGCTTGATGACAGGATGTGCCACCGACACAACAGCAGGCGCGTTGCGACCTTTGCCTTGCATGTCGGTTTGCGGTTTGGTGCTGAGCCAAATATAAACACAGATCAGAACTATACCAAGCGCGATAAGGATCGGATAAACAGGAAGTTTTTTAGGCATGTGTCGCTAATTTTTCCACCGCTTTCGCTATCCGATCAAATGCATTTTGCAAATTCTGCATGCTGGTTGCGAACGATAAACGCACATATCCTGGCATACCAAAACCTGATCCTGGCACCACAGAGACTTCCGCTTCTTTCAATAAAAATTCTGAAAATGCTAAATCATCTTTCATGCCAGCATCTTGTAATAATTTTTCTACAGAAATAAACGCATAAAACGCTCCATCCCCAGGTAGACACACCATGCCAGGAATACTATTTGCACGCGCTACCACAAAATCATGTCGGCGTTTAAATTCTGCGTTCATCTCTTTGATAAAAGTCTGATCGCCATTTAATGCAGTGGTTGCAGCCACTTGTGCAATTGAATTGGGATTAGATGTGCTTTGCGATTGCACTTTACGCATCGCAGTAATGATCGATGCCGGACCCGCCGCATACCCAATACGCCAACCTGTCATGGCATACGCTTTAGACACGCCATTAATCACAACCGTGCGATCAAACAACTCAGGACACACGTTGAGAATATTCGCGAAAGGTTCTTTAGCCCACAAAATATGCTCATAAATATCATCGGTCGCGATCAAAATATTCGGATGTTTTAATAGGACGCGAGCTAACGCTTCCAGTTCGCTGTGCGTGTAAGCCATCCCTGAGGGATTAGAAGGGCTGTTCAAAATCAACAATCGTGTTTTAGGCGTAATTGCAGCTTCAAGTTGTTGCGCCGTCATTTTGAAACGCTGTGCTGCAGTTGTGGGCACAATCACCGGCACACCATCTGCGAGCAAAATCATATCTGGATACGACACCCAATACGGCGCGGGAATAATTGCCTCATCGCCTGGGTTTAACACAGCCATAAACAAATTAAACAGCGAATGTTTAGCGCCGCAGCTGACTAAAATTTGTGAGAGTTCGTAATGTAAATGGTTTTCGCGGTGGAGTTTATCGATGATGGCTTTTTTCAACGCTAACGTGCCATCGACTGCCGTGTATTTAGTAAAACCATCACGAATGGCTTGGATGGCGGATTCTTTGACAAAATCAGGCGTATCAAAATCAGGTTCACCTACGCCTAAATCGATGATGTCTACGCCTTGGGCTTTGAGTTCAATGGCGCGCGCGGCAACCATCAGGGTCATAGAGGGTTTAATGCGATCGAGTTTTTTGGATAGGTCTGGCATGGTTTTCTCATGGTGTGGTTAAAAACGGAGGAATTCTAGCATGACAATTTTGGTTTGGCTCTGGTAGAATCCCCAAAATTTTCGTGAGCACCCAAAGTATCCTCCCTTGGTTGTCATTGCGAGAAAGGAGCGTTTTTTGCGACTGACGCGGCAATCCAGAAAAAACCAAAAATAAAAATGCCAAGAGCACATACACAATTAATAAAAATAACACTATGCGACTCTGGTGTTAAACATAAATATGATTCTCTGAAATCAAATAAAAAATCCAAAACCAATTGGAAAAAAATAGATGCTTTAAAAGATAGCAAAATTGATTATTCTGATATTCCCAAACTATCAGAGGCTTTTTTTAAACATGCTAAACTCAGAATGCCTCATTTACAATCTGATATTCAATAATTTTCAACAATAACGAGAAATACAAAACAGTTTTTTGAATTTGGCTTTTGGTCTTTTCTGGATCGCCGCGTCACTTCACAAAAATCGTTCGTTCCTCGCGATGACAGGCGAAAGAGGAAACTTGAGTAGTTACAAAAACCCCAACTAAACCCATGCCTATCCTCCCCTCCTCCATCAAACCCGACAGTGCACTGTTTCAAGAAAACGCTGCACATATGTCTTCTCTCGTCGCTGAACTCAAAGAAAAATCCGCACATATTGCACAAGGTGGCGATACCCAATCTCAACAACGTCACCAACAACATGGCAAATTACTTCCACGCGAACGTATTGCACATTTACTCGACAAAAACTCACCTTTTTTAGAATTATCCCAATTCGCAGGTTATGAACTTTACGACGAAGCACTCCCCTCTGGCGGGATCATCACAGGCATCGGTCAGGTCGCAAATCGCGCCTGCATGATTGTGGCGAATGATGCAACAGTAAAAGGCGGAACATATTTTCCCATCACGGTAAAAAAACATCTACGTGCACAGGAAATCGCGCTCGAAAATCATTTGCCTTGTATTTACCTTGTCGACTCCGGCGGCGCTTTTTTACCCAAACAAGACGAAGTATTTCCCGATAAAGAACACTTCGGTCGCATCTTTTTTAACCAGGCGAATTTATCTGCCAAAGGCATCGCACAAATCGCTGTCGTGATGGGATCATGCACAGCTGGTGGTGCATATGTACCTGCGATGGCAGACATCGCGATCATGGTTAAAAACCAGGCGACTATTTTTTTAGGCGGGCCACCATTAGTGAAAGCTGCGACTGGAGAAATCGTGACTGCAGAAGAATTAGGCGGCGCAGAAGTACATTGCCGTTTATCCGGTGTGGCAGATTACATTGCCAATGATGACAAACATGCGTTGGAAATTGCGCGGGAGGCGATATTGTCGGTGGGCATGTCCGCAAAAACAGCGTCCTTTACCCACCCTACATCTGGTATTGCAAAACCATCTAAATTCAAGAAGCCTCGTTATGCTATAGAAGAAATCTACGGCATCATCAACCGCGATCCACGACGTTTATACGATGTACGTGAAATCATCGCACGACTCGTAGACGATTCTGCTTTCGATGAATTCAAAGCGCTTTATGGCAATACGTTAGTGTGTGGTTTTGCACATATTTGCGGCTACCCCGTCGGCATCATCGCCAACAATGGCATTTTATTCTCCGAATCTGCACTCAAAGGCACGCAGTTTATTCAACTCTGCACGCAACGCAATATCCCCTTAGTTTTCCTGCAAAATGTGAATGGATTTATGGTCGGAAAAAAATACGAAACTGGCGGCATTGCAAAAGACGGGGCGAAATTAGTCTCAGCAGTCGCCTGTAGTCGGCTCCCTAAATTTACCGTCATCATCGGAGGCAGCTTTGGCGCGGGAAATTACGCAATGTGCGGACGCGCTTACGATCCCCGATTTTTATGGATGTGGCCCAATGCACGTATTTCAGTGATGGGCGGAGAACAAGCTGCCAACGTGTTAGTGCAGGTTCAGCAAGAGAAAAAAGCGCGCTTAGGCCAAGCATTCGATGCAGAAACAGATGAAGTGTTCAAACATAAAATCCGCATGCAGTATGAAACACAGGGAAACCCCTACTACGCCAGCGCCAGATTGTGGGATGATGGGATTATTGATCCTGTAGAGACACGACAGGTATTGGGCATGGCGTTAGCCATCAGTGCCAATGCACCAATCAAAGAAACTAAGTGGGGCGTGTTTAGGATGTAACCCTGGGAGCGCGGACGGCTCGTCCGCAAGGATTGCGAAGCAATCCAAAAAATCAAAAAATTGTTTTTTCTTCAGTTATGTAGCCTCGATAAGCGAACGTTTTTGGTGAGCGCATCCAGGAAAAATGTACTAGCATTACAATAAAACTAGAGGTAAAAATCCATGCTACAAGCTAAATTAACTCATATTGGTGATGCATTGGGCGTAGCGCTTCCACCAGAAGCCCTTGCCAAACTTCATATGAAAGAAGGAGATATGCTTTATTTATATGAATCCCCCGAAGGTTATACATTAACTTCATCCAATGATGTTTTTGCAGGACAAATGGCTATTGCAAAAAAAATTATGCAAGACGATCAAGAATTTCTCAGAAAACTGGCCAACTCATGAAAGAACCTATTTGGATACTTAAATCAGAATTTTCTGACTGGTTAAAACAAAACAGTAAACAACTTTAGCTGATTGGGTAATTTTTATTTTTTAATTAGGTTTTTTATTTATTTTTTATTTTTGAATGGGGAATAACGCTTAATCCCGCCTTAATAATAAAATTTACAGTAGTATTTTTATTTAAACTAGTGCTACCATTTGCCAACTTTATCAAGATAATATTGCTTCTAGGAGTTTTAACCCCGTGCGTAACGGCAAGACAAGGAAAGTCAAATAGGTGCTTGCGGTTATTTAAACTTTATCCTAGTTGTGATACCAACTACCGCAGCAATTCCATCATTATCGCAAGAGAAATAACCAATGGCTGCTGAACCTCTAAGATCAGAAAAGACAGAAGATACAAGCTCTCTTCTCGCTCGCACTTTAAGTACTTATAAAAAAGCTCTCTCATCTATTTTACAATCTTCAAAATTAAAAAAACTCTCAGAAAAATTGAGGGAGCTTGAAGCGGTAGCATCCATAGATGCCTTCTTAACCTATATAAAAACCCTACCCGAAGATTTTTGGAAAAACAAATCACTCCGCGATCCATCACATCAACTCGTCATTGACTTAGTTCGAGACATCCTCACAACTTTTAAAACAGAGTACAATTCTCAAGCTTTTGGTTTACTTCAAAACTACAAAGAAATAATTATTAAAGAATTAGACAGTAAAGAAGAAGCTTTAGCCTTAAAACAACAGGAACTGGCTGATGCAGAGGAGCAAATGCGCGAGCAAAGTATGGCCATACTAGATCTCACACGACAAAACGAAACACTCAATCATACGCTCCAGAACCTAACGCTTGAAACCAGCTTACTACGTCAAACGCTAGGCACGTCTTTCACTGAAGATTCTGATGCTGAATCTACAACTCTTCATCGCACAGTAAGCCCCGCTCGTGAAAAGCTTCTTGTTGAGATGATAGATCTCAGAAAAACACTCAACCCAACAAAGCCATCAGATAAAATCACTTTACGCCTGCTGGGAAAACTGGCTTTCAGGTTATTTTATTCGCGTAGAGAACCTCTGGTAGACTTGATCAAAAATGATGAGTTTGCACTTTTATTTGAAGATGCATTATCGGACAAGTGTCTGGCGTCATCGTCATATTCTGATAGAGCCAGAAGAATTGACCGAACTTCTTCTGTGGCGGATGACATCGCTTACTTAGAAACCTGTCTTCACTTATTTTCATCAGAAAATAAAGGTGTATCAAAGAAATGTATCATTCCTATGGATATAGCGGATGAGGCAGAAAAAGATCAACAGCGAAAATTCGTGGCAGAATTTCAAACGCTTCTTGCAGAAACCAAGCTAAAAGTTCAAGTACCAACAGAAACTACCCTTACCGAAAGAGCAGATGGTACCCCATCAAAACCAGAGCGAACCAGAAGAGCCGTTCCAGAAACACCAAAAGCACCACCTGTTTTACATACCAGTTTCCACCAAAGAACAAGATCTGTTTCAGCACCAATGGCACCATCTACACCAACTAGATCAGAAAATACTGCTTTACTTACAACAACTCCTAGTAGCACACTAGGATAACCCAGAGGAACAAAACTATGGAAGACAAAACAATTTCAGTTGATCAAAGCAATATAGCTCCAGCAGTCAGGGGTGGGACTCCTTCTTTGGAAGAGAGCTACCAAAGCCAAGTTGCGAAACACGTGAGAGACGGTACTCCTCCACTAGAAGAAAGTTATAGTGAAGTAGGAAAACATGTCAGATATGACACACCTTCTCTGGAAGTGACTCGTAAAGAAGAGCGAGTTAGACAAACAAGAACCTCACCAGCTGCTGGTTCTTCCGGGCTTGATCTTTCTGTAAACTCATTGGGTGAATTAGATGAAAGCGCTATTCTTGGCGGCCACCCTACAGATGCAACTTTTGGTTTGCCATCATTTCTAGATGCTTCGCATGTTGCAGGAAATCCTCTTCCACAAACCAGTGTGAACGCTCGCAGAGCAAGCAGTCCTGCAGTGTTAGGCACTTCTCAACAATCTGCCGCGTTACTTGGGCAACCCACTCTTGCTAGATTGCAAGAAGCAGAAAATCCACATGGCCTGCCTTTAGAGTTAAGCGCTCTTGAAACCGAACGTGGCGCAGATGCCATGAATGAAACGTCTCCAGAAAATAAACCAGCACCCTCTCGCCTCCAACGCCTAAAATCTTATTTTCTAGATAACAAAGCAGCGACGTTAGGGTCAACAGCCCTATATGGCACACTTTCTGCTGGGCTTATAACCACTGTTTTATATGAAGGATTTGGAGGATTGGCTCAAGAATTTGTTAGCCAATTTATTCTTACTGTCGGAAAAGAACTCGCTATCTTCCTTGCAGCTGTGCCAATACTAGCAACGCTTGCTATCGTTGGATTTAGCGCTGCTTACCACCTATTCAGGACAGATGCTGCTGGTAGAGGTGAAGCGCCAGCCGCAGATAAATTCGCAAATCCTGCTCCCAACCCAGGATTGATGCATGGGGATCAATTAGCTGTTAGAGCAGATCATCACTTAGCTGCTGAACCAACCACTGCAACAACACCTGATACAGATGCCAATCAGTCAGTTGTTGAGTCACGCAACAACATTTCAGCTGCTGCTGCATAGCTATCTGGTGGAAGGCAATAGGATCCATCCACACTTTAAATCCCTCTCTCCTCGCAAAAATTTTGCTCCCAGGAGAGGGGGATTACATTTAAAACAAAAAACACCCCGCGTATTAATCTATTTTCTTCGCCATCATATCCAGCACATCCGTCAACGTATCGTTGATGCGAAACAGCACCACAATATATTGACATATCAACCGCAAAAATAGTGGGCCTAAAATCAATACGATTAGTCCCATCAACACCCGTTGATTAAACACGCCAAATAATCCTATGAATAAAACTTAAAATTTTCATTATTTTATCGACAAAAATAAAAATTAAGCTTACGATTTGCGGAATTCAATTTCTGGAAATCTTTTTATGTCGCATGAAATTCATCAGCCCTATGATAAAGTGTTCAAAGAAGGTATGGCGGATATCCGCGTTGCTACCCAATTTTTTGAAACACACTTGCCTGCTGAATTACGCAAACAGCTTGATTTAGATACGCTCGCTATCCAGAAAGAAAGCTTTATTGATGCTCGCTATGAAAACAAAGAGGCTGATCTTTTATACGCAGTACAAACAAAAAAAGGTGAGCTCACTTATCTATATTTGCTGTGTGAAAATCAAAGCACCGTAGATTACCATATGGCATTTCGCTTATGGGTCTATATGGCGCGAATCATAGAGCTATACCTTAAGCAAAACCCAGGAGTAGAAACATTCCCTGTTGTTTATCCCATGGTCATTTATACTGGGCACAAACCCTGGGATGCTCCTCGCATGGTATTTGATTTATTCGGGGAACAATCTGAACTGGCAAAACAAATATTTTTGAAACCCTATGATTTGATTGAAGTACAAAAGATTCCTGATGAAGAATTGCAAAAACATTTGTGGAGTGGTGTTGTAGAATTTGCAATGAAATATCAAGATGTGAAGAATTTTGCCAAGTTATGGGATACTTTTTTACCCTGGCTCAATAAAATTGAAATAGAAAAAGGTGAAAATCTAACGACTATTTTGCTAAACTTCGCATTAGATGGCGCAGATGCAGAAGATAAGACACTTTTTGCACAAAAATCTCAACAATATTTATCACCTACTTTAGGAGGAAAAATGGCTACATTAGCACAACGATTTAGAGAAGAAGGTAGAGCAGAGGGCATAGTAAAAGGCGAATATAATTTTCTTCTGTGTTTATTAAAACAAAAATTTCAAAGTATTCCTGAAAAATATTTACAAAAAATGGCACATGCTAATGCGGAAACTTTACTCCTGTGGGGTAAACGCGTATTAAATAACAATATGTTACAAGAAATTTTTAGAGAATAGATCTCTCCGCTTTAATAAAAATACCCTAATGCGTCAACTCTATACTTTTTTGTTCTATTGCAGCCTGCCATTTATCTTCCTACGCCTTTGGCGCAAAGGAAAAAAAATTCCTGATTATCGATTACGTTGGGCAGAACGCTTAGGGTTTATTCCTGATTTATCTGCAAAAAATACTATCTGGTTACATGCTGTCTCAATGGGTGAACTCATCGCCGCTCGACCACTGATCTTAGGTTTGCGCAAACAATATCCCGATAAAACACTTGTGATCACCACGACCACCGTGAGCGGTTCTAATCTTGCGCAACAATACGTCAGCGACAAAATTTATCACTGCTACTTACCTTATGATTTGCCTGGACCCATCCATCGTTTTTTAGATCGTGTGCGCCCCACCCAAGCCATCATCATGGAAACAGAATTATGGCCTAATTTATTGCACGCCACTGCTAAACGCAGCATTCCTGTATTGTTAGCCAATGCACGATTATCTGATATCTCCATGAAATCTTATTTGCGCATTGTGTGGCTGACGAGAGAAATGATGGCGAATATCACCTGTATTGCTGCACAAACACAAGACTACGCGAATCGCTTTATCAAACTCGGCGCAAAGCCTGAACAAATTCGCGTGATGGGAAATATTAAATTCGATGTGCCTGTGCCTACACAATTGGTAGAAAAAGGAAAAGCGCTGCGACATGATTGGGCGCTGACACAAAGACCCGTGGTGATTGCAGCCAGCACGCATCATGGTGAAGAAGAAATCGTATTGCAGGCGTTCAAAAATTTACTCACTACACATCATGATGCTTTATTAATTATCGTGCCAAGACATCCAGAGCGGTTTGATGAAGTCGCCGTTTTATGCGAAAAACAAGGGCATCAGGTGATACGCCGTTCACAAAATCAACCCTGCACTGCCACCACACAAATCTTTCTTGGCGACAGTATGGGCGAGCTTTTTTTATATTACGCGATGGCAGATGTGGCTTTTGTGGGAGGAAGTTTTGTGAGCGTCGGTGGGCATAACCCGTTAGAACCCGCTGCTGTGTGTTTACCTGTATTGACGGGTACGCAGATTTTTAATTTTACTGAGATTTACGCGTTGATGGAAAAAGCAGGCGCAGCAATGGAAGTACAAGATGCTGCTGCATTAGCAGATGCCTGGCACATATTGCTCGCTGATGCCGCTCGTTGCGAACAAATGGGGAAAGCAGGCGAAAAAGTGGTCGTAGAAAATAAAGGCGCGGTGGAAAAACATCTAAATTACCTTGCAGAAACCAAAAAACATCATTAACATATATAAATATGCGTTAAGCGCAGTTTTTTAATACCATAAATATGCGGTTTATGCAGAAATATATATGTTAAGAAGATTTTACACCTCTCTTTTACAATGGAAAGACTCCCCTATTCGGATGCCTTTGCTGGTGCGTGGTGCCCGCCAAACCGGCAAAAGCTATATCATCAAAACATTTGGTACCCAGGAATTTGATCAGCTCATCACGCTTAATTTTGAATTAGACCCCCATTTGATCACCTGTTTCGATGATCTCCATCCTCAAAAAATTCTTGAAAAAATTACTATCTTTACCAACCAAACTCCTACTCTAGGAAAAACACTATTGTTTTTAGATGAAATTCAGGAATCTCCCAATGCTATTTTAGCCTTGAGATATTTCAAAGAGCAGATGCCAGAGTTACACGTGATAGGCGCAGGCTCGCTATTGGAATTTACATTAAACCATGCAGATTTCAGCATGCCTGTGGGTCGAGTAGCCTTTTTATACTTATATCCCATGACTTATTATGAATTTTTGCAAGCGCTCAATCATGATAAATTAGTAGAATTTTTACAGCAGATTCAGATAGGTGAGGAAATCCCCATTGCAATACATAATCGCTTAATTGAGTTACTCAAACTTTATTTAGTGATAGGCGGCATGCCTGCAGCAATTGAAGCTTATTGCAAAGAAAAAAATCTAAATCATTGCCAGCAAATTCAAGCGGCATTATTAAATACCTACAAAAATGATTTTGGTAAATATGCCAGCTCTGCCAATCAAGCGCATTGCAGAAAAATATTTGAGAAAGCGCCCTATTTAGTAGCAAAACAATTCAAATATGTAGATGTAGACCCGAATATCCAGTCACGCTCTCTCAAAGAGGCTTTACACTTGTTAGTACAAGCAGGGATTCTTCACTTGGTTTATTTTACACAAGCAAATGGATTACCGTTAAACGCGCTTATCAATGAAAAAAAATTCAAGCTATTATTTTTAGATGTAGGCTTGGTGAAATATGGCAGTTTGTTAGATGCAGAATTATTATTGCAAAAAGATTTATTGCTAGTAAATAGTGGACAAATCTCTGAGCAATTTGTAGGACAAGAATTAATGGCTTACCAAATACCCTATGAATCTGCGCAACTTTATTTCTGGGAGAAAAGCACCAATCTTACTTCTGCTGAAATTGATTATGTGATGAATATGGGTTCTGCAATTATTCCCATTGAAGTCAAAGCAGGTAAAACAGGACGGTTGCGATCTTTGTTTTCTTTTATGGAAGAAAAAAAATCTCCTCTTGGCATTAGAATTTCTCAAGACTATTTTTCTTTAGAAGGAAAAATATTATCATTGCCTTTGTATATGGTGGGAGAAGTGCAGCGATTGGCTAAAATGCTTCTGAGTCAAAAAGGCAATAACGAGAAAATCATTTCTTAAGCAACGATTAAAAATTCCAATTTTACCCTATAAACTAACTATATCTTGCTTTAATCAGCGGGAAATTGATATTATTTTCCACCAATTAACTCAGAGATAAACTCATGCCACGAACACACGAAAGTAAACGAGCTGCTAATGACATAGTGACACATGTAATAGAAAATAGGTTCAATCCACACTTGGCGCAAGCACAAACATTAAAAGAACAATTGGTGGTAGCTACACAACAAGGATCACTTGCGGCTCCTGCTCTATTAGCACTTGCCGCTGAAAGAGATGGGATGGCAGGTAACCTTAGAAACGTTGTTGATCAAGATCAGTATTATAGCTATCTATTTATGGCATTCACCAATGCACGATGGTTATGTAAAAATGAAAATTTCCGTGAAGAAAATTTGATTTCAGAAGAAGATAAAGAATACGGCACAGAAGCGTTAAAGAGATATGCAAAAATTGCACGATCTGGCCATGTAGAAGCGGCCCTCGTATCTAATTTCGGGAGATTTGGCCGCGCTGGATTTTTCGACGCTGCACTTACTGCTGAAGGGCAACGAGCACCTACTATAGGAGTGAATATACCCAACGCAATAGCCGCTCTTGAGATGATGGATAAAATATCCCCAGGTGGTTTATTTGCCTTGGGTGGTTTATCTGTATTTTATCGGGGAGAGTACGGGGATGAGTATAGAGATATAGCAGCATTGCAACGTATACAAGATCGTCTTACAGGAGATCTTCGTATAGGAGATCGTATTAATATCACAGGTACGAGAAGGGATCTCTTTGAAACTAATCAGCAGGCATTGGATGAGGCGGCCGCTTATCCGTGTCCCTGGCCGTGTGCAATTCTATAAAAATACGCACTAATAAATAAAAATCATGCAGCGGACCATGTATTCACCAATGTATAAATACAGTCGTCTATTTGCGTAAATAACCCATTAATCGTTAACGTCTCGTAAGGTGATTTTGCCTGTAAGCCATAATCCCCCAAACATTTCATTTCTGTAGATTTCAATCGCAGTAATTCATATGCCCAGCATAATGCGCTTTGGTAAATAGGTTTTCGTAATGCTACTTGATCTAGTTGAGTTTTTAATTTTTCTGGATCTATCACAACAATAAACTTATTCATCACACTTTCAATCTGTTGCTGTAATCGCTGGTTGATTGTTTGTTTTTGTACATCGTCATAACGATTCCAATCAATCACTTCTAAATAATTTCGTTTACATCCGCGACAAAAATTATCTCCATATACTGTGGAGCAAATACCAATACAGGGGCTTTCACTGCTAAAAAACATATCACTCATCTTTTTCTAATTCCTCCCACCGTTTATAAAATTCATCTATTTTTGTTTTTGCATTTTCTATTTTTTCGCACAATGCGGTGAGGCGTGCAGGATTGCTGATCACATCTGCATCTTGTAACTGCGCTTGCAATATTTCTAATTCTGCTTCTGCTGTTTGAATTTTTTTGGTTAAGCTTTTTAATTCGCCCGATTTATCAGAAGTATTTTTTGCTGTAGATTTTTTTATTTTTGCTGGTTTTGTTGCGCTAATAGATTGATTTTTTCCGCGCATCGCTTGCTGCCATTGCACATAATCGGCAAAAAATTCAGGCTTTCCGTGACCATCCAAATACAACAATTTATCGCTGAGTCTGTCTAATAAATAACGATCATGCGTGATTAATACTACCGCACCTGTGAACTCACTCAAGCTTTCTTCCAGCACTTCAAGAGTTGGAATATCCAAATCATTCGTCGGCTCATCTAACAATAAAATATCCGCAGGTTGCAACATGAGATTAGCGATTAAGACACGCGCTTGTTCGCCACCCGATAACTGCGATACTTTTTGCTGTAGCTGTTCTGGCGAAAACAGAAAACGTTTTGCCCAACTGGCGACATGTACGCTATTGCCTTTATACAACACATTATCTCCCGTGGGAGACAATGCATGTTTTAACGTTTGCTTTTGATCTAACTGCTCGCGCTTCTGATCAAAAATCACCATGCGTAAATTGTCTGCGCGTTCCACAGAACCGCTGTCTGGTGACAATGTCCCTGTCAGCAAATTCATTAATGTGCTTTTGCCACTACCATTTTCGCCCATTAACCCTACACAACTGCCTGGAGAAAGTTTTAAGTTGAGGTTTGAAAACAATAATTTTCCATTCCGAGAAATAGTGAGATCATGCGTTTCTAACAAGCTACGTGTTTGCCTGTTGCTGGCTTCAAAATCAATCCCTGCTTTTTTATTTTGCGCATTGCTGGTTTTGATTTTTTGTAAATCAGCACGCAACTGTTCTGCATTATCAATACGATATTGCGCTTTAGTCGTACGTGCTTTTGGCATGCGACGCAGCCATTCTTCTTCCTTACGCATTTGATTGCTTAAGGATTGCTCTTTTTTGAGTTGACCTTCGATAAATTGCGCTCTCTTATCGAGAAAATCACTATAATTACCGGCAGATTTAAAATACCCTTCTGGATAGACTTTGTTTAATTCAACCAATACGTTCACTGTGTTTTCTAAAAAATAACGGTCATGACTGACGAGAACAAACGCAAACGTGCTTTTTTTCAGCAGCGCTTCCAACCATAAAATACCGCCTAAATCTAAATGGTTGGTGGGTTCATCCATCAATAATAAATCGGGTTGTTGCAGTAATGCCTGCACGATTGCCAAACGCTTACGCCACCCACCTGACAACTCGCTGACTTTGCGATCAAGATCTGAGAATAAATATTCACCGGTAACTTCCCAGATACGATACTGACATTCAGCATCATCTAATTCTGCTGCTTGCGCACCAAATAAAATTTGTTTGAGTGAATGATTGGGAGGGAAAGTATCTTGTTGTGCAATATAAACGAGTTTGATACTGCTGTTTTGTACCACCTTACCGCTATCAGGCGTTTCCAATCCCATTAAAATTTTTAATAGCGTGGATTTGCCAGAACCGTTTGGGCCAATTAAACCTAAACGTTCACGCGCGAATACGCCAATGGAAATACTGGAAAATAAGGGGATAGCGCCAAAAGTTTTACTGATGGCTTGGGTATTTATTAGAAAGCTCATAAAGGGATTTAGGGTCGCAGTGTTAAATTTTATTTATCCCCTCATATTATCTCTCTCATGCTCCGCCATAAAATTCATCGCGGCATCTGCCAAAAAAGCAGAACGCTTAAGACCATGACTTCTGGTGTATTTATCAATTTGTTTTAAAAATCTTTCTGGCAACGTAACGTAAACTCTCCTAAATTTTCCAGAAATTTTTGACAAATCAACATCTACTACCGCTAAAATTGCATCTTTAAGATCAGGATCATCTAAATGCTGTTCAAGGGATTTCTTCAGGGGGATGGGATCACCGTCCAATAACAAACCTTCCAAATGACACTCAATAGCTTCATGTGTATTTTGGATAGCTTCTTCGATAGTGCTACCTGCAGAATAGCAGCCTGGCAAATCTGGCACAATAACACCATAGTCACTATCAGGGTCTTTATGAATAAAAATTAAATACTGCATATTTCCACCTCATTTCAATCCAGCTTGCTTTAAAATACTATGAAAAGTTTTTAAAGGTAAATCCTTTTTAGGATGCGGCACCGTAACCTTACCCTTTTTAGTCAAATGTTTAAACTGACAATGGCTACCCTTTTGCGAGTGTTTAAACCATCCATCCGCTTCAATCATTTTAACAATATCTTTACTTTTCATAATTAAATATTACGCCGTTGATTAATTTTTAGATCCTATCATTTATTTGTGTAAACAATCCATCAATCGTAAATGCCCCATTGTGAGGGGCACTTCAACCGTAACATATTCTTTAAATAGCTCAATACGGCATATAAAATTAACCACATGGACTGAATTTTCGTCCCCAGAAATTATCTTTTTTTCAATTTTAAGCGATTTACAGACTAATCCTCCGTTCTTATTTGCAAGCTTTTCCAATTTATCATAAATGTTTTTTATTTCGTTTCGACGAATATCTGGAAATTCAATTGGTGCGTCACAAAGTATTTCCATAAGATATCCATAAAATTCTTTCCAATACTTATGGAATAACACAGTGGGAAGAGTAAATGAATTATAAAATGTAACTAATTGGTTTTTTAATTCATTAAAATCAAATAAAGCTGTTATGAGATCAGGATAAAAAGATTTTTTTAGTTCTTCTTGGTCTGTTAAGTTTAATACGTGTGTAATTTTCTCAAGGAGTTTAAAACCATTAAAATTTTTATCTAATTTTGAGTGTAAACACCAATCACAATAAAATTTTATATGCTTGAAATCATTGAGCTTATTTTCTTGCTCTAGTGCTTTACGAGTAAAAGCCATAAGACTATGAACAGTATCTTCATCCAATCGCGTTAATTTACTAAGTTTACGTTTCAATTTTTTAACTGTCATTTAATAATTTCAAAGAGTATATTTTTTTCACACACACACCAACACCAAATCTTCTACCAACAACTGCACTTTTTTTCTGCCCTGATATTCATTCACATCTAATCGATAAGCCACTTGCACTTGACGTGCACGATGATTCGGCCATTTTTCCACATCCACAAAAAATGCAATCGCATCAAGAGCTGTCCCATTTTCTGTCAAACTCACGCTCATTTTTAAATGCTTACCACCCACAATATATTGATCGCGAATATAAAATACATTATCAAACAAGGGCTCTGGAAATGCTTGCCCCCAGGGACCTGATTCACGCAATAAAGCGGCCATATCCAATGTCATTTCTACTTCAGACAACTCACCATCACTCACCATTTTTTGTTGTAGATCTTCCGCAGACAAATGTCGTGCGACTTCTTCTGCAAATGCCGCGCTGAATGCTGCATAATTTTCTGCACGTAGACTTAAACCTGCTGCCATTGCGTGTCCACCAAATTTTTGAATCAGCGTCGGATGACGTTTGGCGACGGCATCTAATGTGTCACGAATATGTAACCCTGCCACTGAACGCGCAGAGCCTTTAAATTCATGATCATTAATCGTGGCAAACGCAATCACAGGTCTGTGCACTCGGTCTTTAATGCGCGAGGCCACAATACCAATCACGCCTTGATGCCAACTCGCGTCATGCAAGCAAACCCCCATCGGTAAATCTTGCGATAATTGTAGGGTAGATAGAGCCACAATCGCTTGCTGCTGCATCGCTTCTTCAATCTCTCGGCGTTCTTTATTGAGCTCATCTAAACGCTGCGCCATCGGCAATGCTGTTTCTAAATTTTCGCTCAGCAAACAATCTATACCCAACGACATATCTTCTAAACGTCCTGCGGCATTCAAACGCGGCCCCACTGCAAAACCCAAATCATTCGCAACTAAACGATTATTTTGACGATTGGCAATTTGCAATAATGCTTGAATCCCAGGCCTACATTTACCTGCACGAATACGCTTTAATCCTTGCTGCACTAAAATACGATTATTGTGATCAAGGGGCACCACATCCGCGACAGTGCCCAATGCCACTAAATCTAGCAGCTCTGCCATATTGGGTTCAGGGATATTGTGTGTCGCAAACCAATTGATCTGCCGCAAATAACTGCGCAACGCTAACATCACATAAAAAATAACACCTACACCTGCTAAATTTTTACTGGGAAAAAAATCATCACTTTGATTGGGATTCACAATCGCATCTGCTTCAGGTAATTTTTCGCCAGCTAAATGGTGATCGGTAATGAGTACTTGAATACCTAATTCTTTAGCGCGTGCAACACCTTCCACACTTGAAATACCGTTATCCACAGTGATAATCACTTGGGGATTGCGTTGTGCTGCAACATCTACAATTTCAGGGGTTAATCCATAACCGTATTCAAAACGATTTGGGACGAGATAAGACACATGCTGTGCACCCAAACTTTTTAATGCACTGACTGCAAGCGCAGAACTGGTTGCGCCATCGGCATCAAAATCTCCCAGAATTAAAATGTGCTGCTGCAAACGTAATGCTACATATAAATGTTGCACACAGGCATCGATGCCTTTTAATAACGAAAAAGGGAGCAGATGTTCTAGGTTGGTATCTAGTTCTTCGGGTGTGTGAATACCACGGGCAGCATAGATGCGTTTGAGTAGTGGATGTAAGGGGAGTGTTTCTAATTGTTCGAGATGTAAAGGTCGACGGAGGATGTTCATAACTTAAGTTCCTTTTTTTGCTATTTTTAGAATCTCTGATAAAGCCTCATGCAGTAACGGGATTCCTGCACCTGTGGCAGCAGACAACCACACACGTATGGGTCGTCCTTCATCATTTCTATCAATACGCGGTGTTTGATCTGGCAGCATATCTAATTTATTAAACACTTGTAACTGTGGCACGTCTTCTGCACCAATTTGCTTCAACACTTTTTCTACCGCATCGATGTAATGTTGACGCTCTGGGCTACATGCATCAATCACATGCAATAATAACGTGGCTTGTAATGTTTCTTCTAATGTTGCGTGAAAAGCATTCACTAAATCATGCGGTAAATCTCGGATAAAACCAACGGTATCTGCAAGGATAACAGTTCCTGTCTGTGGAAAAGAAATTCTTCGCAATGTGGGATCCAGTGTAGCAAACAATTGATTCGCGACATAAACATCCGAACGCGTGAGGCGATTAAATAAAGTAGATTTCCCTGCATTGGTGTAACCAATCAACGACACACTTGGCACATCTGCACGCTGCCTGGCACGCCTTCCCAATTGGCGTTGTTTATGTACGCTTTCCAACCGCTGCTCTACTGTTTTAATACGCTGACGCAATAAACGTCTATCGACTTCCAATTGCGTTTCACCTGGTCCGCCGCGTAAACCAATACCACCTTTTTGTCGCTCAAGATGAGTCCATCCACGTACAAGTCGCGTCGACATATAATGCAATTGCGCGAGTTCTACTTGTAATTTTCCTTCAAACGTCCGCGCACGCAGTGCAAAAATATGCAGAATCAATTCTGTGCGATCGATCACGCTGCATTCAAATAATGTTTCGAGATTGCGTTTTTGGCTGGGAGAAAGTGCGTGATTAAATAATACTTGATGTGCGTTGTGGGTTCTCACCAACTCAGCAATCTCTTTTGCTTTACCACTGCCGATAAAATATTTAGCATCCGGCGCTTTGCGATTCATTTCGATGATTTCTACGGGACGTAGTTTAGCCGAGAGCGCGAGCTCTTTGAATTCAGTCACATAATCTTCTGAATGCTTGGCAAAAAAGACTTGCACCAAAATAGCAGGAGAGTTGGGTTGGAAAGCTTGAGGGATCATAAATTCACAAAAAGGTTGCTTATCTGAAGAAAATATCGCTAAATTCTATTCGAATCAAGCATGCGCATTATCAACTTTTATTTATTTAATACAACTTTAATATTGGAGAAAATACTATGCCACGTTTTTTTGAAGAAGCTAGAAATTACGTTTTAAACAATGCTAGGGATCTTGGAGCGGGCTTTGCCGCTGGGGTTGCTGGAAATATTTTTATCACAGAAGGGTTGGCTCTCCCTGCTAGCAGAGCAAATCCAGCCGAAACCGCTTACAGACAAGTAATGCCAATAATGATGGGAATAGGCCTGTTTGCACATGGGATAGCAACACAAACACCTAAAGAAGTGGGCGTCGCTTTGGGTTTGATGACAGCAGCAGCAACAAGATTAGCTACAGGTTGTTATAACTTACGTGTCGATTCTGGAAGCTGCCCAGTCGTATGGGAAGGCGCAATGCTTCGATCTAGATAATATTTAGGCTCATGCAATTCTCATGAGGCACAAAAACTGGCTTTATAACTCAAAAATGTCTATTCTGCGAGTTATAAACAAGAGATTTATGCCTCATGACCTGGAACTGGCAACTACCTGATTGGCCGCAGTTCAGCTATGACAAAGCTGTTTTGGCATCCCTTGAGCAAAAATTCCTGCTTAAATCGAGCTTTTTATCTGGTATTTATCACCATATCAACGATACAGATAAAACAACCCTGATTGTAGATCTCATCAGTGATGAAGCTTATAAGACCTCTGAAATCGAGGGCGAGTATCTGAATCGCGATAGTTTACGCTCTTCTATTCGCCGTTACTTTGGTCTCCTCACAGATAAACGAAAAATCCCTCCTGCCGAACAAGGTATCGCCGAGATGATGGTGAACTTGTATCAATCGTATGCGACTCCTCTGACAGAATTTGCATTGTGTGACTGGCATTTGATGCTCACCAGTATGCGAAGAGATCTGCAAAACGTTGGACGTTATCGCACACAAGAAGATGAAATGCAGGTTGTCTCAGGTTCCTTTCATAAACCAAAAGTACATTTTGAAGCACCGCCCTCAAAAATCGTTCCCAATGAAATGGAAAAATTTATCACGTGGTTTAACGAAAACGAAAAAACATTACCCGCATTAGTGCGAGCAGGGATTGCACATTTATATTTTGTCTGTATACATCCTTTTGAAGATGGCAATGGACGCATTGCACGTGCATTGGCTGAAAAAGCACTTTCTCAAGCTTTGGGTTATCCTACTTTAATTGCGCTTTCTCATACGATTCAAAAAAATAAAAAAGCATACTATGCTGCTTTAGAACACGCCAACAAATCCAATGAAATTACTGACTGGTTAATTTATTTTGCGAACACAATTTTAGACGCACAACCTTACACTCAACAAGTGATTGAATTTCTGATTGAAAAAACTAAACTATATGATCGAATCAAAAATCAAATAAATTCACGACAGGAAAAAGTTATTGCTCGGCTATTCGAAGAAGGATTAGAAGGATTTGAAGGTGGATTAAGTGCAGAAAATTATATTCGTATTGCAGATACGTCACGCGCTACTGCAACACGTGATTTACAAGATTTGGTAGAAAAAGGTGTATTGCTGCGAAGAGGAGAATTAAAAAGTACAAGGTATGTTTTGAATATTCCGGCTCTCAATAAATAATATGACTGCTAAAGAATCCATCTCATTTGATATTCTTATCATCGGCGCAGGACCCGCTGGCTTGTCTGCTGCCATTCGATTAGCACAATTGGCGCAAGCGCAACAACGTACATTATCAATTGCTGTGCTGGAAAAAGCAGCGGAAGTCGGCAAACACAGTTTGTCAGGTGCAGTGTTGGATCCAAAGGCATTAAACGAATTATTACCCGATTGGAAAAATCAAGGCGCGCCTCTCAATACACCTGCAATACACGATGACTTTTTATTACTGAGTGAAAATAAACGTTGGCATTTACCTGTTCCCTCTGTGATGAAAAATACAGGGAATTACATTATTAGTTTAGGTGTGTTTTGTCAGTGGTTGGCAAAACAAGCAGAACAATTAGGTGTGAGTATTTTTCCTGGCTTTGCAGCGACAGAAATTCTGTATGATGAAGCGGGTAACATTATTGGCGTGACAACTGGCGATAAAGGCGTAGATAAAAATGGCGAACACACGTCGCGCTACCAACCTGGTATGGATATTTTTGCGCAACATACGTTGTTTGCAGAAGGGTGTAGAGGATCGCTGACTAAAACTCTATGGCACCAGGAAAGATTCAGTGGATTGGGATTGAGCGACTCGTGTGCAGGGATTGCTAAGCGTGGGACAGGGATGTCCCATGGAGCGAAAGACCAATCCACCGAATCCTTTCCTCTACAAACCTACGGCATTGGCGTCAAAGAACTCTGGGAAATTCAGCCTCACCAACACAAACTCGGACACGTCATGCATTCCGTAGGCTGGCCACTGGATTCACACACATACGGCGGATCATTTTTATATCACTTAGATAATAACCGCATTGCTGTGGGGATGGTGATTGGCTTAGATTATAGCAACCCTTATTTAGATCCTTTCGAAGAGTTACAGCGTTTCAAAACACATCCTGCTATTCGTGATATTTTTAAAAATGGTCGACGATTGGAATATGGCGCACGCGCACTGAACGAAGGCGGATGGCAAGCGATGCCACGTTTGCATTTTCCAGGCGGTTCGTTAATTGGAGACTGCGCAGGATTTATGAATGTGTCACGTATCAAAGGCATTCATACCAGCATGAAATCTGCGATGATTGCAGCGGAATTATTAATGGCAGCAGATGATCTTTCGATAGAATTAATGAATTTTAATGAAACTATAAAACAATCTTGGGTAGGAAAAGAATTATATGCAGCGCGCAATATTCGTCCCGCATTTCAATGGGGATTATGGGCTGGATTATTGTATAGTGGCATCGATATGTATTTGTTAGGTGGCAAAGCACCTTGGACTTTACGTTATAAAAAACCTGATTATCAATGTTTGAAACCCGCCAAAAATTCTAAAAAAATAATCTATCCCAAACCAGATAATGTACTGACGTTTGATAAATTAAGTTCAGTGTACTTATCGAATATACACTACACCGAAAATCAGCCATGTCATTTGGTATTAAAAAATCCCAGTTTAGCTATTGATATAAATGATAAAGTTTATGATTCGCCTGAATCGCGTTATTGTCCGTCTGGTGTGTATGAAATTGTGAATCAGCATGGTGAACCACATCTACAAATTAATTCTGGCAATTGCATTCAATGTAAAACTTGCGATATAAAAGATCCCAGGCAAAATATCAATTGGCAGCCACCAGAAGGAGGCGATGGGCCAAATTACAATGAAATGTAATCTGCACATAAATAAAAATGAGGTTTAAAATGTTTAAAGTAGACTTTGAAGTACGGGACAATGAACTAGATGCTCAAGGCGTGGTAAACAATGCGAATTATTTTATTTATATGGCACATGCACGCCATAAATACTTGCACGACATTGGGATTGATTTTTCAGAAATGACTGCTAATAAACAGAACTTGTTTTTAGTTTCAGCTAATATTGAGTATAAAAGACCATTACGTGCAAATGAAAAATTTTATGTCACGTGTAAATTGGTGCCATTTAATCCTGGCGGAAAGGTGCGATTTGCTTTCGACCAGGAAGTGCGAAAAATTGACACAGATGAGTTAATGGCGAAGGGATTGAACGTAGGCGTATGCGTGGACGGCAACAACAGAAACCGCGCTTATGTGCCAGAAAAAATTAAAGCACTGTTTCCACTAGCGCCTCTTCCAATACAAGATGAGCCTGAATAAGCTAAAAATCGATCATGGGGATCGTCAAGTTTTTTTTAAAATCTTAACGAAGAGTGTTAGCTAAGCTGTATCAAATCTAGATTTGGAAGTCGCACATCCGTGTGCTCTTGTCCTTCTACTCTTCACCACAAATTATTCAATCAATATCTGATGCAGTCTTCTGGGTGCCCCTTATTTTAGGTGTTCTACGTTCCAGATGATCCGTACTGACCTAGCAGTGTTGCTGAACCGGGAGGAGGGGCAGAAGGTGCTTCAGTTGCAGGAGGGGCAGACGGTGTAGTAGCGGGGGGAGGGAACATGCCTAACTTAGCTGTTGCAGAAGCTGCTAGTGGCGGTATTGGTGTTGATAGACGGCCTGATTGCAATAATTCGTCTAGTTCAAGAGTCTTTCTATCAGGTGGAGGTAAATAAGCTTCAGTTCCTGCTTGCTTCAAATCTAAACCCATCTCTTCTGCTGCATTTTGAGCTCTTATAGCCTCACGTTCTTTTCCTTCTTTGAGTTTTAATTCTGATGCCCATGCTTTTTTTAAATCTAGGATTCTGTGAAGAATGATAGCTGATTCTTTAGTTGGAGACTGATTAAACATTTCCAGGTATTTTCTAAATGTAGAAGTTAGTTTTTCGTCAGGTGTCTCTCCTCCTGGCACTGATTGTCTGTCTAAATCAGCATGGATAAACACTTGGGGATTTGATAAAAGCAGTAGGTGTAAAAATGGACCAACTTGGTTCGCTGACAGAGTTACTAAATCAACAAACTTATCTACTGCATTTGTGGTTGAATGCACATAACCCACACAATTCGGATTTATTCCCTCTGCCATCAACTGCTCAGCTTCTCCTGAATTGCCCTGCCAGCATGCATTTATGAGTAAATCTACACCTCTAGTCTTTTTAAGAAATTCGATAAATCGTAGTTTTGGATCAGTGGTAGATTCTCCAATATTTATCTTTGTATTAAAATCTCTAAATGCTCGCAGAATTTTTTGCAGGTCCGCTCCTTTTTCCCACAATGCTAGCTGCGCGGGCGCATAGGGGGTAATTAACTCTATATTGAGATATTCTAAAACTGGCTTAAGTAGAGCTTTAGTGACTTTAGGAAGAATGTTGGTAAATACAATTTTGCTAGGCCTGTTTACTTTCGGCGTTAGAATATTAGTGAACATTGCTAGAAAAGACAGAGTTTCTGATACACCTGTACCTATGTCCTTTGGCCAAGTTGAAATTAAAACTTTCCCAAACCCCTCCACTTCATGAAAATTTCTTTCGCTAATATTTCTCAACAAAATCTCTGATTGATTTTCGGCAGCCATAATAGTCTCCTCGTTTAAATTAAAAATTTGTAATTCCTCGCCCTTGTTTTGGAGAGGGTAGAGATATGAATATTAAAATTATTTATAAGTTTTCACATTCTCTTAGTGCCCATTGTAGCCACTAATTCTTAAATTTTTATTAAAAGAGGCATAACTGATTGAAATATTTTTACCAAATGCGCCATTTCGCACTACCGTACACGAAAAAGCATCCATAAGAGATTTGAGCTTTTTTTATCTTTTTGATCCTGAAGCAGGAGGGGAAGCTAACGGTAGGTCTTCATGCCGATCCCTTCTGCTTGGTCCTGGAATACCTGCATATGAAGGAGGAGGAGCTACGTCAGGCCTTCTTGTTTCTTCAGCAGGTGCAGGAGAAGTAGTGGCATGAGCTCCAAACATGCTTGTGGCTGCTGGAGGAGCTACAGGCGGAGGAGGAGATAATAGCAATTGAACTTCCTTTTGTGCTTCGGCGAAGTCCAATGCCATCTTTTTTACTTCCATGTCAGCTTCTCTGCATATTTTCGCTTCAAGTCTTTCCATTTTTAATATAAAAGTCCACGTTCTTTTCAAGTGTATTATTCTTTCAAGCGTAATGGCGATGCCTTCTTGTGTCGGTGTTCTTTTGTATATCTCTAAGTATGTTTTAAAGGTGGCAGTTAGTTTTTTGCCAGGTGTTGAATCATATCGCGAAATTGATTGATCTAAATTAGCGCGATGTTCGATACGCGGATCTTCCATAAAAAATAAATGCAGAAAAGCATCAAAAGGAAATGTAGGAACTCTTGCACCTAGAATGAATTTATCCATTGGAGTTGTGGGTACATTATTAGTTCTGGGTCTATAATTCTCACCATTTGGGTTGATTCCCAAACATAGCAATATTTCAGCTTCCTTTACATTATGTTTCTTGCATGCTTCTATGAGTAAATCTACCCCTGCAGTTTTTTTAAAAAATGTAATAAATGCTTTATCTGGCCCCAATGCTGCATCTAGCCTCACTGTATCTTTATATTTAAGCAATATTTCGTTAATTTTTTCTACATTATTTTCAGACCAAATTTGTGCTAATTCATGATTTGGTGTAATTGGGGTTACACCATTTTCTCTTAATATTTGAATTAACTCAGGTGTAATAGGGGATAAAGGGTAATTTATTAATACCATTGTTTTGAGTCTGAAACAGGTGCCTGACTGAAGGATTTGACGTAATTTTTCTATAAATTGGCGGCTTTTTTCTTCAATGCTAGTTGCTTCCTCTCTGCTTCTGCTTGCCGGCAAAACATTTCCTGGAGAAGGCGCAGATTTTAAATCGGAAGGCCATTCTAAAACAAATACACCTCCAAACCCATCCACTTCCTTAAAATGATTTTTTTTAATCTCTTTCAACAAACTCTCTGATTTATTTTCAACAGCCATGGTAGTTCCTTCGTTTAAATTAAAAATTGGTAATTCCTTGCTCTTATTGAGAAAGGATAGAGATGTGAATTTAAAAAAACAAATTTTCACATTTTGTTGTTAGCCATTATAGCCACTAATTCTTAATTTTTTATTAAATGCTGCAAACAAGTGCGTGGAAGCCTCTGTACACGACAAAAATTGAAAAATGGCACCTGTAGGGTGGATTAGGTGCTGTATTTGCACCGTAATCCACCAAACTTAAAAGCAATATTCAAAATAAAAATTTTTGTATTTTTTATTTTTGGGTTCGGTGGATTACGGCAAAAATCGCCTAATCCACCCTACAAAAGCATGCAATTTCAAAATTTTGTCGTGTACAGAGCGTGGAAGCGCTGAAACTGGTGGTAGGTAGCAACTTCAAGTACAACAGGAGGCCGGTAACTGCCAAAGCTTTAGCCTCAATGTTTAATATTGATGGTTTGTGCGAGTACGTTGATGTCGCCAGTAGTTTGCATGACGGTGCCGAGGTTGAGGTTGTTGCTGGCGGAAATAATAGTTTTTGTGAAGACAAATGGATAATCGTATTCAACCTGTTTCTGGCAATAGAAATACAATCTTTGCCTACACGACCTTATTTTCTTTTTGAGTCACGATCATTTCAGAGAGTGGTTGATTGTTCAAATCGTCCAACCGGTAATAGGTCAACACTGATTTATTTAAAAATGCAGCGCCTATTTTGAGTATTTCTGTGATATACGGATACTGCCCAATAAATGCAGCGTACTGTTTTAAATCAATTTGATCTAAGGCTTCTTGTGCTAATTTTTCTTGATCTTTAATGTCTTCTGCACGTTTGAATTCCAAAATCAATCCTAATTTTTTATGTTTATCTTTGGGGATGATAATAATATCAGGACGCCCAT
>Ga0206941_10049_pt3 | contig 31510 bp, 29 predicted proteins | sample Alteio_BWOrgHeat_9_FD_153251 | JGI IMG/M metagenome (GOLD analysis project Ga0206941, IMG submission 153251) | Enriched cells from forest soil in Barre Woods Harvard Forest LTER site, Petersham, Massachusetts, United States -... | ecosystem: Environmental > Terrestrial > Soil > Temperate forest >...
GGATAATCCGGCCGACGGTTTCGAAATTGCGCGCGATGAGCGGCGCAACCGCGATGTTGGCGGTGCGGGCTTCGCCCTCGCGAATTTCAAGCCGGAATTTGTAGAGGTTGTGCACCCCGGGATCATCCTTGACGCGATGGAATTCCTGCATGAAGCTTTCCGGGAAGACCTCTGAGAGACGTTTGCCTAGGGCTTCGCGGCGCGGCAGCGCGCAGAAAACCTCCATTTGTGCATTCCAGCTCTCGATGTGCTCTTCGAGATCGACGGCGAGGATGCCCACGTTGATCGATTCGACGATGTTTTCGTTGAATTCCTTCAGGCGCTCGTATTCGGAGATTTTTTCTTCGAGACTTTGATAGAGACGGGCGTTCTGGATGGCGATGCCGATGTAGGCGGCGAGCGATTCGAGCAGCTCCATGTCTTCGCTCGAAAGGAAATCGCCTTCAGTGGTGCGGCCCAGGCCGATCACGGCGATGGTACGGTCCTGCAGTCGACAGGGGAGGTAGTAATTCAGATCGAGCGATGCGGCCGTGCGCTTTTCGCTTTCGGTCAGGTGCAGGGATTGCTGCGGATTTTCAAGAAAGATGTGCGAGCCGGCGCCGGGCTGGTCGAAGTCGAGAAAAGAGAGATCGAGTGGCTGGCTGCCGTCGAGGACCGCTGCTTGTAGTCCGTGACCGGCGGCGAGACGGTATTCGTTGGCTTTCTCAGCGAGGAAGACGGCGACGCGTGAGACAAGCAGGGTGTGCGGCAGGCGTTCCACGATGGAGTTCAGCAGGGTATTGAGATCGGTCTGAGAGCTGAGGCCTCGGCCGAATTCGATCAACGTCTCGCGGTAGTCGTAGCGCTTGCGGTCGAAGACGCGGTCGACACGCTCCTGAATGCCGCGCTTCAGCGGATCAAAGAGCTGCGCGGTGATGATGATGGCGGCAACCAGTCCCCAGAGGCCGAAGCTGGGCAGACGGTTGCGGACGATCTCGCCGGCGAGGGCTACCAGGCCAAAGTAGAGGGCGACGAGCGCAGCGGTTGCCAGTGTGTAGGAGACGCCACGCTTGAAGATCAGGTCCGTATCCATCAGCCGGTAGCGGATGATGGCCCAACTGAAGGTCAGCGGAAGGAAGACGAGCGCGAGGACTGCGATCTTGGTCAGCAGGTCTGGAATTTGCGCGTCGGCCAGGTACGGGATCGCATACAGGACCGTGAACGGCGCGATGGCGAGCACGGTACCGCGGGTAAGCCACTTGAGCTGCTGGCGGCGCAGAGGCTGATCTTCGCGCTGGTAATTGAAGAAGAAGAGGATCGCGGCCAGCACGTAATAGAGGGCCTGATAGCCAACGGTGAACTGGTCGAGGCGGTGCTGCAGCAGCGCGGTCGCAGACCACCACTGAATGGCGATGACCTGCAGCGAGATGACGAGGCAGGCTGGGAGATAAGTAATAGCCACCAGCCAGCGGCGGATGCGGCGGCTTTCAGAAAAAGCCAGGGAAAAATGCAGGAAGAGCGCAGGCTGTAGAGCCCCGGCAAGAATGTTGCCCCAGAAGATGACCTGATCGAGCGCGTTGAGCTTGCCTGTGTACTTGAAGGCGTAAAGCGTGAAAGAAGCAAGGCAGAAAATGTAGAAGTGGGTTGCGTGGGGCGCGGTCCAGCGGCGGAAGAGCACGTAGAGCCCGATGCCGAGATAGACCAGCGCGATGAGGCGGAAGCCCTGATTGTTGCTGCGATCGAGTGGATCGAGAATCAGCGGGACTTCGGGCAGCCTGACACCAGAGCGGATCAGCGTGTAGTGGATCGTGCCGTAGGCGCCGGTGCGCACCATCTCCCGCGCCAGGGACGCGGAGCGCGGCAGCGGCCGGTCATTGGCCTGAACCAACAGATCGCCTGATTTGATACCCGCACGTTCGGCCGGGCTGTTGGCCAGAACGCGTTGCGCCTGAAGACCCCCATTGGCCTCCACCCACCAGACACCGTCTGTCGGCAGCGGATAATTATTTTCCTGAATGAAGTTGAAGGCCGCAAAAACCGTGGCGGCTACCGTGAAAAGGGCCAGGAGGAGGACCGTGATTCGGGTTTGGAGCGACCTTTCCATGTGTGCGGTTCAACAAGAAGAGCGATGCAATCGATACCATGCAAATCGAATGCCATCACGGCCAAACCCAGCCGATGCTCGCTTGCCGATCTAGTATACCCTTGATTTTGGGTAGGATACAGAATTTCGTGAAGGTCGAAATGATAGGTGTGACGAGGGTTAGCGTCGAAAGGATGAAATTTTCAGTATCTTTCTATGAAAAATCATAGGGGCCTGGTGGGCCGACACAGTTTATAAGCCGCTTAAAAGGCGCTGACCATAAGGGAAGAGACACATTTCATGCATCTTTTTTCTTCGTCCACTCCTCTTAAAATTAGTTTAATATCTGGTGAATTTGATCACTTTGCGGGAGCCGCAATTGGGTGTTTCGCAGGGCCTGGCTGAGGGCAATAAATGGCGTTAGCAAGCTGGATGCTGGCTGAAGATCCGCAGCCTGAAGAAATCTCGGTTCTGGTGAATGGGCACAGGATGCACTGCCTGACCACCGGCAAAGGTCCGGCACTGGTGCTGCTGCATGGCCTTTTAGGCTCTGCAGGCGCTTGGACGCCGTGTTTTTCACGACTTGGGCAAATGTCATCCGTCTACGCGGTGGATTCACTGGGTATCGGTGCTTCGGAACGGGTGGCGGGGGTCGATGCGAGCTTAGCCGCGCAGGCGGACCGGATGGCGAAGTTTCTGTCGGGCGCGGGCATTAGCTGTGCTGATATCGTCGGCACGTCACATGGCGGCGCGGTGGCGATGATGTTGGCGGCACGGCATCCGGAACGCGTGCGCAGCCTGGTGCTACATGCCCCGGCCAATCCGTTTTCTCTGTTGGGCGATCCGCTGGTGCGTTTTTATCGCACTCCGCTGGGGCGCTGGTTTGCGAACCAGGTTCCGAATCTTCCCGAGAAGCTGCAGGAGCTTGCACTGGGCCGCATGTATGGGAACAGTAAACTGGTGCGTCATGAAGCGCTGGATCGCTACATGAATTCGCTGCGGGTACCGGGGACGGTGCAGCATGTGCTGAACATTGTGGACCACTGGTTTGACGATATGCGCGAGCTCGGGACGGTTCTGGACAGGCTTTGCGATATGCCTGCGTTTCTGCTTTGGGGAACGCATGACCGCGCAGTGAGCCTGGAATCGGGACGTCAGCTGAAGGCGATTCTCAACTGCGGTGAGATACAGATTCTGCCAGGGGTGGGACATCTACCCCATGACGAAGCTCCCGTGGCATTTGCGGATGCGGTCAACGGTTTCCTGCGCAAGCTGGACCGCAGCGAAGCGCATCGTGGGCCGCAGCTGGTGCGATCTGAAGCCTGAGCCTCAGTGCTCGTGCTCGTCCGCTTTACGGCTGGTGGCCCATAGAATTCCTACAACAAAAATGGTTGCGAAGGTGCCTATAACGAGCAGTGCCAAGGTGCTTTCTCCTTTTAGCTTTTCTGAAAAACAATGCTAACAGCATAACGTATTCATCCCCACCCTTCGCCTTGGGCTTAGGATGGGGCGCACCCTTGTTCGTGCTAATGCACAGGAAAGCAGGTCCTTCGACTACGCGCCTGCGGCGCTTCGCTCAGGATGACAGTCGGCAGGGTGTAATCGTTAGCGGGCGGCCAGCAGAATGCGCAGGTCGCGGAGATTATTGCCGGTGGGGCCGGTAATGATGGTGTCGCCAAGCGCGCTAAAGAGCGGGCAGGTGTCGAAGCGGGTGAGGTTGGCTTCGGGATCGAAGTGATATTCGCGGGCGCGTGCGATGGTGGTCGTGTCGGCAATGGCGCCCGCTGCCGGGCTGTTTCCATCAATGCCGTCGGAGCCGGCGCTGAGGACAACGAGGGGCTGGCCTTCATATTTTGCCAGATCGAAGGCGGATGCGAGCGTGAACTGCTGATTGCGTCCGCCGCAGCCGGGCTGCGGGCTGAGCTGGACGGTGACTTCGCCGCTCGAAAGCAGGCAGAGACGGGGATGCTCGGCGCGCAGCTCATGAAAGCGCTTCAGCAGATAGCGCGACGCGTCGGCATAGTCCCAGTCGTCGCAGGTGTTGTCGATGACGGCGCGAAAGCCGAGTTCCTGTGCACGATCGCGGGCGGCATTTACGAAATCATGATTCGAAAGCAGGGTATCGAATTGCGTGTGCCTGAATGCTTCCTCAGTGTTCGGGCCGTGGGTTTCTGCTTCGACATCGGATGACAGCGATTCGAAATACTCGCGCACAGAGGCGGGAAACTTTTCCAGCAGATGATATCGTGCAAGAACTTCACGGCATTGTTCGAGAGTCGATTGATCAGGCAGCGTAGGTGACGACGCCACGGAACCGAGATCTTTGAGGGGCACGTCGGCGACTAGCAGTGAGAGCTTTTCCGCTTCGGGAGCGGCCAGCGCGAGGCGTCCACCTTTGACTGCGGAGAAATATTTGCGGATGGTGTTGATTTCCGTGATGGTGGCGCCGGATGCGACGAGCGTTTCGTGAAAGGCGATGGTGTCGTCGAGCGAAATCTTCTGGTTGCGGGGCAGTTCCAACATGGCAGAACCGCCGCCGCTGATGAGGAAGAAGACAAACGTGTCTTTGCGTGCGCGCCTGAGCAGCTTGAGCGTAGCCTCGGCAGCCCCGAAAGAGTCTTCGTTGGGAAGCGGATGGCCGCCGGTGAAGTAGCGGATGCGCCAATTGCGCTTCTTCGGCATGTGCGGCGCGCAGCAGACGCCGCGTAGATGGATTTTTTTCGGCAGGCGCTCAAGCAACGCGTCTAGCATGGTCATGCCTGCCTTGCCGAATGATATGACGACGATTTTCTTATAGCGATCGAGCGGTATGGAGACAGGTTTCAACGCTGCCGAGGGATGGCGTATGAGCGTTGTGCCGTCGAAATGAAGATGGCGGTCGAACGCCTTGCCGACGTCGCAGGTTTCGAGCGCATGCAGAAACATACTCTGCGCGGCAGAGTAAAGCTCTTCGAGTTTCGTGACGTTCTCTGCGGTCATGAGGTTGCTGGCAGGAAGCGTGTCTGCACCCAGCTGCGAATGGCAAGCTGCACCTGATCCAGTTTACCCACAAAGAAGTGGTCCGCATCGTCGATCCACACAAGTTCTGCCGGTTGCTTTGCAGTGTGGAAGACCTCTTCGACCTGCAATTTAGGGCCATACTGGTCGCGTGAGCCGCTGATGAAGAGCTTTGGCTGCGGGCATGAAGGAAGAAATCGGTAATGGTAGTCGCGGCCCTCGGCATGGACGGGCAGCCCAAGGGCGATCAGCCCTTTGACGCGCTCGTCGCCGCAGCAGGTGAGCAGACCAATGGCGGCGCCGAAGGAGAATCCGGCAAAGAGAATGGGCAGGCAAAATTCACGTTCGAGCCAGTCGAGCGCGGCCTGGACGTCGCGTTGTTCGTCGTGGCCATCGTGTTCGCCCTCGCTCAATCCGGCTCCACGGAAGTTGAAGCGCAGCACCGGCAATCCAAAGGACTGGAACGCCTTCATTGTGTGGTAGACCACCTTGTTGTGCATGGTGCCGCCACCGAGCGGGTGGGGGTGGCAGACGAGCGCCGCGTAGGAGGCGTTCTCGCTGCCGGCATTCAAAAGGGCTTCGAGCCTGCCTGCGGGGCCGCGAAGATCGTCGATGGTGCGCAAGACAGCGGAGCCGGAAGGGATGGTTGACATGGTTCTTGAATATTGTAGCCAAGCGGTCTGCCATTCATAGAGACCGCTTGGCGTTGGGGTATCCTGAGACACGATGACGCTTGACCCGATTCAATTGACGCGCCGCCTGATCGATATCGAATCGATCACCTACAACGAAGTAGCCGTGGGCAGATACCTCGAGGAGTTTCTCGCGGGTCGTGAATTCGCCGTGGAGTGCACGCCGGTTCCGCAGCCTGAAAACGGGGGCAAGGGAGAACGGTTCAACATCTACGCCGGGGCTGCGGGGCAGACGCCGGACGTAGTGCTCTCGACGCACATGGACACAGTGCCTCCGTTTATTCCAAGCAGCGAAGACGATGTGAATATTTATGGACGCGGCGCCTGCGATGCGAAGGGAATCATTGCGGCGCAGATTGCCGCGGCAGAACGGCTGCGCGCGGCGGATGTGAAGGTTGGCCTGTTGTTTGTTGTCGGCGAGGAGCGCGATTCCGGCGGCGCGAAGCTTGCGAACACGCAGTCCAGGGGCAGTCGCTTTCTCATCAATGGAGAGCCTACGGACAATCGTCTGGCACTCGCATCGAAGGGTGCATTGCGCGTGCTGATTCGGGCGAAGGGAAAGATGGCGCACTCGGCCTATCCGGAGTTGGGCGAGAGCGCGATTCACAAGCTGGTAGAGGCGCTGGACCGTATTCTGGCGCTTGAAATGCCCGTGACGGAAGGCGTGGGGCCGGGCAATCTTAACATCGGTCTGCTCGAAGGCGGACGCGCAACAAACGTGATCGCCGACCATGCCGAGGCACAGATGCTGGTGCGCCTGGTGGGTCCGTCGGAGCCGGTGCGCGAAATGATTCTGGATGCGGTGGGCGATCTGGCCGAAGTCCATTTCACGCTCGATCTTCCTTTCATTCGCATGCGACGGCTGGACGGTTTGCCGACGATGGTGGCCGCATTCACGACCGATATTCCGGCGCTGACGAATTGGGGCGAGCCGGTACTGCTCGGACCGGGGTCGATCCATGTAGCGCACACGCCATACGAGAAACTGGCCAAGCGCGAGCTACTGGATGCCGTGGACTTGTATGTGCAGGTGGCGCAGCGCCTGGTGGAATGAGAGATGACGCGCTCGCGGCGATGGCGCAAGGCTACGCAGGCAACGCTGCTGGGCTGGGCTGCGGGACTGATCGTTACATTACCTCTGCAGATCGTTGAAGGCTTGCGGAGCACTGGGCCCAATTTCCGGCTGCTGATTGCTGCGCTGGGTTACGGGTTTGCACTGTGGTTGCTGATCACTTTTGCCGGAGTGGCCATTGCGTGGGTATGCGTTGTGTTTCCGGTTTCGCTCTTCGTGCATGAACGCTGGCTTCTAGAGCACCGCACGAGCGTAATTATGGGAAGCATCTGCGCGGGCGTGGCTGCAGCAAGTTGCAAAGTGGCCGTCTTGGGACAGTTGGAACACGATGGCATTGGTTTGATGAACTTTTGGATCTACGCGTGTTTCGCAGTCGTTTTTGCGGGCACTGCCGCGTATTCTTATCTCCGGTTTCTCGCTCGCGAGCAGAATGTCTGAGCACGGCGCTGGTTTTTCGCGTGGGCAGCGACAGACGATAGACTCATAGGGATGAGTCAATTCAATTCGCTCGAACACGCTGCGTCCTCTTATCTGCGCTCGGCCATGCACCAGCCTGTGAAGTGGCACGAGTGGTCGGCTGAAGCCTTTGCGCTGGCGACCAGCGAAGACAAGCCAATTCTGCTGGATATTGGCGCGGTCTGGTGCCACTGGTGTCACGTCATGGACCGCGAATCGTATGAAGACGCCTCACTCGCGCAGGTCATCAACGAGCATTTTGTCGCGGTGAAGGTCGATCGCGATGAGCGACCCGATGTGGACAGCCGCTATCAGGCGGCTGTCCAGGCGATGAGCGGGCAGGGGGGATGGCCGCTGACGGCTATTTTGACTCCGGATGGGAAGCCGTTTTTTGGGGGAACGTATTTTCCGCGCGACGACCGCTATGGGCGGCCTGGGTTTGAGCGGGTGCTGCGGACGCTGGCCGATGTCTGGAAAACGAAGCGTGGCGATGCTCTGGAGACAGCGGGCAGCGTGCTGGCGGCGATCGAGCATGGAGAGAGCTTCTCGGGGCGCAGCAGTTCGCTGAGTCTGGAGTTGGCGGACAAGCTGGTGGCAAGCGCCATGAACCAGTTTGATCGGCGCAATGGCGGTTTCGGCACGCAGCCGAAGTTTCCGCATCCGGCGGCACTCGATATGCTGATCGACGTAGCTGCCCGCACCGGCAATGAAGATGCGAAAGAGGCGGCGACGGTCACGCTCAAAAAGATGGCGGCGGGCGGCATCTATGACCACCTTGGCGGTGGGTTTCATCGCTACTCAGTGGATGAGCGCTGGGTGGTGCCGCATTTCGAGAAGATGCTCTACGACAACGCGGAGCTGCTGAAGAACTACGTGCATGCGTTCCAGACCTTTGTCGATCCTGAGTTCGCGCGCGTTGCTCATGACATGATGCGCTGGATGGATGAGTGGCTTACCGACCGCGAGCGCGGAGGCTTTTATGCGTCGCAGGATGCCGATGTGTCACTCGATGACGATGGCGACTACTTCACTTGGACGCGGGAAGAAGCTGCCGCAGTTCTGACGGAGAATGAACTGGCTGTCGCCGGGTTGTACTTCGATATCGGCGAGATGGGCGACATGCACCACAATCCGAAGAAGAATGTGCTGCATGTGAAATATACCGTCGGAGATGTGGCGCAGAAGCTATCGCATAGTGTCGAGGATGTGCAGCGGGAGCTGAAATCGGCGCGGAAGAAGCTATATGCCGCGCGGTTGCAGCGGCCTACGCCGTTCGTCGATAAGACGGTTTACACCGGCTGGAATGCGCTCGGTGTTTCTGCCTATCTTGAGGCGGCGCAGGTGCTGCAGCTGGAAGCTCCGCGTGCCTTCGCGCTCAAGACGCTGGATCGCATCCTGGAAGAGGGCTGGAGCGAGCACGCTGGACTGGCGCACGTGATTGCATACGCCGATCAGAAAGAATCTCGTCAGCGAGTGGCGGCGGTGCTGGATGACTATGCCTTTGTGACGCATGCCTGCGTGGATGCGTGGCAGGCGACGGGAGAGATGCGTTACTTCAACGCTGCACTGGAAGTTGGCGGGGCGATGGTCAAGCGCTTTTACGACGTCACCGGCGGAGGCTTCTTCGACGCGGAAATACCTGAAGGCGAAGTGCTGGGGGCGCTGGCCGCTCGACGCAAACCGTTGCAGGATACGCCGACGCCGGCGGGCAATCCGGCTGCTGCTGCTGCGCTGTTGCGTCTTGAAGCGCTCAGCGGGGGCGCGGATTTCGCCGAAAAAGCGGAAGACACGCTGGAGCATTTTGGCGGCGTCGTGGAGCATTTCGGTCTATACGCCGGAACGTATGGGCTTGCGCTGGAGCGGCTGTTGCTGCCTGCGGTGCAAGTGATCGTGATTGGCAACGACGAGCAGGCGCAACAGCTGACGGCTATGGCGATCGCACGCTATGCGGTGAATAAGAGTGTCATCACGCTACGTCGTGAGCAGGTAACACGCGCGAATCTTCCTGCGGTATTGGCGGAGACGCTGCCGGAACTTCCGCAGCTTCAAAGTGAGGCGAGCTTTGCTGTTGTTTGCCGGGGAAACACCTGCCAGCCGCCGACGGGTGACGGCGAAGAGTTGTTGCGGGAATTGAGTGCGGTGTGAAGGTTTGTGGTTTCCCACCCTTCGCGTTCCGCTCAGGATGGGGACCCGGATTCTTCGTTCGATTTACAGCCCTTCACCGGTAAACGGATTCACTTCGTTGGGTTTGGCTGTTGTAGGGTCAGCCGCAACTACGGCCGCGCCTGCTTCGCTGTTACGCGCGCCAACAAGTTGAATATTCGATCCGTAGACGCGCAAGGGGTCGCCGGGCAGCATTCCGTTTTCGCCGAGCGCGATGCGGATGCGGCGCTGCGTCTCGCGCATGGCCGCCCATTGTTTATCGGCCTTGGTCTTCAACTGCACGGGATAGATGACCTGCGATCCCTTGATGTTGTCGACGCCGAGCAAAACGGGGTCGCTGATGAAAACATCGCTGTAGGCGGGATCGTTGCGCACACCCATGGCGACGTCTTTGAGCAAGGCCAGCACCTTATCCGGATCGGCGGAGAAATCGACTGATACGTTGATCGTAGCGACGGAGTAGTCGCGCGTCAGGTTGGCGACGGTCGTGATCTGCGAATTGGGAATGATATAGAGAGTGCCGTCTCCATCGCGTACAGTGGTTTTGCGCAGGGAGAGAGATTCGACGATTCCTGTGAGCCCTGCCAAGCGGACTTTGTCGCCGACGTTGTACTGGTCTTCCACCAAGACGAGAACGCCGTTCAGACAATCTTTCACAATTGTCTGCGCTGCCAGGCCGATGGCGACACCTGCGATTCCGGCGCTGGCCAGCAGTGGTCCGAGTTCGAAGCCGAGCTTGGGCAGGATGCCCATGGCCGCAACGATGACGATAAATCCAATACCCGTAGCGCGGATGACCGAGGCCAGCGTGCGCACCTGGGCCAGACGGGCCGGGTCGGCGCCGTGCCGTTCGGTGAGGCGGACAACACGATTCGTGACCGCCTTGAGAACACGCGTCAAGACCCATGCCACGATGATGGTGATAACGATGGGAGGCAGTTTTTCCAGTGCAAAGGTCTGCAGTTCATCGAAGGCCTTCGCTCCGAACGGAGTAAGGCCGCTATTCAGAACGAAGAGCGTGAGGAGCGAGTGCAAATATGTCATGAACATAGGAAACATTCTTATAATGACCTGATGCGACGGTTAGATGCGAATTCGTTCCCGCTAAAACTTGGGGCCATGGTTCTTCTTGCGGGCTGCTTGATGTTGCTAAAGGCGCAGCAGCAGCAATTACCTCCCTTGGTGACGCGTCCTCCCGGTTCGCCTGGCCAGTCGCCGAACCCGAGCGACGAGAATGATGGCGATACGATGGCGCACCGCGCGATGAGGCAGCAGGCTATACGACGCAATGAGCAGCGCCAGCAGGAGATCGTCAGCGACACGGACAAATTACTGACGCTCACGGAACAACTCAAGTCCGATATGGAAAAAAGCAGCAAAGACCCGACGTCTGTCTCGTCAATCAAGAAAACCGAAGAAATTGAGAAGCTGGCAAAAGCGGTTAAAGAGAAGATGAAAGGCAGCTGATAAGGCCGGATTTCTTTTTGCAATCGAGCATATCGACGGATCAGTTTTGGGAATGAGTTTTTGGAAAACGGGAGTATGATGTTGCGGAAAACAGCTGCAAGCAAGGTTTCCTGAGGGGAGTCGAATGACAGCAGATACGCTCGGCACGACGATCAAGCGCGTCACAGGGTTGGCCATTGCCTGGGCCGTGATCCTGATTGTTTGCGGAATCATCTCGCTATGCCTGCCTTTGATAGCAGGGATCAGCATGGCTCTGGTGCTGGCGACCCTGATTCTCATTGCGGGCGTCATACACCTGACGACAGCTCCGGTCAGCAAGGGATTCGGCGGTTATCTTTGGCGGACGCTGGTGGGCATCGTCTACATCATTGGCGGAATCTGGCTGATTATGCACCCGGTCATGGGACTGATTTCGTTCACGTTTGTCCTCGGCATCATATTCGTGATCGAGGGAATTTTTGCGATCATCCACTTCTTCGCGATGCGGAAGACGGCTGGTTCAACATGGCTGCTGTTTGACGGCGTCGTCACGCTGTTGCTTGCTCTGCTCATTCTTTACCATTGGCCGTCGAGCGCGGCCTGGGCGATTGCCACGATTGTCGGCGTAAATCTGTTGATCAGCGGAATGACACGCCTGATGGCCCTGCTGGCGATGCGGCGTTTCCTGAACGCTCCGGCGTAAAGCTAGAATCGCCGGATCAGAAGCAGTGTCTGGTCGTCGATTTGTTTGCCGAAGGCACGAACTGCGTTGAGGATGGCGTCGGCCAGTGCGGGTAGGCTATCCGTGGCGTGGTTGGCAATGACTTCCTGCAACCGGTCGAGTCCGAACTCGTCGTCCGATTCATTGCTGGCTTCGAGAATTCCATCCGTTACCGCGATGAGCAGGTCGCCGGATGCCATCGTTGTGGCGTCCGCGAAATAGTCGCTGACCGGCAAGAGTCCCAGTGGAAACTGTTCCACCGAGATATACTCTGTGCGTGCGTTCATCCGATAGTGCAAAATCGGCGGATGCGCAGCCAGCGCATAAAAGACGCCCCCATCGGGATTGAGACGGAATCCCGCGAACGTTGCGTACATCTGCGGTTCCTTCACGCCAGGGAGCACGCGGTTCAGCCGCTCCATGAGCGAAGGCAAAACCGCGCGCGGCTCTATCGAGCACACATCGAGCAGCGCTGTGTGCGTCGCAGTTTTCACCATCCCCATCAGAATGCCTGCCTGCAGACCGTGGCCGGCAATGTCAGCAAGATAGGCAACAATGCTGCCGTCTTCGAACTGAAGCGCATCGACGAGATCTCCGCCTACTTTTTCGCTGGGATCGGAGCGCCCGTACAGCTCGAATTGTGGAGTATGTAACGAGATGGGTGGCACCAGCGTCTTTTGGATGCCGTGCGCGAGTTCAAGTTCGTTGCTAATGCGGAACGATTCCCGTCCTTCTCCACGAATAAAGCGGATGAACAGGGAATAAGACGCGATGACCAGCAGCAGCATGACCACCCCGGCGAACCGAATACCGGATGCCGTTGGCACTGGTTGCAAATGGAAATACGATGCAAGAAACCAGGCAATGACAGAGAATCCGAGCCAAATCGGGATTTGAAGAAGGGTCACGTGAATAAAGAGTCGGGGATTTAAGCGCATTCCCACGTGGACGTACATAACGGCAGTGAATCCGCTGAAGATGGCATTCAAGATCGTGATGACATATGGCGTGCGGCCAAGGTTGAAAATGTCGCTGAAGATGCCTGTGACAGCAAATAAACAGAAGGCAGCGGCATAAAAGGGCCACACTCTGCTGAATGGAACAGATTTGTAAAATTGAGACCAAGCCATTAGCAGGCACGATAACAGACATTTCCGCAAAATCGCGCCGCAATGCAGAAGGCCGCCTTACAGGCGGCCTTCTGGTTGTTCCAATTGGCTAAACGAAGAGGGGAGCCAGCACCAGCGTTACTGTTGCTAACAGTTTGATCAGTACGTGCAGAGATGGACCCGCCGTGTCCTTGAAAGGATCTCCGACGGTGTCGCCTACTACCGCAGCTTTGTGCGCCTCTGAACGCTTGCCGCCGTACTGGCCGGTTTCGATGAACTTCTTGGCGTTGTCCCATGCGCCGCCGCCGTTGTTCATCAGCATGGCGAGCAGGATGCCGGAGATGGTGCCGACCATCAGCAGTGCGGCAACCGCCTCCGCTCCGCTCAGGTTCACGGGGATGCCGTGAATGGTCGGAGAATCGGCCAGTTCTTTGAGGTTGAAGACGGGGCTGAAGTGACGGAAGATGACGCCCACTGCCAGCGGCATGGCAACAGCCAGCACGCCCGGCAGGACCATCTCTTTCAGCGCCGCTCCGGTCACGATGTGGACGCAGCGTCCATAATCGGGCTGCGACGTGCCTTCCATGATGCCGGGATTTTCTTTGAACTGCTGGTGGACATCCTGAATGACGGTTTGCGCGGCACGGCCTACGGCTTTGATCGCCATGGACGAGAAAAGGTAGGTCAGCATTGCGCCGAGCAGCGCTCCTACGAAGACCGGAACTGAGGCTAGATTGACGTTTGAGAAACTCCAGGAAGCCGGCAAAACTTCGCCCGCCGCGGCGAGCCGCTGGCCGACGATGTCGTGAATCGCTTCGAGGTAGGCGGAGAAGAGCAGGAAAGCGGCCAGCGCTGCCGATCCGATGGCATATCCCTTGGTGAGCGCCTTCGTAGTGTTTCCGGCGGCGTCGAGCTTGTCTGTCTTTTCACGAATGTCATGCGGCTGGTTGCTCATTTCGATGATGCCGCCGGCGTTGTCGGTGATGGGGCCGAAGGTGTCCATCGCCAGGATGTAAGCAGCTGACGAAAGCATTCCCATAGTTGCGATGGCCGTGCCGTAAATGCCCTTCTTGTAATCGGCGATCGTGGCTACGTCGGCGAGTCCGCGCACGCCGAAGTAATAGCTCAACAGCAGTGCACAGCCGATGACGATGACCGGCACGGCAGGGGTCTCCATGCCGACGGCTAGGCCGCTAATGATGTTCGTTGCCGGACCGGTAAGCGAGGCCTTGGCGATACTCTGCACCGGACGGAAGCGCGTCTCTGTGTAGTACTCAGTGATGCGGACGAAGAGGAACGATGTAATGATGCCGACGATGCCGCAACCGAGCAGCCACCAGCGTCCCTGCAGCATGTAGTAGACGGCTGCGGCAAAACCCACCAACGCCAGGAATGAGGTGACGTAGTAGCCCTTGTTCAGCGCGTGCATCGGGTCTTCGTCTTCCTTGCTATGAACAACGCTGACACCGATGATGCTGGCGACAAGGTTGATGGCCTGCACGATGAGCGGGAAGAGAATGCCCTTGATGCCGAAGACAGGATAGAGGGCAGCGCCCAGAATCATGGCGCCGACATTTTCTGCAGCGGTGGACTCGAAGATGTCCGCGCCGCGGCCTGCGCAGTCGCCCACGTTGTCGCCAACCAGGTCGGCAATCACGGCGGGGTTGCGCGGGTCATCTTCCGGAATGCCGGCTTCGACTTTGCCGACGAGGTCTGCGCCCACATCAGCAGCCTTGGTGTAGATGCCGCCGCCGAGCTGGGCAAAGAGAGCGACCAGCGATGCTCCGAAGCCGAAGCCGACCAGCTTGAACGGGGTTTCCTGCGGATGACTCAACCCTCCAAAGGCAAGGAAGAGAACGCCCACTCCAAGCAGCGAGAGCGCCACTACGATGAGTCCCGTTACTGCGCCGCCGCGCAGCGCGATTTGCAGTGCTTTGCCCAGGCTTGTGCGTGCCGCAGAAGCCGTGCGGATGTTGGAGCGGATAGACACCCACATGCCCGTCTGGCCTGCGAGCGCAGAACAGGTGGCTCCGATCAGGAAGCTGATGACGACTTTATTCGCATAGGGGGCAGTAAACGGGGAGAGACGATAGCCAAGATAAAGAATGATGGCGAGTCCTACGGCTATCATCGCGATCGTACCGTACTGCCGGCGCATAAAGGCTTCCGCTCCCTGGCGGATAGCGTCGGAGATATGGCGCATTTCGGGGGTTCCAGTATCGGAGCTGAGAACCGAGCGGGCAAAGACCAGAGCCGCGATCAGGCCAAGTACGCCAACCGCGAGTGCGATCCAAAGATAAAGGCTGTCAGAGGTTGTGTTTAAAGAATCATTGGCCTGCCAGAAAAGTGCAGCCAGCGAGGAGTAAAGCGACATTCAATGCCCTCCAGAAAAATAGCAATCACCCAAAATTCGCGCTTCGGCTCCTAAAGACTCCGGAATCAGAAACGTATCAAACCTTGACACGATCTGGAATACTGAAAATGAAGTCCAGCCCACTAAGGAACCTTTTGCGCAGACATTGTCATGAAAACGTTGAATTAGAGCACGTTGCGGAAACGATGGTCAATTCGCCCGCAAACGGAGCGGCTTCGAACTGGCTGGGAGATGGTTACTTTCTTACAATAGAAGTGCAGAGAAGCGTTCGCACCCTGCTGGGCGAGGCATCGTAAAGAGGTTGGATGGCAGAAGCAGAGCTGTGGGAAAAAGCAGGTTTTGCGGATGAGACAGACATCCACGGAAGCTGTACAATCACCTGTCGCTCAGGTTACAGGACAATTACGGGAACGACGACAAGAGGTTTTCTGAATGGCCAAAACAGCGGTCCGCGGCGTGGAGCAGCACAAGACAATTGCAGTGGCCGGCCTTGATTCTGAGCGTCTGGTTGAGATCTACCGGCTCATGTATCTCTCCCGTCGTACTGACGATCGCGAGATCTTGCTCAAGCGGCAGCAGAAGGTTTTTTTCCAGATCTCTGGCGCGGGCCACGAGGCGCTGCTGGTAGCGGCGGGCAAGGTGCTCAAGCCGGGCTACGACTGGTTTTTCCCCTACTATCGCGATCGTGCGCTCTGCCTGGCGCTGGGAAGCACGGTGGAAGAACTGCTGCTACAGTCTGTCGGCGCCGCGGCCGATCCGTCAAGCGGCGGGCGGCAGATGCCATCGCACTGGGGCAATACGAAGCTGAATATCGTCTCGCCGTCATCGTCCACGGCGACGCAGGTGCTGCATGCGGTCGGCTGCGCTGAGGCCGGGCGATATTTCTCGCGCCATCCTGAATCTGCTGCGAAGCATGAGGGCGACTATCGCGCCTTCAAGGATGTGACATTCCACGGCGACGAAGTTGTCTACACATCGCTGGGCGAAGGCGCGACCAGCCAGGGTGAGTTCTGGGAAGCGCTGAATACGGCGTCGAATGAGAAGCTGCCGGTGATCTTCGTCATCGAGGACAATGAATATGCCATTTCGACGCCGGTGGAGGTAAACACACCGGGCGGCAACATTTCGAAGCTGGTCGCCAATTTCCCAAACTTTTACTTCGCCGAGGTCGATGGCACCGATCTCTTCGAGAGCTATCGCGCCTTCGAGGAGGCGGCTGCCTACTGCCGCTCGGGCAAAGGACCGGCGTTCGTGCATGGGCATGTGATCCGGCCATATTCGCATTCGCTGTCGGACGACGACCGGCTCTATCGCCCGGAGGACGAGCGCGATGCCGATGCACTGCGCGACCCGCTGCACAAGCTGCAGATGTTTCTGATGCGCGAGGGCATTCTGGACGCCGACGCGGTCAACCGCCTCGAAGAACAGATGGAGGAGGAAGTTCGTCAGGCGGCGGAGAGAGCGCTGCGCGCGGCACTCCCAGAGCCGGCGAGCATTCCGCTGCATGTCTATTCCGAGGACTACGATCCGACTCGTGGCGAACTGCAGACGAAGCCTGCGCAGACTGCTGATATTCAAGAGCGGACGATGGCTGATCTCATCAACGCCTGCCTGAAGGACGAGATGCGGCGCGATCCGCGAATCGTTGTCTTTGGCGAGGACGTGGCGGACAGCAGCCGCGAGGAGCATCTGGAAAAAGGCCTGGTGAAAGGCAAGGGTGGCGTCTTCAAGCTGACGGCCGGGCTGCAAAAAGAGTTCGGCGGCGACCGCGTTTTCAATTCGCCGCTGGCTGAGGCCAACATCGTCGGCCGCGCTGTGGGTCAGGCGGTCCGCGGATTGAAGCCGGTGGTCGAGATTCAGTTTTTTCGACTACATCTGGCCGGCGGTGCACCAGATGCGTAATGAGTTGAGCGTGATGCGCTGGCGCTCGAACGGGACGTATTCCGCGCCCGTTGTCATTCGCGTGGCTATCGGTGGCTACCTCACTGGGGGCTCGATTTACCACTCCCAGTCAGGCGAGAGCATCTTTACGCACACGCCTGGCATTCGCGTGGTTTTCCCGTCGAATGCGCTCGATGCCAACGGCTTGCTGCGGACGGCGATCCGCTGCGACGATCCGGTGCTCTTTCTTGAGCACAAGCGGCTCTACCGCGAAACCTTTGGCCGCGCCGTTTATCCGGGACCGGACTACATGGTTCCATTTGGCAAAGCCAAGACCGTGCGCGAGGGCAAGGACCTGACCATCGTGACTTACGGCGCCGTCGTGCCACGTGCGTTGCAGGCGGCACAGAAGGCGGAGCGTGAGCATGGCATCGAGACGGAGATTCTTGACCTGCGGACGCTTAATCCTTACGACTGGGCGGCGATTGCGGCTTCTGTGAAGAAGACCAGCCGCGTGATCGTCGCCCATGAGGACATGCTGAGCTGGGGCTACGGGGCTGAGATTGCTGCCCGCATCGCCGAGGAGCTGTTCGATGACCTGGATGCCCCGGTGAAGCGAGTGGCGGCGATGGATACTTTCGTTGCTTACCAGCCGCTGCTGGAAGACATCATTCTCCCGCAGCCTGAGAAGATCTATCAGGCGATCGTGACGTTGAGCAAATACTGAGAGGCGGGTGATCCTGCGTCACCCCTCCCCCCTATATTTCTCTGCAAATTCCTCATAATAAAGCCAGTTGGCTGCAGATGAGGATTTCACAGCTTCTTCTCGTGTCAGGAAAAGTAGATATCTCCTGCTCTATTCAGTATATCGGATTGGACGATAATTCCCGGCAACTGCCTGTTGCGACGACTATATTGCAGACTCAGCAGCTTGCAGGGATCATGAGCGAAGGAGGACTTGACAAGGTTTCAGCGGGCTTTTCCTCCGACGAGTAGCAGGGCTCCTCCACCGACGATGGCGACAACGCCGAGGATGGGCGGTAGCGGGATGTCGTGGGTCTCTTTCTTTTCGGCCTGGATCGGCCCGATATCAAGGACTTTTTTGTGGGTCGTATAGGTGATGCCGCCGTAGACGAGTGCGATGATGCCCAGGACGATCAAAACAATTCCAGCAACCTTCATGTGTGGATTCCCCCGGAAAGATACAGTTGCTCAGAGTCTTTCCTGGATCATTGCGTTGTCTCTTATAAAAGATGCTATATTTATATACTTTAAGGTATAAGTATATATGGCGCTAAGTATTAAAAATGCTGACACTGAAAAGCTGGCACGGCAAGTTGCCGAAGCAACAGGTGAGTCCATCACGGAGGCCATTCAAAAATCCCTGGAAGAGCGTATGGCGCGGTTGCAAAAACTACGGAGTCAGCATCTGGTCAGGGAGCAAGTCGATGAAATCCTGCGACGCGTGGATGCTCTGCCGGTGTTGGACCCTCGTTCTCCGGACGAAATTATCGGCTATGACGAAAAAGGATTGCCGCGGTAATGGTGATCGATACTTCGTGCCTGGCTGCCATATTTTTCAAAGAGGCTGAAAGGGAACTCTTTCTCGACAAGATAGGGCAGGCGGACTCTCTGCAAATCTCTGCCGCAACGGTGCTGGAGAGTGGGATTGTGATCGAGGGTCGGCTTGGCGAGATCGGAAGTACGGAATTTGAACTCTTTCTAATTCGGTATGGAATTCAAATTGTCCCGGTCAATGAAGAGCAGGTCGTTGTTGCTCGGAGGGCGTGGCGAAAATACGGCAAGGGCAATCACCTCGCTGGGCTGAATTTTGGAGACTGTTTTGCCTACGCCCTGGCAAAGGTTTCCGGTGAACCGCTGCTCGCCAAGGGCTTTGATTTTCAGCAAACCGATCTAAGCCTTTGTTGAAAAGACGGCGCAACTTCGGTTTCGAGATACCGTTTGCACCTTATAGTCGGCTAGACCTTTCGGGAGCACTTTGCGATGGCAATTACTCGGCGGGCATTTATGAAGGGCGGAACGATGGCCGTGGTCGGCACTTCCGCGATTCCCAGTTTTCTGACGCGGACTGTGCTGGCGCAGGCCACCACGGCGCAGGCGCAGGGTAAGAAGCTTGTCGTCATCTTTCAGCGAGGGGCGGCGGATGGTCTAAGTGTCGTGGTGCCGCACCGCGAGAGTGTCTATTACCAGATGCGGCCGACGATTGCGATTCAGCAAAATCAAGTGATCGATCTCGACGGGTTTTTCGGGCTGCATCCGGCGCTGCAGCCGCTGAAGCCGCTCTGGGATCAGCGGCATCTGGCCATTGTGCATGCCTGCGGTTCGCCTGATCCTTCGCGGTCGCACTTTGACGCGCAGGACTACATGGAGAGCGGCACGCCCGGCGTGAAGGCAACGAATGACGGATGGCTGAATCGGGCGCTGCAGGCAGAAGACGCTGTGCATGCCGGGCGGAAGCATTCGGCCTTTCGTGCGGTTGCGCTAGGGACGCAGGTGCCGCGAACGCTCGAAGGCAGAATCCCCGCGGTCGCCGTCAATAACGTTCGCGACTTCAGTGTCGGCGGCCAGAATCCCGCAGCCGCTCCCATTGCTACGAGCTTTGAGGCGATGTATGCCGATAGCGTGAATACCGTTCTGCATGGAACCGGTTCGGAGACCTTTGAAGCGGTGAAGATGCTGCAGGCAACTGATCCGGCAAAATACACTCCGGCGCCGGGGGCGAACTATCCGAATGGGGCTTTTGGCAACAGCCTGCGGCAGGTGGCGCAGCTGCTGAAGGCAAATCTTGGAGTTGAGGCGGCTTTTACCGATATTGGCGGATGGGATACGCACCAGAACCAGGGGAATGCGACTGGCCAACTGGCCAATCGGCTAAAAGACTTCAGTGAGGGAATAGCCGCCTTCTGGACGGATATGGGCGACCAGGCGAATGATGTTGTTCTGGTGTCTATGTCGGAGTTTGGCCGAACGGTCCACCAGAACGGCACGGGCGGAACCGATCATGGGCACGCCAATGTCATGTTTGTGCTGGGCGGCGACGTTCAGGGTGGGCGAGTGTACGGCAAATGGCCGGGGATGCGTCAGGATCAGCTCTATGAGGGCCGTGATCTGGCCATTACTACGGACTTCCGGCAGGTTCTGGGGGAAGCTGCGTATAAGACCGTCGGGGCCCGGAATCTCGATCTCGTCTTTCCCGGAGCTAGTCTACAAAACAATCACTTCCTGAATATCCTGAAAGTTTAACTTTAAGGGTTGCGGTTGTTGTTTAGCGTCTTCCCGCGCCCGTTCCGAAACGAGAATCGACGGCGAGATGGCCGGAGCCGCTTGCCAGGATCAGCAGAGCCAGGGCGAAGAGCGAAAGCGGAAATTCGTAGCCCGTCGGCCCTGTCATCCCGTGATGCAGATGCACCTTCAGCACGGCTACCGCCATGTCGATGGCGACGCCAAGCGCGGCGATGGGAACCAGCAAACCTAGAATGAGCAGTATTCCGCCGAAGAATTCAGTGAAAGCGGCGACGTATCCGAGCCAGTAGGGAAGACCGAGGTGGGCGACGGTCTGCGCGAAGTTGTAGAGCGAGCCGCGCGGGAAGATCTTGTGCCATCCGTGCACGAGAATGATCGCGCCGAGAACGATGCGGGCGATGAGTACTCCCAGGGGGCGGAAACGGTCGAGCCAGGCGAACATCCGGGGTTTGCTCCTTTAAGGTTGGGAAAGTGTTTGCAGTTTACGGTTGATGGGGCAGCTCGTCCAGAAAACGGCGCATGGTTTGCAGGTATCTTGCCTGGTCCTCAGGCCCGATCTGGAATACCTGCTTTGGTGCGCTGGCTGAGGTAAAGGCTTCCTGTGTCTGTGGGCTTCCGGCGAGGTCGAGGAAGAGCTTTGGCGTCGGGAGCGTTTTCAATGTTTTTGTGGCGTCAAAGCGGTCGCTGGTGAGCAGGCGTACTGGCAGGATTCTTGTTCTGGTATCAGCGGCGAAAAGCGTAGACGCGTTGGGGCTGACGTTTTCGAGGATCAGGGCGGCGGTCTGCGGGTGACGGGCGGCGATTGAGACGGCGATGGGTGCTCCGAGGCCGATTCCATAAATAACGAAAGAATGCGCAGGCAGGTGGCGCGTGCTGATCAAGTAGGCGAGGGCGGCGTCAGCGTCCTGGTTCATGCTGGATTCAGACGGATGCAAGTCGTCGCTCCTGCCGAAGCCGCGGTAATCGAAGGCAAAGACGTTGATGCCGAGAGTGTGCAGGGACTCGACCCGCGCGATTGTGTCTGAGAGTGAGCCGGAACCGTCATGCAGATAGAGGATAGTGCTACCGGAGTAGTGGGCGTCGGGGGCGGCGGGTATCCACCAGCCGGTGAGTTGCGGGTTGCCGGTCTCGGTGTAGTCGAATTGGATTTCCTGATACGGAATGTTTGGGTGTCGGCTGACGGTGCGCGAGGGGTGGAAGATGAGCTGCCAGCTTCCCTGGTAAAAGAGCAGGCATAGCGTTCCGTAAGCGCAGATGGCGGCCAGTGCCACTACGATGCCCAGCGCGGAGAGCAGCCACTTTCCGCTGACGAGAGGCTGCTGCGGCTGCAGCGGGTCTTTCCATCCGGCGGCGCGGGCTTCGGCGCGTGTTCTTTTTTGGGGGTGTGGTCGCATCTGCTTCTGCATGAGGGTGCTTCTAAAGCTTATATGGTTGAGCCTGAGTGTGGTGGTTGACTGAGGGTAAGGCAGATCCTTCTACTTCCTCTTCTTTGCGCTCAGAATCAGCGTCAGGATGACAGACTGGTGCTGTGCTTCGCTCAGGCTGACAACCGATAGAAATATCTATCCGAAGGCGAGTTCGTCGGCGGATTCGAGGGGCGTTCCGCAGACGCGGCAGATGACAGCGGAGCAGTCGCCGCAGACGAGAGGATCGTCGACTTCTCTGGCGCAATTGGGGCACCAAAGGCGGACTTCTTTCACTGCGGGTGGATTCAGGGACTGCTCATCGTGCATTCTGAGGATGAGCGTAGCATGAGGGCGAGTGAGCTTGCAGAAGCTGCGGCCCATGAGTTGCGCCAGCAGCAGCGGAGACGATGAATCAATGTCGGAATTTGTGAGGATTTGCGGGAAGGTCGATCTGCCTCCATCGGGTGAGGCTCGGGAGATTGCGGTTGCGGAGAGAGTGTTGTGTGTGGCCAATGATGGCGGCTCGATTTCCGCCATGGACAATGTGTGTCCGCATCGCGGCGGCCCGCTTGGGCAGGGAATGATTGAGGGCGGCAAGATCATTTGTCCGTGGCATGCCTGGGCGTTTGATCTGAAGACGGGTGAGGCACATCCGCTGGCTTCGAGGGTTCCGGTGTACGAGGTTAAGCTGGACGGAGAGGATGTGCTGGCGAAGTTGTGAACTTGCGCGGGAGTTGGTTTTGATGGGTGATCCTGGATGCTGATTTAGGTTTGTGGTTCCCACCCTATCGCAGAGTGCGCGATTGGATGGGGCACCGTTTTTCGTGCTGGCGCTGAGGAAAAGCAGATCCTTCGCGTTGCCCCGGATGACATCATCTTTTTTTTGCTGCCACTCTTGAAACTCATTGCGATGTGAAGGTTGAGGCGGGGAGATTTTCCTTGTTGAACAGGTTGGCGTCGGTCCAGCCTGGCCAGGCGTAGCGCACGGCTTTGGGACGGGTTACGCTCTGTGCTTCGACGACGACGGTTGAGCCGTCGATTTTCGCTGTTGCGGGGACGAACTTTCCATCTGTGCCTGCGATTTCGAAGCCTGTTAGCGCGGGGCCGTGAGCGGTGAGGCCGTCTTTGGCGTGATCGAACCAGACGCGCATCGATGAGCCTTCGACTGTGGCGGTACGGAAGAGCGGGCCTGAGTATTCGAGTTGCGGCTCGTCGTAGACCAGCGCTCGGGCGGCGAGAGCAAGGCGAGCGCCGACTGTCTGTTTGTCGGCGGGGTGGACATTGTCGCGGTCGCCTATGTCGAGGGTTACGGCCATGGCGGTGTTCGCGATGTCGAGGGTCCGGCGCTGCTGGTCGCGAAGCTGGCCCCAGTCTTCATCCGGTGAATAGTAATTTGAAATCTGTACGTAGAAGAATGGGAAGTCACCTTCGCCCCATTTTGCACGCCAGTTCTGGATCATGGCGGAGAAGAAGCGCGAGTACATGGGCGCGCGTTCGGGGGTGCTGTTGGTTTCGCCCTGATACCAGATCGCTCCCTTGATGGTGTAGGGAACGAGCGGGGCGATCATGCCGTTGTAGAGGTTGGCGGGTTGCCATGAGAGGGGGTCCGGCGGGTGCCAGGAGTGGTCCAGCTTCGGCAGGTGGGCCTGCTCGGCGGCTGCGTCTTCGCGCTTTTCTTTGACGATGATGCGGTCTGTGTCGCTCAAGTCAGCCGTGAAATGCGCCCAGGCAGAAAAGATCGGCATCAGGCCGGCGTCGGAGCCGATGCGGTCCATGCTCATCCAGGCCTCGACGGGCGTGCCGCCCCAGGTGGTGTCGATGAGACCGATGGGTACGTGCTCGCGGGAGTTGATATCGCGGCCGAAGAAGTAGGCGACGGCGGAAAACTCAGCGGCGGTCTGCGGGGTGCATTCGGTCCAGGTAGCGGTAATGTCATTCACTGGAAAATACGAGGGATTCTTCGCGATGCGCAACAGCCGGACGGTGGGCAGGTTGGCCTGGGCGATCTCCTGCTGGCCGTTTTTCAGGACGGCGTTGCCGGGGAAGCCGCTGAGAGGCATTTCCATGTTGGACTGGCCGGAGGCTACCCAGACGTCACCAATGAGTATGTCGGAGAGCGTGACCGGCGAGTCTGATGCGGCGCTCCCCTGGGCAGTCAGGGTATAGGGTCCGCCAGCGTGCTCCGGCGCGAGCCAGAGGCTCCATTTGCCGAGATCGTCGGCGGAGGCGGTGCGGGTCTGGTCATGGAAGCGGACGGTGACAGTCTCGCCGGGACCTGACCATCCCCAGATGTGAATCGGCTGGTCGCGCTGCAAGACTGCATGGCTGCTGAGGGCATTCGGGAGCCGGACTTGTGCGGTTGCGCCGATCCACGGCAGGGTCATCAGCGCGCAGGTTGCGGCGATGAGTTTTGTCTTCAAACCCTTGAAACCCATTTTGGAAATTTCTCCTTTGAATCCACGGCTGGGATAACCGTGAAACTGCACGATAACCATAGCATTTCTCAGGGGTTATCTACTTTGTAACGGCGGCGGTGACGGGAGATTAGAGCTGGGGTAGTGCCGTCGCAGAATTGAAAGGGATTAAAGACTTTTCTCGATTGTTCCGGTTTAATGAAATAACATGTTTCTCCGGTAGTAATGGTTTTCTTTGTATGGGCCTCGAGGGTTCGCTGACTTTTTATGACTGCTCAGGTGATCGCGGTTCAAGAGGAAGACGACGGGCAACGCCTATCCCTATCGGGACTGGTGGTGCTGGCCCTCCTTTTGGCCTTCCTTTCCACGACGACTTCGCTGCTCAATCTGAACAGCTGGCGTTCGGGCGGCATAACGATTCTGTGGCCCTCGAATGGATTTCTGGCTGGAGCGCTGCTGAGCGTTCGCCAAAGACACTGGCCAGCGTATTTATCCGTAGGGTTCATTGTCGATCTGAGCGTCAATCTGAGCCTGGCAACACCCTCGTGGGTGGCCGTGTATCTGGCCGGTTGCAACATGCTCGAAGCGGTGCTCGCGGCGGCGCTGCTCTACCGAACGATCGCTCCCCATCCTGATCTGACCCAGCGCAAGCAGCTGATACGTTTCCTGATTTACGGGGTGGTGGTAGCGCCGGCGGTGGCATCGGCGCTGGCTACTCTGCTCTTTGGCAGGCAGGGAAGGCACATCATCCCGCACCTTCATTCCTTCCAGTGGTGGTTTACGGCAGATGCGCTGGGAATGGCGGTGATGATTCCGCTCTATCTCTCATTCGCGTGGCGAAGGCCGTTTCTTGGCCGGTCGTGGTGGGAGATACAAGGTATCTTTGCACTGCTGTGCGCCACGGCAGCTTTTGTCTTCTGGCAGACGCGCGCGCCTCTGCTGTTTGTTCTCTTGATGGGACTTCTGATGATCGGCGTCCGTCTTGGCCTGGCTGGGTCGGCTTTCGGACTGCTGTCTGTTTCAATTATTGGAGGGTTTTTTACGACGGCCGGACGCGGACCGTTGTCGTTAATGCCGGGCTCCTCGCTTACGGCGCGCGACCTAACGCTGCAGCTTTTCATCGCCTTTTCCATGCTGATGCTTTACATCCTGGAAGTCATCCGGGCTGAGGGCTTTCGCCTGCAGGAAGGATTGCGGACAAGCGAGGCCCGCTTCCGCCTGCTCGCTGTGAGTTCACGCGACGCGATCCTGCTGGTGGACCTGGAAGCCAATGTAAGGTACGCATCGCCCGCAGTGACGGAAATGCTGGGGTGGGAACTCGATGAGGTAATAGGCAGGAGCTGCCGCGTAGCATTTTACGCGGAAGATTTTTCTGTTGCGGAGGATGCCTTCCAGGAAGCGCTGGAGGGACGGCTTCCGGGAATGTTTCAGTTCCGATGCTTGAAGAAAGACCGCAGCTATCTCTGGATGGAGGCCAGTTTGCGGCTTTATAGCGAGCCATCCGTGAGTGATACGCAGGGATTCGTAGTAGTGATGCGTGATATTTCGTTGCGCAAGGCGGCTGAGGAAGAGTTGCAAAGAGCCTTCCACATGGTGGAAGCGCTGGCCAGCGTGGATGGTTTAACCGGCATCGCCAACCGGCGGCGATTCGATGAGGTTTTGCAAGCGGAGTGGAAGCGCGCGCAGCGCGACCGCACGCCGTGCTCGCTCCTGTTCATGGATGCTGACCATTTCAAGAATTTCAACGATATCTACGGCCATATACCGGGCGATCGATGTTTGCGCCAAATTGCAGAAGCCGGGGCGCAGGTGCTGCAGCGTCCTGCAGACCTGGTGGCGCGGTACGGGGGCGAGGAGTTCGCGGTGATCCTGCCCGATACCAGCTGCGACGGTGCGATTGCCATTGCCGAGCAGATTCGTTTTGCCGTGGAACAACTCCACATCCCGCACTCCGGCAATTCATACGAGATCGTAACAGTGAGCATTGGCTGCGCAACGCAAATTCCGGATACAAACAGCGAGCTATCCGAGTTGCTGAAGGCCGCGGACAGCGCCCTGTATGTGGCGAAATCGCTGGGCCGCAATCGGGTGGAAGCGGCGCTGCCTGTGCTGCTTTCGTAATCGGTCCGAAGAACCGTTTTCAGAATTGCTGCAGACGCCTGGGATTTTTCCGCGTAAAGGATTTCCATTCTGCGAAGAACGGAGCGGTATAATTTCTCCGCCTTCCGGGGGGATGGCTTCGAATGGCATTCCTGCAATTTCCAAGGACAGTTGTGTCTGTTTGTCTGGCGCTTCTTGTTGCGACAGCATGCTACGGCCAGAATTCACTGGCGAACCAGACGGTGAAGTGGGACGATTACGTTTTCAAATTTCAACGCACAGGCCAGATGGCGCAGGTTTTTGACAGCGGCGGCAAGGTTGTCGGATCGATTCTCATGATGAATGGCGACCTTCAGATCCTGCCGCTGCCGGGCACGGATGAGGACAAGCTGAAGAAGTCATTCGCCGACTGGAAGGCGTTTTACGCACGCAGCCACAGCGGAGAATCGGCTACAACGCCTGCTGCGGCCAATTCCTCAACAGCCGGCAGTCCGGATGCTGTTCCGTGTCCGACAACCTATGGCGTGACGTATTTCGATGGTTCGACGTGGAAGACGATGATGCTGGCGGTGCAACTACCCAAGGAAAAAAGTACATCCCTCTCGACTGGCTTCAAGGACCTGGGAAAGAATCCGTTGAATCCGAGAGCGGGTGAGACGGTGATCTATCGCTACAAGGATCCGGCTGCGCCAGTCACTCTGGGAAAAAGCCCCGCATTTTGCGTCACGATTGCCGCTAACTTCAACCCGAGCCAGATATTGATTGGCACAGTCGATGTGAAGAAAGACCACCGTGAAATTGAGCAGGCCGTAAGTTCGCGGGATAGCTGGCTGCCCCCGAAGCGAGTGCAGCCGCTGGACGTGAAGCGAGTCTCCGATACGGTGGTGGTGATCACGCCGAAATCGCCGTTGCCGCCTGGACAATACATTCTTGGCGGACCGCCGATGGTGGGAATTTACGACTTTGGCGTGGAGTAGGTCAGATCAGCTTGCCAGCGGCCAGGTCGCGAACCAGGCCGCGGTCGGCGGTCAGGAAGTCGTAGCCGGGCAGGTCGCGCAGGTTGCACCAGCGCATGTCATTGAAGATGTGGTTGGTGAGTTCGTCTTCAAACTGGTGGACGGCGAAGAACTGCAAGTCGACCGAGCTGCCGTTGCGATAGGCGTGGCGCACATGGGCAACGAGCGTGCCGATGGTCGCCTTGATACCCAGTTCTTCGTTGAGCTCGCGGATCAGCGCCTCTTCCGGGCTTTCGCCCGGCTCCATTTTGCCTCCGGGGAACTCCCATTTGAGGGCCATGGCCTGATCGGGGCGGCGCTGGCAAATCAGAACCTCGTCGCCGCGCAGGATGAGTCCGGCGACTACATAGCGCACGGACGGTGACTTCGACTCCGCCGCGCTGCCTTTCAGGGATTCGATATCCTCCACGCTCACACTAGTTTAGACGGTTCAGCCTCAAAATCGATGCAACGCAGTTGTTGTGCGTTTTGCATATGGCCAAAAATCTCCGGGTGAATGACGGATGCGAGTGCGTGCAGGCCGCCGATCAGCGTGGGCGCGGGCGTGTTCAGCAGCTCTTCGGTGATGCAGAAGACGCGGCGTTCGCCGACGGCGTGGAGATGCTGCCAGCCGCGCTTTTCCACAGTGCGTTCGAGGGGCACACGCATGCCTGCGCCGCACCAGGCCATGACTATCACGTCGGGGTCGGCTGCGGCGATCGTTTCGGCCTCTGTAACGACGCCGGGAGCGCCGGCAAATTCGCCGCCGGCCGCCTCTACCAATTCCTTGACCCAGTATTGCGAATGGATGAGCGGCTTGCCCCACTCTTCGCAGTAGACGCGCGGGCGCATGTGGGCCGATGCGGCGCGTCTGCTGGTTTCGGAAATGGCTGACTGCATGGACGCGACGACGGTTTCGGCTTGATCGCGTGCATTCATAACGGAACCGATGAGACAAATGTCGCTGTAGATATCTGCCAGCGAATGGGGAGCAAGAGCCAGCACCGAAAAGCCCGCTTTCAGGATGGCCGCCAGCGATTCATGCCGGTAGGGAACGGACGCGATGACGAGGTCGGGCTTGAGCGCGGTTAGTTCGTCCGTCGTCGTTGTCCACGCGTCGTGGACGAGTGGAAGATTCGCGCTGCGCAGGCCGGGGACTACGTCGAGGCAGTAGCGCGTGCAGGCTACCAGCGTATCGAGGTGACCGAGGTGATCGAGAATGACGGATACGCTGGGCTGGAGGGAGACGATACGCATGCGGGCGCTAGGCCTTGCTGTCTTTCAAGACGGCTGCCGGATAGAAGACGGTCCAGCCGCTTTCTGCCGCGGACTCGACCAGTGCCGGCGTCGGATTCACCGGAAAGGCGCGCTTGGCGATCTTGAGCATCGCCTCGTCATGGATGGAGTTGCCGAAGACGCAGTCCGGCTGCGGCACGCCTGCGCGCATGAGCGCTTCTGCCTTGGCCTCGTCGGTGGGCACGGCGATCAGGTCACTGGTGACGTGCCCGTTGACGATGTAGACCTCCGCAGCAAGCACGCGGGATGCGGGAATGCCGAAGCGCGAGACGCCTTCTTCAATCACCCAGTTGTTGGTGGAGCTTACCGCCCAGAGTTCAGTCCCGGCGGCATGGAGATCGGCGATGAGTTCGCGCAGCTCAGGGAAGATATTAGCTTCGATGTGGGTGCGGAAGTACGTCGCGGCGGCATGGCGCATCTCGTCTTCCTCGAGGCCGGAGTACATCTGGACCATCTCGGCGCACATCTCGGACTCTGAAACCTTGCCGGCGCGATAGAGGCGGTATTGCGTGTCCACCCAGTCGGCGGTATTGCGCGAGACAAGGCCGGACTCGATCGACCAGACCATGAAGCCATATCCCGCGTCGCCGGTCCAGAGCGTGCCGTCGCAATCGAATACGGCAACCCGGGGATGGGCGGCCATGACGGCGTTGTGAAATTCTTCGCGGGTAAATTGTTCCGCGGGCGCAGTGTGCAGCGTAGTCAAGTGAAACTCCTTCAATCTTCTATTGTCAGCGATGGGCGGGGATTTTGCACGGCTAGGAATGTGAAGCGTTGGTGAACTTGATTCCGGAAGGAACTTGCGGCTGCCGAACCGTTTGTGAGACGCGGATAATCGATTTGTGAGCACAGGGCGCAATTCGGAGCTGATTCGCGAGTACCTGGTCTATCTGCGGGTGGAAAAAGGACTGCGGCCGTTGACGTGCGAGGCGTATGAGCGTGATCTGCTGCAGTTTGCCTACTACCTGAAGGGCGAGAACGCGCTGCTCATGACGGCTCGGCAGCGGGAGGTAGCCGGGTTTCTGGAGCACCTGCGCACGCACAGCGTAGAGTCGCGGTCGATGGCGCGGAAGCTTTCCTGCCTGCGCGGGTTCTACAAGTGGCTGCTGCTCGACAAGCGCATCCAGCATGACCCGACGATGAATCTTGAATCGCCGGATGCGTGGAAGGTGCTGCCCAAGTCGCTTGCGCCTGCTGAAGTGAACTCGATGCTGGAGCGTGCTGCGGTGGCGGCGGATCACCCCGAGGCTGATGCCATCGCGCTGCGCGACCGCGCGATTCTGGAGTTGCTGTATGCGGGTGGGCTTCGTGTTTCGGAGCTGACGGGGTTGTGTGTTGCTGATCTCTCGCTTGATGCCGGGCGCGTGCTGGTGCGCGGCAAGGGTGACAAGGAGCGGATTGTGCCGCTCGGCGCGCTGTGTGTGAAGGCGATTGGCGAGTATCTGGAGCGTGGGCGTCCGGCGCTTGCTCGTAACGGGCGCGCGAACCAGCTTTTTCTTTCGATGCGCGGCAAGGCGCTTTCGCGGGAATGGGTGTGGCGGCTGGTGAAGGCGAGCGATAGCCACGCCAGTCCGCACAAGCTGCGGCATAGCTGCGCTACGCACATGGTGGAGCATGGGGCCGATCTCCGCACGGTGCAGACTTTTCTCGGCCATGCTGATATTGCGACGACGCAGGTGTACACGCATCTTGCGCTGGGACGGCTGAAGGCGGTGCATCGTATGCATCATCCTCGGGCGAAGCGGGTGGAGGAGTGATGGCACGACAGGATTTTTTATCCCGCCCTTCGGCTTCGCCTCAGGATGGTGCACCCGGCAATTTCGAAAAGGTTCCGGTTGTTTTATTTGTGCGGGAATTTCTGGCGATGCTTGCCAACGAGCGCGGATCGTCTCCGCATACGTTGCGCGCGTATGAGCGCGAGCTGCATGACTTTGCCTCGTATCTTGTGGGGATGTTCGGGGCTGAGGTTGCGATTAAGCGCATCGAGCACCAACATATTCGGGCTTATCTGGGGACGTTATACGAAAAAGGATTGTCGAAGGCGTCGGCGGCGCGGGCGCTAGCGGCGATTCGCTCCTGGTTCAAGTGGCTGTCGCGTGCGGGATATGTCGAGCAGAGCCCGGCTGCGCTGGTCGCGACGCCGAAGCTACCGAAGCATCTGCCGCGTGTGCCTACCATTGAGCAGATGAACCGCGCCGTGGATGGCGTGAGCGAAGACTTTGCCGCGTGGCCGGAGCGCGATCGGCTTATCTTTGAATTGCTTTATGGGTGCGGAATCCGCAATGCGGAACTGGTTGGCATCGACCTCAAGGACATTCATTGGGCCAATGATGCGATTCTTGTGTTCGGCAAGGGACGCAAGGAGCGCTATGTTCCGCTCGGTGACGCGGCGGCGCAGGCGTTGCGAGCGTATCTGCCGCAACGCGAGGCTCGTTTGCAGGCGGCGGGGAAGCAATCCGATGCGCTATTACTGAATGCGAAGCTGCGCGGCAATGCGCGGCTGACGACTCGCAGCGTGGGGCGCATCGTGAAGGCGCTGGCGATTGCAAATGGGCTACCGGCGGAGGTGCACCCGCATACGCTGCGGCACGCTTTCGGCACGCACATGCTTGAGGAAGGCGCGGACTTGCGGGCGATCCAGGAGTTGCTCGGCCATGAGCGATTATCGACGACGCAGCGGTATACGCAGCTCACGGTTGGGCAGGTGGCTGAGGTGTATGACCGCACGCATCCACGCGCGAAGTGATCCTGAAAGTCTTCGCATCGCATCTCTGTATATCCTGTTTGAAGTTGTTTCATAGGTAAGACTGCGAGGTCGGGAGTGCAAGTCACGGTTCGTGTTGTGGTTTCATGTTGTTTTGTTTTCTTCGGTGGGTTCTCATCTCTGCTTCAAGCTCAAACGCCAACCCCATTTCAGTCTGTCGATCCCATGATTGGTACAGGGCCGGAGGGCCACACGTTTCCCGGAGCGACGGTGCCTTTTGGCATGGTGCAGCTCAGTCCTGACACGCAGATTCGTCCTTTCAAGCAGAGCTATAAGTGGGCGGCGGGCTATCGTTATG
>Ga0206941_10066_pt1 | contig 31430 bp, 21 predicted proteins | sample Alteio_BWOrgHeat_9_FD_153251 | JGI IMG/M metagenome (GOLD analysis project Ga0206941, IMG submission 153251) | Enriched cells from forest soil in Barre Woods Harvard Forest LTER site, Petersham, Massachusetts, United States -... | ecosystem: Environmental > Terrestrial > Soil > Temperate forest >...
TCACCACCAATAGCAAACGCAGTTCAATCAAAGCACGCGCAGGTGGTTATACAGGCAGCGAAGCATCCAGCATCATGAAATTACACAAAGTGCCTATTCAAGCAGAATCGCGCCTGAATACGGGTCTGGAAGAATTAGATCGCGTGCTGGGTGGCGGGTTAGTGGCAGGTTCCGTGACGTTGATTGGAGGTGATCCAGGCATTGGCAAATCTACGCTATTGTTACAAACACTGTGTCATTTGAGTACGACGCATTCTACGCTTTACATTACGGGTGAAGAATCTTTGCAACAAGTGCGCTTGCGTGCACAGCGTTTGGAGCTGGAGCAGGGGCATCTGAATGTATTGGCAGAAACCAATGTAGAACGCATGTTGGCGATTACACAAACCCAACAACCGCAAGTGATTGTGTTGGACTCTGTACAAACTTTATACACAGAGCTGTTGTCTTCAGCGCCAGGTAGTGTAGGGCAAGTGCGTGAAAGCGCTGCGCAGTGGGTGCGTTATGCCAAACAAACAGGCGTCGCTGTTTTTCTCGTTGGGCATGTGACGAAAGAAGGTACGCTGGCGGGTCCACGCGTGCTCGAACACATGGTCGATACGGTGTTGTATTTCGAAGGCCAAAGTGACGAGCGTTTTCGCATGATCCGTGCGGTGAAAAATCGTTTTGGCGCGGTGAATGAACTGGGTATTTTTGGCATGACGGATAAAGGTTTACGTCAGATCAGTAACCCTTCGGCAATTTTTTTATCGCGTTACCCCTCGCCGATTTCGGGTAGCGTGGTGATGGTCACGTGGGAAGGCAGTCGTCCTCTTTTGGTAGAAGTGCAAGCGCTGGTGAACCAAAGCCATTTTGGTAATCCGCGACGTGTGACGGTGGGTCTGGAGCAAAATCGTTTGGCGATGTTGCTCGCAGTGTTGCAGCGACATGGTGGGGTTGTGACGTACGATCAGGATGTGTTTTTAAATGTGGTCGGTGGCGTGCGTGTGACCGAAACCGCGGCTGATTTGCCGCAAGTGTTGGCGGTATTGTCGAGTTTGAAAAATCGCCCGTTATCTGCCGAGACGATTGTGTTTGGAGAGATTGGGTTAGCAGGGGAGATTCGTCCTGTGCAAAGTGGGCAAGAGCGTTTGCGCGAGGCTGCTAAACATGGCTTCAAGCGGGCGATAGTGCCTAAAGCCAATATGCCGAAGAAGTCTGCTATTGCTGAGATGGAAGTGATCGGTGTCGAGTCGTTGCAAGAAGCTTTAGGTATTGTGTAGGGTGGATTAGACGTGATTTTCGTCGTAATCCACAAAACCTATAAAGCAAATACAAAAAATATTTTATTTATTTTTTATTTAAGTTTGGTGGATTACAGAACGTAAAAACAATGTTCTTAATCCACCCTACATAATACCTCTTGAACATGCCCTGGTACTTTGACATTCCGCCATTCCTGCCGTAACACACCTTCACGATCAATCAAAAAAGTACTTCTATCAACCCCCATCACTTTTTTGCCATACATATTTTTCTCTTTAATCACATCAAAATAATGACAGAGTTCTTCTTTATCATCGCTGATCAAAGGAAACGGTAATTCACAATCGGTTTTGAATTTTTCATGTGAGGCTAAACTATCGCGTGATACGCCTAAAATTACTGCATCAGCAGCTAGAAATTTTGTGTACAAATCACGAAAGTCTTTGGCTTCAATGGTGCAGCCTGGGGTATTGTCTTTGGGATAAAAATACAACACGATGATTTTGCCTTTGAAATCAGCAAAGCTGGTATGGGGGTTTTCGGTCGTAGAGAAGGCTAAATTTTTGATGGGTTGGTTTAAGATGGCATGCATAGAAACTCTCCTTAGTTTGGTTAAAAGATTATTGTTACCACAGAGGCACAAAAACACAGAGACGCAAAGTAAAGATTAAGACATAAAAAAAGAATTTTAAAAAATATTTTTAATTTTCTTGTTTTTCTCTGCGTCTTTGTGTCTTTGTGCCTCTGTGGTAAATAAATAATTTTACTTTATGCTTTTCTCCGGTTCCAAGATTCCATCCGCATTCAGATCCTCACACAGTAACATAAACCGTTCACGCAACTCAGAAATGTTAATCGTCGCGGGAATATGCACACGCATTAAAAGATTCAATAATTTAGTCTCTGAATAATTGCTTTTAAACGCATCGGTTTGAAAATCAATCAATTGAATATCTTGCTCAACAAGAAACAGCGTCAGGTCGTTTAATAAGTTCGGGGTATTCACTGCAACGATTTGCAGCAGGTAGGGCATATGGTCTTCGGTTAATTTCAGCACAGGACTGCGTTTGAATTTTAACCATAAACCGGGTTGTTCATTCTGAAGTGCGGTCAATGCATCTTCGAGTTTGGCGAGTGTATTCCAATTACCTGAAATGCGTAGTGAGCCTCCCCATTCTGTCCCTAACACGCTGCAGCGACTTTCTTCCACAAAGCATTGGTGTTTCGCCACCAGATACAGTATTTGGTTCACCCAGGTTTTTGGGTCAAGTGTGAGGATCAGTAGGATGATGTTTTCCATGCGTATTCAGATTGAGTTTTGACAGTAGCAAGGTATACTGCGCCGAAATCTACTTTAACTACAGATTTGTCTTTTATAATTTTGGGTTTGGGGGATTACGGAATATAAAAACAATATTCCTAATCCACCCTACTTTAATTTTGGCAGAGTATAATATGCAATTCATTGATTTGAAAGCGCAGTACCGACACATTCAAGCTGACGTGGATAGTCGCATGAAACAGGTCCTGGCGCACGGCCAATTTCTGATGGGTCCAGAAGTCACGGAACTTGAATCTCGTTTAGCCAAATATACCGGTGCGAAACATTGCGTTGCGCTTTCTAGTGGCACAGATGCATTGATGATGGCCCTGATGGCGCAAGACATAGGGGAGGGCGACGAAGTCATTACCTCGCCGTTTAGTTTTATTGCCACCGCTAGCATGATCAAAATGGTAGGTGCAACGCCTGTTTTCGTGGACATCGACCCAAAAACCTACAACATCAATCCTGCTTTAATCACGGACGCCATCACCCCAAAAACCAAGGCCATTCTCCCCGTAAATTTATACGGCCAATGTGCAGATTACGATCAGATTCGTGCTATCGCTCAGGCACATGGCTTATCTATTATCGAAGATGCCGCACAAAGCTTTGGCGCGACATACAGAGGCAAGCAATCCTGCACATTAGGCACCATTGGCTGCACCAGTTTTTTTCCCTCCAAACCGTTAGGATGTTACGGCGATGGCGGTGCGTGTTTCACTGATGACGATGCATTAGCGTTGAAAATGTCGCAGATTAGAAACCACGGGCAAGATAGACGTTATCATCATATTTATCTCGGTGTGAATGCGCGAATGGATACCTTACAAGCGGCGGTATTACTCGCGAAATTAGATATCTTTAATGACGAGTTGCAGCATCGAGCACAAGTGGCGACATGGTATAAAGAAGCGTTATCTCATATACCTGATGTGACATTGCCGTACGTAGACTCCAATGGCACCAGTGTTTTTGCACAATATACGATTAGTCTAGATAACCGAGACGGACTTGCTGAAAAGTTAGCAGCACAGCAAATTCCCACAGCTGTGCACTATCCGCTGCCGATTAATCAACAACCGATATTTTCAGAAAAAAGTAAGACGATATTTGTACATTCTGATGAAGCCGCCAAGCGAGTGTTGAGCTTGCCGTTTCATCCGTATTTGGAAAAGGACAGCGTGCAGAAAATCGCTGATGCAATTGCTGCAGCGTTGTAAAAATACCATTTATACCCAATGGCACTAACTTAAGAAAAGAATTATTTACCACAGAGACACAAAGACACAAAGACACAGAGAAAAATTTAAATTCAAAAATTATTGAAAAATTTAGAATACAGAGAAATAACAGAGAAAATATTGAGAAAATTTTTGTATTTTATGTTTTCTCCATGTTTTCTTGTTTTATTCTTTGTGCCTTTTTTAAAATTTTTTTAATATTTTTCTGTGTCTTTGTGTCTCTGTGGTAAATTTTATTTAAAATATTTATCAAGTTTATGCTCATACCCGTCATTCTCGCAGGTGGTGTAGGCAGTCGCCTCTGGCCACTCTCCCGCGATCTGTACCCCAAGCAACTGTTGACCTTGATTGGTGAACAAAGCTTGTTACAGGCGACAGTCGCGCGCGTGCTGAATATTCCCGATGTGCCACATGTGATTGTGGTCTGCAATCAGCAATATCAATTTCTCGTTGAAGAACAATTAGATGCGTTAAGACAACTTTACCCTCAAGTGACGTTTGATTTGATTTTGGAACCTATTGGTAAAAACACTGCGCCAGCGTTAGCTCTTGCCGCATTACGCACGGCAGAATTTCCCGATGCCTTATTACTCTCTTTACCTGCTGATCATTTGATTGAAGATCCCATCGCATTTGCCGAACAAATCCAACATATTCTGCCTTTGGTAGATAGCACACTCGTCACTTTTGGCATTAGGCCAGACTATCCGGAAACGGGTTATGGTTATATTGAAGTAGACCCCGGGCACGAAAAAGATGATGTTATTCCCATCATACGATTTGTAGAAAAACCAGATCTTGAAACTGCGCAAACTTATTGCCAACAGAAAAATTATTATTGGAACAGCGGTATTTTTCTCTATAAAGGTGCTGTGTATTTAGAGGAGCTCAACCTATACGCGCCAGAGGTGTTGCAAATCTGTGAACAGGTTTGGTTACAAAGACGTCATCAATCTAACTCTATTTATTTAGATGCCGATATTTACAAAACCTGTCCGGACATTTCTATCGACTACGCCGTGATGGAAAAAACCCACATTGCTGTGATGGCGCCATTGACCACAGTCTGGAGCGATGTCGGTTCATGGTTAGCGGTGGCACAAATAGAAGCACCTGACGCACAAGGAAATGTGAGAGTAGGTGATGTGATTGCTTTAGATACGCAGAACTGCTATTTACGCGCCGAGTCTCGTTTGGTAGCAACGGTGGGATTAAAAGATCAGATCGTTGTAGAAACAGCAGATGCAGTCTTGGTAGTGGATAAATCGCGCGCGCAAGATGTCAAACGTCTGGTGGAGCACTTAAAAATTCAGCGCAGAAAAGAAGCAGAACTGCATTCGATTTTGTATCAGCCCTGGGGACACTATGAAGTGTTGTGCGAAAGCGAGGGCTTTATTGTTAAGCAACTCACGGTTAAAACAAAGGGTTCCTTATCTGCCGTGACAGAAGCAGGTACCTGCGAGCACTGGGTCGTGCTCAGCGGCGTTGCACATGTATTTGTAGATGGTTTATCGTCAGTACTCTCGACGAATCAATTTGTGGATATATTGCCAGAGACCAAATATCGTATTGAAAATGAATTTAGCACATCATTGCGGTTGTTGAGTATTCAGACTTTTTGATTTTTTAAAATATACCCTCACCCTAACCCTCTCCCCTCGCAAAAACTGCTCCGGGAGAGGGGATATTAAGACCAAACCACTCCGGGGGAGGGGAGGTGCTTTTAGCAAGTTTTGGTGAATTACTATCAGATATGATACTTTCTCCAAATATTCTTTATCCAATAAAAAAGGCAAATCTATGACCCAACCCATCGCAATTGTCACAGGCATCACAGGCCAGGACGCTGCCTATTTAGCAGAGCTCCTGCTCAACAAAGGCTATAAAGTGTATGGCACTTATCGCCGCACCAGCTCAGTCAATTTTTGGCGCATCGAAGAGCTCGGCATTGACAAGCACCCCCACTTACACCTGGTCGAATACGATCTCACCGATCCTTCAGACAGTGTACGTTTACTACAAAAAATCAAACCTACTGAAGTCTATAATTTAGCCGCACAAAGTTTTGTCGGTGTTTCTTTCAGCCAACCCATCACCACTGCACAAATCACTGCGATGGGCCCGTTGAATTTATTAGAAGCGATTCGTATTGTAGATCCAACCATCCGTTTTTATCAGGCCTCCAGCTCTGAAATGTTTGGCAAAGTGCAAACCATTCCTCAAGACGAAAATACACCTTTTTATCCACGTAGTCCTTATGGTGTTGCCAAACTTTATGCACACTGGATCACGATTAATTACCGTGAAAGCTACGGGATTTTCGGTGCCAGCGGCATTTTATTTAATCACGAATCACCCCTGCGTGGACGTGAGTTTGTCACGCGTAAAATTACGGATGGTATCGCCAAAATTAAATTAGGCCAGCTGGAACAATTAGCGTTAGGCAACTTAGATGCGCAACGTGATTGGGGTTACGCCAAAGAATATATAGAAGGCATGTGGCTCATGTTACAAACAGATAAACCTGACACGTATGTATTAGCGACGAACCGCACTGAAACCGTGCGAGATTTTGTGACGTTAGCGTGTAAAGCAGCTGATATTCAGATCGCATGGGAAGGTGCAGGGCAAGCAGAACGCGGCATTGATCAGCAAACAGGTAAAACAATCGTGAGTATCAGTACAGAATTTTATAGACCCGCTGAAGTAGAGTTATTGATTGGTAACCCTGATAAAGCTCGCCGCGAACTTGGATGGGAACCGAAAACAACGTTAGAGCAGCTGTGCCAGATGATGGTAGAAGCTGATTTGCGACGCAATCGCCAAGGATTTTCATTTTAGCGCTAAATAGATATATGAAAGTTCTCTACGATCTTACTTCATTGGTTTCGCCCCGTACTGGTATTGGACACTACACACAACATTTAATTGAAGGCATGCTGCATCAGCAAGCTGTTGAGGATGTGGTAGGTGTGCAGTATATGACCACTTATTCACGACGTGAACTAAGTGAATTAATACGGCGACCTTTATATGTTCTTCCCAATTCATTTGCTAAATTAAAAAGATCTCTTTGGCCACTATTGCGTTCTATCCCAGGTGCTTATAGATTACGCGTTTTAATAAGAGAACAATTGGCGCAATCCAAATTCAATTATTTTGCTAGGCAACGCTTTATTTACCACGAAACTAATTTTATTCCGCAGAAATATTCAGGAAAAGTAGTGATTTCCGCTCATGATTTATCGCATATTCGTTATCCAGAACACCATCCAAAAGAACGAGTAGATTTTTTAAATCGCTGCCTTCCAGTAGCATTAGAATGTGCGGATAAAATTATTGCGGGAAGTGAATTTACTCGTCAGGAATTATTGGCGTGTTTTAATTTAGATCCCCAGAAAGTTGTGACAGTGCTAGATGGTGTAAGCGCAGACTTTAAACCGAGAGAAGCAGCAGAAACACATGAAACGCTGCATAAATATGGCATCCAATACGGTCAATATATTTTGTCAGTTTGCACGTTGGAACCTAGAAAAAATTTAGCACGTTTAGTGAAAGCATTTTCCCAATTACCCCCGCATCTTAGACAAACTCATCCCTTAGTATTAGTCGGTGGAAAAGGTTGGCGAGATCAGGAAATGCTAAATCTAGCAGCGCCCTTATTACAGGCAAAAGAATTAATATTCACAGGGTATGTACCAGAAACAGATTTGTTGCACATTTATTCCGGCGCAAAGATTTTTGCGTACCCGTCACTGTATGAAGGATTTGGTTTGCCAGTGGTGGAAGCCATGGCATCTGGTGTCCCTGTTCTGACATCCAATACTAGTTCATTACCTGAAATTTCTGCAGGTGCAGCAATAGAGGTGGACCCTGTATCGGTTGAAGAGATAGCGCAAGGTTTGAAATGTTTATTAGAGGATGCAGCGCTAGCGAATGCTTGTATTCTCAAAGGTTTATTGCGAGCTAAAGCACTGACTTGGGATCATTGTGTTGCAGGGACACTCGATGTCTATCGGTCTTTATGAGGGGAGAAATGCTACTTCCTTTTTCTCGTATTTTAATTACAGGCGCTACAGGTTTTGTTGGAAAAAGCATTGCTGAATTTTTGTTGCAACATGACTACACTATTCGAGGCGCTACGCGTGCTTGCTTGCCAGAAAAACAGAAAATAGCTGGCGTAGATTATAGGATTGTTGGAGATATTAATGAGCACACGGATTGGCAAGTGGCACTCTCAAATATATACCCACCGAATTTGAAGGAGCTGGGTAGGCGTCAACATGATGAGTCCCCGGATCATATTCAATCATATGTGAGGACGACGAATCGTGTTGAGAACAACCCCAGAACTTCAAAGACGATGGGTATTGATGTCGTGATTCATATGGCTGCAAAGGTGCATGTGATGATTGATGACTCAACCAATCTGCTATCAGAATATCGCCGTATCAATACCCTGGGAACATTACAATTGTTGCGCCAAGCAACTACAGCAGGCGTCAAAAGATTTGTTTACATTAGCAGTATTAAAGTGAATGGAGAGAAAACTTTTTTGAAACCTTTTGCCGAGCATGATAAGCCGGATCCAACAGATCCCTACAGCATATCAAAATGGGAAGCAGAGCAGGGAATTATTGAGTGGTGTAGTAAGCATAATATTCAATATACTATTCTGCGGTTACCATTGGTGTACGGTAAGGGTGTTAAAGCGAATTTTGCCAAGTTAATAAAATTAACTAAATCAGGTTTGCCATTGCCAATGGGTGCCATAAAAAATCAACGCAGTTTATTGTATCTGGGGAATTTAACCTCTGCGTTATTAACGATTTTGCAAATGCCAGCATCTGCAAATAAAACATATTTGCTCAGTGATGGGGATGATGTCTCTACCCCTCAATTAATTCAGTTGATTGCTAACGCCTATCAAGTTAAAGCAAGATTATTTAGTGTCCCGATTTTTATATTTAAGCTATTGGGTAAATTAAGCGGGAAAAGTGCAGCAGTTGATCGTTTGCTGGGTTCTTTACAAGTGGATGCCAGTAAAATCCGTCAAGAGTTAAATTGGCAACCACCTTATACGGTTGCATCGGGATTAGGTGATATGGCAACAGCTCAGCCTCCTGGATAAAAACGCGAATGAAAAATATTTTAGGAAAAAAACAAAATCTTGTTTTAATGATTGGGCTTGGTATTTTTTCCTTTTTGTTAGCCTGGTATATCAGTGGATTGAAATTTGATTTAAATATTCCTATTATTTATGGTGAAGATGGACTGTTTGGGGGATGGTACATTAAGCGATTAATAGATGGGGCTTGGTATTTTAGTAATGACTACACAGGCTTTCCGTTTGGTTCAGATTTTTATGATTACCCTTCTGCAGATTTTGGCAATTTTTTCTTATTAAAGCTATTGGGTTTAATAACTGGGAATTATGCTGTTACATACAATGTGTATTATTTGTTAGGCTTCCCTGTGACTGCTATTGTTTCATTTTGGGTGTTACGTCAATTTCAAATTTCTACTGCTTTTAGTTTGCTTGGGGCTGTTCTCTTTACATTTTTGCCATTTCATTTCTTGAGAATAGGGCATCTTTTTTATACCTGGTATTTTGTGATTCCCTTATTTGTTTATGTTGGATTCAAAATATTTTCTGATAAGCCTCCCTTTTTTGATGGAAGAAAAAGCTGGTTATCAAAAATTCTCCTTGTTTTCGTTTTACTCATTATTTCTTCCTTCGGTGTGTATTACGCTTTTTTTGGTGTCATGATTTTTATGGTCAGTGGATTTATTGCCTGGAGACAACAAAAGTCACTAAAGTATATTTTTTCCGCTTTAATTGCGATTGGTATTGTTGGATTAGGTGTAGGAATAAATGTTACGCCAAATCTGGTTTATAAGTTTCAGCATGGCGCCAATAAAGAAATCGCTCAGCGTTGGCCGCCAGAATCTGAACACTATGGGTTAAAAATTATTCAATTATTGCTTCCTCATTCTGCACATCGATCTGATTTTTTGGCAAAAGCAAATAAAAAGTACGCTGCTCAATTTCCTCTCGTGAATGAAAATGCTTCAGCATCATTAGGCGTACTTGGCAGTGTCGGATTTCTCATGCTGATATATGTTTTTTTTATGAGAAGAGAAAACAAAGAAGAAGATCCGCATCTTTATTGGCTCGCGCTGATGACGATTTTTTTAGTGTTATTTGCCACTATAGGAGGATTTTCTGCTGTTTTTGCTCTCCTGATTACGCCTATGATTCGTGCTTGGAACCGTATGAGTGTAGTGATTGGGTTTATGTCTATTGCTGCATTGATGATAGTGTTAGATCAATATATGAAAAAAAAATATGCACTTCGCTGGATGATACTTTTAGTCATTGGATTAGGATTATTTGGGTTATGGGATCAGACGCCGAGATCTTGCGAAACATGTTTAAAAGAGAGGCAACAAGTATTTATGAACGACCAGCAGTTTGTGGAGGAAATTGAAAAAACAGTACCAGCAAATACAGCCATCTATCAGCTACCCTACATGGCTTTTCCAGAAGTGCCACCTATTCATGAATTGCATGATTATGGTTTGTTTAAGGGATATTTACACTCTCAACAATTGAAATGGAGTTATGGTGGGACCAAAGGTCGGGAAGGAGATGAATTTTTTAAGGACTTATCTACCAAACCAATCTCAGCACAAGTAGCCATCATCAAGCAATTAGGATTTAGCGGTATTTATATTGATCGTCGCGGTTATACAGATCATGCTGCCGCAGTAGAAAAAGAATTAACACAAATACTTGGCAAACCAGCTGCTATTGTGAGCGCTGATGGGAATTTATCTTTTTTTGACATAGGAAGGTAATAGATCTCCCTCTGCTACGGTTGGCATAAACGCGCAGCTTTTAGGCTAGTTTGGTGTGAAAAATTTTTTAAAAAGCGGAACATAGATAACTATTTGAGCAGTTTTAAAAAATTTTTCCTGCCAAAATAGTCAAAAGATGCGTGTTTGCCTCTAGGGGCTGTTACGAGAGAAAAAATGAAGATACTTCACGTATTTAAAACTTATTTAACTGATTCCAATGGTGGCATTGAACAAGTCATCCATCAAATTTGCCACGCCACTGCCCAACAAGGTATTGAAAATCGCATTTTGTGTTTAACATCCCAAAAAAATCCACAACCTGTACAAACAGCAGAAGCAGAAGTATTTCGTTGTACGATTGATTTTGAGTTGTTCTCTACACCATTTTCCTGGCGTGCTTTTTCTACTTTTAAAAAATTAGCAGCTTGGGCAGATATCATTCATTACCAATTTCCCTGGCCATTTGCAGATCTATTACAAAGCGTTATTCACCCTAAAAAACCCATTATTGTTTCCTACCAATCAGATATTGTCCGGCAAAAAATTGCTTTTTTATTTTATCAACCCTTACAAAATTATTTTTTAACCTCAGCGACGCAAATTGTCGCTACGTCTCCTCAATATAAACAGACCAGCCCAGCCTTAAAAAAATTTGCAGATAAGGTTGCTATTATTCCAAATGGATTAGACAAATCTGTTTATCCTACGCCCAGTGCAGATTGCATCAATCAATGGAAAAACAGGGTAGGAGAAGGCTTTTTTTTATTTGTAGGTGTGATGCGTTACTACAAAGGATTGCATATTTTATTGGAAGCAGCGCTGGGTATGCCAGGTAAAATTGTGATAGCAGGTAGTGGGCCTTTAGAAAATACACTGAAAGCACAGGCTGAACGTTTAAAATTAACGAATGTTATTTTTGTAGGCAATATATCGGAAGAAGATAAAGTCGCTCTTTTAACCTTAAGCTTAGGGTTTGTTTTTCCCTCTCATTTACGTTCAGAGGCATTTGGTATCTCGTTGCTGGAAGCTGCGATGTATGGAAAGCCTTTAATTTCTACCGAGATTGGTACGGGTACCAGTTATATTAATATCAATGGAGAGACAGGATTGGTTGTCCCACCCGCAGATCCAATAGCCTTCAAACAAGCCATGTGTTTTTTATATGAAAATCCTATAGCCGCAAAGCAGATGGGCATCGCTGCAGAAAAACGTTATTGGGCTTATTTTACAGCTGACACCATGGGAAAAAGTTATATAGCGCTTTATGAGCGGTGGCTGGGAGTGTGAGGAAGTAGGGTGTGATTTTCCCTGGGAGCGCGGACGGCTCGTCCGCACCAGACCGTAGGTCTGCATCTTTTAATTGTCGCGCTTTGCGCGTGTTTTTTTGCGGGCAAGCTGCCCGCGCTCCCAGGGAAAACCTTGATTGCTTCGCAATCATTGCGTTTCGAGCCGTCCGCGCTCCCGGCACCGTGTCATGCTCGTAGTAAACTTGAAGTTGAGTAGTTTATGTCAGGTTCAGTTAAAACCTGCGCTGCAGAAGATGAGGGGGTACCTGAGGTTAGGCCAGATCTTAAAAACTACGCCATAGCCTATTTTTGTTGTATTTTGCTTTACTTATTTGCACCTAGTGACTTACCAGTGTGAGGCTGCTCGCCATGAAAACCGGCAGAAAATACAGATAAAGAAGCAGGAGGTGCTGATGGAACTGGATCACCTGCTCTTTGTCGAGAAACAACGACATTCATCTTTTGTTTAAAAAATTCGTGAGCTTGTTCAAATGTCTCGACTGCCGCTAAAGCAGCTTTCCGCGCCTCTTCTGCTGATTTCAATTCAGCACGAGCAGGAGAATCTTTATCCGGAGAAGGTAATTCTTCTTCTAGTGCATGGATCAGCATTAATCTGGGATCTGGTGCTGTCGCAGCATGATAAGGTGGCGGAGCTTCTGCTGCTGGCGCCGTTGCAACAGCATAAGTAGGTGGAAGATCGTCAGCAACACTCGCATCTTCCTCGACTTTCGCTTCTGCAGCTTTTGAAGAGAGAGGAGCGTGAGAGAGCTCGGTAGATAAATCTTCATCAGAATGAGCAACAACCGGATGCATCTTATGTTTAAAAAATTCGAGGGCTTGTTCAAATGTATGGACTGCCACTAAAGCAGCTTTCCGCGCATCTTCTGCCAATCTCCAATCAGTATGAGAATCTTCACCTGCACCTGGCTCAGGCAATTGTTCGTATAATGCATGCATCCGCATTTCTCTTAAGCCTGGTGCTGATGCAGCATCAGATACAGGCTTAGATACTATCTCAGGCAAAGCAGCAACACCCGCTTCCACAGCCTTTGCTTCTGCTTCTGCTTTTGATAGAGAGCCTCGCTGTAATTGTTGTAAAATTTCTGCAGTTTTTCTTTGTCTTTCTCTTCGATTATCTTTAATCCCAGCTGCTGCAAAAGCTTTTTTAAATATTGTGTCGTAGCTTCTTTTTTTCATTGCAGAATTATGCTTATCTTTGTCGAAGAATTTAACAGATCTCTCTTCTTCACTCCCGCTTGCCGGAGAACGGGAAAAAGGACCAGGCTTAACATGATCCATCCTATCACTGAAATTATGAAATACATCACTTAGTTCTTGTAGCGTTGTTGCATTTCTCATTTCCTGGCTAGCTACTGAATCATTTAGATCCAATATAGCGATCTGAAGCTGTTTCTGGATCAACAAAAATATACACTGATTTCTATCTGCTTGAGAGAACAAAGAAAAATCTTGATGAAATTGTTTAATAAATACATCTAAATCGACCATTAGCTCTTCCTGCCCCTGAGTAAATAATGAGCCTATGACAGGAAAAATATTTTCTTCTACAACACGTTCTAATCTTTTAATTTCGCGCGCGCACGCAGAATCCTTTGAGAATTTGCCTTTTCCATGTTGCTTGATCTCCCGCAATAACGATGCAATCTCATCACGCAAATTTTGATAGCATGTAATAAAGTTTTCTTTTCTCTCCATCATTTCTCTCAACCCTACATACAAAACTGTGCGAAAATTCGAACGCACCTTATCCATTCTATCGGTTAAAATTTTTACTACGGACCCAAACCATTTATGAGAGTGAATAGAGTGAATAGCTTGAATGAGTACCAAACAAAATTTAAGCTGCTCAATTCCAGGTTTTTGGCTCATCCCTTCAATCAATCTGTCAAGCTGTCCAGCAAAGTTCAGGGTTACTCTATCTCTTAAATCTCCAGGAACTTCTGCTCCGAATCTTTGCGCTTTAAAAATTCCTTGAAAATAGTCGAAACCTTTCACCAATTTTTCAAAAGAATTGCATTCCTCAAAATTAACTCTTTTTTCTATTTGAGAATCAAAATTTTCTCGCATTTGACCTATTAATGTTAATGCATCATCACCAAAACAATGAGATGAAAAAACACTGAAGTGCCAACAAAGATCTTCTATGCGAGAGGCATCCTCACAAGCTGCCTGAAACATTCGACGATATTGAGGCGCCAATGAAGAATTAAATACTTTAGGCAGATGAAATCTATACGTTGCTTTAGCTTGTATCGCAGCAGCTTTTTTAACTTCATACATAAAGCCATCAGCCTCAGCAAAATCTTCCAGAGTGATAAGCACTCCATGACGAGGATTTTTTACAATATTTTCATATTCTTTATGAAAATTCATAATTTCTACTAATTCTGGATATTTGCAAAATATAGAATTTAAAAATAGTTGTTTTATTTTTTCTTTAGGATATCTAGGAATCTTGAGACACAAAGGTTCAAGAAAAGCTTGAATATTTTCTTCTATTTTTTGATGACACTCAAACAGTCTTGATAAAGATTTTTTTGCTGCTCCCCACTTAAATGCTTCTCCTTTTTCCTTTACTAATTTATCCCATTCTTTTTCTAAAGTGACCATTTGTTCTACGGCAGCAGTCAAATCTATTTGTACGTCATATTCCTTTAGACTTGACCCTGACCATGACTCCCCTGTATATGAGTCTATACCGTGCGTTCCATCGAAAACCCGCTGGTGATAATGATATCTATTGTTTATTGTGCATTTTATTACATTTTTTCCAATCCAATATAATTGCTCAATTGAAAACACTTTTTCTGCTCGAATCGAATACACCGTTTCTTCTTTGAAAATTGGAATTGAAAACGTATTTCCCTCTATTTTTAATTCCAATAATGGTAATGAGCTTCCTCGCTTTTTTAATATTTTCTCAAGCAGTTGAAAAATAAGATCAAGTTGTTCAGGATGTTTTAGTTCATTCTCCCACGAGTGCTCCATCGTTGACTTCAATGTCCAGCCACTAATAATGACAGAATCATAAGTTTCCAAATCTTCATCTCGCAAATGATCCTCTAACGCTTGCCACAACGTTCTAAATGGTCTGGCGGCACTTTCAACACTTTCTTTAATTTCTAAAACTTTCTCAGCACTCATATCAACCTCTCTTATATGGGTAATTCCAAGTAAATTATTTATTACATACTTCAACTGCTCATTGTTAACTACTCGATTTAGTACACTATAGAACAAAAAGATTAACAAAATATTAAATACGCTCAACAGGCGTAACTGTTCACGGGTAGGGTGGCACGTCGTTGTTTTTACGACGTAATCCACCAGCAGATTAAAAAATAAATTTTTGTTTTTTTATATCTTTGGGTTTGGTGGGTTACGGTAAAAGAACCTAACCCACCCTACGGGTGCCACATCTATGAAGAATTACCAACAGGCATTACTTTTGAACGTGCTTGAGCTGTTATTAGGCAACACTACCTCCCAGCCCTCAACAAATTCCCCAGCCCCGCTTCTTCCAATGCTTGTTCCAAGTGATTGCGGATTTCAATCGCATCGTCCATTTGCAATACTTCTGCTAATAATTGTCTTGCACGAGCAATCGTAAATTTGCGGATCACCCACTTGGCTTGTAATAAACCCGTGCCGCTCATGCTGAGTGCGTCAAATCCCATCGCGAGTAGCAAAATAATAGAAGCGGGGTCTGTGGCCATTTCTCCACAAATGCTGACGAGTTTGTTTTCTGCATGTCCACCTGCGACTACTTGCATGAGTGCACGCAACACTGCGGGATGTAAGCTGTTGTATAAATTGGCAACGCGGGCGTTGTTGCGATCTACAGCTAATAAATATTGCGTTAAATCGTTGCTGCCTACGGATAAAAAATCCACACGCTTGGCGATGTCTTGTGCTTGATACACAGCTGATGGCACTTCAATCATCACGCCGAGTGAGGGTTTTTTGATGTCCCATCCTTCTGCTAAAACTTCTTGATAAGCTTGCCGGAATAAACGAATGCTTTCTTCGACTTCTGCAATCGTCGTGATCATGGGGAACATGATATTCAAATTTTCTAACCCGCTACTTGCTTGTAACATGGCGCGTAGCTGACCTAAAAATATTTCTGGATGATCGAGTGTGATACGAATTCCGCGCCAGCCTAAAAATGGATTGTCTTCGACGACGGGGAAATACGAGAGATCTTTGTCCCCTCCCACATCGAGTGTGCGCATCACAACGGGTTTGGGTGCGAAGGCGTGCAGTAACTGTCGGTAAATGAGCCGTTGTTCTTCTTCACTGGGAAAACGATCGCGTGTCATGAAAGGCACTTCGGTGCGATAAAGTCCTACACCTTGCGCACCTACGCTGAGTGCTTGTCCCACATCTGGTGATAATCCTGTATTGACGTAGAGTTTAATCGGATAGCCATCGAGCGTTTCAGCCGGTAAATCTCGGACAGTTTCGATTTTCTGATCCAGCTCATATTCTTCTTGCAGCAGGATCATAAATTCATGACACAGCGCTGCAGAGGGTGAGCAATAGACTTGTCCGTAATACCCATCCACAATTAATTCTGCATCTTCTAATTGGGAAATTTTAAGGCCTTCTACACCTAACACAGTGGGTACGCCCAGTGCGCGTGCTAAAATCGCGACGTGTGAATTGCTGGAACCTTTGACGGAAATCACACCGGCTAATTTTCCTTTGGGTACTTCAGCTAATGCAGAAGGTTTAATTTCTTCGCCCACTAAAATTGTTTGTTGATGATAGCTACGCGTGTGATTTTCACGAGATTGTAAGTAAAACAAAATGCGTTCGGAGAGATCTCGGATGTCGGAGGCACGTTCTTTCAAGTAAGGGTCATCCATTTCTTCAAAGCGTGCGACATGTTTTTGAGAGACATGCTTCAAGGCACTTTGGGCCCATTGGTGCTGCTTAATTTCATCGATCAGTTCCTGCTTAAAACTATTACTCTCTAAAATACGTAAATATACGTCGAATAATGCACGTTCTTCTTCAGGCAAACCATGTGCAACCATGTTTTCACTGAGTTGTTGAATGGCTTCATGCGTACTGACTAATGCAGAGGATAATAAATTAATTTCAGTGGGAATTTCTTCGTCAGTAATTTTGCGTTCTGGGACTGACTCTAAATCAGCGGGTGGATAAATAACTAACGCTTTGCCGATGGCAATGCCAGGTGCGCCTGCGATGCCGGTGAATACTCTGTCTGAAATAGTTGTGTCGAGTTTCATCGCGTCAAACACTGTGCCGGTGGCTAATGCATACGCGATTGATCCAGCCAGTTGTGCAGATAATGTGATCAGAAAAGCTTCTTCGGATTCATCGAAGCAACGTTCTTCGTGTTGATACACACTGAGCACACCTAGCACATGACGTTGGTGAATGATGGGTACGCCGAGAAATGCTTTGAGTGTTTCTTCACCCAAACCAGGGTAGTGCACGAAGTTAGGATGTGAGCTGGCATTGCTGAGATTGATGGGTTCAGCACGTTCGGTGACTAATCCGACCACACCTTCGCCGAGTTTTAAGCGTACTTTACCAATGAGTGCTTTGTTGAGACCTGCTGTGGCGACGAGCGTATTTTCTGCCCGTGTTTCATCGATGAGAAAAACACTGCACGCATCCGTGTGCATAGCTTCTTTCACACCGCAGACGACAATATCCAGTGCCTCAGATAAATCCTGTGTGGCATTTACTTCGAGGATGATATGGCGGAGGGTTTTGAGTATGTCCATAAAGATAAAAGATTTAACGCTGAAGACGCAAGAGACGCTGAAGACGCAAAAAAAGAAAAAATAAAATTATTTTAAAAAATATTTTGAATTTACCTTTGCGACTTCAGCGACTTCAGCGTTAAAGCTTTATTTTTTAATTTTTTAACAAAGGCTCCAATTCTTTTAGAGCACTTTTATACACTTCTCGCTTAAATGCAATCACTTGCTGAGGGGGATGCCAATAATCCACCCATTGCCAACCAGAAAACTCAGGTGTTTCGGTACGATTGAAGCAAATCGCATGATCATCAGCCAGCAGTCGTAGTAAAAACCACTTTTGCTTTTGGCCAATACATAAAGGTTTTTGATCCAACCTGCGTAGATATTTGGGGAGATAATAATGTAGCCAACGTTGTGTTTCACCCAGTATAGCGACATCTTTTTGCTCTAAGCCTATTTCTTCGTACAGCTCACGATACATCGCTTGTTCGGGGGTTTCGTTTTCGTTCACACCACCTTGTGGGAACTGCCACGCATCCTGTTTACCCATGCGCCGTCCCCAGAAAAGTTTTCCGGATGTGTTGGATAAAATAATGCCCACGTTGGGTCTTAAGCCTTGTTCGTCTAGCATAAAATTATTAAGCCGTCATCCCGTGAATGATCCCGTTCGAGGTCTTCCCGTTGGTAATGAATCTGTGTTTGTTCTCTCTAAAGGAGCAGGAGAAGGTGAAGCTGGGGCGCTTCTTCTATTTATTTTCTTATCATCAGGAGAAGGAGCAGCAGCACTACTATCTGAGAGAAAACTGTCTCTGCCCGCAGGTCGTCGTGGAGGAGAACCTGTGTTGCTTTTGTGTGTTGTTGTAGATAATACAGCGATGCAACTTTCAGCGTGGTGAAGAACACGAGGAGGTTCTGTGGCAGCTCTTGTTGGTGCCTCTACTTGAGGGGCTTTACTACGAAAAATTCCAGAAAAGCCACGCGAGAATGCGCTCAAAAAAGCACTTGTAGTCCCAGCAGTTGCTGAGTCTTCGCGAGTAGGTCGAACCACTGTGCTTTGACTTCGTGCGCGTCCGCGGATGTCTGCTTGTTGTTTGAGCGCAGTGATCGTGCGTTCAGCGCTACCATCTTCAGCCGCAGGTGCAGGAGGAAGTGTTGAATCTCTTGTTTCTGCTTCTCTTGCTTCAGCTTCGGCCGCAGCCGCTTGTTTTTCTTTTGCTGCTAACCTTCTTGGTATTTCTCTATGACAGTAAGCAATCACTTGGGTGCGTATTTCCTGCAGAATTGGATGAGGTCGTTCTGGAATGTAAGTTTCCACATCTAACTCTTCGCCTGTTGTCTTTTGAACTTCATCTCTTTCCATTAGAAATGAATTTCCCATTCGTATACTCAAATCATAAATCAGGCCTTCTTGGGTAGTGAGATCAGGGGATTTTTCAGAACCGGCTGCACGGCGTGCATCTCTTGCTTCTTGTTCTTTTGCTAAAGGTTCTAATACATCGCGTAGTAATGCCTCTCTTTTAGAAGGCGTTAAAACACCTGCTGCAAGAAGAGCATTTATTCGATGTACCGTCTCAATAAAAGAGGGGAAGGCGGTGTAACGTACACCATGATAAGAAGCATGAATATTTTTTAAGAGGAAAAAAGCCTGATGACCTATTAGGTCTTTAAGTATGGCTTGAACATTACCACTTTTGTTCTCCTCCCATTCACGCCTTTGTAGTGCAGAAGCCTCTGCTAACATTTTCGCATAGGTTCTTTTCCTTACATCGTCAGTTGCCTCGCAAGCTTCCCAATAAGGAGTGATTGAGCCTAGGACATTTGTCTGAATTATGCCAAACAAAGTATTAAGGTGCTTTAATACATGCTCTGCTAGAGAAAACTCAAACCTTGGGTTTGAGAGTGTTTGCAAGTTAGATAAATCAGTAGGGTCTGTAAGGAATCTTGATAATACACGAGTATACCTTTTTGCTGTTTCTTTCAGTGATTCCTCATGTTTGGAAAAATCTTGATCATAAAAGTGAAAAATAACAGCTAGGAAAATTTCAAAATTAGCAATGTGCCCTTTTAATGCTTTTATATTACTTGGATTAAATAATGTTTTCATCCATTCTTGATATTCTTGATATTTCTTTTGTTTTTTCAGTGCAGGAGTGATGAGGTTGCCATCTGTTTTGTTGAGCCAGTCAGTACATGGGCTTGCTCTGCCTTTTTTAGAGGAAATATTTTTTGGTACGCTTACATGCGCATTATGTGCCAATAAAATTTCTACCATGCAAGGATCGGGTGTTTTTTTTAATAGTTCTTTTTCAAGGAGTGTGTGGCGAAGTGAGTCTGAAGTTAAATGGCAGTCTACAGGAATGCCTTTTGCTAAATATGTTGCTACCTCCAAGCAGTCATTTTGTTCAGCAGCTTCATGCAGACTTTTTTGTAAAAGACGGTTTTTTTCTTCATCACAGATAGCGGTAATTGATACTAATGAATGCATATTAACAATTTTAGAAATGGCGGGTAGATTTTTTACATCTGGATATTTTTGGGTCAAAGTTAAATAAACTCTATTGCGATCATATGCATAAGAGGTAGAAGTGACTGTCTCTTCCTCGGCATCTGTTGTAGCACTTGCCACAGATGATCTTGCAGACTCAGTGGATTCGATTGAAACTCTTTTGTCTCTGCCTCGTTCTGTGGTGAGTGGAGGGCTTTCACTGCGAGTATTGGCTGCGCCAGCCGCGACTGCTGCTGGTTTTTCTGAATCGGTTGAACCAGTTCTGCTTCTGCCATCGGGTGCGGCAGATCTTGTTGTATCGTATGCTTCTGCAGCAGCATCTAACGCATCGGAAGCTATTGAGAGGTTTGAAAGATCAAATGCTTCGTTGAGAGGATCAGATGGCTCTGAATTTTCAGAATCATCATCAGTGGATTTTTCCCCTGGGAGCGCGGGCAGCTTGCCCGCATTATCAGCAGCAGACCGTAGGTCTGCGTCGCTTGCTTCGCAATCTCCTGCGGGCATGGTGGGCACGTCTTCTGCAAAAGCAGCAGAATCCTTTGCCCACCCTACCTCGCTCCCAGGGTTAGCATTAATATCTTCTTCTCTTTTTTCTGGAGTACCCCCTACGGAAGTATTGGGAGTTGTATTTGACCAGGTAGAACCAGAGGTGCGTTGGGAAATATCATTTAGTGGTAGGGTGACGGTGCTGGCACTAGAAATAGGACGTGCAGATTGCGTATCTAATTCACTGAGAGATGCTTTTTCCCATCTCTTTAATACGCTAAGTGCTAGTTCTTGTTGAAATGCTGTTGTTGCTGCTGGCCTTTTTTTACCAACTATTTTGGCTAATGCACTTTTTGCTGCAGGATTTTTGGATTTTACAGGTGGTTTTGTTTTTTCCGAGCTCATGGTTTATCTCCGATATTTTAAGTTTTATACAATCCTTCCCCGAACGATTCCTTAATTTTTTAACAGCAAATTATCCAAGCTCATCTTCACCCCCACATACCCCCTCGGCGTCAATGCGCTCAACTGTGCTTTCACTGCTTCTGGTAAATCTAACCCCGCTATAAACGTTCGCAGTGTATCAGCATTTATCGCCTGGCCGCGAGTCAATGCTTTGAGTTTTTCATAGGGTTGCTCAATACCATAACGTCGCATCACGGTTTGAATGGCTTCGGCCAGTACTTCCCAGTTCTGATCTAGGTCTTCTTCTAAACGGGGGATATTAATTTCTAACTTGTGGATCCCTTTTAATGCTGATTGCCAGGCGAGTAGGGCATATCCAACTCCCACGCCAATATTACGCAACACAGTCGAGTCACTCAAATCTCGTTGCCAGCGCGAGACGGGTAGTTTCTCCGCCATGTGCGACAGCACAGCATTGGATAACCCAATGTTACCTTCGGAGTTTTCAAAATCAATGGGGTTCACTTTATGGGGCATGGTGGAAGACCCTACTTCACCCGCTTTAATTTTTTGCTTGAAATAGCCCAGTGAAATATATCCCCAGATATCGCGATCAAAATCCAGCAGGATCTGATTGAAACGCATGACGATATGAAAAAATTCAGCGAGGTAATCGTGGGGCTCGATTTGGGTTGTCCAGGGGTTCTGAGTGAGGCCTAAACTTTCTACAAATTGTTTGGAAAATGCAGGCCAATCGATATCCGGATACGCAGCCACATGTGCATTAAAATTACCGACTGCGCCGTTACATTTTCCTAGTAATACGGCATTTTTGAGTTGTTCGTATTGACGTTGCAAACGCGCGACCACATTGGCGATTTCTTTGCCGACAGTCGTGGGGGACGCGGTTTGGCCATGTGTGCGGGAGAGCATGGGTTGATCGATGTGTGCTGCCGCTAAATCTAATAAAGCCTGAATTAGTATTTGCATTTGTGGTAGCAAGACTTGTTCGCGAGCGTCTTTGAGCATCAGTGCATACGCAAGATTGTTGATGTCTTCGGAGGTGCAGGCGAAGTGGATAAATTCGCTGACATGTGTTAATTCGGTATCGGATTTGGTACGTTCTTTAATAAAATATTCTAAGGCTTTGACATCGTGATTGGTGGTGGCTTCGATGTCTTTGATGCGTTGGGCGTCTTCTAGTGAAAAATGCGTAAATAAATCCTGTAATTTTAATAATTTTGCCACTTTTATCTGTACGTCGAGGGTGCATTCTTTTATTTTTTCATTTTCAATCAAGGCAATCAGCCAGCGGATCTCGACCAGTAACCGATAGCGAATTAAGCCATATTCGCTGAAAAAAGGTCGTAAGGCATTGAGCTTTTCGCTGTAGCGACCGTCAAGGGGGGAGAGTGAAGTCAGTGGGTTCAGCATAAGTTAGGTGTTTTTTGTGAATGTTGGGGTATGATAACCCTAATAATTGGTAACTGCCCAGGTGTTCTTTTCTTTAGCTGTCATTGCGAGAAAGGAGCGTTTTTTGCGACTGACGAAGCAAACCAGAGAAATTCATTAAATAATCAAACAAAAGAAAAATCTTTTGAATTTTATTTTTTGGTTTTTTCTGGATCGCCACGTCATCTCACAAAAACCGTTCGTTCCTCGCGATGACAGCCAAGGGGGCATTATTTAAGTCATAATGATATATGTCTCTTAATCCTTCCATCATCGCTACGAATCTCACCATTGGTTACGATCTTGCTTCCCCCATCATCCAACATTTCAACGCGGAAATTCCTTCAAATCAATTCGTCGGTGTCTTTGGTTCCAACGGCGCAGGTAAAACTACCTTGTTGCGTTCTTTACTCGGGTTACTCAAACCGCTCAGCGGTGAGCTGACTGTTTTGGGTAATACACCTACGTGTGGAGACAAACGCATCGGTTACATGCCCCAAGGGATTCCTAATGTACAAATCAATATCAGCGGCAGAGCATTATTAGCAGCGACGATCAATGGTAGTCGGTGGGGATTACCCCTGATCTCTAAAAAAAATCAGCAAACGATAGATCAAGTTGTTGCCTTTGTGGGTGCGGAAAATTTAATCGATCGTCCTTTTATGCAATTATCAGGCGGAGAACGTAGACGTATTTTGTTAGCGCAAGCGTTATTGGGAAATCCGCAGATTTTGTTACTTGATGAACCATTAGCAAATTTAGATCCGCATTATCAGCATGTGATGATTGATCTGTTAGCCCGGGTACAAAAAAAATTTGGCATCACGTTATTACTGACAGCACATGATATCAATCCGCTGATGGGTGTGATGACGCAGGTGTTATATTTAGCAGGGGGAAAAGCTGTGATCGGTAACGTAGATGAAGTGGTGAATAATACAGTATTAAGCAATTTATATGGCTCTCCTATTGAAGTGATTCACTATCAAGGCAGAGTATTTGTGATGCATAGTCAAACAGGACAAGTTGAAAATGGGGTTTGTGGATAGATAGTGCTTACATTAAAAAATTAGTCATATTTGTAAAGATTGTTTTTTATCACAGAGCCACAGAGTACACAGAGTTAACACAAAGAAAACATGAGAAAAGATTTTAAATTCAAATTTTTTTCTTTTTTGTTTTTGATTTTCCTCTGTGTTTTTTCTCTGTGTACTCTGTGGCTCTGTGATGAATAACAAACTTTGCTAAAGCAAAAATATAAGAGGTGACTTATTACTACCTGGATTACCGCGCCTTTTCAGTACGATTTCATGCAGAATGCCCTGCTAGCAGGCAGCTTGGCGGCTATTTTATCGAGTTTGGTCGGTTTTTTTGTGGTGCTGCGTCAAGTAGGGTTTGCTGCGCATGCCTTAGGACATATTGCCTTTGCAGGTGCAGCAGGTGCGGTTTTATTGGGATGGATTCCCATCGTGGGTCAGTTAATGATGACGTTAGCTGCAGGCATCACAATGGGGAGTTTAGGGCGTCGTTTAGAAGAAAAGGAAACAATTATCGGTGTGACATTAGCTTTTGCGTTAGGTGTTGGGTTGTTGTTTTTGCATTTTTACAAGATGTATAGCGGGCAAGCGAATAGCATTTTGTGGGGAGATTTATTAGGCGTATCGAGTGATGCATTGCAATGGATGTCGGCATTAACCTTATTGGGGATAGTGTGTTTGGGCGTTTTGGCACGTCCGTTATGGTTTGCGAGTTTGGCGCCTGGATTGGCAGAAGCCAAAGGTATTTCACTACGGGTCATTTCTATTTTGTTTTTTTGCATGATGGCGTTAGCGATTACATTAGCCAGTCAAGTGGTCGGTATTTTATTGGTGTTTACGTTGGTGATTGGGCCGCCTGCGATTGCTTTGCAATGGACACGTCATTTTTGGACAGGGATGATGGCGTCTTGTGTGATTGGGTTATTGATTGTCTGGGTATCTATTTTGCTGTCTTATTATACGGATTGGCCGATAGCGTTTTGGATTAGTGCGTTAGTGTTTTGTTTGTATATGGGGAATTTTTTAACGCAATTTCAACGACGCTAAACCAATCAAGACAAATATAAACGTAATAATCCAAAACCTCACAATCACACGCGGTTCAGGCCATCCCTTCAATTCAAAATGATGATGCAATGGCGCCATCCTAAAAATCCGTTTACCTCGCAATTTAAACGAAGCGACTTGCAGAATAACCGACAGCGTTTCCATCACAAACAACCCACCCATAATCAGCAATACTAATTCTTGTCGTACGATGACAGCAACAATACCTAAACTTGCGCCTAATCCTAATGCCCCTACATCTCCCATAAAGACTTGTGCAGGGTAAGTGTTGAACCACAAGAACCCCAAACCTGCACCGACTAATGTGGCGCAAAACACGGCGACTTCACCTGAGCCTGCAATGTACGGAATCCCTAAATATTTTGCGAATTCTATGTTGCCGCTGACGTACGCAAAAATCGCGAGTGCACCTGCCACCATCACGATGGGCAATATCGCCAAACCATCTAAACCATCGGTGAGATTCACCGCATTGCTGCTGCCGGTAATCACAAAATAGGTCAGTACGATAAAAAATAAACCTAATTGCACATGCGCATTTTTGAAAAAGGGGATCACCAATTCTGTTTCTACCGGTGTTTTAGCTATCCAGTACAGCCATAGTGCAATCGCGAGTGCTAGGACGGATTGCGCCAGATATTTCCAGCGAGCAGGCAAGCCTTTAGAATTTTTCAAGTGTATTTTCAGATAATCATCAAACCAGCCGATGATACCGAATCCCAATGTACCCAGTAGCACGATCCAAACGTATTGATTAGTGAGATCTCCCCATAACAACGTACTGATGGCGATGGCTAACAAAATTAATGCGCCACCCATTGTTGGTGTGCCAGATTTAGACAGATGAGATTGAGGCCCGTCGGTGCGAACAACCTGGCCAATTTGACGTGCGGTTAATTTTCGAATCAGCCAGGGACCCAATAGCAGCGCAATCGCTAGTGCAGTTAATGCGCCTAAAATAGAGCGAAAAGTGAGATAGTGGAAGACTCTAAAGCCTTCGTAGTAGGTTTGTAAAAATTGGGTGAGCCAGAGGAGCATGGTTTTTTTTATGGGATGAAAGAAGCTTGGTAGCTACTAAGGTATCCTCCCTCGGCCGTCATTGCGAGAAGGACGCGTTTTTTGCGGACTTCGTGGCAATCCAGAAAAATTCATTAAATAATCAAACAAAAGAAAAATTTTTTGAATTTGGCTTTTGGTTTTTCCTGGTTTGCTTCGTTAGTCGCAAAAAGCGCTCCTTCCTCGCAATGACAGCTAAAGAAAAGATACCTGTGCAGCAATGAAGCTGGCGAGTATACCCAAAGATTTAGAATGTGAGGAGTTTTTTGTGCTTGGTTTAGTGGGTGGGGGTGGGAGGGTGATCTGCTAGCGGTGCTTCGCCATCGTCTTCTCTGTCATCATCTTCTTCGTTGTCAGAAGATTGTGGTGCAAGCAATTTAAGAATCTCCGGCTTTTGTTTAACACCTTTATCACCACAACTTTCCTGATAGAGAATTAAAGGTGTTGCATGCCCTTGTCTTTCTGCTTCAGCATTTACGTCAGCGCCGTGCGCAATTAATAATTGCATTGTGCTTAAATTTCCGCTGAGTGCTGCGAGATGAAGTGGAGTTCGATCATAGTCATCAAGGACAGTGATATCTGCACCATGATTTAAAAGATATTCAGCGGTCGCTGTATGACCCCTAAGAGAAGCGTAAAGTAATGGTGTAAATCCTTTATCATCATCAGCATTAATTTTATTTTTGATATCATATTTTTTAGCTTCCCATCGCGCCATTGATTTTTTTGCTTGTTCTAATGCTTGAAGATCTGCTTCTGTAGGTCTGTAAGCTGGTATTGATGCAGCAGGTGCAATGTTTTCCGTGTGTAGTAGTTTTCCCATATCACCTGCTAATAACGAAGCGGATACTGTCGCAACATGTGAGGGGGAAGGTGCTGGCGCTTGTGGTGTTAGCAGACTTCTCATTTCTGAATCAGCATTATGCAGTGCAGTATTTTTACCTGAGGTGACTAATTGATTTGTATCTGTGATATTTGGCAGGAGCTCATCCGTTGGTTCTTTTTTAATATCAGGCGACACAGTAGAAACAGATTTTTGAGGGGGAATAGATGGTGTAGTTTTTCCAACAAAGGGTTTTACTACTGAAAAAACAGTCCCCATCGCGGCAAGACCAATACCCGCTAACGCCAATGGTGCAATGCCCATGAATATCGCCACGGTAATCAGTATCGCTGAAATACCCAATGTCAGCAGACTGATAACATGTGATCGAAGAGAATCTTTGAGCGCCATCGCATCAGGATCTTTTTCTCCTTTTTTGATGATGCGCCAGATATGGTAAGAAGCTTTGATCACTAAAGCGGAAATGAATAACAGGGCGGGGAGAAAAGGCAAAATAGCAGCAGCGCCCAACAAATGTATGCCCATCAAAAGTTCTTTTGCGACGACCAGTTTATCCACCAATATGGCTGCAATTGCACCGAGCATGGCAATGAGTGCTAACCTATCTGTGATTATTTTTGCTTCATTTTTGGCTTCAGCTGATTTTCCACGTTCGCTTAAAAAATTAAAAATAGATGCACCGAGCATGAATAAAGCAGGTATTGCAAATATCAACCCCAGCGCAAAAGCGGGTAGGGTGTTGATAAAAACCACACTGGTGGTGAGCAATGCAAATATTGCCAATATACTTGCTGTGGAAATCGCAGAGAAAACACGCGCAATGCGCTTATTACGAATTTGTGCGGGAGTGTCTTGAGTTTGTGTAGTGTCTTGCATGAAAATATCATCCTTTAGAGTTGTATTGCGGGAAAGTGTAAAACATTCACATTAAGAAAATATTAGGAAAGCAACGCTTGCACCACTTGCCCCATTTTCATCGAAAATGAGCCTTTTACTAACACACTCGTACCTGAGCGCGTGTTTGTTTTGAGTGACGCAATTAATGGTGCTTGATCCGTAAAATGCTGTGCTTTTTCACCGAATGCTTTTGAGGTGAGTGCAGTTGCCGTGCCGTAAGTATATAAAAAATCAATGCCAGCTTTGCGGGCATATTCCCCAATTTGTTCATGCGCGCTGTCTGTATGGTCTCCTAGTTCACGCATGTCTCCCAATACTAAAATTTTTTCTCCTGGTCGTTGTGCCAGAATATCAATCGCGGCCTGTACAGCAAGCGGGCTGGCGTTATACGAGTCATCGATCAGTTCTACACCATTGGGGAGTTGATGATGATTGAGGCGTCTTTTGACTGCAGTCGTTTTTTCTAAGCCTGTTTTAATCGCAGCCAGCTGCGCATCTACGGCATAAGCTACGGCTGCTGCAGCAAGCGCATTGTTGATATTGTGTCGTCCGAGTAGTGGCAAGTGTATTTGTGTTTCTCCTTGTGGAGTGACGAGCGTGAAAACAGGTTTGCCTTCTGGTGTGAGCGAAATATCTTTGGCGTAAATATCTGTAGGTTGAGTCATCGAAAAAGTAAGTAATTTTCGTGAGCCGATCATTTTTTTCCAATCTTCAAAGTGTGCGTCATCGGCGTTGAGAATCGCTGTGCCATCGGGGGTTAAGCCTTCAAATATTTCTCCTTTGGCTTTGCAAACGCCTGCGACGCTGCCAAATCCTTCTAGATGTACTGCCGCTGCGTTGATGATCATTGCAACGGTGGGTTTGACAATATGAGTGAGATAGGACATTTCGCCGAAATGATTGGTGCCCATTTCGATGACGGCGTATTGATCTTTTTCTTGTAGACGTAACAAGGTCAGCGGCATCCCAATATCATTATTGAAACTGCTTTCGCTAAAGAGTGTTTGACCACATTGTTGGAGAATGCTTGCTGTGAGCGCGCGCGTGGTGGTTTTGCCACAGCTGCCTGTGATGCCAATAACGGGAATGTGGAATTGATCGCGATGGTGGGAGCTAAGTTTGCCAAGTGCGTGGATAGTGTTTTCAACTTTTAATGCGGGCATGGTGGGCACGTCTCCTGCAAAAGCAGCAGGATCCTTTGCCCACCCTACTGCGCTCCCAGGGGTGGTCTCGCACGCGTGATTCACGATAACAGCAACTGCCCCTTTTTTTTCTGCTTCTTGGATAAAATCATGTCCGTCGAAGTTTTCACCTTTGATGGCTACAAATAAATTACCGGGTTGGAGTGTGCGAGTGTCGATGCTGACGTCTTGGTAGGTTAGGTTTTCAGCGGAGGAGGGGGTGAGGGGGGATTGTAATAAATGGGAAAGCTCAGAAAGATTCATGGCCTATTTGTTCTGTATGGTTTGTTATTTATCACAGAGCCACAGAGTGCACAGAGTTTACACAGAGAAAAAATGAGAAAATCTAAATTCAAAAACATGAAATATAAAAAAATATTTTTTAAAAATGTTTTGATTTGAATGTTTTCCTCTGTGTTTTTTCTCTGTGTACTCTGTGGCTCTGTGATAAAAAAACAATCTTAAAATTTTGCTAGAGGTTCAAAAGTTCCTGCACAATGTCCACATCACTAAAAGGCACTTTCGTCTCCCCAATCTGCTGATACGTTTCATGCCCTTTTCCAGCGACTAAAATAATATCTCCGGGTCGTGCTTGTTTGATGGCGGATGATATCGCTAACTTTCTATCTTGTTCAACAAGCACATCATTTTTTTTAGAAATTCCCGCCAAAATTTCCTCGATGATTTGGTGAGGATCTTCCAAACGTGGATTATCGTTAGTGATAATTACATGATCGCTGTGTGTGGCTGCAATGTTTCCCATTAGCGGACGTTTGCCTGTGTCTCGATTTCCGCCGCAGCCAAACACACACCATAATTTACCTGTGGTATGTTCTCGTATAGCAGTTAACGCTTTTTCCAATGCATCAGGTGTATGTGAGTAATCGACAATCACTGTGGGTTTATCACCACCGCCGAAGCGCTGCATGCGTCCAGGGACTGTAGGTAATTTTCCCAGTTCTTTGAGCGTTTCTTCAAATGGCAGGTCTAGCAGGCATAGCGTGGTGAGTGCTGCGAGTAAATTGCTCAGATTAAATCGTCCGAATAATTTGCTGTGTAATTCTCCTGATCCCCAGGGGGAATAAATATGTGCGGAAAATCCTTGTGAGTGAAAGTGTAGATTGTCAGCATAAACAGTATTGGGATAAGTAGTATTGTTTTCTACTGTATAAGCGTAACACTTGAGTGTTGAATTGAATTCCGTCAATAACTCGCGTCCAAACGCATCATCGGCATTGATCACCGCATATTGCAACCCAGGCGTGAGAAATAACAGTCGTTTGGCTTGGCCATAATGTGCCATATCGCCATGGTAATCCAGATGGTCACGGGTGAGATTGGTGAAGACGGCGATTTTAAAGGGAATACCTGCTACGCGATTTTGCACCAGGCCATGTGAGGAGACTTCCATGGCCAGGTGGGTGGCGTGGGGCGTGAGGTCAGCAATGGTTTTTTGGAGCTCAATAGCGCCTGGCGTGGTTAATGTGCCAGGGATGAGGTGGTCGGGGAAGCCGCTGCCTAGTGTGCCGATGATGGCGCACTTTTTTAGCGCCCTGGCAATAAACTGGGTACAAGACGTTTTACCGTTAGTACCGGTCACACCCACATAAATCATTTGAGGCTTTGTGGAGCTATAAGAAGGATTCATATTGAAAGTATTGGTAAAAAGTGAGAGCATGCCGTTTTTTAGGAATCATTCCTGAAAGGCGGGCAGAAATCAAGGTGAAAAGGATCATAACGCGATAATAACGATGACTGGCACAAACACGCAGATTTTAGGCTAGTTTGGTGTGAAAAATAGCTGAAAAAGCGGAACATAGATAACTATTTGAGCATTTTGAAGATATTTTTACCGCCAAAATAGCCAAAAGATGCTTGTTTCCATATTAGTACTAAATTAGGTACACAAGATGAAAAAGATTAGATGTGCAGTGATTGGGGTAGGCTACCTCGGTCGTTTCCATGCCGAAAAATACAATAGCCTCAAAAATGCCGAATTAGTCGCGGTTTGTGATATCGATAGTGAAAAATGTGATGAAGTTGCACATAACCTAGACACCCAAGCTATTTACGATTACCACGACCTGATCGGCAAAGTCGATGCAGTCAGTGTCGTAACCCCAACCCAATCTCACCACAAAATTGCCAAAATGTTTCTGGATAATGGCATTCATGTGTTGGTAGAAAAACCGATTACCCATACGGTCGCTGAAGCCGATGAACTCATCGCCAGCGCTGAGAAAAATAAATTAGTCTTGCAGGTAGGTCATGTCGAGCGCTTTAACGCCACAGTGAATGCGTTAGAAAAATATTTGGATCGACCACGTTTTATTGAGTCTTTACGATTAGCACCTTTTCAACCCCGCGGGACAGAAGTCAATGTGGTATTGGATTTAATGATCCATGACATTGATTTGATTCAGTATATTGTGGGTTCCCCCATCAAAAAAATTCATGCCAATGGTGCGTATGTATTATCAGACCAAATCGATATAGCCAATGCGCGTATTCAGTTTGAAAATCATTGTGTCGCGAATGTGACTGCGAGCCGTGCCAGCTTAAGAAAACAGCGAAAAATGCGTGTTTTTCAGCATGAAATGTATGTTTCGTTAGATCTCCAAAACAAACAATTATCATTACATCGTAAAGGAGAAAGTGAGCTGTTCCCCGGTGTTTCTGAAATTATTCATGAAGAGCAGGTATTTGAACAAGGTGATCCATTGCGTGATGAAATCGTGGCTTTTCTGGATGCGATTACGCATGAGAAGGCACCTCCTGT
>Ga0206941_10067_pt1 | contig 31428 bp, 29 predicted proteins | sample Alteio_BWOrgHeat_9_FD_153251 | JGI IMG/M metagenome (GOLD analysis project Ga0206941, IMG submission 153251) | Enriched cells from forest soil in Barre Woods Harvard Forest LTER site, Petersham, Massachusetts, United States -... | ecosystem: Environmental > Terrestrial > Soil > Temperate forest >...
ATTAAACTAAACAAATGTTGAATATTGTCCAAATAAAGTATAGGATGCGAACACATTAAATATACATTTCATACGTTTGTGGTATTAATTAATACCGTTCGAGGTGCTTTTCATGCTGACATTTCCCATTCCCAAAAATAAATACAAAACAGAAAACCTTTTTGAAAGTCTTTCTGCACAAAATGTCACGCCTGAAGAAAAATCTTCTTCTCCTGAACGCGATGAGTTTTTTGAACTGTTTTTCACTGAAGGATCCACTCCCCGGCATTCACTTGAAAGTCTGCTGAAACATGGTATTTTTTCAATGGAAGCAGTTTCGTTTTTCTCTGTTCAAAGTCCTTCTCTGTCAAGCTCCATGAGCAGTCCACGGTTTTCAGTTCTAAGCCTTGAAGTCAGCCCCTTTACACGAAAAAAAGATGTCAGTGACCGGCACGCCAGAGTGCCCAAGATGTTTGGTCTCACCGATGAAAACACGCTTGAAAGTCTCGACTATGAAGGGCCTTATTCATCCAGCGAGAATCTGCAGTCACTGACACGAATGGTGTTTGAAGAAAGACGCAATACTCTGGAAAGGGAAATATCAAAAATCAATTCAAAGATTGAAGAACGGGATGCCGCCGTCCGTTTTATCAAAAGGCTGGAAGAAGAAAAAAGCGAAGCTCTTCAGCGTTACATAAACATACAGTCTGAAATTGCATCACTTGAGCATATGCTCAGGGAAGTCAATTCAGGCACAGGCAAATCCAGCAGGAGCAAAAAAGAACGGAAACTGGAAAATAAAAAAAATAAAAAAGGCAACCCTCTTATCGCCCAAAAAGACCGTCTCAACAGCATCATCCACCATGATCGGGCTCTGATGGAAATATCCAATGCATTCCAGGAAATAAATTCACAGACAAAAAAAATGCCGGATCTTAAGAGAGACCTTCTGAGCCTGCAGGAAAAAATGAAGATTATAAACTGGTCGGAGGAATTTCTCCTGCTGGATGAAAAAAGTCTGCGTGTTTCAACCACAAACACCGTTCCTCTGATTGACTTTATGACACATATCAATCAGCTGGACTGGGAAACGCGCTGCAAATTACTTCATCTTTGCGCAACAAAAGAATTTGAGCTGATGTATGCATTTCTTGCGCCTCACTACAACGTTTCCGATCATGAGATGGTTCAGGTTCGCATTCGTCACAGAAATATCCGACAGCCGCATCCCACGCTGCTCGGAGGCTTTGAGCCTGAAATCACAACAGCCGGCACATTTGACGTTGTCATACGGGAAGAAGACGGACACGTTGTCATATCAGAAATCCGCGCTGATTCAGGACATTTCAGGCCTGAGGCCAGTGCCAGCATTGATATATTGACCCGATATTTTTTAAATCACTTCCCCAAAAGATTTAGGAGCGAGAACCTTAAGATCAGAAGTTATGAGGGAGACGAAAGTCTTTACGGGCGGGGTCTGCAACCATTCTTATTCTTCAAAACTGATTCCAATATATCCATATCCAGTCGTGATGAGTCAGAACGGGATAATACATTGCAGCCTTTTAGTAATTTTTGATGCTGGGTGGCCTGTTTTACATGCTAGACTCCCCCAAAAGAATGGTTTTTTAATAAATATACTGAAAAAGTTAAAAAAATGACCTCTCAAACTTACGATAAGCTGGCCAAAGTACTCAGACGGCCTGAAAATCATGAGACGTACCGGCGTTCTCTGAATGTCGGGATGAAACATTATCGCAAAGGCAATTTTGATGATGCCCGCCCATTCCTTACCGCAGCGTATAACTATTATTTTCCGCGCAGAGACGAAGACAGCGAAGAATTCTTCCAGTCAGCACTTGGCATGGGAATGCTGGAAAAAGCATGCAGCAACATCACAGCAGCCTGCGGTTACCTGACGCTTGCTCTTCAGTACAGCCATGCGGCTGCAGACTATTTAAAAATCATGCTCTACATTCATCTGGCAGAAGTACTGAATGATATCAATGAATCAGAAAGCGCCCTTAATTATCTGACACAGGCCAGAAAGCTGTTCTTTTTGCTGCCATCGAAACAACAGCAGCTCAGCCAGCATCAGCTCGGCGAAATCTACCTCATAAGGGGTCGCTCTCTCAGACGCCTGCCGTCTGCCCAGAACGCAAAAGCGCTTGTCTGTCTGGAAAAATCCCTGAACTGTCTGCCGAAAAATTCAAAAAAATGGGCTGAGGCACACTGGGAAGCCGGACTGACCAGGCTGGATGACAGACAATACGAAAATGCACTGTCTGATCTTCTCGATGCCTGGTGGGCATTCGATGGATTCAGTGATCCTGTTTCGGAACACTCAAAAGTCACACTGTCAGGGTTGATGGGCACCTGCTTCTTTCATCTTTCACAGTGGGATGAAGCCATTCACTGGTTGAATGAACATGGGGAGCGCAGCAATGATGCCAGCTCTCCTTTGCACGATCAACTAACAGCGCTTCTGATAAAAGGTATCTGCCATTTCAGGAGCGGGAATATCAGCCAGGCGGAAGCTGATATCACACTGGCGTGCAGCTGCTATCCTGAAACCACCGTGAACAATACCGACCGGGAAAAAATTAAAACAATCTTTAAAAACATCGGGATTTCTGACCTTCTCACCGAAAAAAAGCTGCCCTTATCCGTCAGAGATATGCTGAGACAGGTCATCCGTTCACTCAACAAAAAACACATCGATCCCCCCTGCTTCTCAGAGACCGGTGATACTGAAGACTTTAGCCCATCCACACTTCATTCTCCGGCACCAACATGCTGAACAGAACCGGCAGTCATACTGTTTTTTCCGTGAACCCCGCCAGCAGAAGCCGGGATATTCAGACGGGTTTTGCCGTTGAAATTTGCCCGGACCTCTTCGAATACAAAAAAATCACAGAAGAGGAAATCAACCAAGAGATCACTCAGCGCTATACCAATACCGCTCTTTTCTTTGGGTCAGATATCAATGCGCTCAAACAAAGCATTTCGGTGAAAAAAACTGAAATCAAAAAAGCAAAACGCCTCAGCCTCGAAACAAGTTCACTGGAAAATGCAAAAAGTGTGCTGGAAGAATCCCTTGAACAGTTTCAGCGGATGGAAAATCAGGCAAAAGACCTCTTTGCGAAACCTGGGATTTCCGGTGACATCCATTCTGCACTCAGCCTCTGGAACACACTGTCTGAGGATGAAATGCTTCTGCTGAAAACGCTTATCAGCCAAAAAAAAATTGAGCTGATGTATGTTATGCCAGCGCCCGGTTCACTGACGGTAAGGCTTCGACCGCATAAAATTCGCGCACCTCATCCGACGATCACAGCCGGCATCAACCCGGTGGTCTGCGCCTCAGGCAATATGCAGCTGACACTGGAGTCCGGAAGACTGGTCATCTCTGAGATCAGCGCCGATTCTGCACACTTCAAACCGGATCCGGAATGCGCGGCATCCGTCATCCTGCAATACTTTGAGCAGCATCCCGAATACTTAAGCAGAACCGCCGTGTTTCGCAGTTTTGAAACGGGACCCTGGTGGGATGAGGGTCTCCGGATTATCAAAGACCAGCCTTCAGGTTCTCCCATCAATCTCTGCGGTTTTTTTTCTGAGCGCAGGCACTCCAAGGAAAAACCGGAGTTCGAATTCACAGACAGTCAGCTCCTGTCTCCCTGAGCACCAAATCATTGACCCCCTTTCGGGGTCATGCCAAAATCATCGCTTCAAAAATGCATTTTTATCATTGTGATACGATGACCCAGAAAAATTTTCCGGCACTGCCTCTTTTTGACACTCTGGAATTTATTAAACATCAATCATTTCCAGTGGACTATGCCGGTCTCAGTCATGCCTTTATACCTGATGATTTTCATCAGGCCCGCGCATTTCTGATCAGCTACAATGGGAATGCAACCACCTTTAATGCATACCGGCGCGAAATCGAACGATTGCTGCACTGGACCTGGCTCATCGCCTGCAAGTCTGTCTGTGATCTGAGACGCAGTGACATTGAAGCCTATCTGCAGTTTTGTCAAAAGCCGCCGGAGACGTGGATTGGTCTCAGTAAAGTGCCCCGCTTCATTGAAAAAGACACCGCCCGAATACCAAATCCCGAATGGCGTCCTTTTGTGGCCACCGTCTCAAAATCAGACCATCGTCTCGGAAAAGAACCTGACCGCCATCGCTACAGTCTGTCTTCAAAGGCACTCAGGGAAATTTTCACTGTCAACAGCAGTTTTTATAATTTTTTAATTCAGGAAGAATACACTGAGGTAAACCCGGTTCAGCACGTCCGGCAAAAGAGCCGCTATTTCACAAAGGTTCAGGGAAAAGCCCAGATCCGCAGGCTGAGCCCCCTCCAATGGCATTATGTAATTGAAACCGCAGCGCAAATGGCCGCCTCCCAGCCTGAAAAGCATCAAAAAACCCTGTTCATTATGACTGCTCTTTATGCCATGTATCTGCGCATTTCCGAACTGTCAGCAAGCCCGCGATGGACGCCGCTCATGCGTCACTTTCACCGGGATCAGGATGGCCTGTGGTGGTTCACGGTACTCGGCAAAGGGAATAAACTGCGGGAGATTGCAGTCAGTGACAATATGCTCGCAGCTTTAAGAGTTTACCGGCAGTCACTGAATCTGTCACCGCTTCCCTCCGCAGCAGATGACTCCCCTCTGATTCCCCGACAAAATGGCAAAGGCCCTCTCACCTCCATCAGTTATCTGCGAAAAATCGTCCAGAAATGTTTTGATCAGACCATCGAACGCCTTCGGAACGATGGCCTCGAAGATGAAGCAGTTGCCATGCTTGCTGTCACCGTGCACTGGCTGCGACATACCGGAATTTCCGACGATGTCAAACGCCGGCCCCGTGAACATGTACGGGACGATGCAGGACACAGTTCAAGCGCCATCACGGACAAATATATAGACATCGAATTACGGGAACGGCATGCCAGTGCCAAAAAAAAACCTGTCAGGGATGACGATTAATCAGGAGAAACACCGTGTCATCTGTCACCAAATCCAGTTCACTGGTGCGCTGCCTCAGCGTCACTGACCTCACGCTGATGGGAATTGGCGCCATTGTAGGCGCAGGCCTTTTCGTTCTCACCGGTATCGCGGCTGCAACCAAAGCAGGGCCCGGAGTGATTCTGTCTTATTTGATGGCAGGACTTGCATGCAGTTTCAGTGCGCTTGCCTATGCTGAACTGGCCGCAAGCATCGGTGGCTGTGGCAGCGCATACGGTTATGCCCGGCTCAGTATGGGAAAATGGATGGGCTGGATTGTTGGCTGGGACCTCCTGCTGGAATATGGCATGAATGTTTCAACAGTTGCCATTGGCTGGGCAGGGTATCTGCAAAGTGCGCTCACTGCAGTTGGACTGCCACTGCCCCACCGACTGACCGTCAATCCCTTTCATGGAGGGATCATTAATTTACCGGCCGTGTTAATCATTCTGCTGATGGCTCTGGTTCTGACTCAGGGCATCAAATCCGGCGCCCGTTTCAACAACCTGATCGTGGCAGTCAAACTCTCAGTGATCGGTCTTTTTATCTGGTTTGGTGTTCATCATCTTCAGCCGGAAAACTGGCACCCCTTCCTGCCCTTCGGCATTCATGGTGCCATTCAGGGTGCAGGTCTTGTTTTTTTTGCCTTCATTGGCTTTGACGCGGTGGCAACAGCTGCTGAAGAAACCAAAAATCCACAGCGTGACCTGCCGCTTGGAATTTTATTTTCGCTTGCGATCTGCACATTGCTCTATGTGATTGTCGCAGGTGTCCTGACAGGCATACAGCATTACACGACGCTCAATACCCCGTCCTCTGTGGCAGATGCCCTGCTCGGAACCGGCCATCCCGTGGCAGGACAGATCATCTCCATCGGTGCCATTGCAGGTCTTACCACCACGATTCTCGTGATGTTTTATGGAATGACCCGTATTTACCTTGCCATGGCACGTGACGGAATATTGCCACAGGCCTTTTTAAAAATTGATCCCCGCAGCCATTCACCCAATCAGCTGATCTGGTTTACGGGTATTATTATGGCGGCATTTGCCGGATTCTGTCCGATTGAAAGTGTGGCAAGCATTGTCAATATTGCAACGCTCGCGGCTTTTGCCATTGTTTCAGGCTGCGTCATCCTGCTGCGCTATACCCGGCCCAAAATGTCACGGCCATTTAAGACACCCTTCAGCCCGCTGGTCCCGCTTGCAGGCATTGGTTCCTGTGTGTACCTGATGCTCTCTCTGCCGAAAGTGGCATGGGTGGGGCTCGCGCTCTGGTCGCTGGGGGGAGTGGTGTTTTTTTACTGGCATGATTCGCGCTGATCTGCGTGATTATTTGATGCTGATGCTGTCTTCAGGCGAGCTCGCATAGCAATAAACATTGCCCTGCTTTCTCTTGGCATGATACATCGCAACATCCGCGCTGTGCTCCAGTTCTGCGATGTTTTTCCCGTTCTCAGGAAAAATACTGATCCCAAGACTGAAGGTTGAATTGATCTGACATTTTTCGGTGATGAAAGGCGTGCTGGCCACTTTCAGGATTTTTTCCGCCATCAGATTGATGATGGATTTTTCCCGGATATTATTCAGAAAAATCACGAATTCATCACCGGCATAGCGGGCAATCATGTCAGAATCCTTGATGATCTTTTTGAGATGATCGGCCACATGGCAGAGAAACTGATCTCCCACTTCATGGCTCCAGGTATCATTGATGGATTTAAACGTGTCCGCATCCAGAAACATGATAACCACACCGGATCCGTTTTTCGCCGCCCTTTCAACCAGCTTCTGCACCTGCTCACGGAAAAACATTCTGTTTGGCAGTCCTGTCAGCTGGTCATAATATGCGTAATGCTGCAGATATTTCTCATGTTCACGCAGCTTTTCCTCAATGGACTTCTGACGGTTCATTTCATCAAAAAGATTTTTGTTGAGTTCAGACAGATGCTCAAGCTGATTGGTTCGGCTTGCAATGCGTGATTTCAGCTGATCTTCCGTCAGCTCAATGATTTCAAGCAGAGAATTCAGCGCACTGACCATGCCCATCAGCTCATCATCCCCTGAAATCGAGATGCGGGATGAAAAAGTACTGTTTTTCTTGATGTTGATCACCTGCCGGCTGACGTTGATCAGACGGTCAAGCACAAAGAGCTTCAGCAGGAACCAGACAGAAGCCAGAGTAATAATGCCAAAAATCACCACAATAATAAGATAATAATTGAGCGTGACAATCCCTTCATTGAACAGCACGCGGGAAGAGCGGATACCCAGCATGGCAATGGGTCTGCCATTGGCTTCTTTGACCAGGGTAAATCCATTCATCACCCATGCATTGACAGGCACGACGACCCAGGGCGAATTTGTCAGATTATGCAGAGCACGGACCTGATACTCAGGCGCACTTTTCGCAAGCGGCAGCGGATAAAAATACAGAGGCATCTGCAGCGTGCGTGAGAGCTGTTCGATATGGGAATGATTCAAAAAATAACCCATCAGAAGCGCGCCCCTGACCGGCCCCTTTCCGGAACTCTTCAGAATCGGCGAGGTGCTGTACACCAAAAACCCCTCTGGAAGCCGCAGCACACCGGTCTTCGCCTTCATGTCAGCGATAACGGGGGCCAGTATTTTTTCCGATTTTACCCGCTGCAGCAATGAAACGGGAATCTCTCTGAACTTTCCCTCTGCCAGATCAAAGTTTTTTCCGTAAAAAAGATTCTCGTCTTTGTCAAAAAAGACCACCAGATTGATTTTTGCATTCTGGAAAGTCGGCGGCATATAGTTTGCCCTGATAAATTTATCAGATTTTTTTTCCATGAAAGCATAGGCGTCATCCCAAGATCCCCAGTCATCTGTGAGGAGTTTAAGAGCCATCTGAGCACTGTCAAATCCATGAGCGGCCCGCCTAGTGTCTGAAACCACCGCATTGATTTCAAGTTTTTTGAAATGACTGGAAAGCAGCAGACGGGAATCTGCATAAATGATGAGGAGAATCAGCAGCCACATTCCGGCAAGGATAAAAAGCACCTTTGAACGCAGCTTCATAGGGGTACCTCATGTGCATACAACGGGGCTGGCGCTGTTTCGCAGTCTGTCATTGCTCCTCCCGGGAGACACTGAGTGCCTCCGTCTGCTCCCCGGCATAACAGTAAATATTCCCCTGCCTTTTTTTGGCATGATACATTGCAAGATCCGCACTGTGTTCAAGATCAGCCAGCCTCGTGCCATTTTCCGGATAAACACTGATTCCGAGACTGAATGAGGGATGAATTTCAGCGCCCTCAGCAATAAACGGTTCACTGATGCTTTTGAGAATTTTTTCAGCCATCATGCTGATAATTGATTTGTCCCGCATATTATTGAGAAAAACGACAAACTCATCCCCGGCATAGCGGGCAACCATGTCTGAATCCTTGATGATTTTTTTAAGCTGTCCTGCAATATGACAGAGAAATTTGTCCCCCATTGAATGACCGTAGGTGTCATTGATATCCTTGAATTTGTCGGCATCCAGAAACATGATCACAATGCCCGCACCATTTTTGGCTGCTCTTTCAATGAGTTTCTGCACCTGATCTCTGAAAAATATCCGGTTTGGCAGGCCTGTCAGCTGATCATAATAGGCAAAATTTTTCAGGTGTTTTTCATGGGCGCGGAGTTTTTCCTCGACGGTTTTCTGATGATTCATGGCATCAAACAGATTTTTGTTGAGATTGGACAGGTGCTCAAGCTGAGTGGTGCGGTTTGCAATCCTTGATTTCAGCTGATCCTCAGTCAGCTCAATGATTTCAAGCAGATTATTCATACCGCCCACCATCACAGTCAGCTCATCATTGCCTGAAATATCAATACGCTTGGTAAAAGTGTTGTCTTTGCTGATATCCACCACCTGACGGCTGACACTGACAAGCCGGTCCAGAACAAGATATTTCAGCAGAAACCAGACACTCAAAAGCACCCCTATTCCGAGCAGCACAATGGAATAAAGATACCAGCGCAGGGTGGTCAGCCCTTCTTTATATAAAATCCTGCCGGAACGCACGCCAAGAAGCGCAATTGGATGCCCCTTCAGATCGTTGATAAAAGTAAATCCAAAGGCTGCATCCTGTTTACCGTGAGTCACAACAGAATATCCACTGCTGTCTTCTTTCAGCAGTGCTTCATAGCCTTGGCGGACGGTGGGATTGTCAGTGGCAAGCGGCAACTGATAAAAATAATAGGGCAGCCGCACAATGCCGGAGAGCTTTTTAATGTCGTCATTCTTCAGAAAATATCCCATCATAATCACACCATGGGGTTTTCCGGTGCCGTCACTTTTGACCACGGGAGATGTGCTGAAAACAAGAACGCCCTCAGGCAGCTCAATCACACCTGACTGAAAGACTTCCTTCTGAAAAGTCTCATTGAATATCCCGGTTTTGACATGTTCAATCAGACTGTCCGGCACGGCAATGAATTTTTTCTGGGTCAGGTCATAATTTCTTCCATAATAGAGATTCCAGGAGGGATCAAAAAAACCGATGATGCCAAGGTGTGCGTTTTTAAATGCAGGGGCCTGAAGATTTGAATCAATAAAAGCGCGGTTTTTCGTGTTAAAAAAATAATAGGCATCATCCCAGAGTCCCCAGTTGATGGTCATCAGATCTAGGGTGTGTTCCATGCTGATAAATGCCTGCTTTGCCCGCATCACATCGGAAACAACCTGGAGCTTTTCGATTTTCTCAAAGCGATCCATCAGCGTCATGCGGGTTCCGCTGTAGATACCGAGAATAATCACCGCCCACACCACTGAAAGGATAAACAGAACTTTTGTGTTGATCTTCATAGCAGTATCCCGGGCAGTCTGTTGATGCCACAGGCCGATGAAATAATCTTCAGCCTGTCTGGAACATGGCGAATAGTGAGATTTTTTTTCAGACGGTCTGCGAGACGGACCCATTCAAACAACAGAGCAAGCGCTGCAGAATTACACTGCGTGACCGCCGAGAAATCGAGTTCAACAGCCGGGTCCCTGCGAAATTCGGCAAGGGTATTTTTCCAGACCAGCGGCACTGTATCAAAATCAAGGACACCCGTCACAGCAATGGTTGCCATTGGATTTATTCCTGGCTGTTGTCAGCATTGTGCTGCTGAAGCACCTTCAACAGACTGGCCATATCACCCCGGTTCAGCTGGTCTGCAAACTGGGAACGGAAGCTTTCAAGCATGCTCACCCCCTCCACTGTCATATCAAATAATTTCCAGTTCGATCCTACTTTGAGAAGGCTGTAACTGACAGCCACCGGCGGCCCGTCAGGACGGTTGATCTGGCTGCTGACTTCAACGGTGGAAAGACCTGCATACCCTCCGCGTACAGGAAAAAATTCCACGGTTTGATTCTCATAGGAGGCGAGTGCCGAGGCATAGGTCCGGATGAGTGTCGTGGTAAATTCGCGCTGAAAAGCAGATTTTTGAGCGGCTGTTGCATTGTTCCAGGTCTGGGGCGGCAGCACGCGCTTTGACATTTCAGACAGATCTGCATGCGGAACAATGATCTGGCGTGCCATGTCATACACCACCGTCGGATTTTTTTTCAGGGTGGCTTTGTGTGCCTGCAGACTGCTCAGCATGGCATCTGCAACACGTTTCAGCATGGCAACCGGATCAGAATCCGCGCCGCCGGCTGCCACTGCCGTCAATGACATGAAGAGTGCAAGAACCAGTACGGTAAATCTAAGGAGATATTTTTTCATGGTGATTTTCCCTGTGTGGAATTTTTTCTGGAACTTTGCACATTAAAAAGAAACTGTCCGATTAACTTTTCAAGGATCATCGCAGAGTGTGTTTCACGGATGCGGTCACCGGGTTTCAGAAAGCTCTGGGAATACATGGGGGTAATGGCAATATAATTGTCCCCCAGCAGTCCGGAGGTGAGAATTGCAGCCGATGAATCATCCGGCAATTGCCGGACTGTCGCATTGATCCGCATGGTCACAAGCGCCCGAAAGCTGACCGGATCCAGATGAATATCTGTCACCTCTCCAATATTGACACCGTCAATACGAACAGCTGAGCGGACTTTAAGCTGTCCGATATCATCAAAGGCTGCACTGATTTGATATCCTTCCTGCTGAATAAATCCGGTCAGTCCACTGACGCGGAAAGCCAGTACCAGCAATGCTGTCATGGCCGCCAACAAGAACAAACCCACACCTGTTTCAATGGCCCGCTGGGACGTCATTACCAACCCCCTATCATCATGGCTGTCAATACAAAATCGAGACCCAATACCGCAAGGGACGAATACACAATGGTGCGTGTGGTGGCATTTGCAATTCCTGCGGATGTGGGCCTAGCAAAATATCCCTGATACACCGCAATCATTGTCACCACAAAACCGAATACAATGCTTTTTATAATGCCATTGACCACATCTGCATGAAAATCGACTGAAGACTGCATATTCGACCAGAAGGTGCCTGAGTCAAACCCAAGCCACTGCACTCCGACCAACCATGCCCCATAAATAGCGGTGACATTAAAAATCAATGTCAAAAGCGGCAGAGAAATAAATCCACCCCAGAGTCTTGGTGCAAGAATTCGGCGGACAGGATCCACTGCCATCATTTCCATGCTGGAAATCTGGGCTGTTGCCTGCATCAGACCAATTTCAGCTGCGAGCGCAGTACCCGCACGTCCTGCAAACAAAATCGCCGTTACAACCGGCCCAAGTTCTCTGAGAACGCTCAGGGCCACCAGGGGACCGAGTTCCATGGAGGCCCCAAATTTGGCGAGCGTATGATGCCCCTGCAGCGCGAGCACCATGCCGATAAACAACCCTGAAACCACGATAATACTCAGTGATAAAACGCCTTCGGCAAAAACCTGCTGGGAAATTAATTGAAGCCCGTGTTTGCGGATGTTCGGTATGCAAAAAAGCATCCGGTACAGCAGCAAACCTGCCCGGCCAAGCTCACGCACCCATTCCAGTCCGGACCGGCCCAAATCTCCCACACGGTTAAGCATAATGACCGGCCTCCTCCCCCGTCAGATCCTTTAGGATATCGACCGCAGGATAATCAAAGGGCACAGGCCCATCTGGCAGACCCTGTAAAAATTGATTCACGCCGGCAGGAGGGTTATGCATCAATGCATCAGGCGTACCCTGCCCTTCAATCTTTCCGCCGGAAAGGACATAAACATAATCTGCAATACTCAGGGTTTCAGGTACATCATGGGACACAATCACGGTGGTCAGACCCAGTGCATCATTCAAAGTGCGAATCAGACGGACCAGCACCCCCATTGAGATGGGGTCCTGGCCTGAAAAGGGCTCATCGTACATGACAAGTTCCGGATCAAGCGCAATGGCGCGTGCGAGGGCCACCCGCCTTGACATGCCCCCGGAAAGCTCTGCAGGCATCAAATCCCGGGCACCCCGCAGCCCTACCATCTGAAGTTTTAACAGGACAATGCTTCGGATCATGGATTCTGATAACTGAGTATGCTCACGGAGGGGAAAAGCCACATTTTCGAAGACAGTCAGATGGGTAAACAGCCCACCGGATTGAAACAGCATGCCGATTTTTCGACGCAGTCGGTAGAGTGCAGAACGATTCAGGGTATGCACACACTCACCGGCCACAAGGATTTCTCCCCGGTCAGGTCGAAGCTGGCCACCAATGAGCTGTAAGAGGGTTGTTTTGCCGGTTCCGCTTGGACCCATAATGGCAACAATGCTGCCCTTGGGCACATTGAGCGCAACATCAGAAAAGATGGCCCGATCCCCACGATTAAAGTACAGTGCATTAATTTTAATGAGATCAGTCATTAAATACCTGCCAGACCGTTATCTTCCATGAAACTGGTGTCAGAATAGCATAGACCCTTGTAGAATACCTCACTTCTGTTGTAGGGGCCGTTTAGGAAAAATAATGCAAGATATTGAAAAAATATGCAAATTAGCCCGATCTGTCATTTTGGGGGAAGCTGCTGCTATCAGTGCATTGGTTTCAAGGATCAATGCTGACTTTGTTCAGGCCTGTCAGAGTCTTTTGGACTGCAAAGGCAGAATCATTGTGATGGGTATGGGCAAATCTGGCCACATTGCCCGCAAAATTGCAGCTACTTTTGCAAGCACCGGCAGTCCTGCTTTTTTCATTCATCCGGCTGAAGCCAAACATGGTGATTTTGGCATGATCACCTCCGGCGATGTCATCCTAATCCTATCCAACTCAGGGGAAACAGGTGAAATTTTAGACATTCTGCCCTTTGTAAAAAGCCTTGGTCTCTCACTCATTGCATTCACCGGCAACCCTCACTCCACTATCGCCAAAGCGGCCACCACCCACATCGATACGAGCGTCGAAAAAGAAGCCTGTCCATTGGGTCTTGCGCCAACCTCCAGCACCACAGCCGCGCTTGTGATGGGGGATGCCCTCGCTGTTTCATTGCTCGAAAAGCGGGGCTTTACCGCCGAAGACTTTGCCCGTTCACATCCAGGCGGCAGCCTTGGGCGACGTTTACTGTTGCGAGTGGATGAACTGATGCACACGGGAGACGCCATTCCGCGCGTTCCTCCGAACGCAGCTTTTAAGACCGCCCTGATGGAAATGACCCGTAAAAAACTCGGCATGACACTGATCGTGGATGATGATGAGGTGTTGGCGGGTATTTTCACCGATGGGGATGTACGTCGTGCATTTGACCGCGAAGTGGATATCCATCAAACCCTCATCAAAGAGCTGATGAGCAAGACACCCCGGGTCATCGCCCCCGGAACGCTTGCTGCAGATGCCATCAATGTCATGAACCAGCACAAAATCACCACGCTTGTGGTTGCCAATTCAGAGAAACACCCGCTGGGCGTCGTTCATATGCACGATATTCTTCGCGCAGGTATTTTATGATGCTGTTTCCCGGAAAAAAGGCCCGTAAGATCCAGCTCCTCATACTGGATGTGGATGGTATTCTGACCTCCGGCAGGCTGTTTTATGCTGCCAATGGCGAGGTCTCAGTGGGTTTTCATGTACACGATGGCCTGGGGATGAAGCAACTGCAGCAAAATGGCATGGAAGTTGCCATCATTACCGCCCGTCAGTCAGATGCCGTGGCAAAACGTATGCAGGATCTTGGTATCCAGCATGTTTTTCAGGGGCAACATGACAAAGAGATCGCCTTTAACAAAATCAAACAACAGCTTCAACTGGAAGACAGTCAGATTGCCTACATGGGCGATGATCTGCCCGATCTGCCTTTGCTCAAACGGGCAGGCCTGTCTGTCACTGTCAAGAACGCACCCAAAATGATCCGTCGTGAAGTCGACTGGATTACCCGCGCCCCTGGCGGCGAAGGGGCTGTCCGTGAATTGTGTGACCGAATTCTGCAGGCCAAAGGAGGTTTCTGATCGCTCATGCGTTTTTCATTGACCACCCTGACATGGACATTGGTGCTCTTTGCCGCATTTTTGGCAAGTGCATGGTCGATCTTTTTATCGGATACCACGCCCACTGTCACACCAGCGCATCCTGTCATCAATCATTTTGACGCCTACATGGAGCAGGTCAGCGCGACTGTTTTAAACCGCTCCGGAAAACCCTCCCTGCACATCGAATCCCCCCGCATGGTCCATTTTCCCCGGAATGACACCACGCGCATTCTAAAACCTGTCGTAACGCTTTACCGAAAAATGTCCACGCCCTGGACCATACATGCCGAACAGGGAATGGCATTTCACGGCATCCAAAAAATCCTGTTCACCCAAAATGTCCTTGTTCATCACCCGGCAGACCCGCTGGATCCCGAGATGAAACTGATCACTGAATCACTGACCGTCCTGCCTGACCGTGAAAAGATAAACACAGAAGAAGCTGTCACCCTGACCCAGCCGGATGCAACCATCCATGCCATCGGTATGGATGCCAATTTTAATACCGGCATCGTCCATTTGCTTTCAGATACCCGGAGTGAGTATGTTCCTGCTTCGTAGGCTGCTGCTCTTACTCTGCGCTTCTCTCTCGACAGTCTGTCATGCGCTGCCCACCGATGCAGGCCAGACCATGCACATCACCGCCAATTCCACGTCCTTTAATTACAAAAAAGGCACGGGTATTTATGAGGGCAATGTCATCGTGACACAGGGTAAAACCCGTCTTGAAGCCGACCGATTGATCACCCGCAATAACCTGCAGCATAAAATCCAGCAGGTCCTTGCTTACGGTTTAAAACAGCGCGCCCACTATATGACATACCTGAGCGAGACCGATACCCTGCAGTTAAATGCCGAAGCTGAGATTATTCGTTTTTATCCTTTTCGTTCCCTTGTTGTACTGGAAGGCAATGCCTCCGTTCGTCACGGCGAAGATCTGTTTGAAGGGCCCGTTGCCATTTATGATATGAAAAATCAGACAGTCAATGCGCCTCACTCCAAAAATGGACGCAGTAAAATCCTTATTCAACCTGACCGGGAAGCCCTGTGAACACACTCCGCATCGAAAAAATCAGCAAACAATACCGGGATCGTCAGGTTGTCAAAAATATTTCCCTGTATTTAAAACGCGGTGAAGTGGTGGGACTGCTGGGGCCAAATGGCGCGGGTAAAACAACCAGTTTTTATATGATTGTGGGTCTCATCCCCTGTGATCAGGGCCACATCTTTCTCGATGATCTGGATATCACAAACACACCCATTCATCAGCGCGCTCAAAAAGGCCTGAGTTATCTTCCCCAGGAAGCATCGATTTTTCGCGGACTGACTGTTGCAGACAATATTTTGGCGGTCCTCGAATTACGCAAAGACCTGAATCGCACCAAACGCCTCAGCAAACTCGAACAGCTGATGGAAGAACTGCATATCACCCACGTCAGAGATTCCCTCGGCATCAGTCTGTCAGGTGGCGAGCGACGCCGGACAGAAATTGCCCGCGCACTTGCCACAGAGCCTCATTTTATTCTGCTGGATGAACCCTTTGCCGGCATTGACCCCATCTCTGTGATGGATGTCAAACAGATCATCACCCATCTGAGTGAGCGTCACATTGGTGTTTTAATCACGGATCATAATGTCCGTGAAACCCTTGATATTTGCGAACGTGCCTACATAGTAAATGATGGAGAAGTCATGCATCATGGATCACCGCAGGATATTCTCCAGAACAAAAGTGTGCGTGCCGTGTATCTGGGCGATCATTTCGACCTGTAAATCATCATTTCTGGAGAAACAAACATGCAAATTCATCTCACCGGCAGAAACATTGAACTGACTCCCGCACTGAGGGATTTCGCCACCGAAAAACTGCAGAAAATTGACCGGCGGGGGGATGGGATTGCCAATGTCTATGTGACCTTTCACATCGAAAATCTGACACATACCGCTGAAGCCACTTTGCATATCAAAGGCACCGATATTCACGCAGAAGGCAAAGCTGAAGACATGTACAGCGCCATTGATCGTCTGAGTGACAAACTGGTGCAGCAGATCACCCGCCTGAAAGAAAAATCGGAAGGCGGCCGCATCGGATGAACGACACTTCTGCTTTATCAGCGCCGGAACAGACTATGTTATGTGAACGGATCACTATTGTTAATCAACTCGGCCTGCATACGCGTGCGGCTGCAAAACTTGTCGCGCTTGCAGGAAGGTTTCAAAGCCAGATCGACATTATCCGCAGGGATAATCAACAGAAGGCAAACTGTAAAAGCATCATGGCGATTATGCTGCTGGGTGTGACTTATGGGACGGTACTGGATCTTTTGATCACCGGGGATGATGAGCTGGAGGCAAGGGATGCGATTGTTGCGTTGATTAATGACCGGTTTGGGGAAGGGGGGTAATAGGGACAGGCTGCGAAAAATTCTGTGTCATCCCCGCGAAGGCGGGGACCCATTAAGCCATTATATTTATTCTAAATGGGTCCCCGCCTTCGCGAGGATGACAGAATTTTTCGCGGAATGACAGATGCAAAGTATAATTTTATGATCCCGCAACCACCATCTCTTCAATCAAAATCGACCCTGTCTTAATATTCCCCCGCATATCCACATCCGAACCCACCTCAACAATTTTCGCATACATATCCCGAAGATTGCCGGCAACAGTTACTTCCTCAACCGGAAACTGTATCTCGCCTTTCTCAACCCAAAAACCAGCAGCACCTCTGGAATAATCACCCGTCACCAGATTAACCCCCTGCCCCATTATTTCGGTCACCAAAAAGCCGGTGTCCATTTTTTTTAGCAGGGCAGGAAGATCCCGCTTACCCGTGCTGATAAATAAATTATGCACACCGCCTGCATTGCCCGTTGTCTGCATACCGAGTTTTTTCGCAGAATACACACCAAGGATATAATTTTTTAAACGGCCTGCTTCAATAAACACGTTGGGTCGCGTGGCAACACCATCGTCATCAAAAGGAGAACTGCCAAGCAGTCCGGGAAGATGGGGTCTTTCATCAATGTGGATAAATTTCGGAAATATCTCCTCCCCAAGCAGTCCCAGCAAAAAAGAGGATTTGCGGTATAAATTTCCACCAGATGCCGCAGCCACAAAATGACCCAGAAAACCCCGGGCTTCTTCAGCAAGAAACACCACCGGCACCCGGCGCGTGGACAATTTTCTGGCACCGAGGCGACTGACCGTGCGAAAAACTGCTTCTTTTGCTATTTTGCGGGCATCATCCAGTAATTCTGCCCGGGTGGAGAGTGTATAACTGTGACCGCGCTGCATCTCGTCATTCATCCGACCCACAAGACAACAGCTCATTTCATGGCGGGATGCCGGATAACTTCCGATGAAGCCATGAGAGTTGCCATATGCCTGCCAGCAGTCTGCAGTGGAAACCGCTGTCCCTTCCGAATTTTCAATTCGATCATCTTCTGAGAAAGCCATTTTTTCACAGTGAAGTGCAAGGTCCACTGCGTCATTAACAGTAATATTCCACGGATGATACAGATCAGGATCCTGCCACTGACCCACCAGTTCATCGGGTCTCGCAAGACCTGCGCAGTCATCTCTGTCGGTAAACCGTGCAATACTGCACGCCGCCTTGACCGCCGCAGAAATAGCTTCCGGTGAAAAATCCGAAAGACTGGCAGCACCCATCCGTTGATCAAAATAAACCGTAATATTAAGTGATTTGTCACGGTTATGTTCAACAGATTCCAGTTCACCCATACGGGCTGTGACACAAAAGCCCTGATTAACACTGGCCTCCACTTCTGAACTCTCTGCGCCCTGCTTCTTTGCGAGCGCCAGCACCCGTTCCACCAACGCCGACAATGCTGTTGAGTCGTTCCAAACTGCCTGCATAAATTATTCTCTCTTGATGTTCAATTTATGGTTTTTATAGTATCGTAACTGCGGAACTTTAACATGGAGCAAAGGGAATGAAGAAGTTTTTAACTTTTTTTGCAGCATTTTTAATCATCGGTTCAACGGCTTCTCTCGCAGAAGACATGAATCAGGGCACCCAGGGCGGATCCACAGGTGAATCCCAGCAGGAAAACACCCAGGCTCAGGCATCGGGCGACACAGGTCCTGCAACACCCAACCAAGCGGGTGAACGCAAAGGTCGCAATGAACGCCATGAGCATGGTTCACATCACCGGATGCGAAGACACGGTGAGCACTCAGAACGTTGGGAGCGGCACCATCATCACCAACACTGGCAGCACGGAAAACAAAAACACTGGCAGCAGGGGAAAGAAAAAGCCCCCGATGAACAACAGGGTCAGCAGCCTGCCAATTGAGTATCAGGCGGTCCATTTAAGGGCCGCCTTTTATTTATGACTCGTTCCACCAACAATCAAAGAATCCACCTTTAGTGTGGGTTGGCCAACGCCCACGGGCACGCTTTGACCATCTTTCCCACAAATTCCAATACCTGAGTCAAGTTTCAAATCATTTCCAACCATCGACACACGTGTCAACACTTCAGGTCCATTGCCTGTAAAGGTAGCGCCTTTAACAGGTGCCACTAATTTTCCATTTTCAATGAGCCATGCCTCACTCGCTGAAAAAACAAATTTTCCAGAAGTGATATCCACCTGCCCTCCGCCCAGATTAACCGCATAAATCCCTTTCTTAACCGAGGCGATGATTTCTTCAGGCGTTGATTCTCCTGCCAACATATAAGTATTGGTCATTCTGGGCATCGGCATACAGGCGTAGGACTCTCTGCGTCCATTGCCAGTGGAGGCCACTTTCATCAGACGCGCATTTAACCGGTCCTGCAGATAGCCACGCAAAATGCCATTTTCAATCAGGACAGTACACTGAGTCGGAACCCCTTCATCATCAATATTTAAAGACCCCCGACGATTGGGCAGCGTGCCATCATCCACAATGGTGCAAAGTGGAGAGGCAACCTGTTGACCAATCCGATTGGCAAAAAGAGACGTTCCTTTGCGATTAAAGTCACCTTCCAATCCATGCCCAACAGCTTCATGCAACAAAACGCCCGGCCAGCCGGGTCCCATAATGACAGGCATACTGCCCGCTGGCGCATCAATTGCATCAAGATTTACCAACGCCTGAGCAACGGCTTCTTTTGCCCAGACAGTCGCGAGATCATTATCAAGAAGATATTGATAGCTATAACGGCCTCCTCCTCCTGCATATCCCTGCTCACGTCGACCATTTTGTTCAACCACCACACTGATATTCATTCGAATCAAAGGACGCACATCAGCAGCAAGGTGACCGTCACTGGCCATCACCAATATGGTTTCATACTCAGCTGCAAGAGAAACACTCACCCGGATAACACGGGGATCCACTGCTTTGGCGCAGGCATCGGCTTTTTGAAGCAGCGCAATTTTTTGCAGTTCATTCAGGGACTGAATGGGGTTAATGGGTAAATAAAGTTCCTGTGACAGTCTTTTAGGATCCGTAATAATAACCTGACTCTGCTCACCCCCCACCCGACCAATCGCCCGGGCCGCATCAGCGGCCTGCCTAAGAGCGGGCAAATAAATATCATCCGAATAAGCAAAGCCTGTTTTTTCACCCGATATCGCACGAATACCCACCCCACGGTCAACGTGGAACCCCCCTCCCTTGACAATTCCCTCCTCCAGCACCCAATTTTCAGAATAGCTTGACTGAAAATAAAGGTCCGCATAATCCACACCCCGCCCCACCAGGCTGCCCAGCACCTGCTGCAACGAGGTATCGGTCAATCCTGCAGGATCCAGCAGATCCAACCGGGCCATGTCCAAAAAACGATTCATCTGCCACTCCTATTTGTGACTTGCCAACCCCTGTCAAATAAGCTAAAAAATGACTCTGGTGGGCGATAAGGATACCGTCATGAAAGCATTAACTCTATGTGCAATTATTTTGTCCATGAGCATCACCTTGATAGGTTGTTCCACGCCTTTAATGCCATCCACTGACCTGGCGCATCCCACGCTTGGGAGCCCAAAACCTGCTTACCCCGTCCGTAAAGATCCTGCCGAAATTGTTTTCATCAACAGACAGGATATTCCTCCCAACCAATATACTGTCATTGGTGAAGCCACCGTTTCAAAATACAATGTTGCAGGCATCAAACGTCAAAAAGCCGTTATTCAGGACCGACTCCGCGAACTTGCCTCTTCAATGGGGGGCGAAGCCATTATCCACCTGCAAAGCGATGACAGCTATGTTACCGGCATTGTGGTTATTTCCCAAAAACCTAAGCCCGCCTGAAGTCTTCCTTTAAAACCACTTCCTGGTGAGGATAAGGGGCTTTAATGCCATGTTTCTCAAAAGCATCCCAGATTGCCATCAATGCTTCAGACCGGAGTCCTGGGCGGGAACGAACCTGACGCAGATTCAGGAAATAACGCACTTCAAATTCAATCATACCGTCTGCCAGTTCCTTTAAAAATGCCTCAGGCGCCGGATCCTGCAAAACACCCGGATGCTCATTCAATGCATCAACAATAATTTTTTGCACCCGGTGCGGATCATCGGCACGATTGACTTTGATCGAAATGACCGTCCGGATAATATTGTCATTGGCCGTCCAGTTGCTGAATGATTTGCTGAATATTTCAGCGTTTGGAACCAGCACATCAATCCGGTCCCAGGTACGGAGTGTAACCGCCCGTCCACCGATATGGGTCACTTCACCTTCATATTCACCGACGCTGATCGTATCACCAATGCGCAGAGGACGCTCCAACAGCAATAAAAAACCGCAGACAAAATTATTGGCAAGGTCACGCAGACCCAGTCCCACACCCAGAGAAAAAGCAGTGGCTACAAAAGTCAGCGCCTGAAGATTAATACCGAGCAGACTAAGACAGATGAAAAACCCGACCACAATCATGGCATATTGACTCAATATGGCCAGACTGTTTCTGACACCCAGATCCCGGGTACGTGACAGCAGCAATCGATAGACAAATTCACGCGTCCATCTTGCAGCCCAGAAAAGAATGGAGGCAATCAGGCCAAGCTCCAGCAGACTGAGCGGAGTGATGGTGGTCTTCAGAAATTCCAGAAGATGATAATGCAGCAGCTGATACAGCTGTTCCTGCCGGTTCCAGCCATAAATCAGAAACAGGATCACCCATGAAAAAAGAAACAAAGTGACACGAAGCAGTCTGTCAAGCGGCTTTAAAAATGCCTCTGTCCACAGCCAGCCATTACTCACATGACGGATCAATAATTTTGAGGCAAATTCCATGGCATCATTCAACAGACCACGGATAATGAGATACACAGCCAGCACCAGAATAAAAATACTTTCATACCATGAAATGGTCTGAACAAGATTGACAAATCCCAGCAGTCCAATCACGGAATTCAGCAGAATAATCAGCGGAATCAAAAGGCCAAGCACACGGATAACACGTCTCACATAGGTGCGTTTTTCATCGATATGCAGCAGGATGAGATTTGGAACCAGCTGCCACTGCCTCAGCAGATAAAAAGAAATAATAAACAGAAAAACCAGAAACAAGCGCACCGACAGTTCTTTGACTTCATACACCACCGGCAGCTGATTCATAAAAACCGCAAACCCTGTGATCAGACCGCCTGCCACCAGAATCCACCGGAGATGACGGTACAATCGCACATCCTGTCCGGCACGGTCATGTACCGTTTCAATCAGTGACAGGCGTGCCGTCAGAATCACATATCTGAAAAAAAGCCACACAAGTGCCAGATTGGCAAGAGCGAGATAATTCCGAAATGCAATTCCCCCCAGCCAAAAAAGACAGGTGGCATTGCCAAAAACCGCAAGCTCCACCAATGTGCGCTGAATCAGACGGATCGCAAGCCATTTAAGGTTGATGTGTCCTGACTCATGGTCTGCGAGTGTCGCCACTCTTTTCGACAAAAAATCATACAGAAACAGGGCGCCCATTACCCAGAGTGCTTCCAGCACAAACAGCAGCAGCCAATTCCAGAGTGTGGCCTTTTCTGCCGCCTGAAACAAAGCAAGTCCCAAGCTTTTGGCCACCTGAAAAGTCAGACTGGGTAACAGCAAAATTTCACCGCCCAGATTCACCCATGTTTTCAGACTGAAATCCGGCAGGCCCTGGCGTGATGAAATTTCGCGCTGCAATGCCCTGTCCATCGAAGAACGGATGCCGGTGAGCTGGCGGGTTAAGTTATCCACCTTCTGCGCTTCCAGATGGTACTGTAATTCCAGACCTGTAAATTCTTTCTGGTAGAAAACGGCAACATCAGAACTGATTCCGTCAAAATCACGGCGTTTGGCAAGAATTGTCAGCCGGTCTTTCAGCAGCCGGTTCACCAGCGCCAATTGCCGGGTCAGTGTCTGCATCTGAACTGCGGCTCTGTTTAACAGGGTGATTGAAGTATCTGAAGAAATGGAAATACTCAGCTGATGAATCTGATCCTGATAACGGACAATCAACATCTGCAGATAAATCAGACTGACATTTTCATTGGCGTAAAAAATATCCATACGCAATTTGTCATAACTTAATGATGTTTCCTCACTGCCCGTCCTTTGAAAATGATCCAGACGGTTCTCCAGCTGATTGAGCCGCTGAAACCATGTATTTTGTTGTGCCTGAAAATCCAGTTCCGCTTTGGTCTGGCGGTTTTTCAGCTGCAGGATAGCTTCTGATTTACGCTGATTTTCAATTCGGGAATGCGTCGTCTGATAAAGTTGCAGCACAGACATGGCATAACTCTGCAATGTCTGCAGACGCTCAGTCCGGATTTTTTCAAGCGTCAAAACATCTTCTCGCCTTGTCAGTTCACTGTGAACATGTTCAAGATTGGCAGAACCATCGCCCGTAATGTGCAGCCCAAAGATATTCACTACATTCAACTGGTTGTGTAATTCCTGCACTTCTTTTTCGAGTTGAGTGACTGTCTGTTGGGATTCAGTCAGCTCAATATTTATACTGTCTAAATTTGACTTTGCAATTGCAAGATCAAAATTGGATTGATCCAGTAATTTTTTACCCATATTCCCCAGCGGATGCAGCGTTTCCCGCTCAAGCATTTCCTGTTTTTGAAGCGTCGCGAGCTCCATTTGAGCCCGTTTGATCCGATTGTCCAAAAGATCAATTTGACGGGAAACCAATGCGCCGCCTTCCTGCAGCCTGTGGGCCTCGGTCTCGTGATTATCCAATCCAAACAAAGGGGAAATGAGGGTAAAGCTCAGCAAAACAAAAAGAATAAATCGCCATCCTCTGCGTCGTTCAAATAACAGTGGGCATCTACCCATGACCACCCCAGCCAAATTTAAAATCACAATCGTTACAGGATACCTTTTTTTTGGCATTGTTTGAACGGTTGCTTATCGATAAACTTCACGCACAATAACATCTGGTCCCATGGGAAAATGAACCGGTTGGAGCAATCATGACCATCAGTATATTTAACTTGTTTTCCATTGGGATTGGACCTTCCAGTTCCCATACCGTAGGCCCCATGAAGGCAGCCTATGATTTTGCTGAAAAAGCAATTGTCGGTGAACTGGCTCATCAGACACACCGTATTTGTATTGAACTGTTCGGCTCACTGGCTTTCACCGGTCGGGGGCATGGGACTGACATTGCCATCCTGATGGGTCTTGAAGGACATCTTCCTGATACCATTGACCCTCTTCAGATGCGGCCGCGGATGCAAGCCATCCTCACCGACAAAGCATTGCTTTTATCGGGCGAACATCGGATTGCATTTAATGAGCATCACGACCTGATATTTAACCTGAAAGACACACTGCCCTCACATACCAACGGCATGCGATTTAGTGCTTTTGACCCAAACAATCATCTGCTGCTTTCAAAAATTTATTACTCAGTGGGTGGGGGATTTATCCTGACTGAAGAAGAAACCCACGCCCCAGACAGTCTGTCTGACAAATCGGTTCCTTTTCCATTTTCTACGGCGGGCGAATTGCTGCAACTGTGTGAACAACAAAAAATGAGCATTGCAGAATTGATGTTTGCCAACGAATCCAGCCTGCGTCCCGCAGATGAAGTCATGGAAGGCCTGAGGGTTATTGCAGGTGTTATGCGCGAATGCATCGAGCAGGGATGCAAAACGGAGGGTATTTTGCCGGGCGGCCTTCAGATCAAACGCCGGGCACCGATGCTCTTTGAAAAACTGCAGCAAAAAGGTCGCCCCGCTTCTCACGAACTGACCGACAGCATGGCCTGGCTCAACCTCTATGCTATTGCCGTCAACGAAGAAAATGCCGCGGGTCATCGTGTTGTTACGGCTCCCACGAATGGAGCGGCCGGTGTGATTCCCGCTGTATTGAGCTACTGGATAGATTTTTATCCTGAAGCCACTCCGGAAGACGTCATCCCTTTCCTGTTGACCGCCGGCGCCATTGCAATGCTCTATAAAAAAGGCGCATCCATTTCAGGTGCAGAAGTGGGCTGCCAGGGAGAAGTCGGTGTGGCCTCATCGATGGCAGCTGCAGCCTTTGCAGCAATTCAGGGCGGCACCATTCATCAGGTTGAAAATGCCGCTGAAATTGCCATGGAGCATCACCTAGGGATGACCTGTGACCCGATTGGCGGACTGGTGCAAATTCCCTGTATTGAACGAAATGCTATGGGGGCCGTTAAAGCTGTTAATGCCGCCCGTCTTGCGCTGTTGGGGGATGGACATCATTTTGTATCACTCGATAAAGTCATTGCCACGATGAAACGAACGGGACATGACATGATGTCGATTTACAAAGAAACATCTTTGGGAGGATTGGCGGCGAATTTGCCGGAGTGTTAGGTATATTTCATCGTCCCGCGGCTTCTCTCTCACCTCATCGTCCCGCGGCTTGTCCGCGGGACGATGAGGTAGGAGCGCGGGACGGTGAGGTAGGAGCGCGAGACATATAAAAATCAACGAGCCCGCGACCGCTTTAACCGTCGGTCCGCCCTTTTGGAACGACGCTTCACCCGGCGCATCTGCAGCAAAGTCACAAAAGGCCCGGACAATGCATAAACAAAAAACAAACCGGATAAAACCTGTGCTGGGTTCACCGCAATGGCAGCCACAACCAGCACCAGACTCACAATGCCAAAAAAGGGTACTTTTCCCTTGAAGTCAATTTGTTTGAAGCTGTAATACCGAACCCGGCTGACCATTAAACCCGCGAGAAGACACGTTATCAAAGCCACCGGAACAACAATATGTCGATGAGGCACATTGTAAATACAGCCTATCCAGACAATACTTGCAAGAACGCCTGCAGCAGGCGGACAGGGCAATCCCTGAAAATAACGCCGATCTTCATCAAGTGGCTGGGTATTAAAACGGGCTAATCGTAAAGCCGTTGCTGCTGCATAGATGAAAGCGATCAGCCAGCCAACTTTCCCCATGGTCGACAATAACCAACTATAGACAACCAATGCAGGCGCAATGGCAAAAGCTACCATATCGGACAGACTGTCATATTCTGCACCAAAAGCCGTCTGAGTATGGGTCAATCGGGCAACCCGTCCATCCAGCCCATCGGCAATCATCGCGATAAAGATCGCAATAACTGCCGTCTCAAACCGACCCTGCATCGCTGCCACAGTCGCATAGAAGCCTGCGAATAAAGCAGCTGTTGTCATGAGATTGGGAAGTAAATAAATGCCCCGCGGTCTTTTATGCCGTTTTGAGGCGTGATGATCGTGTCCCATAATACCCTCTTTTATGCTGAATTGTGGATTTTGCACGAATTTACCCAAGAGTACCAGAAGCCGACCTTTCCAGAGGATGCGTTTATCGTTATAAAAGAATCCGGGAAAACAAGCGAAAAAGGAGAAGTGTCACCATGGCTGGAGATGAAATTGAGCTTGAAATCGTCCCTCTTCTTTCAGAGTATGATGACGCCTCTCCAGTTGAAGAAGCACCTGTTTCACGCAGCTGGATGGGCTGGATTCTCACTGAAGTTTACTATTGGACAAGCGCACTTCCCAATGCTTACAACAGCATGCTGGCTTTGAGCGGCTGGTCGTCCAAAGAGTTCCTTCAAGACCCCGTGGGATTTTTCACGGGCAAAATTTCTTACGGACGCCTCGGGCTTTCCATCGCATCGGGCACCACCTCCCTCATCGTCAATGCAGATCAGACAAGACACTTTCTCCCGCTGGCAGCAGAGGCGGTCACAGCGCGGATCAGGCGCTGTCATGAAGAGCCCATCAGAACGGGTGCAACACTGATATTGGGACCTTGTGCTGCCATCTCTCAGACTTCTATTGCATGGTATGCCAGTGCCATCACAGCCTTTCCCGGACAACTCTATTTTGCAGGGGCAACAGCCATTAATTACTCCGCTTCCCGCATCAAAGGCCTCGACCAATGTCTGGATTTTCGTTTTCAGGAGATCCGAACTGGTGGGGATATTTTTGATCTGGCACTGGCCAGTATTCTTGCACTCTTTGCCAATATCATTTTTGTCTCAAAAAGTATCGATGGTCTGGCTACATTTTTGGGAGATAAAGATGCCGCCACACTGCCAGGCTGGGCACAGGTTATGATGGGCCTCTGTGGCAGTTTATCGACCCCTTTGTATTTTATTTCTGCGCTCACCCTGCGAAAACGTTTCATGGAAGCGCTTGGTCATAATTGGAAGCAAGCGCTTTGGTTGCTTTTTAAAAATACACTTGCATCCCTGAGCGCACTGACCGTTGGCCGCGCCATCAATGATGAGTACAATCCCTTTTTTTTACACAGTGGAGAATGGTATAGCGAGCCGATTGCATGGGTCGAATTTTTAAGCGTCCTGTCCACCAATCTCTCATCGGATACAGCACACTACCTTGCAGCAGAATCCCGTTTTTTCCGGCCTCAACCTGAACAGGTTGACCCTGAAATGACAGCTTCTCTTCCGATGCGCCTTTTGCCTTCTTAAAGCCGTGAATCTTTCTTTGAATATTCACAGGATATCCACAGCTCGCCCACACCTTGTTCTGTTGCGAAATGAATAGAACTACACTATCTTGTAGCTCATACAGAGTGAAAGATGCTATATGTAGTATCTGTGCAACCTGACGGAGAAAAACACATGCACACAGACATTGCCCCGATTCGTCCCGCAACAACAACCCGCGTGCCTTCTGAAATTGCCGTTTCAGCCCCCGGACAATTAAAAGTCATCCGTAGAAACGGCGGATTAACCGCTTTTGATGCCAACAAAATCAATGTGGCCATGACCAAAGCTTTTTTGGCAGTCGAAGGAAATTCAGCCGCAAGCTCCATTCGCATACACGAAACAGTGGGACTACTGGTCTCTAAAATTACCGCTGCTTTCCAAAGGCGTATGCCGGACGGTGGCACAATTCATATCGAAGACATTCAGGATCAAGTGGAACTGGCACTCATGCGCGCAGGCGAACAAAAAGTAGCCAGATCCTATGTGCTCTATCGCGAAGAGCGCCGCAAAGTCCGGGCACAGGCTGCAGAAACCGCAGGTCCCAAATCCAATGCCCATTCACCGCTCAACGTCACCCTGGACGATGGCAAGGTGGTCCCACTGGATATTGATGCACTCACAAAGCGCATCGAAAACGCCTGCGAAAATCTGACAGGGGTCTCAGCACACTGGCTGGTTCAGGATACCCAGCGCAATCTATTCGACCGGGTGCCGGTACGCGAAGTCAGCAAAGCGCTGGTCATGTCCGCCCGCGCCATGATCGAAAAAGAACCAGACTACAGTTTTGTGGCCGCTCGTTTATTACTCGACGAATTACGCAGTGAGGCACTCGCATTTTTGGGAATGGTTTCAGAAGCCAGTCATAATGAAATGGCATCCCTCTATCCCACCTATCTTGAAAACTATATCCAACGCGGTATTCAGCTTGAATTACTGAACCCCTCATTAAAGGAATTCGATTTAAAGAAACTGGGGGCAGCGATACAGCCGACACGGGATCTTCAGTTCAATTACCTTGGTTTTCAGACCCTGTATGACCGCTATTTTATTCACTCACACGGCACACGGTTTGAACTGCCCCAGGCCTTTTTTATGCGGGTTGCAATGGGTCTTGCCCTGAACGAAAAAAACCGCGAAGCACGCGCCATCGAATTCTACAACCTGCTGTCATCCTTTGACTTCATGAGCTCAACACCCACACTTTTCAACTCAGGTACCCTGCGTCCCCAGCTGTCCAGCTGTTACCTCACCACCGTGCCGGATGATCTGGATGGCATCTTTGGTGCGATTCGTGACAATGCACTGCTGTCCAAATATGCCGGCGGGCTCGGCAATGACTGGACGCCGGTACGCAGCATGGGTGCACGCATCAAGGGCACCAACGGCAAGTCACTGGGCGTTGTTCCCTTTCTGAGTGTAGCCAATGCGACAGCCGTCGCCGTCAACCAGGGTGGTAAGCGCAAAGGGGCGGTCTGCGCCTATCTTGAAACATGGCACCGCGACATCGAAGAGTTCCTCGAGCTTCGCAAAAATACGGGCGATGAAAGACGCCGCACCCATGACATGAACACAGCCAACTGGATCCCGGATCTGTTTATGCAGCGTGTCACAGAACAGGGTGAGTGGACTTTATTTTCACCGGATGAAGTACCCGACCTGCATGATCTTTATGGGGCTGACTTTACAAAAGCCTATACCGCCTACGAAGCCAAAGCAGAACGCGGTGAAATCCGCAACACCAAAAAAATTCCGGCAGTCAGCCTCTGGCGAAAAATGCTGGGTCTGCTGTTTGAAACGGGCCATCCCTGGATTACCTTCAAAGATGCCTGTAATCTGCGTTCTCCACAGCAGCATACGGGCGTCATTCACAGCTCCAATCTCTGCACAGAAATCACCCTGAACACATCACCGGATGAAATCGCTGTCTGCAATCTTGGCAACATCAATCTGGCCGCGCATCTCAAAGACAATGCGCTCGACAAAGACAAGCTCCAGCGCACCATCCACACTGCATTGCGGATGCTGGACAATGTCATTGACATTAATTACTACTCCGTTCCCCAGGCACGGAACTCCAATCTCAAACACCGCCCTGTGGGCCTTGGGATGATGGGTTTCCAGGATGCCCTGTATCATCTTGGGATTCCTTATGCCTCCACCTCAGCAGTTGAATTTGCTGATCAATCCATGGAAACCATCAGCTACTATGCCATTGAAGCCTCAACCAATCTTGCAGCTGAACGGGGCACTTACTCCACCTTTGACGGATCATTGTGGAGCAAAGGTATCCTGCCGATCGATTCCATCGCACTCCTGGCTGAAAATCGCGGTGCCAATCTGGTGCAGGACCGCGGACAAACACTGGATTGGGCAACGCTTCGCGAGCGGGTCAAAAAAATCGGCATGCGCAACTCAAATGTACTGGCCATTGCCCCCACCGCCACCATTGCAAATATCACAGGCGTGACCCAGTCCATCGAGCCGACCTACCAGAATCTGTACGTTAAATCGAATCTGTCAGGCGAGTTCACCGTTATCAATCCCGCGCTTGTTCAGGATCTCAAAGAACGAAACCTATGGGATGAGGTCATGATCAATGATCTTAAATACTACAATGGCAGTGTGGCCAAAATCTCCCGCGTACCGGATGATCTCAAACAACGTTATGCCACTGCCTTCGAAATGGATCCCAGCTGGTTGGTGGAAGCCGCTTCGCGCCGGCAGAAATGGATTGATCAGGGCCAGTCTCTGAATCTGTATATGGCCGAACCTTCCGGGAAAAAACTGGACCAACTGTATCGCCTTGCATGGATTCGCGGCCTGAAAACCACCTATTATCTTCGCAGCATGGGTGCCACGAATGCCGAAAAATCAACGATCCACGATACAACATTAAACGCCGTCAAAATGCAGCCTGAACCCAAGGCCTGTTCCATCACCGATCCTGACTGTGAAGCCTGTCAATAATTTTTGAGTGGAGACCAACTTATGTCATCTTCAACCGTATCGCGCCACACCAAACAGGGTGTTACAGGCCTCGAAGAAATCGAAATGGGCGCAGCCCGTATTCAGGTCGATGACAAGCGCATCATCAACTGTCGCGCCGACCTCAATCAGCTGGTTCCCTTCAAATACAACTGGGCATGGCAAAAATATCTGGATGGATGCGCCAATCACTGGATGCCCAATGAAATCAACATGTCAGCAGACGTCGCCCTCTGGAAAGACCCCAATGGTCTGACAGAAGATGAGCGCATGATCATCATGCGCAACCTCGGGTTTTTCTCAACTGCGGACTCACTGGTCGCAAACAACCTTGTGCTTGCGGTCTATCGACACATCACCAATCCGGAATGCCGGCAATATCTGCTGCGTCAGGCCTTCGAAGAGGCACTTCATACCCATGCTTACCAGCATGTCATCCAGAGTCTTGGCATGGACGAAGCCGAAGTATTCAACATGTACCGCGAAGTCCCGGCTGTTGCGCGCAAAGCACTGTGGTCACTTCCCTACACGCAAAGTCTGGGCGATCCCACCTTTCAGACAGGCACACCTGAAAGTGATCAGCGCCTGCTGCGCGACCTGATTGCATTTTACGTGATCTTTGAGGGGATTTTCTTTTACGTCGGCTTTACCCAGATTCTCTCCATGGGGCGGCGCAATAAAATGACCGGCACATCCGAACAGTTCCAGTACATTCTGCGCGATGAATCCATGCATCTTAATTTCGGCATTGATGTCATCAATCAGATCAAAATCGAGAACCCGCATCTTTGGACCGCTGAACTGAAGCAGGAAGCCATCAGCATGATCCGTCAGGGTGTTGAACTGGAATATCAATATGCCGTGGACACCATGCCCCGTGGCATTCTTGGAATGAACGCTGAAATGTTCCAGGAATACCTCCACTTTATCGCCAATCGCCGCTGTGCACAGATTGGACTTGAGCAGCAGTATTCCGGCGCTGAAAATCCATTTCCCTGGATGAGTGAGATGATGGATCTCAAAAAGGAAAAGAACTTTTTTGAGACGCGCGTGATTGAGTATCAGACGGGTGGTGCTTTGAGCTGGGATGAATAATAATTAATTTGTTCCTTCTATTATCTG